>Ga0105044_10005794_pt1 | contig 16992 bp, 14 predicted proteins | sample MAT01_FD_78092 | JGI IMG/M metagenome (GOLD analysis project Ga0105044, IMG submission 78092) | Freshwater microbial communities from Lake Fryxell liftoff mats and glacier meltwater in Antarctica - MAT-01 | ecosystem: Environmental > Aquatic > Freshwater > Ice > Liftoff microbial mat | place...
AAGCCGACGACCTTGGGGATGAGCATCGAGACTGGTTGACCCAGCATCGCCGCCTCGGCTTCGATGCCGCCGACGCCCCAGCCGAGCACACCGAGCCCGTTGACCATCGTGGTGTGCGAGTCTGTGCCGACACAGGTGTCTGGGAACGCTCGGAGTACCCCGTCGACCTCACGCGTGTATGTCACTCTGGCCAGATATTCGATGTTGACCTGATGAACGATTCCGGTGCCCGGCGGTACAACCTTGAAGTCGTTGAATGCGCTCTGGCCCCAACGGAGGAATTGGTAGCGCTCGCCGTTTCGCTCGTACTCGAGCTCGACGTTGCGCTCGAGCGCATCAGCCGTGCCGAACAGATCGGCGATGACGGAATGATCGATGACGAGTTCAGCGGGAGCGAGCGGGTTGACCTTTGTCGGGTCTCCCCCGAGCTCGACAACGGCTTCGCGCATTGTTGCGAGGTCGACGATGCATGGAACTCCCGTAAAGTCCTGCATAACGACGCGGGCTGGGGTGAACTGAATCTCGGTGTCCGGCTCCGCCGTGGCATCCCACGACCCGAGTGACGTGATCTGTGCTTGCGTGACGTTCTTAGCGTCTTCAGTGCGCAGAAGATTCTCGAGTAGCACCTTGAGGCTGAATGGCAGTCGCTGGTACCCGGGCACCGAGTCGATTCGGAAGACCTGGTAGTCAATGGCTCCGACGGTCAGTGTCGCCTTGGCGCCGAAACTATTTACTTCGGACATTGCTGTCTCCTTCACTGACGTTGTCGTCTGACTCTGGGCGGGGGCGCGAATACGCAGTTCGTACGAGCAACCAGGTGACCCACAGGACTGCGGCATACAGCGGTACTCCCATGACGAGTTTGGTTGCCGCAAGCGCACTCGTCTGCTCGGCGAGATACAGGGGTCCCTGAACGCCGAGCCGCAGAGCGAATAGGCCAATCCACAACCCACTCGCGAGGTACGCCACGCGTAGCTTTGCCGGATCCTTACGCCATTCGCCGACGTCACCGGTGAGGAGGGCAACAATCAACCCAACGAGCGGCCACCGCGCCAGCACGCTGACGACGAAGACAGTGAGTGAGACGGCATTGATGATGAGCCCTGGCACGAAATTGTCGTTCACATTGCCGGTCAACAGAGCGAGCGCAGCAGACACCCCGATCCCGATAACGCCAGCGATGGCTGACGTTGCCGGCGTTCGAGCTACGAGGCGGGCGACGACGAAGATCGCGGCAACTCCGATCGGGATAAGAACCGATGGGAGCAATTGTCCGGTGATCGTGTATGTGAAGAGAAACACAAGCCCGGGCAGAATTGATTCGACTAGGCCGCGCACACCACCGATCGCTGCGAGCAGCGCGCTTGCGCTCGGTGCTTCACCGGGCTGGACCTTCGCGATCCCGGCCTGTCGTGCCGCGGCGCTCAAGCTCTCTCGAAAACTCGGTGTTTCGTCCGGCTGATCCGTGCTGTCCCATGAATCCTGATTGCGCTTGAGATCCCGCGAATCGTCCTCGGTCATCAGGATGCTCCCCCTGAGTTGCCCGCTTCGGCCGATGGGCTCGCCTGCGCAGTCGCCGGCATGTGCAAAGGGATCAGGTCTCTCGGTGGCATCGGGGTCGTGCCGCGCACGACGACAATCGAGCGGAACAGGTCCTCGACCTGCGCGGCGGCATCCGGCTTCACCGCGCCTTCACCGGCGATTACGCCACGAAGAAACCAACGGGGCCCATCGACCCCGATGAAGCGGGCCAACCGAGTAGTGCCAGAAGCATCACCCGAAACCGGGATCTCGGCTTGAACCTCTGGCCCGAACGGCCCATCGATGACCCTGGTCGATCCGCCCTGCTTGCTGATCTGCTCGATGATCTGAGTACGAATCTCGTGCCATAGCCCGCTTGACCTCGGCGCCGCGAACGGCTGAATCTGCAGGGTCGAACCGGCATAGTCAAGACCGACTGCAACGACCCGCTTGCTGCCCTCTTCGACCTCGAGCCTCAAGTGCAACTCCGGTCTCGGCAGAATCTTGACACCTCCGAGGTCGACGTACGGCCGAACCGCGTTCGCTTCGCTCTCGTCGAGCGGACCGTTGATTTCACGATCGGCCGGGGCAGACTTCGGCGTCTCGACGTCGTCGCCGCCATCCGATTCATTACTTGGGCTGGAATCGGGAACGGTCGAGCCGGTGTGTGCGTCACTCACGAATGAACTCCTGATTCTGTGGGGGTAGCGGGACCTGAGCCACGTTCGGCGGACCCGACGCCCGTCGATCCGAAACCAGACGAGCCGCGGTGGCTTCCAGGCAGTTCTCGCACTGGCACAAATGTCGCCCTTGACACTGGCATCACAATCAGCTGGGCAATTCGATCACCGAGCGCAACGGCGAATGATTGCTCAGCGTCCGTGTTCAATAGCGTGACGCGGATTTCACCGCGATATCCCGCGTCGACGGTTCCGGGGCTATTCACGACAGTGATCCCGTGCTTGGCGGCGAGTCCGCTGCGCGGAACCACGAGACCGACGTAGCCGCTCGGAAGGGCGATCGAAACACCTGTGCGTACGGTCGCTCGCTGGCCTGGCGCGAGAGTGCAGGTCTCCCCCGCGCACAGATCCGCTCCCGCATCTCCCGGGTGCGCGTAGCTCGGAACCTCGCCGGATCCGATGAGCACTTCCACATTGGCGGTCACGAGTCGAGGTTAGTCCAGAACGATGAACGAACTCGATGTCCTGAGAACGGTGTCTAATGGAACCGTGCCTCGATACCGTGAACGCCTCTGGCCAGCGCCATGGCTGTACTTGGCTTGTTCGCTGGTGATCCCCGCGAGCCTCCTCGTGTTTCTTCCGATCAACTTCCTCGTGGGAGTCGGGACCGCCGTGGTGCTGTACTGCGGATCGGTTGGGCTGCTCTTCTTGGCTTCGCCTGTCATCGAGGTTGCGGACGGTCGGCTCAGGGCCGGTCGCGCTACCCTCCCGCTCGAAGCAATTGCCGACACCGAGACGGCGCGCGGAGAGCGTGCACGACTCGAGCGTGGGCAGCGACTCGACGCTCGCGCGTGGCTGTTGATTCGCGGCTGGATCGACCCCGTCATCAAAGTGGAGCTCGCAGACCCGGGCGATCCCACGCCGTACTGGTTGCTCTCTACGAGAAACCCTGAGCGGCTCGAAGCCGTTCTCAAGGGAACACCTCGAGGTGATGCTTAGTCCGCGCACTCCAGACATACCGGTCCGAGTTTCTCGGTGTGGTGGATCTGAGAACGGTGCATCACGAGAAAGCAAGTCACGCACGTGAACTCGTCGGCCTGCGGTGGGAGCACGACGATATCGAGGTCGAGATCCGAGAGATCGGCTCCAGCGAGCTCGAAGCTGCCCGGGTTGTCAGCATCGTCAGCATCTATTGACCCTGATGCACTGTCAGGAACACGCTCCTTGAGTGCCTCGATGGATTCGGAATCATCATCGGTTTTTCTCGGTGCGTCGTAGTCGGTGGCCATGCTCATCCAGTTCTCGTGTGCCGCATTCAACGGATTCGGCGGGCACAGTTTGCATGAAAGCAAACCGAATAGCAAACCATCGAACATCCGCATAACACTCGTCTGGGGCTCAACTTGCGGCACGCCCGCTGTATTCCCGTGAATCCACCGCGAGTCGTGTCATCCTTGCCTCGAACAGTGAGCGCTGGAGGGCATTTCGGCATGCATGACTTGAGTGTGATTGGCGTCGAGAAAGGCGCACTGCTTGTGGCGTCCGATGACGGTACCCGCTTTCGCGTGTCGGTCGACGAGTCAGTGCAGTCTCGTCTGCGGCAGTCCGTGCCTGATCAGGGCTCCGGTCGCAAACTCGCGCCGAAAGAGATTCAGGCACATATTCGCGCCGGAATGTCTGCGCAGGATGTTGCAGCGATCACTGGCGTGGCGGTCGAGTACATTCAACGGTTCGAGGGCCCGGTGTTGGCTGAGCGTGAATTCGTGATCGAGTCCGCGCTAGCGGTACACGTGCATACTGCTGCCGATGTCGATCCACTCGGTCAAGGAAAGACGTTCGGCACCGCAATTCGCGAGCGAATGCACGACCTTGGCGGCGTGAACGAACGCTGGGCGAGCTGGAAGGACGTAAGTTCTGGCTGGATCGTCAAGCTCTCGTTCACAGCGCGTGAGATCGACCACGACGCGCGGTGGCAATTCGAGCCGCGTAAGCGCGCTCTTGCGCCGCTCAACAGCGAAGCTATAGCGCTGTCTCAACAGGGGGATGCCGGCGGGATCCTGATTCCGCGTCTGCGCGCTGTTGCTGCCTCTTCCCAGGCGAGTGACCATTCGCGTTTCGACAGTGGGGCATTCGAACCGCAACCGCGTGCTGGCGACAGCGAGCGGAGTAGCGTGGCCGCTCAGTCAGTGGAGGCGGATGAGCCGGAGCTGGCTGCGACAGGTCCGCTTCTTGAGCCTGTCCCGTTCGGCCGGACTGCTCAACGGGAATCTGAAGCAAGCCAGCCAAGCAACCAGACCGCCGACCTACTTGAAGCGCTCCGACGTCGACGTGGTGAGCGCGAGCGCGCGAACTTCGATGACGATGCTGACATGACCGACCTGGCCGCTCCGCATCCAATGACCGGCTCGATTCGTCTCGTGGATGTTCCGCTCGACGGTTTTCTCCCGGAGCCAGTGTCTGGATCTCCCCGTGCGACCGCGCCACAACCAGGGGTCAGGGGTAGGAAGGGGCGGGCAGCGATGCCAAGTTGGGATGAGATCGTCTTCGGTGCCAGGCCGGACGACGATCTGGCCTGATTCGGCTGTGCGCGAGCCTGGCGGGCTTGGCCTTGAAGGATCCGGGGCCCTCACTCGGCGAAGGCCCCGAAGCGCAGCAACGGAACTCTGGTTTCCGCGGCGGACCAAGAGCCGTGCTGGCCAATCATCGATCGAGCAGTGCTGACGGTGTCTCTGGAGTCGTAGTACGCAATGTTCTTTCGCGCTGCTACGACGATGTCCCCGATCCGTGGCCGAACCGCTTGGTCGACGTCCCCGAACCAACCGGCCGCGATCGCCTCGTCCCGGGAGACAACCCAGGCACGCGCCGACTCGGCGGCCCGCCACGCGTCAAGAAGCCGTTCTCGAACGGTGGGCGAGGCATCCGATTGGATGTGAAGTTGGAGGCACCGCGGGTCTCCAGCGACAAACCTCACCCCGTCGACGAGTGCTGCCACCGAGTCGAAGAGCACGTGCGAATGCGCTTCGACATCGAGCACGCCGTGATCCGCAGTGACAAGAAGCCCGATGTTCGGCCCGATTTCAGCTGTGAGCCGACTGAGTGCTGAATCAGTCTCTTCGAGTGCCTCGATCCACGGTTGAGACTGCCAGCCGTATGCATGCGACGCAATGTCGAGCTCGGGGACGTAAACGTAGCTGAGTGCAGCTGAATCAGTCGCAGAGAGTTCGGCCGCTTGGCGCATTCTGTCGACAATGCGCTGAGCACCGTGGTACTCGGCACCCCTCAGCACCGCGTTGGTGTAGCCGGAATCGCGGAAGCGCTCAGGCCCGATCGCTACGGAACTTACGCCCACCTCGGCTGCCCGTTCGAAGATCGTTGGAACGCGCTGCCACGTGAGAGGGTCGAGCCGGTCATCCCAGCCGGTGAGTTGGTTGACGACTCGGCTGTGAGCAGCGTCAAGCACCGAGTACCCAACGAGCCCGTGTTGGCCGGGAGGAGTTCCGGTTGTCAGCGTAGCAATTGCCGCCGCGGTCGTTGTTGGAAAGCCGCTGTGGATGATCGATCCCTGCGACATTGCGGCGCTGAGCACGCGTGCATGGCCGGCGCGCTCGCGCAACGCCTCGACGCCGAGCCCGTCAATGAGCACAACGATCGCCTGCTGAACGGGGGCAAGTTCGAGTCGATTCGGCGCACCCAAGACGGCCGAGAAGCAACTTTGCAGCACGTCGGCAAGGCTGATCGCGTCACGAGGGACCGCCGGTAACATGGGGGCAATCCTATGGCTACCACCAATTCCACCTCCGTCGATGACGCCTCAGGCGAGCGAATCGAAGACGTCGATGTCACGGCCGAGATGCAGGGCTCGTTTCTTGAGTACGCCTATTCGGTGATCTATTCGCGTGCACTCCCCGACGCCCGCGACGGCCTCAAGCCGGTTCAAAGGCGCATCCTGTATCAAATGACCGAGATGGGCTTGAGGCCAGATCGAGGTCACGTCAAGTCGTCGCGAGTCGTCGGTGACGTCATGGGCAAGCTTCACCCGCACGGCGACGCTTCGATATACGACGCGATGGTGCGGCTGACGCAGGACTTCGTGCTCCGCGTTCCCCTGATCGACGGCCACGGCAACTTCGGGACCTTGGATGATGGGCCGGCTGCACCCCGCTACACCGAAACTCGGCTGCAGGCAGCGGCACTCGCCCTCACTGACGACCTCGACGAGGACGTTGTTGACTTCGTTCCGAACTACGACAACTCGTTGATGCAACCAGAAGTGCTGCCCGCCGCCTTCCCCAACCTATTGGTGAACGGCGCAAGCGGCATAGCCGTCGGGATGGCAACCAACATGGCCCCCCACAATCTCATCGAGGTTATCGGGGCAGCTCGGCATCTTTTGGAGCACCGAGACGCAAGCCTGGAAGATCTCATGGCCTATGTGCCAGGGCCCGACCTGCCGACCGGCGGCACGATCGTTGGCCTTGAGGGCATCAAGGATGCCTACGCGAGCGGCCGCGGCGCATTCAAGACTCGCGCGAAGGTCAGTGTCGAGTCGCTCACGGCGAGGAAGACGAGCTTGGTGGTGACCGAGTTGCCCTATCTCATCGGTACCGAGCGAGTCATCGAGAAAATCAAGGACGGCGTCAACGCAAAGAAGATCAACGGTATCTCCGACGTCACGGACCTCACCGATCGCAAACACGGGATGCGACTGGTCATTGGCATCAAGACCGGCTTTAGCCCCGATGCTGTTCTGGAGCAGTTATACCGTTTGACACCGCTCGAAGAGAACTTCTCGATCAACAATGTCGCGCTCGTCGATGGCGGACCGCGCACACTCGGCATCAAGGAGCTTCTGCAGGTCTATCTCGACCATCGGCTGGCAGTCGTGCGCCGTAGGAGCGCCTTCCGACTCGCGCGTCGCAAGGAACGGCTGCACCTCGTTGAGGGACTGCTGATCGCGATTCTTGACATTGATGAGGTCATTCAAGTGATCCGCCAAAGTGACGACGCCGAGCAGGCTCGAACTCGTTTGGTGGATGTCTTCGACCTGAGTCACGTGCAAGCCGAACACATTCTCGAGTTGCGGCTCCGCAGACTCACCAGATTCAGCCGTATCGAACTTGATGCGGAGGCCGATGCCTTGCGTGCTGACATCGCCAACCTCGAAGCCGTGCTCGCTGATGCATCGCGCATCCGTCAACTCGTCTCCAATGAGCTCGAGACGGTTGCTGAACGGTTCGGAACCCCGCGGCGTACCCTGCTGACTGAAGCCCGGTCAAGCGTCGCAACGACCTCGGCAGCGCGCGCAGCCCCTGCAAGTCTCGAGATTGCGGATGCCGCGTGCGAAGTGCTCCTCTCGACGACGGGTCGTGCAATCCGAATCGACCTCGGCGACGGTCCGCTCGATGAAGCACCTCATGGAGGACCACATGGTGTACCCGTCCGTCGGCGAAGCAAGCACGATGCAATACGCTCGCGGATCGCCACGACAAGCCGAGGCGAGATCGGCGCGATCACGACTTCTGGTCGACTCATCCGCTTCACCGCGGTTGATCTACCGGCGGTACCTGCGAACTCCATTCAACTCGCGGCTGGTGTGAAGATCACTGAGTATCTCGCGACTGGACCACAGGAGCGCGTACTCGGACTTGTCTCGCTCGACGGTCAGCCGATCGCCCTTGGCACGAAACAAGGCATAGTGAAGCGCGTAGCGACAGGCTCGTGGCCGAACAAGCCAGACTTTGAAGTCATCGCTCTCAGGTCGGGCGACGAGCTGGTCGGGGTGACCCAGGGCACTGATGACCACGAACTCATCTTTGTGACGAGCGATGCACATCTATTGCGTTTCGCGGCATCGACAGTGCGCCCGCAAGGATATGCTGCGGCGGGGATGGCTGGGGTACACCTTGCCGCGAAAGCGAACGTGCTGTTCTTCGGCGCGGTTGCTCCAGGGGACGACGTTGTTACTGTCACCGTTTCGACATCGACCGCGACGATTGCTGGCGTTGACCCAGGGCGTGCCAAGGTCTCGGATATTTCGGAGTTCCCGAGCAAGGGCCGAGCAACCGGTGGGGTTCGGTCACATTCATTCCTCAAGGGTGAAGATGCACTCGCACTGGCGTGGGTTGGTCCGGCACCAGCCGTCGCGGTCGGCACCGACGGCTCCATTCGGGCCCTGCCAGAGGCTCGGTCGAAGCGGGATGCCTCTGGCTCGCCTCTCGACGCCGTAATCGGATCAATCGGCTCCTCGATCTAGCCGTCAAAGTCCGAGCTCAGACGTGCGGTACGACTCCGTGCCATGCGATGCGTCGCTCGCGGCGAGGGTCTTCTTCGACCCGATCCTCCCGATCAATGATGAGGGTGCGCCTGCGGCGACGCGTGTACTTCGGCCAATCCTTGCCAGGGGCATCCCCGAGGGCGAATGACAGCCACCGCCGCTGCATGCGGCGGCCTGCACGCGCGAAAGCTCGGCGGCCTCCAAGGATGCCGAGTCCCCGGCCGAGCACGCCGTTCATGCGATCGAATAGCGCGAACAACTCAAGCCCGTGGGTGGCGTCCAGCCCCATCACTCGTAAGAGTCGCGGGGCGATGTCAAAGCGATAGAACCAGACCTTTGCGAATTGTGCGTGTCGCTCAGCGACCTTGATCGAGGGGTACCAGAAGGCAAAGTCCCCGGCGAAATCGGCTGCGGCTCGATGGACGGGAAGGCCGGGATACTCTGCCTTGAGCGCGCGACGCGATCGCTTTCTGGTTCGCGCAAAAATTGCCCGGATACGAGGCGGTGTCGTGGCAAGAATGTCGAGCCTGCCGCGAAAGAGCGAGCCCTCACGGTCATTCGTGCCGATGATAAGTGGAACAGGATGCGCTCGGCCTTCCTTGAATGCGTCGAGCGGTCGCTCCGGCAGGAACTCACCGTCGATCACGGGTGCAAGACACACGGTTCCCGGAAACCGGTCAGGAGTCATCAATTGCAGCCGCGTTGTAGCGCGAACGATCTGCTCGAACGGCGCAGACATGAGCAACTCGCCAACGTCTTCTGATGCAGTACTTTCTGTACTCGAATTGTCGACCTCTTCGCTCAACAGTTCCACGAACTGTTGCGCCCAGATCGCCGCGACGTCGGGTGGGTAGATGGCATTCGTCGGGGAACTCTGCGCGATCGCGCGCCAGAACAGGCCTGCTGCCTTCGGCACCGTCATGAGTGTTGTGACGGCGTTTCCGCCCGCTGATTCACCAAAGATCGTGACGCGTTGCGGGTCACCACCAAAACCTCGAATGTTCATCTGCACCCATTCGAGCGCTGCCACCTGATCGCGAAGACCCAAATTGCTTTCGAAAGCCCGAGAACGCGTCGTAAGTGAGCTGAGGTCGAGGTAGCCGAGACCACCAAGTCGATACTGGATGTTCACAAAGAGCACGTCGCCGCTCCTGACCAGACCTTCACCCTGTTTGAGAATCTCACGCGCCGAGCCGACGCTGTACGCACCGCCGTGAATGAAGACCATGACGGGCAGCAGCCCGTCATGACTCGGCGGGGTGATCACGTTGAGCGTTAGGCAGTCTTCAGACATCGGCGCGTTCGTGCGAACCCTGAACTGACCGTCGCGATCCTGCGGCGCGATCTGGCCGAATTCGCCTGCATCGCGTACGCCCTGCCATGGGACAACTGGCTCAGGAGCTCGAAACCGACGCCCACCGGTCGGTGGCGCGGCATATGGGATACCGCGCCACATCCGCAAGCCACGCCGCACCGAGCCCTCAACGACTCCCCCGGTGACCTCGACCCGCACGCGGCGCAGTCTACGGAGGCCCAGTGAACACTGTGCGCGTGCCTTCAGGGCTCGATGCGGCGCTCAGGTGTCAATGCGGTCGCGATCGAGGCCCTGGCCAGCGATGATGAATTGCTTGCGGGGAGCGACATCGTTGCCCATGAGCAACTCGAAGATTGCCGTCGCCTGCTCTGCGTCGCCGATGTTGACCCGGCGCAGTGTGCGGTGCGCTCGATCCATCGTGGTGGTCGCGAGCTGATCCGCGTCCATCTCGCCGAGCCCTTTGTAGCGCTGAATGGGATCTTGATACCGCTTGCCGGTCTTATTGAGGCTGGCGAGAACGCCATTGAGTTCGGCCTCGCTGTATGTGTAGATCGTCTCATTGGGTTTCGATCCCGGATTTAGAACGACGACGCGATGCAGCGGCGGCACTGCCGCATAGACGCGGCCATCGCGGATGATCTCGGGCATGTACCGAAAGAACAGGGTCAACAGCAGCGTGCGGATATGCGCGCCGTCGACATCCGCGTCGGCCATGATGATGACTTTGCCGTAACGAGCCGCCTGAAGGTCGAAGCTTCGACCAGAACCTGCCCCGATCACTTGAATGATGGATGCGCATTCGACATTCGACAGCATGTCGCTAACGGATGCCTTCTGCACGTTCAGGATCTTGCCGCGAATCGGCAGCAGGGCCTGATACTCACTGTCTCTCCCGAGCTTGGCTGTGCCAAGCGCCGAGTCACCCTCAACGATAAAGAGCTCACTGTTGGCCACATCGTTGGATCTGCAATCAACGAGCTTCGCGGGCAGCGATGAACTCTCGAGCGCGTTCTTGCGGCGCTGAGTCTCTTTATGAGCTCGCGCCGAGACCCGCGACTTCATCTCGGCGACGACCTTGTCGAGCACAAGTGCGGCCTGATCCTTGTCGGATCGCTTCGGCGAAGCGTACTTCTCGGCCATCGCCGTCGCGACGACGTTCGCGACGATCGTTCGCACTGCTGGGGTCCCAAGGATCTCCTTGGTCTGCCCCTCGAACTGCGGCTCAGGCAGCCGCACCGTCAACACTGCGGTGAGACCGGCAAGGATGTCGTCCTTCTCGAGTTTCTCGAGGCTGTTGCTCGAAGCCCGGCCCGTCGATACAACTTTCAGCCGTCTCGCGTTCTTGTCGACTTCGGCTCGCAGGAACTTGAGCATGCTCTGCTCGAAACCGGCTTGGTGGGTTCCACCTTTCGGCGTCGCGATGATGTTGACGAAGCTTTTGAATACCGTGTCGTAGCCGGTTCCCCAGCGAAGCGCTACGTCGACGCGGCACTCGCGCTCGAGCTCGGTAGGCACCATCGCACCGGTGGACTGAAGCACGGGAACGGTCTCAGTAAAGGTGCCGTCACCGGTCAAGCGCCAGATGTCGGTGATCGCGGCATCCGGAGCAAGGTGCTCAACGAACTCGGCAATTCCTCCCTCGAAACTGAAGCGCTCGGTGGTTGGCTCAGCCCCGCGTTCGTCGAGAAGATCGAGCGTCAAATGCGGGACCAAGAACGCGGTTTGCCGCAATCGGTCGAGCAACTCTTCGGTTTGGAAGCTCGCCCCGCGGGTGAAGATCTGCCGGTCAGCCCAGTACCGCACTCGAGTTCCAGTCACGCCTTTGGCGACCTTGCCAACGACCCGCAACTCGCTTCCCGACACGAACGGCGTGAATGGCGCGTCTGGTGTCGGCTCGCCAGAATCCGCGAAGACTCCGGGCTCGCCGCGGTGGAACGACATCGCCCAGGTCTTGCCGCCTCGATCCACTTCAACGTCGAGTCGTTCCGACAGCGCGTTCACAACGGATGCTCCTACGCCGTGCAACCCGCCGGACGCCGCATATGAGCCGGAGCCGAACTTTCCGCCAGCATGCAGCTTGGTGAACACCACTTCGACACCGGATAGCCCGGTCTTTGGTTCGATGTCGACGGGGATGCCGCGGGCTCGGTCCCGCACTTCGACACTGTTGTCGCCCTTGAGCACCACGTTGACGTCGTTGCCGTGCCCGCCAAGCGCTTCATCGACAGAGTTGTCGATGATCTCCCAAAGGCAGTGCATGAGTCCGCGAGAATCCGTTGAGCCGATGTACATTCCCGGCCGTTTGCGAACGGCTTCGAGCCCCTCGAGGACCGAGAGATGGCGGGCCGAATAGTCAGCGTTCGACACAATTCTCCCTCTGATTGGATGAGGCGACCCCGCGGTTGGGGGCTCGAGGCCATCGTTTAGCCTACGGTTACCGAAGCGTGGGGGGCCGTACCAACACCCCATCACTGGGCAGCGCTACGCGTTCAGCGAAATACCCGTCAAATGTCGCACGGCTGTAACAACGGCATGCTTGTATTGACGTACGCAAGGTCATTGGATGGCCAGAATGGAGCAGCACATGTCTCAGATCGCAACCGGAAACAGCGTTGACGAACTCGAGTACTCCCTCTCTGCCCTCGACCGCTGCGACAGTTGCGGTGCCCAGGCCTACATCCGAGTGACGCTTTCAACCGGTGATCTTCTTTTTTGCGCCCACCACGGCGCGAAGTTCAAAGAGAAGCTTTTCCCGACCGCCCTGCACTGGCACGACGAATCGGCAAAGCTGCTCGACGACCGCACGGTGTAGCGGCGTTGACTGTCCCGACCGTTCCTGACCCTAGGTCGAGGAACGAATCCTACGGTTGACCGTAGCGGCGAGGGCGTCCGCCGCTTCACGCCGAAGCAAATCGGATGGCGCGTCGCTGTCCCGCTCGTCAGTCAACTCGGCCGGTCTGTGGAGGGCGTTAGCGCCCGCTGCAAGCGTTAGGAGCGCATCCGCAAACGAGGGATTGCGGGCGAGAACCGGCCCGCGAAGGTGAGTCCCGAACGCATTTCCGATGCGAGAACCCTCGTTGCGATAGTCGCCGCCGTTGCCTCGACCAGAGACGACCGTACCAAGAGTCGACTCCCCCGCAGCCGAGACATAGTCGCGTGAGTGGTACTCGTAGCCGACCATGCTCCCGAAGGCTGTCTCAATTACTAACTGGCCAGCAACTGGCTTTGCTGCAGGCACTGCGCGACCCGGGAATAGTCCGATTCCCGCGATCGGTTCGTTGCGCCGAATCTCGACCTCTGTCGCCAGCAGTTCCCAGCCATTGGCCACGGCGAGGATCGGCGTACCAGCCGCATGCCAGTCCAGAAGGGCGGAACGTACCTGAATCAAGCCGTCGAGAAGACGAGGAGCATCCTCGTTGAATCCAGCCCCGATCACGACGATGTGCGGCGCCGCGCCCGCGAGCGCATCGTTGAGCGAGCCACCAAGCGACAGCTCAACCGTGTTCGCCTCGAGCCCCGCCCAACGCGCACGCGTCGCCAACACCGCTGCGTTCTGGGCGTCACCGTGAACATTCGACACCTGCGGGAACAGCGAGAGGATCACGAGGCCATGCCCCTTCATGATTTCGCCGCTTCAAGCTCCGCATGGACCAGACCGTATCGCCTACGCAGTTCCCGCATGCACGAGGCAGTAAACAAGACCGTCTTGCGCTCGCCGGGTGCTGTTGGAACCGTGAGAAATGCGTCGAACGCCGCAACGAGATCGCGGTCGACTCGACCGACCGTGACACTGTCGTACAACAACCTCAGCGCCATGTCTTCTGCCTTCGACCCGGAAACGAAGTCGACAGCTGAAAGTGAGCTGGTGTCCACCGTCCAGAGCCACGATGAGTCGTTTTCTTCGGAACCAATCGCAACGAAGATCCGGTCGCTACCAGCCTCGAGGCAATCCACGTTGAGCTGAAAGCTCGCCGTGTTCTGCACGAGCACAAACTCGAGCTCGATACCGTTGATGGTGACAAGTTCGCCTCGCCCGAAGACTGGTTTGATAGCCGTAAGAGTGGACGCGGCAAGGTCAAGGTGGAACCGGTCGCCGAGCACCCTGCGGGAGGCCTCGACCGCCGCAGCGGCATCGACAGCGAAGTGCGCTCCGCGCGAGGGGAGACCAATCTCGACGGTCTCGTCGGAAACCGCGATTCGAGCGAAACGGCCAGTTACAGCTTCGACAATGACCGCGTCTGCTGAGCTCATTCGCTCGTCCGCTGTTGTTGCGTACCCGAGTCCGTGACGTTGAGCGTTCAGCACCTCAGCAGTAACTCCGAACCAACCGACCGCAAGTTCGCCTCGGAGGCTGATCGAGCGTCCGAGGGCGAGAAGTGCCGCGTCATCCGCATTTACGACGACCGCTTCGGTCGCGCGAGCCGCGATGGTCTCGAGGAGCGATGCCACACGAGTCATCGATTGGTATCGCTCAATGTCGTCGAGCATGACGTTGGTCAGCACCACAACTCGAGCACTGAATTGCCCGGCAATGGCTGCACCGTGCGCCTCGTCCAACTCGAGCACCGCGATGTCGGCGTCAACCCTGCCACGCCAATCCCCCTGATCGAGAACGGCAGAGGTGAGTCCCTGTGGCAGGTTAGCGGTGGAAGAGTTCGTAAAAACTCGCACGCCATGCGCTGTCAACAGCGCAGCGAGCATTTTCGTCGTTGTTGATTTTCCCGACGTGCCGCTCACCACGACGAGACCATCGGGAAAGCTGGCGAGGACTGTCGTCAGCAGCCCAGGAGCAAGCACGTTGGTTACAAGCCCCGGCGCGCCGCTGCCCTTTCCGCCGCGCAGTCGAGCGAGCAACTGAACCGCTCGGCCGACAAAGATCGCGAACGCAACGCGCATTGGGTTTACTCGAGGTAGTCGCGCAGCGACTGAGAACGTGATGGGTGGCGCAACTTCGCCATCGTCTTCGACTCAATCTGGCGGATGCGCTCGCGCGTCACGCCGAAGGTGTCACCGATCTGGTCCAGGGTCTTTGGCATACCGTCACCGAGGCCGAAGCGCATACGAATCACGCCAGCCTCCCGCTCGCTGAGCGAATCGAGCAGGTTCTCGAGCTGCTTCTGCAGCATTGTGAAGCCAACTGCGTCTGCCGGTACGACCGCTTCGGTGTCCTCGATAAGGTCACCAAATTCGCTGTCGCCATCCTCGCCAAGCGGGGTGTGCAACGAGATCGGTTCTCGACCGTACTTCTGCACCTCGATGACCTTCTCTGGTGTCATGTCGAGCTCGCGGCTGAGCTCCTCGGGAGTCGGCTCGCGCCCAAGGTCCTGAAGCATCTGACGCTGCACACGGGCGAGCTTGTTGATGACCTCGACCATATGCACCGGGATGCGGATGGTTCGGGCTTGGTCGGCCATGGCACGCGTGATGGCCTGGCGGATCCACCACGTTGCATAGGTCGAGAACTTGAAGCCTTTGGTGTAGTCGAACTTCTCGACGGCACGGATCAGACCGAGGTTGCCCTCTTGAATCAGATCGAGAAATTGCATTCCTCGACCGGTGTACCGCTTGGCGAGCGACACAACAAGACGAAGGTTGGCACCGAGCAGGTGGCTCTTGGCGCGCTGGCCATCTTTGGCGACCCACAACAACTCACGTCCGAGCTGGGATTTCTGCTCGGCGGCTGACATGTGAGACAGCTTGTCCTCTGCGAACAGTCCCGCCTCGATGCGCATCGCCAACTCGACTTCCTCTGCGGCGTTGAGGAGAGCAACCTTGCCGATTTGCTTCAGGTAGTCCTTGACCGGGTCAGCCGTAGCGCCCGTGATTGCAGAAGAGTAGACGGGGACTTCGTCATCGTCATCGACGAGTGACAGCACGAGTGCACCAGTCGGGAGCGCCTCGTCCTTCCCTGTCGACTTCTCGTCATCGTCGTCATCGTCGTCGGATGCCTCGGCATCGTCTTTACCGTCTTCGCTGTCGACCTCGACGACAGCGACCACCGCGTCGATCTCCACCGCGCCGATCTCAGCGGGGTCTACCTCGGTTGGGTCGATGTCGACCGGGTCGATGTCCGCGCCATCGACCGCGACCGCCTCGATCTCGTCGGAGAGAGCTGCGGCGGACGAAGCAGTGCCAACCAGCCCTGACCTTGCGCCACGTGTTGACTTCGCGGGTGCCGCTGGAGCTTTGGCCGCTGGAGCTTTGGCCGCCGGAGCTTTGGCCGCCGGAGCTTTCGCAACCGGGGCCTTCGCAGCCGGGGACTTTACCCGAGCCACGGACGCCGGCTTCGAATCGGCAGTCGTCGCAATCTTGGAAGTCGATACCTTCGTCGGCTTCTGAGTGACAGCCTCCGCAGTGGCGGCAGCCTTCGCAGGAGTTCGAGTCGCCACGGGAGCACCTTCCGGAAGTTTTAGGGCAGTACGAACACTCCTGTCAAGTCCTTCCCCAGTTCACCGAGAAATCCAGCGAATGATCCGAACCAAACCGGGTCTTATCCCCAAGTATTACACGCTTTCAGGCACGTCTTCACCAAGCGTCCGAAGCTGGCCGATTGAGTCGGGCTCGACATGTGCACGGTGAGAGCGTGTGCGGCACATTCGGCTTGACCTACCGAGTTGCTTGCTGGTCATCCCCGGTTGGTCTGGTTGCGAGGAAGTTCTGCAACTCGGCAGCGATCTCGTCGGCGGTTGGCAACTCGCCGTCAACATCGGTCAGGGGTGACCGCATTGGGTTGTCCTGCATGTAGCTGTCGTGGCGTTCCTCGAGGGTTCCGACGAGCCGAGCCAACTCCTGATTGCTTTGCAGTTGACCGTCAATCTTTGCGATGAAGCTCCGACCGTCCTCACGCAGTTGATCGGTTGGGAAGATCAACCCGGTTGCGGCACTGATGCTGTCGAGCGCCGCAACAGCGGCAGCCGGGTATTGGGTGTCAGCCAAGTAGTGCGGAATCAGGAGCACAAACCCCGCCGTTGGGTGTCCAAGCTCTTGGAGTCGATACTCAATGAGGTGAAGCGCGTTGGCTGGAACTTGCGTCTGCGGGCGCCACACCGACATCGCATCCGTCAGTTCGCTGCGATTGCCGCTGACCGTGACGCCGATGGGCCTCGTGTGCGGCACGGGCATCGGAATCGCATTGACCCAGGTCAATGTTGCAACGTGAAAGCGTTCGATTATTCCGAGTACGGCTGCGGTAAATCGTTGCC
>Ga0105044_10005795_pt1 | contig 16992 bp, 13 predicted proteins | sample MAT01_FD_78092 | JGI IMG/M metagenome (GOLD analysis project Ga0105044, IMG submission 78092) | Freshwater microbial communities from Lake Fryxell liftoff mats and glacier meltwater in Antarctica - MAT-01 | ecosystem: Environmental > Aquatic > Freshwater > Ice > Liftoff microbial mat | place...
CGAAGCCGATACGGCGCCCGTACCAGCGGCAGGCGAAGCCGATACGGCGCCCGTACCAGCGGCAGGCGAAGCCGATACGGCGCCCGTACCAGCGGCAGGCGAAGCCGATACGGCGCCCGTACCTTTAGTACCGATCACCTGCTCGCAGGCGGCGTCGAGCACGCCCCGCAGGACCGGGCACACCGGGTCTGCGACCTGTACATGCGCGACCACGCCCTGCTCGAAGAACGTCGAGGGACGCGTGCGGGTGCGGTCGATGAACTGGTCGATGACGACCAGCTCACCCGGGTGGATGTCCTCGCGCATCGAGCCGACGGCCGACACCGAGAAGATCCACTTCACGCCGACCGACTTCAGCGCCCAGATGTTCGCACGGTAATTGATCTCGTGCGGGGCGTAGCGGTGGCCGCGACCGTGGCGCGGCAGGAAGGCGACGTCGACGCCATCGATCTGGCCGATGAGGAGCGCGTCCGACGGGTCACCGAAGGGCGTCGAGATGCGGACCTCGCGCAGGCCTTCGACCCCCTCCATCTGATAGAGGCCGCTCCCGCCGATGATGCCGACACCAGCGGATGGCCGGGCGAAGCTCGTGGTGCTACTCGCGCGCATGCGGACTCCTCGCCGTCCGGACCGCGGACAGACGAGGGCCGATAACATCGTTTCAGGACCGATTCAACGACCCCGGCGCGGCACGGATCAGAACGACGCGAGCAGCTCCAGGGCGCCGCTCGCGATGGTGTCCTGGCCATCGGGCAGGTCCGCGCGCAGCTCGGCGACGAGGTCCAAGCCCTTGGCGAGGTTGATGAGGCCAGCGACCGTGACGGCCGCGCCCTTGTAGGCACTGCCGACGATCTCCCGGTCGAGGTAGTCGCCGCGCAGGGTCAGGCTGAAGCGGCTCGTGAACGCGTAGTTCAGTGACAAGAGGGCGCCAATCGAACTCGAGTCGTCCTGGCTCCCGTAGTTGAACTCGGCGCCGAGCTTGAGCGCGCCGACCGCGAGCGCCAGGTCGACATCGAGCATCAGCTTCGGGTTCGCCTCTGCGAAGGCGCCATAGGTCGCGGAGACGCCGATGGTTCCCGCGTCGCCGAGCGCCTGCTGGAAGCGACCGCCGAGGCTCACGGCCTTGCGCGTGCTCGGCTGGTCCCAGCCGTTGCTGAGCCAGAGCTGCAGCGAGGTCGCGTCGTTGGCCCAACCGAACGCGAGGCCGGTCAGGTTCGACGGCGTCGCAAGGCTGAACAGGAGGCCATACGAGTACTGAAGGAGTCCGGTCGGGTCGATCACCTCGTAGCCGATCGGCGCGTTCCACTTGCCCGCCTTCACGAACAGGCCAGTGTCGCAAAGGGTCGTCTCGGCGTAGCCCTGCTCGACGATCGCATCGAAGAGGGCCGCGCCGCCGCTCGTGTCCTCGGCCGGGAAGTATTGCAGGTCGATGCGCAGGCGCAGGGCTGGGCTCAGCGTGACGTCGATGTCGAGCTCGACCTGGTCAAGGCCCAGCTGGAGGCCCTTGGCAGGGTCGTCACCCGTCGCGGTGAAGGTAGCGGTGAGGGAGCCATCGATGAAGCCGGACAGCTCGATGCTCGGGCCGTCGTCGTCGTCATCATCGGTGGCGACCGGGGCAGGGACCGGAGCAGGTGGCAGCGTGGGGCCAGGGACAGGCTCCTCGGCATAGGCACGGGAAGCGGTGAGCGTCGCAAGCACAAACCAGAACGACAATCGCATGTGACCTCCAGGCACGCCCGATGCGGGCGCGTCCTGGCACTCTTGCCGTCCTTCATTTCTGCGAGGTTTCAAGACCTCGCCAAGTTGACGCGCTGCGTTATGGGCGAAACGACGCCGAAACAAGAGCCGATTATCGTCGCCGCGGAGTCGATGCTCTGACCCACTTCTGGAGGCGTGCGTGATGACCATGTTCCTTGCTCAAGCCGCCAAGATCGACACGGGCGATACCGCCTGGTTGCTCGTGTCGACGGCGCTCGTGATGTTGATGACCCCTGGGCTCGCGCTCTTCTATGGAGGCATGGTCCAGCAGAAGAACGTCCTGTCGACGTTCATGCACAGCTTCATGGCGCTCGGGATCGTCACGGTCGCCTGGGTTGTGCTGGGCTATTCGCTGGCGTTCGGTGGCACCACCGGCGGCTTCATCGGCAACTTCGACTACGCGTTCCTGAACGGCGTCGGCCTGGAACCCAAGGAGGGTCAGACCGTGCCGCACATTCTGTTCATGGCCTACCAGGGTATGTTCGCAATCATCACCCCGGCCCTCATCTCGGGTGCCTATGCCGAGCGCTTGAAGTTCTCGGCCTACATGGTCTTCACGCTGCTCTGGTCGCTGCTCGTGTACGCCCCCTTGGCGCACTGGGTGTGGGCCTCGGACGGCTGGCTCTTCAAGATGGGCGCGCTCGACTTCGCCGGTGGTACCGTCGTTCACCTCTCGTCCGGCGTCTCGGCCCTGGTCGCAGCGATCGTCATCGGCAAGCGCGTCGGCTACCCGAACGTCCGCCATCAGCCGCACAACCTGACGCTCACGCTCATCGGCGCGGGACTTCTCTGGTTCGGCTGGTTCGGCTTCAACGGCGGCTCGGCGCTGGCCTCGAACGGCACGGCCAGCCTGGCGTTCGTCAATACCCACCTGGCTGCCGCCATGGGCGCGCTCGGCTGGGCCTTGGTCGAGTACATCCGCATCAAGAAGGTGACGGCGCTCGGCGTCGCATCGGGCCTCGTCGCGGGCCTCGTCGGCATCACCCCTGCGGCCGGCTTCGTGTCGCCGATGTCGGCGCTGCTCATCGGCGTATTGACCGGCCTTGTGTGCTACGGCGGGGTGCTCCTCAAGCATCGCTTTGCCTACGACGACTCGCTCGACGCGTTCGGCGTCCACGGCGTCGGGGGCATCCTCGGCGCGCTGCTCACCGGCGTGCTCGCGTCGAAGGCGTGGAACGCGGCCGGCAACGACGGTCTCGCGAACGGCAACGCGGACCTGTTGGTGACGCAGCTCATCGGTGTCGGCGCGGCGATCGTGTTCTCGGTCGTGCTCACCTGGCTCATCCTGAAGGTCATCGACAAGACGATCGGCCTCCGCCCGACCACCGACGAGGAGCGTGAAGGCCTCGACGCGAACCTGCACGGCGAGAGCGGCTACTCGCTCGGCAGCTCCGCGTCGGGCCACCAGGTTCCACATGGGACGCCGGCCCGGGCCGAGCAGCGCGCGGGCGAAGCGCTCGCCAGCGAGACGTCCCGGAGCTGAATTGGCCAGGGTCCGTACGTGCAGACGGCGCACCTGCGGACCCGCCAATCGCTCCGAAGGCCCTCGCGAACCTGGGAGCCGCGACGAGGCTAGCCTCCAGTCCGCCGACGAGCGAGCGACGACGGCCCCGCGTGTCACAGCGAGGCGAATCTATCGCGGCATGATCATCTCTTCCGGAAGGAGTCGATGCTTGTCGACCTCCGGGTAGATCGCGTCCAGGTACTCGGCGAGTCGCTCGTTCGTGGGCCCATAGCCATTCTGGTAGAGCAGCAGCTCGAGCTCGCGCACGATGTCACGGGCGCGCTGATAGCGGCGGGTCGGGTCGCGCTCGAGCATCACGCGCATGATGCGCTCGATCTCGGGCGAGATGGCTGGGTTCCAGTCGCGCGGGGAGGGCAGTTCGCCCTTGTCGTGCATGGCGATCGCGTCGTCGATGGTCTCGACCGGGAAGACCTGCTCGCCCGTGAGGAGCTCGAAGAGCACCAGGCCGAGCGTGTAGATGTCGCTGCGTGCGTCGATCTGGAGGCCCTTCGCCTGTTCGGGCGAGAGGTAGGGAGCCTTGCCGAGGATCTCGTCGTCGCGGTGGGCGCGGCGGGTGCTGCGCGCCTTGGCGATGCCGAAGTCGGCAAGCTTCACGACGCCGCCCCAGCTCACGAAGATGTTCACGGGCGAGACATCGCGGTGCACGAGGAACAGCGGGCGACCGTCGGGTCCGCGCTTCTCGTGGGCGTAGGCGAGGGCGCGCGCGACACGCGAGACGATGAAGACGGCGAGGTTCGGGGGCAGGTAGTCGTTGCGCTCGTCGAGGCGTGTGTTCAGGTCCTCGAGCGTGACCCCATGGATCCACTCCATGATGATCGCCAGCGAGCCGGCCCAGTCGACGAGCTGATAGACCTGCTGGATGTTCTCGTGGACGAGGGACGCGACGAGCTTTGCCTCGTCGATGAACATGTCGCGGAAGTAGTAGCGGTCGAGCAGCTCACGCTTGATGGTCTTGATGCCGACGGTCTTCGTGAAACCCGAGACGCCACCCTGGTCGGCAAGGAACACCTCGCCCATGCCCCCTTCCGCAACACGCTTGATGATGCGGTAGGTGCCGATCGTCTGGAACATCGTCTCGTCCATCACGACCTCACTCGGATTGCAGAAGGCGGGGCGGGCTGCCCGCCATCACAATGAAACAAAGGCCAGGTTTCGGTGGGTCGCCCAGCACGATTGACCCTGGGATGAAACACCGACCCAAGCGATCGCGCAACTACCTCATGCCCAGACCGTCTTGGACGAATAAGGCGTCAACCCCAGTGTTCAAGGCAGGAAGAAGTAGGCCTCGTTGGTGGCCCACGAGTCGCGTGCGTAGAGGTTGAAGTCGCGGGTCGTGAAGTTGTCGATTTCGAAGTCTCGGTTCAGGACCCGCAGCACGTCGAGGCGGTAGCGCCCCGGTGCCAGAGGTGCCAGGCCCGCGGCCGCCTGCAGATCGGGCAACAGGGCGAGCTGCTGAGCGCCATCGACGATCAGGGTCCACACCGTGATCGACCCATCGGGCGTCAGCGCGAGCCGCGTGTACTGATTGGCCGGGCCGCCGTCCCAGGTCCAGGTGAAGGCGAGGCTCTCGAGGCTCGCCTCGTGCACCGGCGCGGTGACGACCGGGAAGTGCAGGAAGGGCCCGAGGATGAAGGCCGCACTGCCGACCACATGCACCCCGTCGCTCGTGACCACGACGCCATACGCCTTCGAGCGGTAGTCGGGGATCGTCTCGAGGCGCAGTTCGGACAGTTCGATGCCGCGCAACGCGACGCCATTGTCGCCGACGATCACGAGCGTGCCGTCGGCTTCTTCGGCGAGCGCGGTGAGGTCGTAGCCGGAGGCGACCGGGATCGCGACGAGCGCTTCGGGGGCTTGTCCCGCGAGCACCGTGCCGCGGTCGCCGACCACGACCAGCGTGCCGTCCGCGCGCACGATCCCTGCCCGCAGCGTGACGTCGGGTGGGGTCGCAATCGCGGTCCAACCGTTGTTGTCGGGCGCTGACCCCGATACGAAGACACGCCCCGTGCCGAGCGCCAGGATGCGCCCGTCAGCGAGCCGCACCAGCCCGCGTACGCCCTGGACGGCCGGGGCACCTTCGAGCTGCCAGACTCCAGAGGCGCGGTCGAGCTTGCGCAGGCGGATGTTGCCCGCGGCGTAGATGGCATCGGGGGTCGCGAGCAGCGCCTCATAGTCGTCCTCGGGCGCGTCGACGGCCCGCCAGGCGAGGCCATCCCAGTGCCGCACGGTGCCGTCTTCGCCGGCTGCCCAGACATCGCTACCGCTGACCCCGCTCATCGCGGTGAGGGTCTTGTCGCTGAAGCTCGTCTGGGCCGACCAGCCGTTGCCGTTCCACAAGAGGATGGTGCCAGCTTCGCCGACCGCCCATGCGCGCGTGCCACCGCCATCGGCGTCGTCAGCCGGGGCCGCCCAGATGGCGCGCAGGTCGCGTTCGATTTGCGCCCCGTCCAGGCGCCAGCCGGCGTCGTCACGCACCGGCAGGCGATCCTCGACGATCGACTGCACGTTCTGCACGAGGTTGTAGCTGCGCGGCTGGTAGCCGCTCACGCCGGCTGGGGAGAGCGTCGTGTAGAGAAAGTAGCTGGCGTTGTAGAGTTCTTGACCGAGCGACATGAGCTGGCGGGGGGCGACGAAGGTGTTGTCGCCGACTGGGACGAGCAGGCGCGAGAACGGGATGACCCCGTCCGGCCCGAGGTCGAGGCTTATCGCGACCACGGGATCGGCGAGGCCGGTCGGCCAGGTCGGCGGATCCTGCAGGCGCAGCCGGAAACTACGGCGCAGCGGGTGTGAGAGCTCGACCTCGATGCCGCTGATGTTGCCGCCGGGGGGTGCAAAGAAGTTGCGCACGACGCCCAACACGGTCGGCGTGAAGACGCCGCTTTCGTCCTGGTAGCCACCAAAGCAGTAGATCGCGAGTTCGCCGAGGCGCCGCGAGTCGAGTGACCAGGCGCCGTTGTCGTCGACCCAGCCGCTTTCCTGCAGCGGATACTCGTAGCCGAAGAGGCTCGGCGCCGAGATGTTGCAGTAGGCCCGCTTCACGCCCGCGGAGGGCAGGCAGCGCGCCCCCGCGGTCGTGCCGCCGCAGCCGTAGCCCGGCTGGCAGTCGAGGTCGGTCGCGCACGCCGCGACGCAGTGCGGGCCTTGATCGCCGATGTCGACGCAGGCGAAGTCGGGGGCCGCGTCGCAGCCACCGTCGACCGCGGCGGGATCGCACGCGGCGCAATGCAGGGTCTCCGGGATCGCCTTCGCGGCGCAGCTCGCGGGCGGCGCCACGACGTACTTGTCGAGGCCGAAGACCTTTCCGGCCAGGACCGCATTCGGTAGCGGGGTCACGGGGTTACCGCCACCGCCCGGCGTTGGTGGGGTCGGGTTCTGGGTGAGCAGCACCGTCACGTTGACGGCGTCGAACACGATGACCGAGTAAGCGGTGAAGCCGTCGCGGCTGGCTGTCACTTCGAGCGGGCCGTAGAGGCCTGGGCCCGAGATCGTGACCTGGCCGTTCTCGTCGGTGATGCCGCGCCAGGGGCCATCCGGGTCGTTGCCGACCAGCACAAAGGCGCCTGCGACCGGGCCATAACCACCCGAGCCCCAGACTGTCACGTTGAGCGTTTCGTCGATGGCGCCGCCGCGCGTGCCGCCGCTGCCGCTGCGTGGATCGAACACGACCAGCGCGTTTTCGAGGAGGTCCGTCGTCTCGCCGGCGCGCACAATCGCATCGTAGACGCCGACCGCGAGCTTCGGGCTGCGCACGGCCATCTCGGCCGACGAGGTGCGCTCGATCACGTCGCAGACGACGCCACCGATCTCTACCTCGGTCGTCTCGCCGAAGCCGTCGCCGTAGATCCTGAGCCAGGTGCCGCCTGAGCGTGCCGCTTGGGCCGGTGCGACCAGGTCGAGCGACAGAAGGTCTGAACGATAGTCGAACGCGCCTTGGAGCCGGGCTTCTGAGCCCGAGCTGCGTACGATCACATCCGCGCGACCCGGCACGCCGGGCGGCGTGACCGCGCTGAGGCTGGTGTCGTCGTGCACCGTCACGCTGGTCGCCGCGAGCACCCCGACCTGGACCGAGGTGCTGCTGCTGAAGCCACGTCCGGTGATCTCGAGGGTCGTTCCCCCTGTCGTCGGTCCAGTCGCGGGCGACACGCCGACGATAGCGACCAGGGGTGGTGGGCGATAGCTGAACGAGCCAGCGCTGACCCACTCGGCGGCCGCGGTCCGCACCTCGACGAGCTGGGTACCGGTGGCGGCTGGGGCGATGACGACGAGGCGCGAACCGGGCACGTCGATCACGCCGACGATGGCCGAGATGGCGCCGAAGCGCACCTGCACGGCACCGTAGGCGAGGCCGGTGCACGCGAGCTCGAGCGTGTCGCCGGTGTCGCCGCTGGACGGGGCGAGGTGGCTGCATGCGAGCTGCATCGGGTCGGGTGGCGTCGACTCGGAGCGGTAGCCAAAGGCGTTCACGAGCGTGCTTGTGCCGGAGCGGGTCGCGACGCTGACGTCGACCACCGTCGTCGCTTCGACGCCGGCCCGCGCGGGGGAGCGCACGGTGAGGCCGCTGCCGTCGCGGGCCGTGGCGACGACCTCGGCCGGTTCGCTGCCGAACAGGACGATCGCGTCATCGCCCAGGCCCCGCCCACTGAGCGCGATGGTGGTGCCGCCCCCCGCGGGGCCGACGACCGGCGAGAGGCGTGACAGCGTCGGCGCCATGCCGAAGTGGAACGCGTCACTCAGGACCGCGGTGCCGTTGAAGCCGACCACGTGCACATCGGCTGCGCCAAAGGCCCCCGGCGGGGCGATGCCGGTCAGGGTCTCGCCATCGAGCACACGCTGGTCCAGGCCAGGCCGACCGCCGATGAAGAAGCGGGTGTCAGCGGTGAAGCCGCGGCCGCTCACGACCACCGTCACGCCACCGTCGCTGGGACCTTCGGCCGGCTCGATGGTGCCAACGACGATGGTCTCGAAGTAGCGAAAGCTGAACGGCAGGAGGCCCTGGATCTTCGCGTCGATGTGGGTCGCAGTGACATCGACGCGCCCCGCCGCGCGGGGTGGCAGGCGCACGATGGCGGTGGTCGGACCGATGACGAACACGTCGGGAGCCGGCGCCTCGCCAAAGAAGACCTCGAGGCCGTCGCGAAAGCCGGTGCCGCTGAGCATCACGTCGACGCCACCCATGACCGGACCCTCGCCGGGCTCGACGGCAGTGACCGTGATGATGTCAGGGTCGAATGGCGCGGGCTCGCCAGGGTCGGTCGGGTCGGGCTCATCCGGAAAGCTCGGGTCGCTGGGCTCTGGGGCGAGCGGCGGCGGTGGCTCCGGAAGGAGGTCGCTGCAGCCACCGAGGCCGAACACAACGAGCAAAAGGGCAATCGCGCTGGACTCGGCTCTCATCGCATCCCCCGTGCCTGGACTTCGACGCTGGATCGGGTCCGGCCTGGCTTGCCGGACCCGGTGACTATCGAAACCGTGCCGCCCCATGTCAACGCACGTCGCGACAGAGCGCCACTCACTGAACGATTCCGACGCGCGTCGCCCAGTCGCGCCACTGCCTGGCGCTGTCGAAGCTTGCGCCGGTGATCTGGCTCAGGGCACCGAAGGCGAGCTTGCGCAGGGTCGGATTCTGGTCTTCGAGGAGCGGCAGGATCTGGATGATGGCGCCGTTGTCCTGCAGGCGCCCCGCGACGTCGAGTGATGTGGCCACGACAAAACGATTGCCAGTCGCGAGCCCACCGCGCACCGCCGGGAGGCACTCGGACAGCCGCCCATGGCCGATGATCGCGACCAGCACGTCGAGCACTGGCGGGGGCACCGCGAGGACCCGCTCACGCTCGCTCGGGATGAGCGACACCAGCGTCGTGCGATGCTGCTTGGCGTGCGCCGTGTCGATTCGCATCAGCGCGAGCTCGAGCGCAGCCCGAAAGCCGAGGTCGCCGCCCGCACCGGGCTCGTTGTCGGGGAGGGCTGCAAGGCGTGTGAGCTCGGCCAGGGCGCTCGGTTCGGCCGTGTCGCCGAGGTGGGCGAGGCCAATCGCGGCGGCGATGCGGATCTCCCAGCGGCGGTCGCCGAGCAGCGTCACGAGCGGTGTCGTGGCACGCGGGTCAGCGAGCTGCCCAAGGACCTCGGGCAATAGGATACTCCAGTGCCCGTCGCCGCGGTCAGGGCGCGCGAGCGCTTCGGCGGCCGGTGCGATGAGGTCTGGCCCATATTGGAAGAGGCCAACCAGGCCTGGGCAGCCGGTGACGCGATTGCATGCGTGGCGATCCGTCAGGGCTTTGATCGCGGCCATGATCTCGTCATGGCGAGGGCCTGGAGCGGCCTGCGTTCGAGCGGTCGCGTCCGGGGGCACGCCGAGCGAAGCATCGACCGAAGCACCGTCGGGGGCGCCGCAGGCGGTCGCAGTGACGAGCAGGAAGGCGACGAGATAGCGATCAATCGGCACAGGACCCCGCGACATAGAGCGCACCCGATGTGGCGCCCGTGTCGTCGGGGGCCCACAGGCCCCAGAGTCGATAGCGCCGCCCAGGTTGCAGCGGCGCGCATGTGAACCCGCAGTTCGTGCCGACGCAAGAGAGCGTCTCGGTGCGCAGCGCTATCGTCATCGGTGCCTCGCCAGGTCCCGCGAGGTCGAGCTCGTACGAGCCCATGCAACGCTGGCAGCAGGGGTCTTCATCGTCGCAGCGTCGGTCATCGCAGATAGGCTCCACCTGGACCACGCCCTCGAGCTTGACTGCGGCCGGCCCGATCTCGAAGACGCGATGCCCGTCCAGGACGTCGTCGCGGTTGCAATCGGAGAGCGGCTCGGGAATCGACCAGTCGCCGAGCCGGCAGACCCCAGCGTCGCTTGGTAGCGGCCAGGTGCGTGACACGACACAGGTATAGCCTTCACCACAGGCACCGTCGGCGGCGCACTGATCGCCCCACTCGGGGCATTGCTCGGGGGCGAAGACCGGATCGCAGCAGAGGTCGTGGCGGACCCCTTGCTCGCAGTGCCAGATGCCCTGGTCGCACTCGGCGCGTCCGAGGTAGGCGCGCGTGCTGCAGCCCATGATGCAGGCGGGCGCTTCACCTTCGCAGCCGCTCGCGGCGGTGATGCCGCTTGGCCTCGCGGTCTCGCCGGAGCCGGGTGCCACGCACGCGAAGGTCGTGCTCGCGATGAGCAGAGCCGACACAGGACGGAGGAAGGCCAACATCGCTCATCACTATGCGTGACGATCGGCGGTGGCACCAACCAACGGGTCCTTTCGTTCGGACGAACAGGCCTTGGGCCCGCGCTCACAGCGGCCGAACGATGTCTGGGTCAGTTCGCGCGCGCGCGTCTCACCCTGAGATGCCTTCCATGATCAGCATCACCAGCGACTGCACGACCGCCGCCGGGTTGTTCGCGAACATGTTGTCGCGCAGGTAGGCGATGAGCAGGCGTTCGACCGCGCCGATGACGGCCAACGCGCTGACCTCCGCCGGGATCTTCTTGAGGAGCCCGTGGCGGTGGGCGGCGACGGTGAGGCCGATCGTCTTGATCGTCAGCTCGCGGTTGAACTCGGCGATAGGAGCGCGGGCGCCGACCGCGGGCGCGCGCGACTCCTGGAGCCACAAGAGGACCGCGTCGGGGTGCACGCGCACGGCTTCGAGCAGCTCCATCGCGAGCCCGAGGTAGGCGGGCGTGAGCGCGCTCGCGCTGCGGGCGTCCTGGAGGCGCACGTCGCAGCGGGCGAAGGCTGCGTCGAAGGCCTCGGTGAGCGGCGCCATCAAGGCCTCGACGAGCTCACGCTTGTCGGCGGCGTAGCGATAGAAGTTCCCTTTCGCGGTGCCGGCGGCCTTGGCGATGTCGTCGACCGTGACGTTCTCGACCCCACGTTCGAGGAACAGGCCGAGCGCCGACTTGTGCAGCGCCTCTGTGCGCTCGCGCCTGTTCGTGTCGCGCTTGCCGCCCGCGCGCCCGGGGCGGCGCGTCGGAACACGCGAACTCGCGGTCGAACGGCCAACGTCGGCCGGCGTGTCCACAGCGTCACCCGAGCTCTCGGGCGCAGCCTCGGCCGCGGGTGAGGTACGAACATGTGGCGTCGGATTGGACATCAGGCGAAGGCCTCGATAATCTGTGACTCGAAGGTCATTCTTTTCTGGCTTTGAGACGGAGAGGAGGCGGATATGATCGGCATCCCAGTGGCGCTCGCCTGGTCCAGCTTTGGCGAGTGGTGGATTCACAAACACGTTCTCCACGGTCAGGGCAAGCGCCGGGAGAGCTTCTGGTCGTTCCACTGGCACGAGCACCACCGGAACGTGCGGCGGCTCGGGCACAAGGACCCGACGTACGAGCGCCCCCTCCTCGGTTGGCACTCCCAGGGCAAGGAGGCGTTGTCCCTCCTCGGGCTGGCCGCGGCCCACGCACCGCTCCTGCCGGTCGCACCGTTCTTCACGCTCACCGTGTGGTGGCGCGTGCTCCACTATCACCACGTGCACAAGAAGTCCCACCTCGATCCGGCGTGGGCGCGCGAGCACCTGCCCTGGCACTACGACCATCACATGGGCCCCGAGCAGGACGCCAACTGGTGTGTGACCCATCCCTGGGCCGACGAGATCCTGGGCACGCGCCAGCCTTATGTCGGCACCGACCGCGAGGCGCAGGACATCGCGAAGCGACAGCGCCTCGACGCGCGCCGAGCCGCGAAGGCCGAGACCACGGAGTCGGCGGCTCATCCAGAGGCGGAGCTCGAGTCGCGGGCGGTCTGAGCCAACAAGACGACGCAGTTTGGGCTCAAACGGCCCGAATCCTAGGAGGAGCAGCCCGCGAGCGATGAGGCGTACGCTTCGTACGCCGCAAAAGCGACCGGGGGGACCGACGACGGAGGCGGGGTCGTTTCAGCCCGAATTCAGTCTAGAAAGTAGTCAGGCAACAGGCGTGCGCCCGGGACCATCGCGTATTGCTCGAAGTCGGTGACGCCTTCGGCGCGCAGCAGATCCTCGTCGATGAAGAACTTGCCGGTCACCTCGCGGGACGGCTTTGTGAGGATGGCGTGGGCGGCGTCGGCCATGATGTCGGGCTTGCGGGAGGCTTGCATCATCGAGTCACCGCCGAGCATCTCGACCGCCGCGGTGGCGATCGTCGTGCGTGGCCATAGCGCATTGACGGCGATGCCCTTCGGCGCCAGCTCGGGCGACATGCCGAGCACGCACATCGACATGCCGAACTTCGCCATGGTGTAGGCGACGTGACCCTTGAACCATTTGGGGTCCATGGCCAGCGGCGGCGAGATGTTGAGGATGTGCGGGTTGGCCGACTTCGCGAGGAACGGGATGCAGGCCTGCGAGCAGGCGAATGTGCCGCGCGTATTGATCTGGTGCATCAGATCGAACTTCTTGAGCGGCGTCTGGAGCGTGCCCGTGAGCGAGATGGCGCTCGCGTTGTTCACGAGGATGTCGATGCCGCCGAAGGTGTCGACGGTCTTTTGGACCGCGAGCCACACCTGGTCCTCGTGACGGATGTCGACGACCATCGGCAGGGCCTTGCCGCCCGCGGCCTCGACCTCCTCGGCGGCGGTGTAGATCGTGCCAGCGAGCTTAGGATGGGGGTCGGCGGTCTTGGCCGCGATCGCGACATTGGCCCCGTCACGGGCGGCGCGCAGCGCGATAGCGAGTCCAATGCCGCGGCTCGCGCCGGAGATGAAGAGCGTTTTTCCTGCGAGTGTCATGGGGCGCTTCTATCAGGGTCTCTTCGATGGCGCCACGCCCGCCTGCACGCCCACGCCCTCGCCCGCGCGCACGCCCACGCCCTCGCCCACGCCCACGCCCCACGCCCACGCCCACGCCCACGCCCGCCTGCGTTGACGCCCGCGGCGACCTAGGGTCACGCTCTCGCATGCTCATCGTCGTCAAAGTGCTCATCGGACTCGTGGCGTTTCTGCACGTCTTCTTCTTCGTGCTGGAGGCGTTCCTCTGGACGAAGCCCTCCGGCCGCAAGGTGTTCCGCACGACGGCTGACTTCGCCCGGCAATCGTCGGTGTTGGCCTGGCTCAGCAAGGCCTTCAGTCCAGGCTTCGCCATCCTTGCGAAGGCCACGTCGGCGCGTTGACAGGTCGCGCGGCGGCGATGAAACTGCGTGCCATGTCGGAAGCGCCGTCGGTCACCCTGCTTCTGGAACGTTGGCGCAAGGGCGACGCGACCGCCCTCGACGAGCTGACGCGCCTCGTCTATGCGGAGCTGAGGCAGCTCGCGGGACGCCAGTTGCGGGGCGAGCGTGACGGCCACACGCTGACGCCAACGGCCCTCGTGTCGGAGGCCTTCTTGCGCATGGCCGGGGGGGCCGTGCCGAGCTTCGAAGACCGCGTTCACTTCTTCGCGAGCGCCGCGCGGCACATGCGCCACATCCTCGTCGACTTCGCGCGCGCCCGCACAGCGCAGAAGCGCGGTTCGGGCAAGGGCCCGGTCACGCTGGACGACAACCTGCTTGCGCCGGATAGCTCGGCTGCCCTGGTCGACCTCGACGAGGCGCTCAGCGCACTTGCCGCCGTCGACGAGCGCAAGGCGCGCGTTGTCGAGCTGCACTTCTTCGGCGGCATGTCGCTTGCCGAGGTCGGCAGCGCGCTCGGCGTTCACGTCAACACGGTGGTGCGCGACCTGCGTTTCGCGCAAGCCTGGCTCAACCGCTTTCTGACGTCGGCGTGAAGCCGTGAGCACCCCACGGCCGCTGGCGCTCCTGGCGCGGGTGACCCACCTCGGGGTGGACGCCCGGTTGCCGCGCTACGCGACGCGGCACATCGTGCTCACCAACGAGCTTGCGCTCTATACGATGGTGTCGCTGTCGTTCGTGGTCTTCGGTCCGATGTCGGGCACGCTCCTGCCCGAGGTGCGTCACTGGGTCCTCGCAAGTGTGCTCCTGTGCCCATTGGTGGTGGCACTGAATCGCCTCGGCCTGCACGTGGTCGCCAGCGGCGCGTTTATCGCCACCTACCTCCTCGCGGTCTCGGTCGTCGGTCGCCTCCAGCCCGTCGGGACGATGCACGGCCTCTGGTTTCCACTCATCGCGGCTATCGCCTGGTTCATGTTCCCGCCCGGGTGGCGCATCGCGCCGGCGCTCGCCACGCTCGCGGCGGCTGTGAGCGGGGTCTGGCTCATGCTCGCGCTGCGTGACGCGCCGCCGCCACCGCAGCTGCCGAGCTACGACATCGACGCGATGGCGATCGGCAACCTCATCGGCGTCATGACCGCGACCGTCTTCTTCTTCGCGCGCGCCGCCATCCGGATCGTGCGCGTCGAGCTCGAGCTCGCCGACGAGCGGAGCAAGAGCGAGCACCTCCTCAAGCGAGAGGTCGCACACCAGGTTGCAGAGCGCTCGCGCGAGCTCGGTGCGGCGCTTTCCGCTCAGCCCGGTCCGCTCGTTCCCGCGACGCACGCGCTGCCAGCGCGCTTTGGGTCACGCTACCGGGTCGTGCGCAAGCTCGGTGAAGGCGCGATGGGCGCCGTCTTCGAGGTCGAGCGGCTGACCGACCAGCAGCGCCTCGCGCTCAAGGTGATGACCGGCGCCGGCTCGCGCGAGAATGCGGCCCGCTTCGCGCGCGAGGCCGAGATAGGTGCGCGCGTCGCCAATCGCAACGTGGTGTCGATCGTCGACGTCGGCGTAAGCGAGAGTGGCGCGCCGTTCCTCGTAATGGAGCTGGTGAGGGGCGGCTCCGTCGCAGAGCGGCGCGAACGCTTCGGCGAGGTCGAGTGGGCGCTCCCGATCTTGCGCGACATCCTGCGCGGGCTCTTGGCGCTGCACGCGGCGGGGGTGGTGCACCGCGACCTGAAGCCGGCCAATGTGCTGCTCAACGAGTTCGGCGAGGCCAAGATCACGGACTTCGGGATCGCGCGCGATGGGCTCACGACCGGCGTCAGCGCGACCGTAACGTCCGCCGTCGCCTTGCGCGCGCCACTGCGCGAGCTCACGGGGACCGGCGCCTGGATCGGCACACCTCAGTACATGGCGCCCGAGACCGCGCTCGGCGTGCGCGACGCCGGGACCCCTGCCGACGTGTTCGCGTTCGGGGTACTCGCCTACGAGCTGCTTACTGGTAAGGTGCCCTTCGAAACTCCACCGCTCTTCCTCGCGCTCGCCGGCCAGCCACTTGGTCTGCCGCCGTCGCTTCCGGTCGGGCGGCTCGACGAGGCGGCGCGCGCAGCTCTGCAACAGTGCCTGGCCGAGAGTCCCGAGCGACGCCCCGACATCAGCCGGCTGCTCGTCGCGCTCGGCGCGTGAACTACATGATCGCGGCCGCTGCCAGCGCGCAGAGCACGGCGAGTGCAAGCGTGAGCGAGCCCTTGTGGCGGCCGATGAGCTTGCGCGCACGATAGGCGCACGTCGGGTTGCTCGCGAGCACCGGCCGCCCGTCGAGGTAGCGCGCCAGGTCGTCCGAGAGCGCGGCAACGGACGCATAGCGCGCGGCCGGATCCTTCCGCAGTGCGCGCATCGCGATGTTGTCGAGGTCGCCGGCGATGGCGTTGCGATGGCGGGGCGCCGCGACGGTGCTCGGAGGCGGCGGGTCGAAGACGTCCGTGCGATGGCCTTCAGTCCAGGCTTCGCCATCCTGCCGAAGGCCTGTGACGACTTGCTCGCGCGCGGGCGGCCGGTCGGAAAGGAGGCGGTAGAGGACCGCGCCGAGCGCGTACACGTCGTTTGCGACCGTCGCCGCGCCGCCGCGCGCGGGGCTAGCTTCCGCAAGCGGTGGGAGCGCGGCGACGCCGAAATCGAGGAGCTTGGGCGCGCCATCGGCGGTGACGAGCACGCTGGAGGGTTTGAGGTTGCCGTGCAAGACGAGGTGCTGGTGAGCGTACTCGATCGGATCGCACACGCGCCGCATCAGGGCGACTCGCTCACGCACCGGTAACGGTCGGGCATAGCGCGCGAGGGGTACTCCATCGATGTGCTCCCTGACGCGGTAGAGGAGACCGCCCTCGGTGGCGCCGCCGTCGATCAGCCGTGCTATCGCCGGATGCCGCAGCGACTCGTGGAGCTGCCGCTCGTCCCCGAGATGTGCCAGAGCCTCGCGCGATGCCGCTGTGGGCAGCACCTCCAGCCAGACGAGCCCGCGCTGCCGCGCATCGTCGCGCTCGGCCAGGTAGACCCTGCTCGTGCGGCTTTCGCCGATGAGGAGGAGCACGCGGTAGGGCCCGATGCGACCACCGAGCGCGGGCGCAGCGCGATCGTCGAGCATCGCTCTTGCCGCGTCCGCCATCGCCGAGCGCAAACGTCCGCCAAAGGCCGGTGGCTCGGCGTCGAGCGTGTGCGCCCTCTCGACGGCGTCCGCGCTCACGAGCAGCGACTCGACTTCGCCGCGCAGGGCAACATCGCCGGCACAGTGCGCGTCGAGGTACGCGGCGCGCTCGGCTGGCGGCAGATCGACCGCGTCGCCGAAGAGCGTCTCGACGCGCTCCAAGTCCGGATGCATGCCGCCATCGGACGTCACCGCGCCCAGATTGTCAACGCGCCACTGAACGACTGAACGGTCAGGCCGCCGCACGGCAGCCTCGCTGGGTGGGCCCTTCCAGCGCTCGCGGCAAATACAGCACGACGTCGGCGACGCCAGGGTGATGACGGCCCGCCGTTCACGCTCTCGCTAACGGATGACTCTCGACTGAGATCCAGCCATTGCACCACCGACGTCGGGGCGCTCCCTCCCTGCGGGCTTCGCCCGCTTTGATGGTCGGTCGCATCCCCGACGCTCGGTGGCGCTTCCCCG
>Ga0105044_10005796_pt1 | contig 16991 bp, 17 predicted proteins | sample MAT01_FD_78092 | JGI IMG/M metagenome (GOLD analysis project Ga0105044, IMG submission 78092) | Freshwater microbial communities from Lake Fryxell liftoff mats and glacier meltwater in Antarctica - MAT-01 | ecosystem: Environmental > Aquatic > Freshwater > Ice > Liftoff microbial mat | place...
CGGCGCCAGCGACTGCAACGCCGTCCTGATAGTATCGGGGGATCCCACGAGCTCCAGCGCCACATCGACACCCCGCCCATTGGTCATCGCCCGCACCTGCGCGACGACGTCGTCGGGCGACAGGTCGGTCGCCCGGATCGTGCGTGCGCCGAAGCGCTCAGCGAGCGCCAGCTTGAGCGAGTCCCGATCCACGGCGATCACGTCGGAGGCCCCGAGGGCGCGGGCCAGCTGCACGGCCGACATGCCTAAACCGCCGGCTCCGACGACGAGCACGGTCTCGCCAGCCTTGAGTCGGCCTTTGCGGAGCGCGTGCAGTGAGGTCGCGGAGGAGCACATCATGATCGCCCCCTGTGCGAAGGGAACGCGATGTGGGAGCGGCACGGCGTTCCGGGCCGGCACCACGACGTACTCGGCCCAGCCGCCGTCGGTGAAGTGCCCGAGCATCTTGCCGGTGGCGCAGAACTGCTCGCGGCCGGCGACGCAATCCACGCACGTCCTGCAGGTCACCAGATAATGCAGGCAGACCGCGTCGCCCACGACGTGGTTGAGGACATCATGGCCGACTGCCGCGATTTCGCCGGCGACCTCGTGTCCGAGCGTGAGCGGAAGCGGCTCGACGCGGGAACGGCCGGCTCGGTAATGCGCATCGGAATGACAGATGCCGGCGGCGCGAACGCGCACGAGCACGTCACCGGGACCGCAAAATGGCATCGGGACTTCGGCATCTTCAACGGGGTGACCCGGGGCGGGGAGACGGACAGCGCGCATCAGGAGGCCTGAGCCGGATGTGACCGATCGTTGATGGTGAAGAAACGCTCACTCATCGTGGCAATCTGCGCGTGGTCCGTCTGCCGCGCAGTGCGAATCCGCACTGCGCTTGCATCAACGTGACGGAGCTACTTGTGGCGGAACGTGATACGACCGCGGCTCAGATCGTACGGCGAGACTTCGACCGTGACCTTGTCACCGGCAAGGATGCGGATGCGGAACTTGCGCATCTTTCCTGCCATCGTGGCCAGCAGTGAATGTCCATTCTCGAGATCGACCCGGAACATCGCGCTGGGCAACACGTCCGACACGACTCCCTCGAATTCGATGGCGTCTTCCTTCATAGAACCTCCTTGGTCATGCGCACGTCGTACTAGGTCGTGGAACCGGAGTCGATCGGCGCATCCTGCAGGAGCGCCTCAAGGGCCGTCCGGAGTTGATCGATACAGCGGCTCGCGAGTTCGAGGGACGCATAGCCTTCGCGTTCCAACGACTCTGGATGCCAATGCCACGTTGCTTCGCTGGTGGCGGAAGGAAGGCAGGTTTCTTCCCAGACCGCTTGCGGAGTGGCCGGCACCTGCCGCCATCCACGCCGTTCGGGCGCGTGTTCACCGCGCGGAGCGATGACGCCACGCCACACGATGCACAGCAGTTGTCCGGCCGCCGGGACATCGGTGCCGTTGCGCAACCACGCGACCGTGAGGGCGACGGGGCCGAGCTGGACGATGCAACGATCGGGCGACAAGCGGACCGTAGGCGGTTCGATCGAAGTCTGAACCGCCAGGATCTTCGTGGCGGCGACGAGGCCTTCGGATAAACGAGCAAACTCGCGCGTGCAAACGGCCTGGGCGCGGTGTGAAGACAGGAAAGAAGTGCGTGCAGCCGTATCGCGCGGATCAAACGCGCGTTCGGCGGGTGCGCTGTCAATCATGCGTGGTTCCCGGTAAGAGGGGACAACGCCGAAGCGCCGTGTGGCGGACAGAGGTCCGGGCACACGGCGCTTCGGGACGTCATGCGTGTTTCGTATTACGCGAAGCACTCATGACGAAAGGGCTGAATGCCCGAATTAGCGACCCATCCGCGTAACGTTCTCAGCGGCCGGACCCTTCTGGCCCTGCACGATGTCGAACTCAACGGTCTCGCCTTCGGTCAACGACTTGAAGCCGCCGCCCTGAATGGCAGAATGGTGAACGAAGCAATCCTTCTGTCCGTTCGCCGGGGTGATAAAGCCGAAGCCCTTGGCATCGTTGAACCACTTGACTGTGCCGGTCGTACGCATCGCGATACTCCTGTTTCTGATTTGGTGCTGGTGTCAGTCGGAGCACGCGGACAGACGAGCCGATGCAGAACGGAACCAACCACCTGGTACTCGTGATCAACCTCACGACGGTCGCCACCACTCGGTGACTGCGATGCGTACAAAAAAAGACCCGCTCGATTTGGCAGGCCCGTTTCTATCGGAACTTGTCCCTACGCCGAGGCGCATGCATCGCTTCGAATAAGGTACAAGGTCTCCCCCGAAAACGCAAATGCTGTGATGGCGCTTTTCCGCAACCGCGGTCGGCTAGCTCCATATGGCACTGTCACTTGCCTCCTTCCACGAGCGACTTCGGGGGTCCCGCGACGGCCAGCAATGTCCAGCTCGCCTGGTTCCGGGATGCCGTCCGGACGCTACGGCTATACTCCACCATGGCACGAATTCCCCGGGATCGAGACGACGTCCACGTGGCACTGCTGCGTGGAGTCAACGTTGGTGGTGCGAAGAAAGTGCCGATGCTGGAGCTTCGTGAGCTCGCACGCAGCATCGGCTTCGGAAATCCGCGCACGCTGTTGAACAGTGGCAATCTGGTGTACGCCGCGCACGGAACGCCCACCGAGGAAGCGGCCACCGCCCTCGAGCAGGGCATCCTGCAGCGCATGAAGGTGACGACGCGCGTCGTCGTGATCACCGCCGCGGAGCTGGATCGGATCATCGAGGAGAATACGCTCGATGATGACGACGTGGATCCGAGCTGCCTGTTCGTCTCGATCTGGCGTGAGGCGTACGATCGACAGGCGCTGTTGCCGCTGCTTGAGCAAGCATGGGGTGAGGAGACGCTCCACATCGGCTCGCGCGCCGCATATCAGCACGCGCCCGAAGGCGCTTCTGACAGTGAATTGGTGGACGCGGTCGCGAACCTGCTCGATGACCGGGTGACCGCGCGCAACTGGCACACGATGGGTAAGCTGCAGGCCCTGGTGGACGACGTCGCCGCCGCCGCGAACGAAGACGCGTAAACCGTGAGCAGCGTCGGTCGCAGCAATCGGTTGTTCTACGTACTGCTGATCGTGCTGGCGCTCGGTGGGTGGTTCACGTTGCGGCCGCAGTCACCACTGCTCAGTGATCGCGACCAGGCGTCAGTACAGCGCGCGGCGTTGCTGACCTTGTTCGTGTCGCGCGAACACGCGAAGCAACTCGTGTTCTGGAGCGATACAGCGAACCTGTCGCCCACGCTGCAGTTGCTGCGCGACTCCGGGGTGTCGGTCGAGGCGCAGCAGCCGGATACGGCGGCACTCGCACTACGCATGCCGGTGCATCTTGAGTCGCTGGCAACACTCGAACGACAGTTCCGCGCGGCACCCGATGGATGGGAGGCGTGGTTCGCTCGATTCCCCGCGAGCAGCGGACTCATCGCGCTCACCCGTCCAGTCGTGCTTGGAGAGACCGCCGCGGGCATCGCGCGCGTCGCGGTGGTGGTCGCGCGCATCTGCGGCGAGCACTGTCATTCGGCGTGGCGCGTCACGTTGGCCCGCGACGCGTTGTCACGCGACGCGTTGTCACGCGACGCGGGACGCTCGTGGAGGACGGTTGCCGTCGAGCCGCTCACCCTCCCGCGGGATTGACGGGGCTCGTGTCTGTGTTGCCGGTAGCGCCCCAGCGACCCACACGTCAGAATATCACGCAATCAACTCCTTCCCACGGCCGAGAGGCGTATGCTCAAGACAGTCGGCATCATCCTGCTGGTCCTGCTCGGTGCGCTGCTGCTCATGGCCTCGCGTCAGCCGGATACATTTGCCATCGAACGCTCCGTCGTCGTGTCCGCCCTCCCTGAGGCCATCTATCCCCGGATCGCCGACCTCCACCAGTGGCAGACGTGGTCTCCGTACGAGAAGCTCGATCCGCAGATGAAGAAGGTCTTCAACGGCACACCAGGGGCCGCTGGTGCGAGCTACTACTGGAGCGGCAACGCGAAGGCCGGTGAGGGCACAATGACGGTGCGCGAGCTGATGCCGCCATGGAAGATCACGATACAGATGGACATGGTGAGGCCGATCGAAGGGCAAGACGTCGTAGAGTTCAATCTCGAGCCGGCGGACGGCGGCACACGGGTCACGTGGGCCATGCGCGGCGCGAATCCTTTTCTCTCCAGGATTGCGGGGGTGTTCATGAACATGGACACGATGATCGGCAAGGACTTCGAAGATGGGTTGGCGTCGCTCAAGACAGAGGTGGAGACGAAGTGAAATCGTTCGGCTCCGAGCGCACGTTTCTTCCCGGCAGCTACGCCGTGAGCCCGCTGTGGATCGCGGTGTTCTGTTTCTTTCAGTTCGACTCGGGGATGGTGGCGGGTGTGGTCGTGTCGAAGCTGTCGTGTGATCGCAAGGTGCCGCGCCTTCTCGCTGGGATGGCGTTGCTGTTCGGCATGCTCATGGCGCTACCGGCCGTGCAGAGCACCGTGCCGCGTGCGGTGCCGCGTGCGGGATCACTTACCAACATGCAGGCGATGATGCAGGCACAGACGCCGGTGTGGATCCGGCTCATCGCCCCCGCGCTGGCGGCGCTCGGCGTGATGGCCGGTGCCACCCTGATGTCCGCCGTGGGACGCCGCCGCTCGTGACGGGGTCGGTGGTACCGTTGTGGATGTCCACTTGCGATCGCCGATGGGACGACGCTCTCGCCGAGTACGACGCCGCAGTCGCTGCGGTACCGTCGGGACGACTGCGCGATCACGACGCGTGGTATCGCACTGTGCTACCGGCGCTGATCGCCTCACGCGTGCCGGGATATGTGTTGCACGAGGAGATGGTGCGCATCACCGAGTGGAAGATGGCGCGCGGCGTGTGGCGTGCGCCCAATCTGGTGCTGATGCGCAGCAATACCCCAGACGAAGTGGTAAACGCCAGTCGGTTGGCGAACGAGCAGATTCCGCACCCGACGAAACCGGTCACGGCGCTGGTCGCGCTCAAGGGCGTCGGCGCTGCCACGGCCTCTGCGCTGCTCGCCGTGATGGCGCCGGCGACGTACCCGTTTTTCGACGAGGACGTCGCCGCGCAGGTGCCGCAACTCGGACCGGCGGCGTGGACCAACGGCTACTACGCGAAATATGCCTCCGCATTGCGAGAGCGGTCACGGCAGCTCTCGGCGGCGTTCACGCGCGAGTTCACGCCGGTGATGGTAGAGCGCGCGCTGTGGGCTACGCACCGTGCTTCGAAAGTGGGCGTGCCGGGATGACCACTGCGGATGTGGTGATCTGTGGGGCGGGTATCGCCGGCATCGCGACGGCGCACGCGCTCGCCGTGGTGCACGGTGTGCGCCATGTGCTGCTCGTGGATGAACGCGCGCCGCTCACGCTGACCAGCGACAAGAGCACCGAGGCGTATCGCAATTGGTGGCCCGGCCCCGACGATGCGATGGTGCGGCTCATCAATCGCAGCATCGATCTGCTGGAACAGTGGTCCGACGACAGTGATGATCGCTTCGGGCTGAACCGACGCGGCTATCTCTACGCGACGCGCGATACGAGCACGGCCGAGCGATTCGTGGCCGATGCCACGCGGGCGAGTGCGCAGGGGGCCGGTTCGGTGCGTACCTATCGCTCGGTGAGCGAGGCAGCAGCGTATCAGGGCAGCCCGCACCGCGGCTTTCGCGGCGTGCCTGATGGTGCCGACCTGTTCCTCGACCGCGAAGCGATCCGCCAGCATTTCCCGTGGATGCACCCCGACATCGTGGCGGTGCTGCACGCGCGTCGATGTGGATGGTTCAGCGGCCAGCAGCTTGGCATGTATCTGTTGGAAGAGGCAAAGGCCGCCGGTGTGCAGTTGGTGAGCGGGCGCGTATTGCGCGTACGACAGACCTCGGGAGTCGTGGAGGGCGTGGAGATCGCGCATACCGATGGTACAACGATATGCATCTCCACTCCGGTGTTCGTGAATGCGGCAGGCCCCTATGCCGCGCAAGTGGGAGAATTGGCCGGTGCGGCACTGCCGCTCTTTTCGGAAGCGCACTACAAGATCGCGATCGAGGATACCGCCGGCGTGATCGATCGCGACACCGGCCTCGTGATTCTCGACGATGTGCAGCAGCTCGAATGGAGTGACGAGGAGCGCGATGAACTCGCCGCCGACGAGGCGACGCGATGGCTCACCGAGCCGATGCCGGCGGGGATCCATCTGCGCCCCGAGGGCTACGGCGCGAGCCGTACGGTGTTGATGTTGTGGGACTACCACAGCGCGCACCGCTTCAGCGTACCGGAGTTCCCGATGCCGGACGACGCGCTCTATCCGGAGCTGGTGCTGCGTGGCATGACGTCGCTCGCGCCCGGCCTGGCCGCGTATCTCGAGCGATTGCCGCACGCGTACGTGGACGGTGGCTATTACACCAAGACCGCCGAGAACCGGCCGCTGGTGGGCCCCAGCGGCGCTCGCGGCGCGTACGTGTGCGCCGCGTTTTCCGGCTTCGGTCTCATGGCCGCTCCCGCGTGCGCCGAGCTACTCGCCGCCCAGATCGTCGGTGCGGCGCGACCAGACTACGAACACGCGTTTCTGCCCACGCGATACGACGACCCCGATTATGTCGCGCTGTTGGCGAATTGGGGCAGTACGGGGCAGCTGTAACGTTGGTATTCCGTTACGGTCGTGGCGCGTTGCGCTTCACCTGCGCGTCCATGATGCGCAGCAACTCCTGATTGCTCCACGGCTGCCACCCGTGCGGCTTGAGGGGACGTCCGTAGTCGAATTTGCCGGCGTAGTACGGTCCTTTGTCCGGCTCCTTGGTGCTCTCGAGAAACGTTTCGAAGCGATACACGCCGAGATTGAGGAAGTAGTTGTCCATGTCACCCACGGCCACGTGCAGCTTGCCCACCAAGCGCGGGCCGATGGTGGACCAGTTACGCTCCACGTAGTCGCGCAGGTCGTAGCCGTTGGCCCGCATGGCCTCGGCCACGCTCTTGTCGATCACACCGGTGCGCTTGTCCCAGAGTGGTTTCGGATAGCCATCGGCCCCTACCGGCGCCCACGCGGCCTGCCAACCGTCCCACTGACCGCCCGAACGTCCCTTGGTGGCAATCACCAGTTCGGCGGTGCTTTCCTCGCGCACGGTGAGCTCGGTCATGCCTTCCGGTGAGCGACTCGATGGTACTTCGCGCGGCAGCCACGAGCGTTCGTTCATCCTGAAGGCATTGGCGTCGGCGTACACGTTGCCGAACTGATAGTTGCGGAAGTCGAGCTGGTCGGGATACAACGACCACGCGCCGCCGAACACGTCGGGGTAGTGCACCTGTAGTGCCAGCACATCCCAGCCGCCGGTCGATCCCCCGGTGAGCGTGCGCGCATATGACGACGGGATGGTGCGATAGCGCTTGTCGACTTCCGGAATCAGTTCCTGCGTGATCGCGTCGCCGTACGGGCCGTTGTTGGCGGAGTTCAGCACATAGCTGTCGTCGTAGAACGGTGTCGGATGCTGAATGAACACGGCGATGAACTCGGGCACCTTTCCGGCGGTCCACGCCTGCTGGAATTCACAGCCGGGTTCGCGGGCGCTGCGAACGAGACGGGCGGCCTGCGCCTGCGCGGTCTCCGGCGTTTCGCATCCCTCGAACGTGAAACCGAACGGTGCGCGCTCGCTGAAGTGCCCCACCGTGTACACCACGGGATAGCGCTTCGTGCTGTTCTGCTCGTAGCCCTTGGGCAGCAGCACCACGGCACCGAGCGGCATCTCGTGATTCCAGAAGGCGCTCACCTTCTTCGAGGTCATCTTGAAACGCTTCACCCACGGCGAATCGGCCAGCGTCTCGACGGGTGGCAGCACTTTGGTGAGCGATAGCGAGATGGTGGGATTCACGGCCGGGTCGATGCGCAGCTTCTGTACAGCGCTGACGAGTGCACCCGGGGCATTGTTGAAGCGCTGGCCTTCCCACGAGTCCATGTGCGCCCAGATCGTGTGACCATCGGCGCGCGCGAACTTGGTGTACGGCAGGATCATGCCCTGCACGAAATAGTCGCCGGCGGGCAGGTCTTTCAGTGAGGCCACGGGAAAGCCGAGCGTGGTCGCATCGATGGTCGCGACATCACCGGGACGTAGCGCGTCGACATCGACGCCGAAGAACGGTTCGCTGCTGCCGTTGGAGCCTGCTTGTTGACGGGGCTCACGGCGATCGGTGCGCGCGATGAACACGAAGGCGCGACCGGTGATCGGACCGGAGGCGACCGACGCGTCGAAGCGGAGTTGCACCGTTTGCGCGGCCGCGGGCGCGGCAGCGGGCGCGGCAAGTGAAGCGAGGCTGACCGCGAGCAGTGCGGCGCGACGGGAACAGCGGGAGGCCGTGATCATGAGGATCAGTGCTGATGCAAAGGTGGGGTCGACGTAACGGGGACCTCAGACGCGAGTCCCGGCGCCGTGGATTCGGGTGTGTCCGAGAGATGCTCCTGCACGATGCGCCAGCGGCCGTTCTCACGACGCCAGAGCATGGTCCATGCGCCACTCACGGTATGCGGCGCGCCCTGTGGCGTGGTGTGCGGAATGCTGTACACGAGCGTGAGGACGGCGGCGTCGCGCGTGATCACGTCCACGTAGGTGGAGCCGAGCACGAAGCGCGGGTTCTGCATGTTCCGACCCACGCGTTGCCAGAATCCGGCGATCTCACTGGCGAGCGTATCGCGAGCGGTGGTGACCCGTCCGGCGACCGCAGAAATGACGCGACCGCTGTCGGGATAGAGGCTGAGCAACCGCGCGGCAGGGTCGGGCTTCGAGAAGTCGTAGGCGTTGGTGACGAGGGCGCTCAGGGAATCGGCAATGGCGCGCCGATCGTTGGGCGACACCCGAAGCGGGTCGGTGCAGGCAGTTGTCGCCGACAGCGTCACGACGGCGACGACACGAGCGGCGAGCAAGCGGTGTAAGGGAGGGCGCATCGGTGGCCTGGAGTACGGGGGCCCGATCGGAACAGGGGGACGGCTCTCCGTGAGGATAACGAGCGAGGCCGCCCGCCGCGCTGGGTGCCCTGCGCCGAGTGGATTCACGGCTGAGCTCGTTGAATGCTACCAGTGTTCACGTTCTCTCCTGGAGGACACTGGTTGTCACCGTGAGGGGACGGTTCATCGCAGGGGACGGAACAGTTCCCTCTGAGCGCGCGCATGCTCTGGCTGGCGCGGTCATTGCTTTACATATTTACATGAGGGGTCACTCGGCAGGGGCCGAGTGCATGCCCGAAGGCCATGGCCCGGCGGCCAGGAGGAGCGCATGCGGAAGACTATCAAGACGGCGGCGGTCGTGTCAGGGATGGCCGCGGTATTCGCGCTGGGTGGTTGTGGCGGAGAGCGCGACCCCTCGGCGATGACGGCCGACCTCGAGCGCGACCTCCAACTGGCCACGGCGGCCGAAGGGCCGCGCACGGCGGTGGTATCGGCGCTGGAAGGTGGACCGATTGGCGCGCCCAGCGGTGACCGGATCGGTCGCCGAGATGCGGTGGCTATCCCGCGCCGTACGGCGCGACCGACTCCGAGCGCACCCACCACGGAGACGGTGGCCTCGGCATCGGTGAATGAGGCGCCGGCGGCGGCTACGGTCACGACGGAGCAGGTGGAGCCCACACCCTCCCCGCGCCCGGAACCGGGCGTAATACAGGGGCCGCCCGACCTTTCGACGGAAGCCGTTTCCACTTCGGGCCCGTCGGCGCGTGGTGATGACAACGACGGTCGAGATCGTGGCACCAATGGCGGGCACGTGGGCGAAGGCGAGAACGGCCGCCGGGGCGGGGGATGGGGTGGCATCATCGGCGTGGTGATCCGCGGAGGCGGGGCCGGCGAAGACCGTTGCGAGGAGCATGACCGCCGCCGCAACGGCGGACGTAATGGCGGCCTCATTGGCACCCGCGTAGGCGGAACCGGCGACATAATCGGCAGCGTGATCGGCGAGGCGATCGAACGAGGGCGCGCACCTGTAGGGACGCCGCAGAGATGGCCGCGGTATTAGTCAGGGGCAAACGGCGCCAAGAATGAGGGGCGCCAGGAATGAGGGGCGCTAGGAATGAGGGGCGCTAGGAATTAGGGGCGCCAGGAATGACCAGCGCCAGGAGTAAACGGCGCTAGGAATAGACCGCGAAACAGCAGACGGCGCCAACGCGCTTCTCGCCGTTTCGCGGTTTCTTCTTGGCGCCTCTTACTCCTGGCGCCCCTTACTCCTAGCGCCCCTCATTCCTAGCGCCGTTGATTCCTGGCGCTGTTAGCTGTTCCTTTCCCCTCCGCGCTTCTCGAGCAGCTCGTGCCGATCACATGCGCAACCAACCCGAGTCGTTCAAAAGACCGTTATGCGCATCGTGGCCGGAAAGTTCGCGGGACGACACCTCACCTCACCCAATGATTTTCGGGTGCGCCCCACAGGGGAGACGGTGCGCGTCGCGCTGATGCGCCTGTTGCGCAACGACCTCGAGGGGGCCCGCATCATCGATCTCTTCGCCGGCACGGGTGCGCTCGGCTTGGAAGCGCTGTCGCGCGGTGGCAAGTATGTCGACTTCGTCGAGTTCCGGCCCTCGAGCTTGCACGCGCTCAAGGCCAACATCGCGTTGCTGGGCGTTCGCGAGAAGACGCGTATCTACAAAAAGGACGCGCTGCCGTTCGCGGGCCAGCTGCCGTCGGGCAAGTTCGACATCGCCTTCGCCGATCCGCCATATGAATCGAAGATGCTGGACCGGCTCATCGAGAGCTGGCATCGGCAGAAGTTCTCGACGATCCTCGCGATCGAGCACGCACGCGTGCACGTGCTCCCCACGATCGTGAAGCCGCAGCACACGCAGGTCTTCGACGATAGCGCCATCTCGGTGTACCGCCTGTAGTTCTCACTTGTAGACCACACCAGATCCTCCCATGCGCACCATGCTCCGCTCTGTCATTGCGGCGACACTGCTGCTCGCGCCGGTCCTCACGTCGGCGCAGCCATCGAAGTGGAAGAAGCAGGCCGACCGCGTCACGATCATGCGCGATCAGTGGGGCATCGCCCACGTGTACGGCAAGTCGGATGCGGATGCCGTGTTCGGCATGGTGTACGCGCAAGCCGAAGACGACTTCAATCGCGTGGAGACCAACTACATCACTGCGATGGGACGCACCGGTGAAGTGGAAGGCGAGAGCGCGCTCTGGCGTGATTTGCGTATGAAGCTGTTCATCGACACGCTCGACATGAAGGCGAAGTACGCCGAAAGCCCGACCTGGCTCAAGGCGCTGATGAACAGCTTCGCCGATGGCCTCAACTACTACCTGGCGACGCATCCCCAGGTGAAGCCCAAGCTGCTCACGAAGTTCGAGCCGTGGATGGCGCTCACGTTTACCGAAGGGAGCATCGGCGGCGACATCGCTGGCGTCAACGCCGGGGGTATTCAACAGTTCTACGCAGCGCGCATGGGGATGTCACCCGCGGCGCCGTCGCGCGAAGAAGTAGGTGCGGAGTTCGACGCCGAGTTCGAGCCGCGAGAGCCCACCGGCTCGAACGGCTTCGCGATCGCGCCGAAGAACACGGCCAACGGTCACGCGCTGCTGATGATCAATCCGCACACCGATCACTACTTCCGCCCGGAGATCCACGTGACCAGCGAGGAAGGGCTCAAGGCCTACGGCGCGGTCACGTGGGGACAGTTCTTCATCTATCAGGGCTTCAACGACAAGAACGGCTGGATGCACACCACCGGCGGCGGTGATGTGGCCGACGAGTATCTGCTCACGGTTGCCGAGCGCGACGGCAAGGTGTTTTACCAGTACGCCGGTGGTGAGCGGGAAATGAAGACCAGGCGCATCGTGCTCCCGTACACGACCGCGACGGGCATGCAGCGCAGGACCGTCACGGCCTACTTCAGCCATCAGGGTCCGATCATCCGCGCTGACAACGGCAAGTGGGTGGCCGTGCGTCTCATGCAGGAGCCGATCAAGGCGTTGATGCAATCGTTCGGCCGCACGAAGACCAGCGACTTCGCGAGCTACAAGCAGGTGATGGAACTGCGCACGAACTCGTCGAACAACACGGTGTACGCCGATGCGGCCGGGACGATCGCCTTCGTGAACGGCGATTTCATTCCGAAGCGCAATCCGAAGTACGACTACACGAGCCCGGTCGATGGCGGCACGTCGGATACGGAGTGGCAGGGACTGCACGCGATCGAAGAAACGATCATGGTCACGAATCCGGCGACGGGCTGGTTGATGAACACCAACAACTGGCCGTTCACGGCGGCCGGCCCGAACAGCCCGAAGATCGGCGACTATCCGAAGTACATGTCGCAATATCAGGACGAGAATGCGCGTGGTGTCCACGCGATCCGCGTGTTGAATGGCCGCACCGATTTCACCGTCGACAAGCTCATCGCGGCCGCGTACGACAGCTATCTGCCGGCGTTCGAGCAGAGCATTCCACCGCTCGTGGGCGCGTGGGACGCACTGCCGGGCGCCGACACGTTGCGCGTGGCGCTGGCCGAGCAGATCGCGGTGCTTCGTGCGTGGGACTACCGCTACAGCCTCACGTCGGTGGCGATGTCGCTGGCCAATGCCTACGGTGAAGAGCTCGCGCGGGCTTCTCGCGGCAACAGGACGGCCGCGCGTGAAAATGCCATGCTGCTCGGTGCGCTGGCGCGCGTGTCGGCCAAGCTGACGAGCGACTTCGGCACGTGGAAGACGCCGTGGGGCGAGATCAATCGCTTCCAGCGCCTCGATGGCCGCATTAGTGCGGTGTACGACGACGCCAAGCCCAGCATCCCGGTGCCGTTCACGTCGTCGAACTGGGGGTCGCTGGCGGCCTTTTCGCAGAACGGCGTACGCAGCACCAAGCGCATCTACGGCAACCGCGGCAACAGCTTCATCGCGGCGGTCGAGTTCGGTCCGCGTATCGTGGCCAAGACCTCACTCGCCGGCGGCGTGAGCGGCGACCCGGCGTCGCCGTACTTCATGAATCAGGCCGAAGACTACGCGAGGGGGCAGTTCAAGACGGTCAACTACTACCGCGACGACGTGGAGAAGAACGCGAAGCGCACGTACCACCCCGGCCAGTGAGCGCCGCTGCCGCGATCGACTTCGGCGCGAGTAACACCGACGTCGTAGTGCGCGACGGCCACGCGACACGCCACTGGACACTGCCCAGCGAAGGGCAGCCCGATGAAGCGCGCGTGCGACGTGTCCTCGAAGCCGGTGGTGTGGCGCCGCACGATTTCGATTGGATCGCGGTGACCGGTGGTAACCGAGCACTGATACCGCACACGATCGATGATGTTGTGCTGCATCGCGTTGATGAAGTGCGGGCGATCGGGCGCGGCGGACTTGAACTGGCCCATCTCGACTCGGCACTCGTGACGAGCGCCGGGTCGGGGACGGCGTGCGTGGCCGCGACCGGGTACGACGCGCACCATGTGACTGGCACCGGTGTCGGTGGCGGCACGCTCGTCGGACTCGGCCGACTGCTGCTCGGCACCGTGAATCCGCGCGAGATCGATGCGCTGGCGCAAGCTGGCTCGGACACGACGCACAATCTCACCATCGCCGAAGTGCTGGGCGGTGCCATCGGCAGCCTGCCGCCGGAAACGACGGCGGTGAACTTCGGACGCGTGGCCCGTCATCCGGTGGAGGCGTCGCGCGAGGACACGGCGGCGGCGCTGGCGAACATGGTGGGGCAGGTGATCGCCGTGATCGCGATCAACGCCGCCCGCGCGCAGCAACTGCCGCATGTCGTGATCGTGGGCCATCTCACAGATCTCAAGAGCATCCGTCGCGTGTTCGGACTCGTGGCCAAGTTCTACGGCGCCACAATTCTCACTCCCGAAGCGGGTGGCTCGGCCACCGCCATGGGAGCGTTGCTCACCACCGAGCACCTGTTGCAAACGGGCGCGTAAACCGCGCCCGTTTGCCGCGTGGCCTATCTCGTCTGACAGAGATGGTCGAGCGCCGCCTTCGGCATGGAGCCAGGGAGCGGCGTGGCGTAGCCGGGAATCCCGACTTCCTTGTGCTGCGCCACTTTCGTGCCCTTGGCGTCGCTGTAGTACCAATTCTCCTTCACGGCGACCTCCTGCTTGCGGCAATTCAGCATGAGGATCGTGCGCGAGCTGTACCAGTTTCCGCCCGGCACCTTGGTGGGCTTGTGAAACTGCACGCGCAGCGCGGCGGTGATGATCCCCCCGTCTCGCGTCACCGACTTGGGCTCGAGCAAGACCGTGCCGCCCTTGATCAAACCGATCGGCTTGGGTGACTGCGCGGCGAGCGACGTCGCGCTGGAAATCGTGAGGAGGACGACGCGAATGGCCCAACGACTGTGTGTCATGGAATGCTCGGAGGCATACGGCCCGCGTCCATCTCCGCCGTCTCCGACGGAGCGATCTTCGCGAGCCGATCGTTGAACAGAAAGAGCAACACCAACACGATCGTCCACTGCAGCAGGATCGTGCCGATGTTCTCGATGCCGAAGGGATCGAGTGCGCCTTCGCCACGCACCTGCCACATCCACCAGCCCATCAGCGCGATGGCCTCGAACGGGACGAGGAAACGGATCACGAAGTCCCACCACGCGCCGACGCGAATGTTCGAATACTGATGATTGATCTGCTCGGCGCGAAACTTGGCCGGTCCCATGCGAATGATCGCGATGGCGAAGAAGAGCCCCGAGAGCATGAGGCCCACGCCCCACACCCAGTCCTGGTTGTGCAGTACGTCGAGTGAGAAAGCCGACGGCAACCCAAGCACGAGGCCGAACGCGCCCACCACCCAGACGGCGCGAGCCCGCGTCCAGCCCATGTCGAGCAGCACGCGCGTGCCAAGTTCCACCATCGAGATGAGCGACGTGAAGGCGGCGAAGAAGAGCGCGAGAAAGAAGAACGTCATGAACAGGCCGCCGGCGGGCAGCGTGGAGAAGAGCTTGGGGATCCAGATGAACGTCACGCCTTCGTTGCCGGCGCCGAAGATCGTTTTCTGCACGAGGTCGGCGTCGAGCGGTGCGCCGGCCGCGACGGCTTTGGCGAGATCGGGGAAATCGGCCAGCGCTTGCGGGTTGCTGGCGATCGAGGCCACCAGCTGCGGCACCACCGTGAACACCGTGCAGAACACCATCATGCCGGCGCAGAGTGACACGAGATTGTTCGTGGCGGGGAGCAAGAACGCGTTGAGCGCCGTGTCCTCGTTCTGCCGCATATACGCAGCGTAAGTAAGCACGAGTCCCCAGCCCGCGCCGGTGTCCCAGGCATTCTGCGTGAGGGCCTGCAACCAGATGTTGGCGTTGCCCAGCTTCTCCCAGTCTACGCCGTAGAAGAACTCGAGCCCCGCGCTGGCGCCCGGCAGCATGAGGGCGCGACCGGTGAGCAGCAAAATGATACCGATCAGGATCGGCATGAGGATCGTGGTGGTGCGCTCGATGCCCTTCACGCCTTTGGCGACGATGAACGTCGCGCCCACAATCGAGATCACGTGCGGCAACACCGGTGCGGTGGTGGTGGAGAATGCCCGCCAGAAGCTCACGGAGTTGTCGCCGTTCACCTCGCCCAGTCCGGCGGCGATCGCATAGCGCAGCGTCCACCCACAGATCACCGAGTAATAGGCCATGATGGCGACGGCCACGAAGGCGATGAAGCCACCCATCCACGCCGACTTCTTGCCCGCCGTACGCACGAAGGCGCCGACGGGGCCCAGGCGCGTCATGCGCCCCATGCCGAACTCCACGAGGATGAGCGGGATCGACCAGGCGAAGAGGCAGACGATCCAGGCCACGAGGAACTCACCGCCGCCGTTGGTGGCGGCGATACGAGGGAAACGCCAGATGTTGCCGGTGCCGACGGCCATGCTGAGCATGGCCAGCATCATGGCCCATCGGGACGAGAAGCCTTGCGACTGACTCACGAACGCTCCGAAAGAGTGGTAGTGGCGGCCGGGCAGCGTGGCCGCACCACTGGTACGGGGCGAAACTACAGTGTGGACCGCGGCGGACCGTGGGGTAGATGACGGATCACACGATCAGTCCAGCTTGGCGTGGTGCGTCATGATGGCCGGCGCTAACTTCACGTATCCTCCTCACCGAGCTGCCGCTGCCCTCTACCGCCCTTCACGATCAGCTGCAGCGCACCCTCGGCGACGCGTACGTCGTCGAGCGCGAGCTCGCCGCCGGCGGAATGAGCCGCGTGTTCGTGGCAACGGAGACCGCGCTGCGCCGCGAGGTCGTGATCAAGGTGCTGCCGCACGAGATGACGGGCGCGTTGTCACTCGACCGGTTCCGGCGCGAGATCGGGTTGGCCGCGCGGTTGCAACACGCGCACATCGTGCCGCTGCTGATCGCGGGCGAAAGTGAAGGGCTGCCGTTCTTCACGATGCCGTACATCGCCGGCGAATCGCTACGCGCGCGAATCGCCAAAGGCGGCGAGTTGCCACTGCACGAAGCGATGCGCGTGTTGCGCGAGATCGCCAGTGCGTTGAGTTACGCGCACGCACAGGGCATCGTGCACCGCGACATCAAGCCGGAGAACGTGTTGCTGTCGGGCGGCGCGGCCATGGTCACGGATTTCGGCGTGGCGAAAGCGCTGAGTGAATCGACGTCGGGTGGCAGCGAGGGGCTCACCTCCGTCGGCATCGCGCTCGGCACGCCGACCTACATGGCACCTGAGCAGGCGAGTGCGGACCCGCTGGTGGATCAGCGCGCCGACCTGTACGCGTGGGGTGTGATGGCGTACGAGTTGCTTACGGGGCAAGCGCCCTTCGCCGGGCGATCACCGCAGGCCATGCTGGCGGCGCACGTGAGTGAAGCACCCGAGCTCATCACGCGGCGACGTACGTCAGTGCCGGCGGCGCTCGCGCAGCTGGTCATGCAGTGCCTCGAGAAACGCCCGGCCGATCGCCCGCAGTCGGCGAACGACGTGCTGCGCGTGTTGGACAGCATCACCACGCCGAGTGGTGGGTCGACGCCGGCGGACAGACCGCGGTCAGCCGTTGCATCACCAGCTCGCGGGCGTGTGCCGCGGATC
>Ga0105044_10005797_pt1 | contig 16991 bp, 5 predicted proteins | sample MAT01_FD_78092 | JGI IMG/M metagenome (GOLD analysis project Ga0105044, IMG submission 78092) | Freshwater microbial communities from Lake Fryxell liftoff mats and glacier meltwater in Antarctica - MAT-01 | ecosystem: Environmental > Aquatic > Freshwater > Ice > Liftoff microbial mat | place...
ATTGTTGGGAATTTAGCTTCTAGTAACCTTAATCCAGTACTTTTTTCAATTGTCAAAACCTATAATGGTCCTGAAGATGAAACAGCTACTGGTCCAAATTTCGCAAGAAGATACACAGTTTCAGCAAACCTTGCAAATGGTCAAACAGTAACAAATCTAGATTTAACTGATATATTACCAAATAATCTGACCTATTTAAGCTTAATTTCCTCCACTCCAGCAGGGGGAGTTGTAACCTCCACGCCCACAATTGGCTCTCCTGCTAATATCCCAAATAATAACTTAACAGTTAGATTTCCAACTGTAACTGGAGGTCCAAGCCCAACAGACGCCACAATGACTTTTGAATATTTTGTGCCAGATAGGGACGCTAATAATAATTTTGTAATTAACCACACAACTGGCGATGATGTTACTTCTTTAGACGACGCTTCAGCTGCTGCCACCTGGACACCGATCGACGTTCGCGATTTACCAACAATTATTACCAGCGACGCAAGTCCAGTAGACCACACTTTAACAAATAAATCGATTGCCATTCAAAAAAGTTTTCAAAATATAACAAACTCCTCAAACAGACCAGGCGACACTATAAGATATACTTTAAATTTTCAAATTTCCGATTATTTTGCCTTTCAAAATCTTATCACAACCGATGTTTTATCTGACGGACAATCTTTTGACACCTCTTTTACTCCAACTTTAAGGGTTACTGAAGCTGGCTCAACTACCACTGGAAATATTAATGTAGCAAATTATAGTCATGTTCGTGATACTGGATATTTTGGCGCAACTGGCGACACTACAGCAATTTTTAGAGTTTCAGATGAGTTAGTAACTAGAACTTTGGATGCTAGAATTGTTGGGGGATGCGCAGCTAATCTTAACCCTTCAACTTGTTTAAGTAATGTTGGGGCAGCTACTGGTACAATAGTGTTTCAAGCAAGAATTGATGATGTCTTTACCGATGATTTCGGCAGTGGCGATCCTAGTTTATCAATGGGCGACTCTTTAAGTAACAATGTAACCATTTCTGGCGATGTTTTAGATAACTCAACTTTCCTTCCAACAGGGCAAAGCGAGGCTGATATTAGTGGAGTAGGTTTTAGTATTGTAATTGGAAGTCTGGAAAAAACAATTTACGCTATAAATGGGGTAATTGGAACCTTTAATCCAGCCACAATTAGTCCTGGCGACGAGATTACTTACAGATTAAGGTACAATTTAAGCCTAACAGACACTGAAAATTTTTATATGGAAGATTTTCTTCCGCTCCCAGCTCTTACAGCAACAGGTTTTAATACAATTTTTAACACAACAGTAAGCCCAGCAGTACCGCCAACAGGCACCGCGAAGTTTGGTCCAAGTGATACTTTTTTTGGTATTTCCAATTTAACACCTACTGTCACGGTTTCCACCCCAGAAAACAAAATCAAGTTTGACTTTGGCGGTTTTCAAGATCCAGCAAATCAAAGCGCAATTTCTGATGTTTTACTAACTGTTACAGCCAACAATCAGCCTTTTGCAGATGGGCTTAACCTGGTAAATCAAGCTAGAGCAAGGGCCACAAATACCTTTAACACAGAACAAACTGCCAATGCAATCGTTCCTACAATTTTAAGGATGCCAAACGTTAGCATGCAAAAAGGAATTGTGGCAACCGACAGTTTAACAGGTGTATTTAGTCCAGTTATAAATAGTCCTATACCTTTTAATGCGCCAGGCTCAACAACTTGCACCGCTTTAAACCACAGGTTTACCGGAATTATCAATTCCACAAATTTAATTACAAACCCAATTAATAGCAATTTAACTGGGGTGGACGCTGGAGACAGAGTAACCTATGCATTAACCCTTGAAAACACAGGAGCAGCTCCAAAAGGCGCTTTTGATTTACAAGTCAGAGATTCCTTACCATCTGGAATGGTGATACCAAGCGGCGGTATAAATTTGTGTGTTACGAGGGGAGACGGGACAGTAATTAACTACACCCCAGTAAATATTTTAGACTCAAACCCATTTTTGGGAAGCGGAATTGAACTTACTGACCCAAATAATTTAGAAGGTGCCACAAAAGCTTACGATAGTTTAAACCCTACAAGTGGAGAAAATGTGGTGATAGTAAGTTACGATTTAGAAGTTGCTCCCACAGTAAACCCTCGCCAAGCAATCCTAAACACAGCTCACTTATTTAACTACACTGGCGCTAATGGGGGAACTGCAAATTTTGTGCCAAATTTCGATCAGTTTGATATTGCAAATTTAGTTACTACAGCTCCACAAACAACCAAAACAATTACAGCCACAAACCAAGCAGATTCAGCTGGGAACAACGTTTTAGTAGGCGAGCAAATTACTTATAATGTAGCAGTAACTGTGCCTGAAGGAAGACTTGATACAGCCAGAATTTTAGATAATTTAGATCCTGGACTGGCTCTTATTTCAATAGACTCAATTACTCCAAATTCTGGTAGTTTAACCACAGATTTAGTGGGCGGCTTCAACACAGCAATTTCCTCGGCAAATATTACAAACTCAGGGCAAACTATAGATTTAAATCTAGGGAATATTACAAATACCAATACTTTAAATGCGACTCCAGAAATCTTGAATATAAGCTATAAAGTGGTTGTTTTAAATGCTACTCAAGCAATTAGAGGTGCTAATTTAAATAACTCGGCGGTACTATCATATAATAACGGGACTCCTCAAAACGAAGCGGCGGTTTTTGCTCCAAATGTAACTGTTATCGAGCCGCAATTAAATATTGCTAAAACAATTTCTGCAGCAACTGGCGATGGAAATGATTTATTAACTTATACCCTGACAATTACAAATACAGGCACCAGCAATGCCCCAAGTTATAATGTGAATTTAAGCGACATAATCCCAGCTACTTTAAGTTATCAAGCTGCTACTTTAACGAACACTTCAGGGGTTGTTCCAACTACTTTAACCGAAAGCTCGGGCACAATTACGGCAACTTATAACCAAATCAACACCACGCAAAGTTCGACGCTTCAATTCCAAGTAAGGCCTTTAAATACACTACTTCCAGCCCAAGTTATTCCAAATACTGCGAATTTAACCTACACTTCTCTTCCAGGCTCGGTACTCACTCCACAATCCACTTACGCTCCAAATTCTACCGAAAGAACTGGAAACACTTCAAATCCAGGCGGCGCCTTAAATAACTATACTTCCGCTTCAACAGTGAATTTTACCCTAAATAATGTTACTGTTGCAAAAACCATTGTAGCAACCTCGGAAGCTGATACTGTGGCTACAAATAGGCTGGCAATTGGAGAAATTGTTCGCTACAGACTAGCTACCTCTATTCCCGAATCTGAAATTAATAATTTTAGAATTAGAGACAATTTACCAACTGGCATGCAATTTTTAGATGATGGCACAGCCAGAGTTGGGTTTAGTTCAAATGGAAATTTGATTTCCGACCTACCTGCTTTTAGTAGTTGTAATCAAGTTGGTTCTTCGGCTACAATTACTCCAAGCTGTGCAATTCCAGGGGCTCAAATTAGCGGCGGACCTTTTGGAGATGGCACCGACCCAATATTTTCAATTGGGAGAATAAATAATACCGATAATGATGTAAATTTAGAATATGTAGTAGTAGAGTTTAACGCCCAAGTACTTAACGTTGCTGCAAATCAGGCTTTCAATAATTCAACTGGTGCCTCTTCAACCACAACTTTAAATAATACTTATTCTGCAATTCGAGCTGGCACACCAAGCGATGTAACAATGGCTACAACTGGAAATGTTGCTGTGCAAATTGCTGAGCCGGTTATTCGAAATTTAACCAAAACTATTACTCAAGCGCCTATTGATGCTGGGGATCCATTTACTTACCGCTTAACATTTAGTAATACCGCCAGCGGCACAACTGGCAGCACAGCTTTTGAAATCAACTTAACAGATATTTTAAATTCAAATCTACAACTAAACACAATCACGGTTGTTAGTAAGCCGGTAACAACCAATGTAATCAACAATTCAAATATTCCAGGCGCAATAGTGGATTTAGTTTTTGACAGACTTGCTATCACAGAAAGCGTAACTGTAGACCTTTCGGGAGTTGTTTTAACAACAGTTAGTAACGGGCAGATTATTCCTAACACTGCTAATTTAACCTACACTTCGCTTCTAGGTAGCGGTACAAGTTCTAATCCAACTGGCTCAAATATTTTGAATTTAAATACTACTACTTCCGAGCGAAACGGTACTGCTTCCCCAGCTTTAAATGACTATAACTCAACTTCAACTGTGAATTTAACTATCACAACAGGGGCAATTGATAAAACTAATTTTGCTGGAAACTCCTTTAGAATCGGCGACGAGCCAGAATACAACATAGTTTCTACCCTAGCTGAAGGACTAAATCAAGCTGTGCGGGTAAGAGATACTTTACCAAGTGGATTGGAGTATGTTTCAAGCCAAATTATTACAACCCAAGCTGCTTCAGGCGGGCTTTTAACCCAGGATTTTAGTGCTGCTCTTCCAGCTCCCACAATTTCTGGAACAAACATTATCACTTTTGACTTTGGAAATATAACCCTACCTAGTGATAATAACCCTGCAAATGATAGATTTCTAATAATTATTGAAACCCGGGTTAGAGATGTTGTAGGAAATCAAAACGGCACCGTGCTTACAAATAATGCCGATTTATTAACTAGAAATGTACTTACTAATCTAGATCAAATTTCTACAGACCCCACTCCACCAACTATTAACTTAATTGTCCCAATTTTGGCTGTAACGAAAAGTTTTATCCCAACTTCGGCTGCTCCAAATGATAATATAAGTTTTCAAATTCAAGTAGCAAATACTGGCGGATCAACAGCTTTTGAAGTGAATTTAACAGATACAATTGTAAACGCTAATTTAATCAATTTAGCCCTTGGCGCCACACCGACCGGATTTACAGGTAGCTTAACTTCATCTGGACCCAACACTATTTTGGATTATGTTGGCGGAAATATTTTGCCAGGGCAAACCCTTACTTTTACAGTTAATGCCACAATTCCAGGGAATTTAGCTAAAGATTTTGTAATTCCAAACACAGCAACCCTTACTCAAGCTTCTACACTATCTGGTAGTTCAATTTATGAGAGAACCTTTGGACCAATAAGCGGCAGTGCTAATTTAACTGTGCAAACTCCAGATATTTCAATTACTAAAACCGATGGAGTAACTACAATTGCCCCTGGAAATACGGCAGTTTACAACCTTACAGTTTCAAATATTGGAACTTATCGGGGCGATAATGTAATAATTACCGAAAATTTACCCGCTGGCACCACTTTTAATGCAGCGGCCAGTTTACCTTCAGTTTGGACAAATGCGGGCGGCGGAGTGTATACCTTGAATGTTGGGACAATAAATGCTGGAAGTAACCGAACTGCCAGGTTTGCAGCCACTGTAATAAACCCTGCACCAGCTGGTTTAAATCAAATAGTAAACACAACTTCTGCGGCTGATGACGGCACTCACGGAACAGATCCAAATTTGGCTAACAACACCTTTACAGATACCGACACCCTAAACGCCGCTCCAGATTTAGTTGTCACCAAAACTGACGGAGTAAGTGTTACCACGGTGAATGATATTTTAACTTACACTTTAACCGTTTCAAATGTCGGCAATCAAAACGCTACTGGAGTTGTAGTAACTGATACACTACCTGCTAATGTTGCTTACCAATCCTCTTCAAATTCAGGTTCCCAGTCGCTAGGTGTTGTAACTTGGCCTACTTTTAATTTAGCTGGCGGCGCTTCAGTAACCAGAACTGTAACTATTCAAGTTAACCCCACAGTTCCAAGCGGTGTTACAACGATTGTAAATAGAGCAGATGTAGCCGACGACAACACAAACGGCGCAGACCCAACTCCTGGAAACAACACAAACACTGATACCGACACCCTAAACGCCGCTCCAGATTTAACTATAACCAAAACTGACGGCCTGGCTACCGTTGCCCCTGGAAATACTGTAAGTTATACTCTAACAGTTAGAAATAATGGAAACCAAGACGCTACTGGAGTAGCTGTTACTGACACCCTTCCTACAAGTACTGGCTATATTTCCTCTTCAAATTCAGGTTCCCACTCGCTTGGAATTGTAACCTGGCCTACTTTTAATTTAGCAGCAGGAGCGACCACCACTCGCACCGTTACTATTCAAGTAAATTCAGCAGTACCAGCAGGGCAAAATACAATTGTAAATAATACTTCTGTGATTGATGACGGCTTAAACGGCCCTGATATAAATCCTGGAGATAACTCCGCTTCCGACACCGACACCCTAAACGCCGCTCCCGATATTGCCGTTATTAAAACAAATACTCAAACTGTAGTGTCCCCAGGGCAAACTCTAACTTATCAAATAGTTGTTTCAAATAATGGAAATCAGGCAGCTTCAAATGTTTTAGTTACTGAAACTGTTCCGGCAAACTCTGTGTACAAAACAGCAGGTTCAAGTAGTTGGAGTTGCGGAAACAACGCACCCGCTGGCACCACTTGTACTTTAAATATTCCAAACCTGAACGCTGGAACAACTTCGAATTTAACTTTTGTAGTACTTGTAAATCCAACAGTACCAGCTTCTGTAACAACCTTTGTAAACACAGTAAATGCCCTTGATGACGGCACGAACGGCCCAGATTTAACAAATGATAATACTTTTACCGACACCGACAGTCTAAACGCCGCCCCAGATTTAACTATCACTAAAACTGATGGAGTAACAACTGCCACCGTTAACGATGTTTTAACCTATACTTTAACAATTTCAAATGTAGGAAGCCAAGACGCCACAGGAGTTGTGGTAACCGACGCTTTACCAAATAATGTTGCCTATCAATCCTCTTCAAACTCTGGCTCACACTCTGTTGGAGTTGTAACTTGGACAACCTTCAACTTAGCAGCTGGCGGGGTAACTACCCGCACAGTTACGGTTCAAGTAAATTCCACAGTTCCTTCAGGTGTAAATAATTTAATCAACAACGTAACCGTTAATGACGACGGCACGAATGGAACTGACCCAACCCCTGGAAATAATTCCGCGTCCGACACTGATATCTTGAACGCTGCTCCAGATTTAGCTATTACTATTGATGATGCTGGAGTAAGTACAACCCCTGATTCTGTAGTAGTGTACAATGTAAATTATTCCAATATTGGCGTCCAAGATGCTACTGGAACTGTGATTAGCGTAACAGTACCTGCCAACACAACCTTTGATTTAGCTGGTTCAACAGCAGGTTGGAGTTGTCCAAACGGAGCAATTAGCGGCACAGTTTGTACTTTCAACATTGGCAATTTAAACACAGGAGCTAGTGGAAGCTTAACCTTTGCAGTGAAAGTAAATCCTACAGTACCAGCTGGTGTAACTCAAATAAATGTTGCAGCTCAAATAATTGAAGATGGAGCAAATGGAGCTGAAATAAGTTTAGTAAATAACAGCTCTTTGGACTTCACACCTTTAAATGCCGCCCCAGATTTAGTTGTTACCAAAACTGACGGGCTAACCACAGTAATTCCTGGGCAAGTAGTCACCTACACTTTAACCATTTCAAATGTTGGAAATCAAGATGCTACAGGAGTTGTAGTAACCGACATCCTTCCTGCAAATGTTGCTTACCAATCCTCTTCAAATTCAGGCTCCCAATTGCTCGGAGTTGTAACCTTTCCAAGTTTTAACTTAGCTGCTGGAAGTAGTGTTACTCGCACAGTTACAATTGTAGTAAGCTCCTCAATTCCAAGCGGGGTAACAACCATTGTAAATAGAGCCGATGTAAACGATGACGGTACAAATGGCACAGACCCAACTCCAGGAAATAACACAAACACCGACACCGACACTTTAAATGCCGCCCCAGATTTAGTAGTAATTAAAACCGATAACGGAGCTACAGCAACTCCAGCAACTCAAATTAGTTACACCATAAATTACTCAAATAATGGTAATCAAACAGCCACAAATTCAATTGTAACTGAAACAGTGCCTCTTTACACCAAATATATTTCAGCTGGTTCAAGCAGCTGGAGCTGCGCTAACAACGCCCCAAGCGGCACAAATTGTACAATTAATGTTGGAACTCTAAACCCAGGTCAAAGCGGAAACTTAACTTTTGTAGTTGAAATAGACCCAACCCTTCCGCCTCTTGTAGACACAATCAATAACACAGTTTCTATTGCCGATGACGGCACAAACGGCCCAGATCAAAATCCGCTCGATAATACCAATACTGAAATTACCACCTCTAATGCGGTGCCAGATTTAGTGGTTACCAAAACCGATAGCGGAGTAAGTAAAGTACCTGGGGAGAATCTTTTGTATAATATAAATTATAGTAATGATGGAAATCAAACAGCCACAAACGTTGTTTTAACAGAAACAGTTCCTGCAAATTCCACCTATGTAGCTAGCGGCTCAGGGGCTTGGAGTTGTAGCGATGGGGCAATCAGTGGCACAAACTGTACCTTAAATATTGGGACTTTAAACCCGGCTCAAAGCGGATCCACAACTTTTATTGTTAGAATTAATAATTCTCTACCAACTGGAATTATTCAAACTTCAAACACTGTAATAATTGCTGATGATGGGACAAACGGCCCTGACGGACACCCTGGCGATAATACTTCAACTGAAATTACCCCACTGCAAGCTGCGCCAAATCTTTCAATAACCAAAACTGATGGCCTATCAACTATTTCAAACGGGCAAAGCTTCACTTATACTTTAACAATTTCAAATATTGGAAACCAAGATTCCACAGGAGTTTTAGTAACCGACACTTTACCAAATTATTTAACTGCAAATACAATTTCCGACTCTGGAACTGAAAGTTTAGGAGTGATTACTTGGCCAGTATTTAATTTAAATGTTGGTGATAGCGTAATCCGTACTGTGGAGGTTACTTTTTCAACTGGCCCAACCCTAATTGCTGGTCTTGAAAATATTACCAACAATACGGCGGTTTCTGACGATGGTACCAACGGATCTGATTTAGACGGCTCAGATAATCAAGCCCTTGATACCGACAATGTTTCTGGAAATCCAGATCTGGAAGTAACAATTACCGACGGGCAAACTACAGTGAACCCAGGGCAAACTCTAAACTACGCAATTGAAAGCAAAAATGTTGGCTCTCAAGATGCCTCAAACACTATTTTAACTCTGAATATCCCAGTTGGACACAGTTATGTTTCAGCAGGAAGCACGCCAGGTTGGAATTGTATAGCCCAGGTTTGCACCTTAAGCTTAGGCACAGTTGCCAGTGGAGCTACAGTAAACACGGTAATAGTTTTACAGGTTGATAACCCAAGCAATGTAGACACCCTTTTGGTTCCAGTTTCAATTACCGACGACGGGGCAGGGGGAGCTGATCCAACACCTTTAAATAACCAAGACTCTGATCAAGATAACATTGTCGGAGATCCAAATTTAACAATTTTGAAAAATGACGGAATTTCAACATTATCAGCTGGTCAGGAAACCGAGTACACTCTAACCGTTACTAATAGCGGAAATATTTTAACAACTGGAATCGCTGTTGAAGATACTTATCCAACAAGTTTCACTTTTGTTTCAGCTTCAAATTCTGGAATAAATAACCCAGGTCTTCGAAGAGTAAATTGGACAATCCCCCAACTTCTTCCAGGTCAAAGCATAAACCTAACAGTTAAATTTAAACTTGATGATGTTATTAGTAGTGGAGTAAATGATGTTCGAAATGATGTCACTGTCGCTGATGATGGCACACATGGAGTTGAAACTAACCCAGGGGATAATTCAAGCTCGGATACAGATGTTGTGGATGCAGCTCCAGACCTAACCCTAATTGAAACCCTACTTACTACCCAAATTTATCCAAATCAAACTTTAACCTACAAACTCGATTATTCAAATATTGGAAACCAAAATTCCACAGGAGTCGTGTTAACATTTATCATCCCAACAAATACTGAATATCTACCAACTCCAGGCTGGACTTGTGGGGGAACTGTAGCAGGCTCAAGCTGTACTTTTGCAATTGGAAACTTGAATGTTGGCGATATTGGTAGTCAAAATATTCAAGTAAAAGTAATTACAAATGTGAATCCTCTTAGCAGACAAATCCAAAACACAGCTTCTATTGCTGATGATGGAAATAATGGAGCGGAAATTACCTTGGTAAACAATAATGACGGACTTAATACCATAATCCCAATGGCAGATTTAATTCTTCAAAAAACTGTTGATAAAAACCAAGCAAAACTTCAAGAGGAATTAACCTACAAATTTATCTACCGAAATCTTGGCCCAGATACCGCTACAGGAATTGTTTTTGAAGATGTATTACCGCAAGAATTACAGTTTATTTCAACCTCACTTGATGGCAACCCTGTTCCTACAACAGCTACTTCAATTGGCGGCGGGCAAACCAGACTAAACTTTTCAGTGCCTGATTTAGGTCCTGGAATAGAAAAATTCCTCCTTGTAAAAACCAGAGTTGTAAGGCTTCCAACAGGCGATTCTATTACTAATAACGCCTCAATTCTTGCCAGGGAAATTGATCCCGAAGTTAGCAACAATCGAAGCAGTGCAAGCATCAAATTCATCAGTCCTAGACTCACTGGTATTACTTCCAGAACTGGATCAGTAGAAAGTTTCAGCGGAATAATACTCCTAATTCTAGCAGGCATTCTCATCAGCACTAGCTTATTTAACTCCTTGAAAAAGTAAATTCTCGGCTTTACCTAAAATATTAAGGAATTTTAAGAGCTATTACTCTCGAGGAGTCTATCAATAAGTTGTATCAAAGATTAGATTTACTACTAAATTAGTTGTCTGCCATGATATTTGAAGTTTTGATATGCTTGAAATACATTTACTATGTTGTTTGTTTTAGAAGTTTAATTGATCAAAGTATTTACGACTAGTACCCTCGCTTTTATCATATCTTACCTGTAATTCCTGATATGTTTGTTTATGAATTGTGTAGTCTTCATAAGCAGATTCAATCCAGGATTTGTCTTTTAGGATAAACTTGTTTCCACATTTTAAACACTCATATTTTTGGAGGTTTCGATAAGCTCCATCCTTTCTAGCTTTTTTAAACTACACTTAGGACAAGCATTTTTTCTTAGAATAAACATACAAATTTGAGTAAAATTGATAAAAAGATAATCTTAATATTCGGAACTAGCTTATCTTAGCTTAGAATAGATGTAAAGTGGGGATTGGTTCCTTAATATTTGAGGGATTGCCAAAAAATTACCTAAGTTGTATATAAAAAAGTAACAACCCAATAATCCAGTTTTAACTTTTCATTTTTCATTTTTAAGTAATTTAATACCACCAACTTAGTAAACTGACGATTTCCGCTACTTTAGCCTTGGCCTGGTTATCAGAAACTTTGCCAAAAACAACCTCGGCAATAATTTTACCCAAGTCCTTTGCCATTTCAGTTGTTAAACCCCGTGAGGTTAGTGCTGCTGTTCCAAAACGCATTCCACTTGGTTTCCAGGGAGTTTTTTTATCAAAAGGGATAGAATTTCGATTGGTAATTATTCCAATTTCTTCTAACTTTTTCTGGGCCTCCAAACTGTCTATTTCCTCCGGAAATTTAACCAAACAAAGATGATTTTGAGTTGGAGAAACCACCTCTAGACCGTTTTCATGAAGCGAATTTTCAAGGGCCTTGCAAGTATTTAAAACGTTTTGCGAGTAGGCTTTAAAGTCAATTTTATCTGGGTATTCATCTTCCCCAAGGATTTCCAAACAACATTGCCCGATAGCAGCCATTTGGTTGAAATGTGGACCGCCAGAAGTGCCTGGAAACACAGTTTTATTCACTAATTCAATCAAGCTAGTTGGCGGCTTTTTCATTCCTGGAAGCCAATTTTCTGGGTTTTCAAAATGCTGACTTAAAAATTCTGGAATACAATTTCTGGCAAAAACCATCGCCCCACGTGGACCGCGAAAAGTTTTGTGGGTGGTCATCGAGATAAAATCAGCTGAGTCTATTCCAGCGCCAAAAGGTGCAGCATGCAATTCTGCCGCAACCAGGCCATTGATGTGGGCGATATCAGCTAAAACTAAACTTCCTGCTTCGTGGGCTAACCTGCACATTTGGTTAAACTCGTATTTTCGGGGGTAAGCTGAAAACCCGATAATTACTAGTTTTGGTTTAAAATCCTGAAGTTTTTGTTTAAAATCCTCCACATCAATTTCAAAAGTCTGATTTTCACTTTTACCGCTAATTTCTTTTACATCATAATTAACAAGCTTAAAAAATTTATTCCAGTTGCTGGTAGCGTGGAGATGGGAAATATGGCCGCCATTGGCTAAATTTAAGCTCATAATTGTATCGCCGCTGTTTAAAACGGAAAGATACACCATTCCGTTTGCAGGCGAACCTGAAAGAACTTGCACATTAACCCCATAATTTTCAGAGGCTTTATAAACTTCCAGGGCTTTTTGCTGCACAAAAGTTTCTAAAGTATCGGTGTTCTCATTTCCAGCGTAGTATCTTTTTCCAGGGTAACCTTCCCCATATTTATTACTCCAAAGCGAGCCTAAAAGCTCAAAAACTTTGGGCGAAGGGTAGTTTTCCGGAGCAATTAAATTTAAAGTGTTTTTCTGTCTTAAATTCTCTGATTGTGTAAGGGCGGAAAGGGTGTTATTAGGCATGTTATAAAATAATTATAAATTTAAAATTTATTATGAGTTAATTGGAAAAGTATATATTTAAACGAATAGATGAAGCGGCAGAATCTAAAGAACAAGAATTAAGAAATACTGAGCCTATTGATGAATAACTAACAAATATTTAAGCTATTTACTTTTCTCATAGAAATAACTCAGAAAGTCTAGAATTAGGAGATGACAAATCAAATGAAGAATTAAGAGATGTAATATCCAGACTAGAAACTGAGTCTTTAGATAAAGTAAAACAATTTTTTAGACTTTACGAAAGCGCAGGCTATACTGTGATGTTTAATCATCTCAATAATGAATATTTACTAACTATTCCGAAAGGAAAGTTTATTGATACATTTCAATGTCGATCTTATATTGAATTATGTTGTTTATTGGAGGCAAACGAACGTCTAAGTGAAACAGCGATAAATCCAAAAAGATCGGATATCATTTAATTTAAAATTTATCGAAGATTTTATTTTGCTTGCTAAACATAAATTTGGTAATATTTTTGAAAACTTACAGTAGGCGGGTTTTTTGTCAATTTTATTTTTTTACTTCAATCATCTTTTCTTCAAAAAGTTCTTTGGTAAGTTTGTAATCTCCTTGCTGAACTCTGATTAGCCGTAACACTTTGCTTTCAAAAACCTCTTCATAGGAAGTTACTTTTAGGTCTGGAAACACAATTTGTTAAAATAGTTTCTTTCTGCTAAAATAGTTGTATAAAATATGAAAGAAGAAAAAACCCGTAGCCGTCAAATGTTAAGTTTCATAAACGAGGCTATTACTCCAGGCACTGCAAGATCATTGCTTAGTCTTGGAACGCCAAAAGGCGAAGAAGTTGTGGAAAAAATGTACGAGAGAGTATTGAAAAGTTTTAATGAAAGGCCTGATAGCGGAGTAGAGTTTATTTTAAAAAGTACTACAGCGCTGCAAAATAAATCTTTGGTGGCAATTGCAAAAAAATGGCTTCGGTACTTATTGGTAGATGAAACAAGTCGAGATTCGTATCCAATTTGGTACAAATATTTAGTTTTTAAAGTTTACGAGCTTACTGCGAATACCACTCTAGCATACCAGTATTCAATCCTGCAGCCTTGTCAAAAACTTATGATAATATTAAAAGTGTTTACGCTGCAAGTGAGGTAAGCTTTGGAAAAAACATTCAAAATAATAATCCGTTAAGGATTTCTAAAACGCAAAAAAGTTTTAGTGGTAAGATTCTAAAATTTATACAAGAGTATTCTACTGAAGCAAATGCAAACCATGAGGTTAAAACCGAGTTTACTGATCAAGAAGCCGAGTCCCTTATTTGGCATTATTTTCCAAGAACTAGAAAATCCGACCCTAGTGCTAAAAAAACAGCCACAACACTTTCAACATTAGTTAAGAATACATCTTGGTGCACTGGTAGTTTAGATATGGCAAGTTCCCAGCTGGAGAAAGGCTCTTTTTATATTGCTACAATAGACGGCTCACCTTGCATTGCAATTCATTGTAGTGAGAAACGCATTTTAGAGTTAAGAGGTAATGGGGATAATGGTGATCAAAAATTAGCTCCAAACTTAACTGAAGCTTTAAAAGTAAAACTACTTGAAATTGAAGCAGGTAACAATGCTATAGATATAAAATATGAATTAGAAAAAGCTAGCATTTGCGAAAAATTTGATAGGCTATATCTAAAACTTAAAACAGATGAATTTTTTTTAAAAGAAGAGATTATAGAATTTATCAAAATACTTAAAAGCGGTTTCGACCATTTCGGAAATACACCATACTCTGAAAGTGGATTGGATGAGATCATAGAACGAGTGCAGGTTCCAGACAATATCGCAATAGTTGAAAGTAAAGTCACTGAAAAAACTAAAATCTTTATAGGCGATCTTGAAGTTGTTATCTACGAAACTAATGATGGAAAATACTCTCAGATTGAAGAAATTTATGGTAAATTAAAGATTCTTTTTCCAGAATATCCAGAGTCCATAAATAATGAAGATGATTGGGATGAGGGCGAATTTGATGAAGTGCAAGAAACAATTCAGGAAAAACTCTTAAAACTATTACCTGGCTTAAAATCTTTGGGCACTCTAGTGTTTTGTGCACAAGAGGATAAACTTTACCAGTTTGAATTTCAAATTTTTCCTAATTTAATTAGATTAGATAGAGCAAAATTGCACAGAAGTTCTCAGTCTGTATATTTAAACATACCCAATTTATTAATAGTCGGTGAAATTCCTGAAGTTAGTTTTATACTACCGAGCGTAGAAGAAGTGGCTTCTTTGAGTTCGAGCCAGACCTGCCCAAGGACCATAAAAAAAATAGGAAGATTAGAGCTTACAAACAAAAACTCAAGCTTGACTAACTATTTTAAACAACTAACTAATTTTCCCAAGATTGATAATTTAGTAACAGTTAACATTAGTGATATTGGGGATTATATTGGTTCTGGTAATGCTCTATATTCCGCTACTTTGATTGTAGCAACAAAAGATACTTTAAACCAAAATCCCTTACCTACTAGAGAAGAGCTGGAAAATTTACTAGATTTATCAAGTAGATATAGTTTTCAAGCCCATTTTAATCTTAATAACTGCTCGTACCCAATTACTAGCAGTGAAGATGTGGAAAATATTTTAACTAAATTTGATGCTGAAACAGTAGAAAGGGCTGATAAAATGGCTCAAGCAACACTTTTAAACGAACAAAAATCTAGTATTCTTACCTCACTTAATGCATTCTATATCAGTCTTTCTGCAGAACAAATCCAATTCATATCTAACGAATCTGAACAGCAAGATAAGTGGGGCAGAGAAGTGGCATACTTAATGAATTTAAAAGGCATAAACTTTGATTTGTATCACTCATGTATCAGGGCAGGCAGGCCAACAAATCTAAGTAATTACAGCAATGTACGTTTTACCGGTGAGCCTTCAGATACTGACCAAGTTTTGGTAGCACGTACAAGTACTGGTATTCCCAAGAACTTAATTAATCTCAAAGTTGTCATTACTGGTGAAAACTTAGAATTAAAAACTTCAAAGCATATTAATCTACATTCTTTAGAACATTATTATGGAGCTCTAATGACAATCGAAGCCGGAAATACAAATTTACCAAATCTCAGGTCAGTACATGGAGATTTAGAACTAACTGAAATCGGAAATGATAGTTTTAACTTAGAAAAGTTAGAGGAGGTTTCAGGGGAAATTTATCTCTCTCAACACGCAAGTGACAAAATAAAATTACTAGTTGAAAAAATAAAACCTAACGGTATTGGTGTCAACTTTGTTTAACTTTCTTCTCCCACCAATCCAGAGTCTCTTTAAACCCTTCTTCATAAGGAGTCACTTTTAGGTCTGGAAATAATTTTATAATTTTGTGGGAGTCAAAATTGTAGTCGTTTTCATTTTGGTACATCATTTCGTAAAGTTCTCTTAGAATTGGGATAAATATTCCCAAAAACCAAGCCATGTTTTGTCCAAGATTTGTGATTTTTAGCTTTTTACCTGTCAGCTTTTCCATCAATTCTTGATACTTGTACCCTGTCACTGCAGGTCCTGTAGGCAAATGAATATTTCCTGTGAAATCACTACTAGCTAATTTTTCCAAAGCAACTGGAATATCCTTTACATAAGTATAGTTGTGGATTTTCTTTGGATTTCCAAAGATTTCAACGGTATCTTTGTTTATAATCAAATCAAAAAACCTATCTCCAACTACAGAGGTAGTAATCCCTGGACCATAAAAATCAGCAGATTTGGCAATCACAGCTTTGATTCGACCTTCATTATTAGCTTTTAGGATTTTTTCAACCAATTCCTTTCGAACCAAGCCTTTTTTGGTTTGAGCATTTAGCGGAGACTCTTCAACCATTTTTCCCTCCACTAGTCCATAACTGTAAACATTATCAAAGAAAACCAGCTTACCTCCAGATTTCTCGCAGGCTTCTATTATTCTATCCACCAGCGGCGGCCATTCTTCTTGCCAAATGCTAGCTTTATATTCTAGTCCGATAAGTATGAAAACAGCCTGACTACCATCACAGACTTTCGTGAGCTCTTCTTGACTTTCATAACTTACAGCATGGTTTGTAACACCATTTTCAGTGAATTTTGGCAGTTTACGGCCCACAGCTCTAACATTATAAGCTTTTTCTGCTAGATAGGAAACAACTAATTTTCCAACATTTCCACTGGCGCCGAGAACTGTAATAATTTTAGACATATGTGTTTAATGCTTAACTTGTTAAGTATCTGAATGATTTTTTGTCAAGCTTTATCCAA
>Ga0105044_10005800_pt1 | contig 16989 bp, 18 predicted proteins | sample MAT01_FD_78092 | JGI IMG/M metagenome (GOLD analysis project Ga0105044, IMG submission 78092) | Freshwater microbial communities from Lake Fryxell liftoff mats and glacier meltwater in Antarctica - MAT-01 | ecosystem: Environmental > Aquatic > Freshwater > Ice > Liftoff microbial mat | place...
CCGTTTTCGTCGCGGCATTTGCTGGAGTGTTTTGAGCTTGGCAAAGAGCAGTTTGGGTGGTCAAAGCGGACGCCCGAGGTCGGCTCCATGAAGCGCGACGGGCTGACGCTGGGGTGGGGCATGGCGGGCTGCTCATGGATTGCGGCGCGGTTTGCGGCCCAGGCGAGCGTGCAGCTGCGCGATGACGGAACGGTGCGGGTTGCTTCGGCAACGCAGGATATTGGAACCGGGACGTACACGATTCTGGCGCAGCTTGCGGCGGAAAAAACCGGTGTGCCGCTGAGCAAGGTTGAGGTTGCGCTGGGCGACACGTCGCTTCCCGACGGGCCGCTCTCGGGCGGATCGCTGGCGACCGGCTCGCTCGTGCCGGCGGTGTATTCGGCGGCTGACAGCGCGATAAAGTCGCTCTTGACGCTGGCGGCGACGACGCCGGGGTTGGGGTTTGAGAATCGAAAGCCTGACGACTTGGCGTTTGAAGGCGGGCAAGTGTTCGTGAAGGCGGACGGCGCGGCGAAGGGAATCGGGTTCGGCGAGGTTCTTCGGAAGGCCAACGTTCGGCTGGTGGGCGGTCATGGCAAAGCCGAGGGGACGTTTGGGAACCCGGAGGCAAAGTTCTCGACGCATTCGTTTGGCTGTCACTTCGTGGAGGTGACCTGGCAGGCGGAGATCGCGCGGCTGCGGGTCTCACGGGTGGTGACCGTGATTGATGCGGGACGGATTATCAATCCGCTGGCGGGGCGCAACCAGATTCAGGGTGCGGTGGTGATGGGCATTGGCATGGCGCTGTTCGAGCACGTCTCGTATGACCATGAAAGCGGGGCTCCGATCAACAGCAACCTGGCGGATTATGCGATGGCGGTGAATGCCGATTCACCGCCGATCGATGTGCACTTTGTGGACTTCCCTGACAAGGAAATCAACGAGCTCGGGGCGCGGGGGATCGGTGAGATCGGTCTGGCGGGGATCGCCGCGGCCATTACGGCGGCGGTGCACCACGCGACGGGGGTGCGGGTGCGGGAACTGCCGGTCAAGATTGAGAATCTGCTGGTATGATCGCCTGTGATGGCGTGATGGCTTGATGGCTTGATGGCGCAGGCCGGATCGGTGGAGGGCTCGGATATGGACTATGGACAAAGCAGACAAGTCAGCGGGCGATGCGATTCCACCCGGTTGTGTCCTTATCGAGGTGCGAATCAGCGAACTGTGGCAACTGTTCAACGCGATCGACGCCTCGCCGTTTCGCAGCCGCGACCTTGACCCCGCGGCGGACGAGTTCATTGTGGAATGGGCGCGGGAAGCACCGCTGGACGCCGCGCTGGCGCTGCGGGTGGAACTTGCGCGATCGGCGGGGCCGGCGGATGAACCTGCGGCCGTTGGCGAGGCCGTTGGCGAGTTTTACTCGTATCGTTCCAAGGCGGCGATGCGGCGGCTGCGGCAACTGCTTCGAATCGGCCGCCGGAGCCTGATGATCGGCTTGGCGTGTCTGGTCGCGTTCTTTGGTCTGGCGTCCGTGCTCGGGCTCGTGCTGGGCGATAGCGCGCTGGGGCTGCTGCTCAGAGAGAGTGTGATCATCGGCGGGTGGGTGGCGATGTGGCGACCGCTGGAGATTTTTCTGTATGGATGGTGGCCGATTCGCGCTGAGGCGCGGCTTTATGACCGGTTGAGCGCGATGCCGGTCCGCATCGTGTATAAAGGCGGAGCGGAGGCAGAGGCAGACGCGTGGTGTCGGGACTGGCCGGGGACGGCGGTGCAGAGGCCGGCGCCGAAAGCGGGACAGGATGACGTGTTGCCGGAGGTGGGGCCGGATCTGGTGGAGCGGTGAAACGCTCCCTTACTCGGGCTCAAGCGGCCGGCTCGGTTGGCGGACCGAAGGATCGCTGTCCCGGCCCGACCGCTCAAACACCGCCCTAACTCCTTCCCAAATCCCCCGCCTGATTTGTCCATTTGCCCCCTTCCCTCCTACCCTTCGCCCCCGGCGCCCCCGGAGAAGCCTGATGGCGGGCTCTGGTCGGTGTTTTTGCTGTTCCTTGCGCTGACTCATGCTCGCTGACGCCACCCAAACCTCGACTGATGCGGCCACTGATTTGTCAGCGGGGGATCGCGCAGCTTCTTTGGCGGGCGACCGCGCAGCGCGGGCTGGGGCTGCCGGAGCGGGGTTGCCGGCGGGGTTGATGGGGCGGTTGGTGGCATCACTGGTGGTGGCGTGCATCTTTGCGCCGCCGGCGATTGCGATTTTGATGCAGACGGGCGGGGCGTCGCAGGGGCTGCCCGCGATGGACTCGCCTGTGATGGTCTCGGCCATGCTGGGCACGCTGGGGGTGCTGCTGGGCGGGGCGTGCGGGCTGGTGATGCTGAGCATTTTCACCTCGCGGGGCGGGCCGAGTGTTTCGATGGGCTTTCTGGCCTGTTCGGGGATTCGTCTGCTGGGGTCGGTCGCCATCGCCTTTGGGCTTTCGCGGCTGATTGAAGTTGAATCCAAACCGTTCTGGTTCTCTCTCCTGCTCGCGGGCGGCATCGCCCTCGTGCTTGAAACCATGCTTGTTATGAAGTCTCTCGGCCGCGCTCCGTCGGCGGCTCTTGGATCCACCCGATGACTCACCTCGCGCTCAACGCCCTCGCGCTCATTCTGTCCGCTGCGGAAGGCAAGGCCAACCCGGTTGACCACGTTGTCAACCACAAGGCCATCACGGGCGACCTGTTTGGCATCAAAGGGGCGTGGCTGTGGTCGGGGCATGTGGGCAGCCTGCTGCTGGCGACGCTGATTCTTTGCATTCTGGGCCCGTGGGTGGCCAGCAAAGTGATGACCGGGCCGGAGAGTCTGGGGAACGACCGCTACGTGACCAAGGGTGGGTTTGCCCACATGATCGAGGTGATCTGCGTCTACCTGCGTGACACGGTGGTGAAGCCGCTGCTGGGTCATCGCACCAATGCGTTCATGCCGTTCCTGTGGACGCTGTTCTTCTTTATCCTTGTCAACAATCTGCTGGGGCTGGTTCCGCTGGTGGACATGCAGCATGTGTTCAGCGAGAAGATGCGGGCTGAGCACATGGCGTATATCGGCGGCACGGCGACGCAGTCGCTGTTTGTTACTGGTGTGCTGGCGTTCATCGCGTTCATTGTGGTGAATATCGCGGGCATCAAAGAGCTTGGGCTGGGCGGGTATCTCAAGCACCTCACGGGCGGCGCGCCGGCCTTTATCTGGCCGATCCTCATCCCGGTTGAAATCCTGGGCACGTTCATCAAGCCGGTGGCGCTGGCCCTTCGTTTGTTTGCCAACATGACGGCCGGCCACATTCTTATGGCGGCCCTCTTCGGGTTTGTTGCCTCCGGCGTGGCCATGCTGGCCAGCGGCGGCGTGAGCGGTATCGCGCTGGGCGGCACGATCTCGATCGTGTCGTTTGTGGGCGTGATGGCGATCTACTTCCTTGAACTCTTTGTCGCGGTGCTTCAGGCGTTCATCTTCATGTTCCTGACCACCGTGTTCATCAGCCAGTTGTCTCACCATGATCATGCCCACGAGGATGATCACGGTCATGGTCACGAGCACGCTCACGCGTGAAGACGGGCCCTTTCGCCCCTTCAACCCTGACCCCTCACCGGGCGGGGAACGGCGGGCGTGCATTTGAGTTTCTCGTGGATTTCGTGTTCCGCCCCGTCCGCTGCGATTGGGCCGTTTGAAAGGACTTTTTCATGACCAAGCTTCTCTCCAAGGCCATGCTCGCCACCGGCGCCCTCGCGTTCGTCGCCCCGACGATCGCCAGCGCCGCGACCGACACCGGCAAGGGCCTCGCCGCCATCGGCGCGGGTCTCGCTGTTGTCGGTGGTGGTCTGGGCATCGGTCTCATCGGCAAGGGCGCCGTTGAGTCGATCGCTCGCCAGCCCGAGGCTGCCGGCACCATCTCGACGCAGATGATTCTTGCCGCGGCTCTCGTCGAAGGTGCGACCCTGTTCGCCGTCGTCGTGGCCCTCCTCGCCTGATTCAAACCCCCGAGCCGTAGCGGAACACGCCCCGGCCCGGTTTCATCTGACCTTCTGCTCGATTTGATCCCTGTCCTGATTTTTCCGGAGCCGATCCATGCTCTCATCCATGAAGTCTCTCCTCGCCGCCGTCGGCACTCTTGCTCTCTCAGCCGCGACGTTTGCTCAGGATGCCGCCCACAAAGCCGCCGAGCAGGCCACCGACGCCGCGCACGCCGCCGGCGGGCACGTCGCCGAAACGGTTGGCCCGATCCCGACTCTCTCGCAGGGCATCGTCTCGGCCGTGGCTGCGATCGTGGCGTTCGTTCTTGTTCTTGCCGTCTTCCGCGTGGCGGTGTGGCCCAAGATCATGAAGGGTCTTGACGATCGCGAGGGCAAGATCCTCGGCGAGATTAAGGCCGCCGAGGCTGCGCGGAGCCAGGCCAAGACGGCCCTTGAGCAATATGAGCGGAACCTGGCCGATGCCCGCAACGAGGCCAACAAGATGCTCGAGACGGCCAAGGCCCAGCAGATCATGCAGACGGCGGCCCTGAAGGCGCAGGCTGACATCGAACTGGCCGCCATGAAGGACAAGGCGATCCGCGAGATCGATTCGGCCAAGAAGGCCGCGATCGGCGAGATTCACGCCCACGCGGCCGAGCTTGCTTCCGCTGCGGCATCCAAGATCCTGCGGCGCGAGATCAACCGCAACGACCAGCAGCGCATGGTTGACGAGTGCCTTGCCGAGTTGAAGGCCTGATTCGTCGTTCGCTGTTCTGGCTCGCTTTTCGTGTCCTGCGTCTTACGCCTCGCCCTGAACCCCTCATGTCTTCCCTGAGCATCACCCATGCCGCTTCTTGAAACTCAGCCCGACGCTGCCGCTTCCGTGTATGCCCAGTCGCTGTTTGACGTGGAGAACGCCCGGGGCGGTCAGGCGGCGGTCGAAGGCACGCTGGGCGAGCTCGAAGAGATCGTGGAGATGGCCCGCGCCGATGCCCGCCTTGGCGAGTTCATGGTGTCGCGCATCATTTCGACCAGCGAGCGGCTGGCGGCGCTGGGACGCATCTTTGAGGGCAAGGCGAGCCCCAACGTGGTTCGCTTCCTGCAGGTGCTCAACCGCAAGAGCCGGCTGGGCGAGATCACGGGCATCGTCGCGGCGTATGACCATCTGGTGCAGAATGCGTTCGGCCGCATTGAGGTGGACGTTTACACCGCGAGCCCGATGGACGAGGCCGACAAGGCGGCTATTGCCGCGAAACTCAAGAGCGTGCTGGGTCGTGAGCCGGTGATTCACCCGTATGTTGATGGGAGCATGATCGGGGGCATCAAGCTGCAGATCGGCGACCAGCTTATTGACGGGTCGATCGCCGCGAGCCTTCGCAAGCTGACGGAGAGCCTCAACACGCGCGGCAGCTCGATCGTTCGTGCCGCGGCGGACCGGATCATTGATGCGGGTGGGACGAGCAACGGCACGGCGCACTGAGCAGTGCGGATAATCGAATGAACTTTGCGAGGTCCGGCGGGTGCCGGGCCTTGTTTGTTTTGGAGTGGGGATTGGGGAAGTCGCCCGGCCTGCATTATCGCCCCCCCCCACCATCATCCCGGGCTATGCGGGTCGCTCTCCGCCATCGCACGCGCGGCGGGGTGGGCTGGCTCGCGCCCAGTATGAAATTGGTCGATCAGCCGCTGCTCAAGAGCCGCTGCGTGTGCGTTGTGATTGCCCCGACGATCGCGTCAGCGCCGGCTGGACATGGCGACAGTGCCTCAAGCAGCGCGACCGTGGCTGTCGCGTACCGACGCTTCTTCTCTGCCGACCAGCCGTGCATTCCGGAGATGTTGTCGAGCCGGTCGGCAAGCTTGATCCACTTGGCTTGCTCGGTCATGTGCCTGGCATGCTCGCGGAGACGGGCCTGCTTCTCCTCCATCGAAGCCTCGGGACCAAAGAAGTTGGTCACCTCGCGCACAAGTGAGCCAACCTGGGGCCCAAAGTCTCGAGCAATCTCCTGAAGCAACGCTTCGCAGTCTGCCGCGTTGGAAACACAATCTTCGGGCACATCGTGCAGCCAGGCAGCGGCCAGCACGGCTGAAGCCGCAGCGTGGGTACGAAGCGTCTGCATAACCCGCTCGGGGTGCTTCCAATACGGCTCTCCGTCGGATCGCTTGTGTCCGCAGGCGTCGTGTCGCCCGATCGCTATTAGGCGTGCTCGCTCGACCAACTGTTCCTCGGATTGATTCATGGTTTGCCTGATCAGTTGTGAGTGTGTGAAAGACCACCTCGCATCATTTGCAGTGTATCCCCGTTCCTCGGGAAAAGTCGGGATGCTCACTTCGGGATGCGGGATTGCGGGTGACTGCGGGTGACTGCGGGTGAAAATAAAAGGGGGTTCGAGTCCTTTGGGGGTCCGCGGGCGTGCCGGATATTTTCTCGCCCCGCGATGAACCTTCCCCCCGCCTTCGCGCCTTCACTTGAGGATGGCTTCCCTGCCCCCCAACCTGCCTCCCGACTCGCCACCCCCTGCTTCGGGGCCTGGCGATCCTACGAACCTCGCTGATTCGGCCCACACTTCGGCCTCGGCCCGTGGGGGAGGGGGTGGGAGCGCGGCTGCGGCATCGGGCTCGGATGCCTTCTCGGACGCTGATTTCCCTGCTCCGCTGGCGCGCGATTTGGCGTCGCTGTATGAGTCACGGGTGGTGCTTCCGGCCAACCTTGATGGGCGAGTGCTGGATGCGGCGGCGGCTCGGTTTGAGTACCTTCGCCGCCGGAGGATGCGGGTTGTGGTTCGTCGCACCGCGGGCGCACTGGCCGCGGCTGCGGCGCTGGCGATTGGCGTGTTCATGATGGTGCCGAGCAGCTTGCCACCGGCGCGGGATGTGGCGATTGCGAACCGGGCGGAGATGGCGAAAATGGGCGAGGACGGCAAAGAGTTCAAGTCAACATCGAGTATTGACGGTCGCCGAGTCGAAGCGCCGCTGAGCGTTCTGTCGGCGGAGGCCGATGCAGCGGCGAAGTATGGAGCGATTGCGGGCAAGCCGGGTGATCTGGGGTCGCCGGATGATCAGGCGGTACGGCTTCGGAGCGCGAAGCCAGCGGCTGGCGGGGGCGGCGCGGACCGGCGCGACACGGCGGGGCAGCCGTTACCGAGTGAGAGCGAAAAATCGAAGACCGAGTTGAAGGACGCGTCAGGGCGGCCGGGGGGCACGCCGGGGACGACGGGTGAGCCTGCGCCGCAGCGTCAAGTCGCCACGCCTGCTGCGGATGCGCCTGCGAACCGCTCACCGGGAAGTGCTGGTCGCCCGGGGGGCGCGGCGGTTGTGCCTGCGACGGGGGCGCCAGCGACGGGTGCGCCAACAATTAGGGGGCCGGTGATCGGCGACCTCAACAGCGATCGGACGGTGAACATTCTTGATGCGCTGCTGCTGGCGCAGGAGATTGCCCGCAAGGCGACGGGCGATGCGGCCTGGCTGGCGCAGCGCGATTTGAATGCCGACGGCAAGGTTGATCAGAAGGATGTTGATGCGATTGCGCTTCGCGCGGTGAACCTGGGCGCGGTGCAGGCCTTCTTTGTTCCGAAGTTTCCTCGCTTATCTGGAGGTGCCTCATGAAGCACGCCGACCGCCTCCTTCCTGCGCTTTCGGCGATGGCCGCAGGTGCGTTGGTTGTTCTTGCGGCGCTGGCCGGACCGAGCGCGAGTGAGCAATCGCCGATTAGGCTCGCGCCCGGCGGGCACGCGCCGGTTTTGGCTGCGCCCGCCGCTGCGGCGATGGGTCGCGTGTTCTTTGAGAACGTGGACATCACGATTGACACCCAGGTGCCGCTCGCGGCGTATCAGCTTGAGGTGAGGCCGGTGACGACGGCGGGTATCACGGCGCGGATCGTGGGGATTGAAGGGGGCGACACGGCTCCGTTTATCGATCCGCCGTATTACGACCCGGCGGCGCTGGCGGGTGATCGCGTGATTCTCGCGGCGTATTCGACGGCCGAGCAGTTGCCCAAGGGGCGGTTTCGCATCGCCCGCGTGCATGTGCAGGTGACGATTGATGCCCCCGAGCCCAAGCCGGGGGACGATGCGGCGCCGAAGGTTTCCGTCCGCCCAAATCCGGCGTACACCGTTTCACTCAGCACCGCGGCGGGGGCGATTGCCCAACCGATCACTCCCGCACCGACCGCGACCATCACCATCGGAGCATCCAAGTGAAGCCCATTCTGACCCTTCGCCACCGTTTCGCGCTCCGCACCGCCATCGCCGCCACGCTCGCCATCGTCGGGCTCAGCGCTGTGATGGTCTCGTGCAACCAGTACAGCATCGCCGACAAGAGCGTCGCTCAGCGACCGGGAGATCGCCCATCGGAGGAGAGGGCCGCCAAGGAACAGGCCCAACCCGCGTCGGATTTTTACTCGTTCGACGGTAAACCCGCCACTATCGATCGGGGGCAGAGTTCCGAAGGCCTGTATCGCCTCGGATACACCACAGACAAGGATGGTAAGACCGTGCTCAGCGGGGAACGCGGAGCTGTCCGAGCGGTCCAAGACCCCGCCTCCGCTGCGGCTCCGAGGGAACTCCTCGGGGACCTCCCGCTCGCCGCGATCAGAGCCGGCGTTCCACCGGTCCCCGCATCGGCGGGCAAAGCAGCCGCAGATCAAAAGCCAGCCAACACTGCAAAGCCAGCCGACACTGCAAACTTTCGCCGACTCAAACTCGACGAACTCGGGGGCGAAGCCAAGGTTGAGGAACTCGCAAAATCCGTTCGCGTCTTCGCACGTCTCCCCGAAATTGCCGGCTCCCGCCCTGCTCAAGACGAAGAACTCTGGGTCATCCAGCGCTACTGCCCACCCGACGCCACGCGCGATGCGGATGGCCGGATTGCTCGCGTCCCGCAGCCCAATGACGACTACCCAGGCTGCGGCGCGCTGGTGGCGACACTGCCGGGGCAGACTTCGCCCGTGCCCGTGCCGCTCAAGCACACGGCGGTGCTGGCCAATGTGGCGGGCAATATTGCCAGCGTGAGCGTGACGCAGCAGTATCACAACCCGTTCTCGAGCAAGATCGAGGCGGTGTATGTGTTCCCGCTGCCTGAGAACGCGGCCGTGAGCGACTTTGTGATGAAGATCGGCGCGCGGACGATTCGGGGTGTGATTCGCGATCGCGTGCAGGCGGAGCAGATTTATGCTGATGCCCGCGCTCAGGGGCACGTGGCCTCGCTGATGACGCAGGAACGGCCGAACATCTTTACGCAGAAGGTGGCGAACATCGAGCCCTCGAAGCAGATCGATGTGAGCGTGACGTACTACAACACGCTGGCGTATGTGGACGGTTCGTTTGAGTTTGTGTTCCCGATGGTGGTCGGGCCGCGGTTTAACCCGGCGGCGACGTACGACGGCATCGGGGCCGCTGCGCGTGGGGCGGCTTCCAATGCCAGCGGTCAGGGGGCACAGGTGACGTATCTGCGGCCGACCGAGCGGAGTGGTACGGATATCTCGGTGAATGTGAACATCGAAGCGGGCGTGGCGATCGAGTCGCTCGAGTGCCGCTCGCATGTGGCGACGATTACGCGTGATTCGGCATCGGCCTCGCGGGCGGTGGTCACGCTCAGCAATCGCGATAGCGTGCCCAATAAGGACTTTGTGCTTCGGTACAAGGTGGCGGGCTCGGCCCTCAAGACGGGCATGGTCACGTATCGCGGCAAGGATGGCACGGGGTACTTCTCGCTGCTGGTGGTGCCGCCTGCGGACCCTTCGTCATGCCGGCGGGCGCCGGTCGAGATGGTGTTTGTGCTGGATTGCTCGGGGAGCATGAACGGTCGGCCGATTGAGCAGGCGACGGCGGCGCTGGAGCGCGGGCTGCGTCGGCTGGAGCCGGGCGACACGTTCCAGGTCATCAACTTCGCGCAGGCCGCATCACAGATGGGCCCGGCGCCGGTTGCAGCCACGGATGAGAACATTCGGCGCGGGGTGGCGTATTCCAAGTCGCTGTTTGCCTCGGGCGGTACGTTCATGATCACCGGGCTTCGGGCGGCGCTTGATTTCCCGCATGATCCGCGTCGGCTCCGCTATGTGTGCTTCCTGACCGACGGCTACATCGGCAATGAGCAGGAGATTCTGGGGGAGATCAACGCTCGTCTGGGTTCCAGCCGGATCTTTTCCTTCGGAGTCGGCACGAGCACCAACCGCTACCTGCTTGATTCGATGGCCAAGCTGGGGCGCGGTTGCGTGGCGCACGTCGCGGCCGGGGACAGCCCGACGGAGATCGTGGACCGGTTCTTTGATCGCATCAGTCGGCCGGCGCTGACGGACGTGTCGGTTGACCTGCGGCTTGGCGACCTGGAGTTTGCCGAGGTGTTCCCGCGACAGATTCCGGATGTGTATTCGGGGCGGGCGGTCGTGATCAACGGTCGGTTCAAGGAACGCTCGTTCAAAGGTTGGCAGGGCGTGGTGGTTCGCGGCAGCATGATCGGTGCATCCTCAGGAAACTTTGAGGCCACCGAGATGAGCGCGGCGTGGGATGATCGGCGCACGCACCCCGCGCTGCCGGCGATTTGGGCGCGGCACAAGATCGGCGATATGGCCGACTATGCGACGGCGGCGAATGCGTATCAACTGCCCGAGGCGGTGAAGTCGATCGCGCTGCAGTATGGGCTGCTGTCGAACTACACGGCCTTTATCGCTGTGGATTCGATGTCGCAGACGGCCGGGACGTATGGCACAACCGTGCAGGTGCCGGTGAATGTTCCCGAAGGCGTGAACTATCAGACGACTGTTCCTGAGCGGTGAATGAAGTTTCTGAGCGGCAAGCGCGGGCGAGGTTCGCACGTGTTGTCGACTCTGATGTCCGAGTAACCAAAGAGCAAACCATGTCTACCGCCCTTCCCTCGGCCCGGCGCGTTGTCTGTCTCCTCGCGCTCATGGCACTGCCACTTGCGGCCTGCATGGTGCCGGAGCGCACGATTGAGGCGACGAATCTTTTTCCGCAGCGCGACATTCGCACCAGCGGGCCGATTCCCGCACCGCAGTTCCCGATCACGATTGCGTACTGCCAGGTGCAGAGCCGCTACCTCGGGCAGCACTGCGGGTCGTCGAGTGTGGTGAGCCCGGCGGAGCATGCGACGGCCGACGCGCTGGCGACGCTGACGAAGCTGCCGGGGGTTCGCGCGGCGGTGCCGATTACGCCCTTGATAGCCTCGGGCGGCGGCGGTGAGGAGCAGATCCGTGCTGCGGCGGCATCGCTGGGAGCTGAGGTGACGCTGCTTTACACGTTTTCATCAACTGAGAGCAAAGACGACATCGCGCCGCCGATCGGGTTCCTTTCGCTGGGATTGATTCCCACGCAAACGGCGACGTCGGAGGCATTGTGCTCGGCCATTTTGGTGGACACGCGGAGCGGCCATCCGTACGCATCATTTTCGGCGACGTATGACGCGCGGCAACTGGCGAGCGGGTGGACGATCGACTCGGCACGAGATGATGCGCTGCACCGGTCGCTGCGGCTTTCGTTTGAGAACCTCACGTCGCAGGTGGCCCAGCAGTGGCCGGGGCTTCAGCAGACGATTGCGCGGGGGACGCCGGCGGGGCCGGCTCCGCAGGCGACGCAGCCGTATGTGATCTTGACGATACCGCCGCCGTATCCGCAAGTGATCTGGGTGCCGCATGTGAGGCAGACACCACCAGCGCCGCAAGGTGACTTCTATCGCACGCGCTGAAGCGGGGCAAGCGGTGGAGCGGGGCGGTCACTCCGGCACGGCGTATCGCTCGAATGTATTTGGGGCGGGGCGGGGGCCGCGCGGGCGCGGCGATTATCGCTCTTCGAACGTCGCGCCTTCGAGCACGTCGAAGGCGACCAGCGTGCCGACTTCGTAGGTGGCGATCTGGTCGCGGGGGTCGGTGAGTTTGACGACGACGGGCATGGGCGCGCTATCGACCGCTGCGCCGCCCGCACAGTTGACGGTGAGGGTGCCGGAGCCGGTTTGCAAGACGGTGCCGTGGATGCGGCGGGGGCGACCGATGACGGGCTCGACGAGGCGGCCGCCTTGAAGGACGACGTCGACGCGGCGGGCTTCGCAGGTGATGATGCCGACGAGGCGCTTGCCGACGGAGGCCTTGATCACGCCGGCGGCCCGCAGATGCAGGCGGTAGCTGCTGGTGGGCACGTGGAAAACGATGTGGCCGCCCTTGGTCGCGGTGGGCGCGACGATCTCTTCGAGAATTCCTCGGGCGAGGTTGGAAACCGGTGCAGCGTTCGTGGTGGTCATAGTCGGGCCGATGGTAGCGGGCGGGCGGAGCGGGCATCCGGCGTGAAAGGCCTCGGTCAAAACCCGGTCAGACTGGGCTCAGAGATGGCTCAGACTCGGCGGCGGGTCGAAAGCGTTCGCTTGGCGGTGCGGCCCATGGCCGAGGAGCCGCCGAGGTCGAAGAGCAGTCCGAGGAGGAAGAGCAGCACGTACCAACCGCTGAGCGAGTGATTGTTCTCGTTCATGCACACGGCATAGGCCAGGGTTGTGAACGGCATGAAGAAGAAGCCGATGAGCGGCCAGAAGAAGCCCTCGAAGGCACGGCTGGGATACGCAGAGAACAGCCAGAGGCCGGCCAGCACGAGGCGGGGACTGAAGAACCCGATGATGGCGAGAAGGCAGCCCATATGGATCTTCTTTGGATGAAGCGTGCCGCGGTTTCGGTCGTGGGCGGGGAAGCCGCCGGGAACCGCCGTTGTGGTCACCACACCCAGCGGAGGGCGAGCACGATCAGACCACCGTAGACGCCGGCGACGAGGTCGTCGAGCAGAATGCCCCAGCCGCCGGAGACCTTTTGCAGGCCGTTGGCGGGTGGTGGTTTGAAAATGTCCATGATTCGGAAGGCGAGGAACGCCACGCCGATGGCGGTGATTTCTTGCCAGGTCGAACCCGCGCCGCACCAGGGCAGGGCGAGGAGGGTGACGGCCATGCCGGCGGTTTCGTCAGCGACGACCTCGCCGGGGTCTTTCTCGCCGAAGCGGTGTTCGGCGGCATCACCGGCAATAATGCAGACAATCGAGAAGACGAGCGCGAGCGCGCCGAAGATAACGATCCAGGTCCATACGCCGGTGACCCCCGCCAGCACCAAGATTCCGGCGATGACGGCGGGCGGTAGCGAGCCCCATGTGCCCGAGGCGGGGCGCATATAGCCGAGTCCGAAGGTGGTGATGAGGACTGTGCCGAGTGACGAGGGCGTCTGCATCGTGGCAAACCAGAAAGAGCCCATTTGGGCGGAAAACACCCAAAAAGCTCGGTCAGAGGATACAAAGGCCGCGGTCGGATTCGAACCGACGAGGGTCTTACGACCAACGGATTTGCAATCCGTTCCATTCAACCACTTTGGTACGCGGCCAGCGAAGCCCTCCACCCTATCAACCAAATTCCGGATGGTCAAGCCAACCGGGGCGGCAATGAGGGGTTCGGGGCGATCTGGGCGGATACGGGGTGGTAGGGCAGGTGTAGAGCACTAAGCCAAAATACCGTGAATACCACTATCAAACAAAATGCAAACAAGCGGAAGGGTGGCAGCGAAGCTGCCGAGGATTTGACAAATTAGGACGATCGATCTGAGTTTTCTTGCCGAACTTGCTTGCCAAACCATCAAAAGCATGGCATTATCACAGTGCGTCGGCCATCGGCGCAGAGAGAATCGGTTCAGATCGGCTTCATTGAGGCTGTGACGGATCGCAAAAACGGCTTTATCAGCCACTGAGGAGAGAGACTCGTGAGCATTCGTAAGACATCCATGTTCGTTGCCCTAGTTGGCACCTCGTTGTTCGCTGCCGCTGCGAACGCCGATGGCATTTTGACCTTCGGCTATACGGACCTTGACGGCGATTATGCCGGCAACGCCATGAACCCGACTGGTCCGGGCTTCAACGGCTCGTTCACGGCCAACGCTTCGTCAACGGGTCCGCTGCACTCGAGCGGTGACGTGAGCCGGCTGATCCCGACCGCGGGCCAGGCCGACTTTGCGACCGACTTCGTGGCTCGTTCGGTCGCGAACGCCCAGTTTAACATCAGCGTCGAGAACAAAGACAACATGATCGGCCTGGCCGATGGCAACGGCACCTTCACCCTGACCGACATTGACGGTGACAGCTTCACCGGCAACATCAATGGTTTCTGGGTTCAGGGCACGGCCGGCCGCACGTTCTTCAATGGCGATCTTTCGAACGTCGTGTTTAACGACAACGGCGCTCAGGACGGCCTGTTCAACGGTGAAGGCAACTCTTTCGCTGGCTTCCTTGGCTTCCCCGGCATCTTCGAGGGCGCGCTCGTGCAGGTCTTCATCCGCACGGGTGTCGGCTTCTTCGATTCCTCGTTCGCTAATGCCCCCACCAACTCCGAAGGCATTCTTGTTCCCACCCCCGGCGTTGCGGCTCTGGCTGGCCTGGGCCTGCTCAGCGCTTCGCGTCGTCGTCGCACCCGCTGATTTGGCGGCGTGAGGATTCAGATTTCGAGATTCATCAACCGCCGATGCTCTGCATCGGCGGTTGTCTTTTTGCCGCATTTCGCGGGATTCGCCGAGGCTGCCTTCAGATGGCAGGTTCTGGAAACTGGTTGGGGCCACTGGAAAGGACGAAGAACTCGCTCACTCAACGCCGCGGGCGCGGCGCTGGGCATCCCACGCACTGAGCAGCTTAATGCAACGGAAGACGTAGGGCACGCCGCTGAGCACGGTGGCGGCGACCGTGACCCAGACGGTGATATCAATCGTCCATCGACCCCAAGGCATGGTGCCGTCTTCGAGCGGGGTGACGCGGGTGACGGCTGTGGTGATCAGGCTGAGGGGGATACAGACGGACTGGCAGAGCATTTTGACCTTGCCCGACCAGTCGGCCCCGAATCGCAGGCCAAGGCCTTCGAGCACGGCGCGGATCGAGGTCACGAGCAGTTCGCGGCCGACAATCACGACGACCATCCACGGGTAAATCCCGCTCACCTGAATGCCGTGCCCGCTGAAGGCGTGCATTTGGGGCGTGCGGTACCAGAAGTCCGGACCGCTGAGGAACACGAGAGAGCCGATCACGAGCAACTTGTCGGCAAAGGGGTCCATGATGCGGCCGAAGGTCGATTCGGCCCCCCACCGGCGGGCGAGGTGACCGTCGAGAATGTCGGTGAGCCCTGCGATGATGAAAAGCGATGCGGAGGCGATGAGCCACCAGTCGGTGAGCCTGTTGGCGGCGGCGGAACCCTCAAATCTCCACAAGGTGAGCACGACGAAAAAAGCCATCGACATGATGACCCGGGAGCCGGTGAGCCAGTTGGGGAGCGCTTTTTGCCACGGGCGTATGGCGGCGTTCACCGGGCGGTCGAGCGGTTGGAGGGGCTCCATGGCCGAAATCGAGTTGCTCACACCGCTGCTCATTGCCCCATCATATGTGCATCCGCTTCTTCCTTGAACACACCGACACTTTCAACTACCCTGTGCCCTCACTTATCGAGCCGTGCGTTCGGTGCCAGCGCGGCCCGTCCGTTTGATCGATGGTCTCGTCGGGGCAACGACTTTGAACCACCTTGTTAGCCCGATCATCCTGTACGCCGCCTGCGGCCTTGGCGCTTTGGGCGTGGCCCTGGCGCTGCCCAAGCGCACATTCAGCCCGTTCATCGTCGGCGGCATCATCGCGGCCATCGCCTTCGGGCTGCTCATGATCGGCCTTGGCGTCGCGACGCCTGCCGACCAGCGTCCAAACATTCTTTTCTACGTGTTCGCCGGTATCGCCCTGCTCGCGTCGCTCCGGGTGATCACGCACCCCAGGCCGATTTACGCCGCGCTCTACTTTGTGCTGACGATTCTCGCGTCGAGCGGGCTTTATTTGCTGCTGACGGCCGAGTTCATGGCGTTTGCGCTCATCATCGTCTACGCCGGCGCCATTCTCATCACCTACCTCTTCGTCATCATGCTGGCAACCGAGACACCCAGTGCCGACGAGATGGACACGCTCAACGATTACGACCGATTCGCCCGCGAGCCGATCGCGGCGACCATCGCCGGGTTTGTGCTGCTGGGGGCCCTGACGACTGTTCTCTCGACGGGCGCGGCCAAGGCCCTGCCGGAAACCCGCCTGGCGACCGTGAACGGCCAGCAGATCTCGCTCCTGACCCGCAAGGTTGAAACCGTGCTTCGCGACACCCGCGATGCGACGGGCAAGCCGCTGCTGGCGGCGGGCGAGACGGTGGCTTCGGTGGAGGGGGGCGAAAACGGAATCATCAAGATCGCCGGCGAGGCCGGGTCGGTGACGCGGACTATCCCCCGCGCCGAGTGGCCGGCGGATGTGACGGTTGAGAACATCGAAGGCGTAGCCTTCACGCTCATCGGGGCCCACCCGGGCGCGATCGAGATCGCGGGCATCATCCTGCTCATGGCCATGCTCGGGGCTGTGGTGCTGGCCCGCAAGAAGGTGGATATCGACGAGGCCGCCACGCACGAGGCGATGAACGTTCTGGGCGAAAAAGCCCCGGGAGCCGCCCAGTGAACCTCATGCTCCACACGCTTGCTTCCGCTGCGGCCGATACCCCCGCCCCGATGGCGGGCGCAACGCTTTACCACTACCTCGTGGTCTCGGCCATCATGTTTGTGATCGGGCTGATCGGCTTCCTGACCCGCCGCAACCTGATCATCATGTTTTTGTGTACGGAACTCATGTTCCAGGCGGCGGGCATCGCGCTCATCGCCTTCAGCCGCTTCCACCTGAACCACACCGGCGAAACGTTTGTCATCTTTGTGCTGACGGTTGCGGCGGCAGAGGCCGCGATGGCCCTCGCCCTGGTGGTGTTGCTGTTCCGCCGTAAGGAAACCCTCGACGGCACTGTTTGGGGTGATCTGAAAGGTTGAACCGTCTCGTTCGTTGGCGTTCGAGTTTTCGCTGTCTCGCTACTCCGCACTCGCTTCCTGCACCACATGCTCCAATCGCTTGCCAACCTCGCCGCCGTCTTCGCCCAGCCTGCGGCATTCGCGTTTCCCGCGACACTCGCGCAGGCTGACGCGGGTCACCAAACCCCGGCCGTCGCGCACGCCGCGGCGGC
>Ga0105044_10005803_pt1 | contig 16983 bp, 18 predicted proteins | sample MAT01_FD_78092 | JGI IMG/M metagenome (GOLD analysis project Ga0105044, IMG submission 78092) | Freshwater microbial communities from Lake Fryxell liftoff mats and glacier meltwater in Antarctica - MAT-01 | ecosystem: Environmental > Aquatic > Freshwater > Ice > Liftoff microbial mat | place...
GCGAATGGCGACAAGACGACCCCCGCGTTCCGGCACTTGAAGCGGTATTCCACCTGCGCGCCGGGAAACTGATGCAACACGGCCTGCATCATGGTGAATTTGTACAGGTCGGTGTCGAGGAGGTAGGTGATAGTCACTGGATGCCAAAAAAACGATCAGTCTGCGGAGTGCAGACGACAGTTTAGCTGGGGTTGCATGCCTCTTGTCGGGAGACGGCGACGGCTGGCGCGTGATGCTGAGGCAAAAACTACAATGTCATGTCAACGCTGGATTCGAGATTGATCCTACTTCCGTAAGAACACCGTATTTCAAGTTTGCTTTGTGAATAAAAATCGACCCTATCGAATTTCTTTGCTTCGCGGCATCACGTCCCTCGCAGCCATCTGGCTGGCATCGATCCTGACTGTCAGTTTCGCTGCGCTTCGCATGCCGGAGTTGACAGTCGGCGAGTCGGTGATTGATCTTGATGCTGCGAAGCTATTCGCCGTAGACCAGCGCCGGGCGACATTCGAGCTAAACATGGGGGCAGATCGCCCGTTGACGCTGAGTCACGAACGCGTGTTGCCGGGAAGTGACGGCGCGCGAACGTGGGTCGGGCAGGCTAGAGAGCTCTCGGGTGATTTCAGCGAAGGCACAGCCTACATTACCGAGCTGCAAGGCCATATTTACGGAACGATCAGCACGGGGGCGACCACCTACGAAGTCATCGGTCGCCCCGGCGAAGCCGTCATCGTGCGCGATCTTGCGGCCCGAGGCGTGCAAATCGAAATCAACCTGCGCGATGACGCAGTGATCCCGCCGGTGCTTGGGCCACGTGTTGCAGAGCTGCCGCTCGGTCTGGATACTCAGAAAGCGCTGCCGACGCCGCAGGTGACCATCGATTTGATGCTTGTCTACACCACCGCTTTCACGACACGGCACGGGGCCGGTTCGGGTGTCACGACGCGCCTCAATAATCTCGTCGCTCAGGCCAATGATGCGTATTTGCGCAGCGATGTGGCGATTACGCTGCGGCTGGTTCGAACTGAGGAAACCACCTATACCAACGCCAACAGCAACTCGGTAGCACTTGACGAAATTTCGAATGCCACTGGCGTTTTCGCCTCCATTCCCGGTACGCGTAACACCTTTGCCGCGGATCTGGTCGCGCTCGTGCGTCCGTACGATAAGACAGCGCATAGCAGCAGTTGTGGCATCGCCTGGGTTGGCGGGTATCAACAGACTGCTTTGCTAAGCCAATATGGCTTTTCAGTTATCGGCGAAGGCAACGACCTCGGTGGAAGTAATTCTTTGTGCCTCGATAAAGCGTTTCAGCATGAACTGGGACACAACATGGGGCTCATGCATGACCGCGCGACCGTGATTGCGGGCAATGGCGGCAATATCTCGTACGGCGCAACCAGTTACGCGTTTGGTTACATCATTCCCGGCACCAACCCCAGTGTCGGTGACATCATGTCGTATTCGTCCCGCTCAGTGAATTGTTTCTCCAGTCCTAACGTTTTTCGTCAGGGGCCCGTTTCCGGTCTCTCCGGCGGCAACTGCAACGTGACCCCCACGACCGGTGATGTGCTCGGGGTGGTGGCGGCAACGACGGCATCGAGCGCGGACGCTGCGGCAGCACTCAATTTCACGCGGCAGTCCGTCGCTGCGTTTCGCACCGCGGCGACGATCACTATCTCCGGCACGGTCATGAACGGTGCAAGCCCGCTCTCGGGTGTTCAGTTTTGCGCGCGTCCCTCGGCGGGGGTTGTTTGTCTCACCCCGACTAATGGCTCCGGTGCTTTCAGCTGCACCGTACCTAACGGCTGGAGCGGCACGCTGCATGCTGCTGGGCCCTCCGGGCTACGCATCAAGCCACTGGTATTTACCACTGTTGGCGCGAGCCTGGGCGCCCAGAATCCTGTGGTACAGGCGATTGGCAGTTGCAACCTCGACGTCGATAACAACGGCCTGATCGAACCCGCGACCGACGGCGTTGCGATTATTCGTCGCATGCTGGGTTTCAACGTTGCGGCGTTTGGCGGGCTCGCAGGTACCTGCGCCGCCAACACGACCAGCGCCGCAATTTTCAATGCAACCAACAGCAATTACAACGTCACGGGCGGTGCCGCGACAAGCGTTGCGACCGATGGAATGGTAATTTTGCGAGCGATGAATGGAAAAACCAATGCCGACGTCACGAACGGGCTCGGTCTTGCAAACGAATCAGGCGCAACCAACACCGGTTGGCTGGCCATTCAAAGCTGGCTAAACGCAACCTGCGGCGGCAGTTTTTAGATCGCGCATTTTTGTGAAACTTATGTTGAAAACTTTCCGCGCGCTTGCGAATGCACTGGCATTGTCCCTAGCCGTACCGCTGGCCGCCGCGCCGCTTGTTGATGTTGCAAAACTCGGCGTCAGCGCTGACGCGGTGTCGTCGCTGATCATCCGGTTTGAACCAGCAAAGATTTCGGGATTATCTTCGGTCGCGGCACGCGAAGATCACGTTGCGTTGGCTAATGCTGCGGCATCTCGGTTCCGCGTGTCCTTGAGCTATTCACGAACGCTCGCGAGCGGTGCAGAGCTTTTAAGGCTTGATCGTCCGATGTCGATCTCCGACGCTACAGCGATAGCGACAGCCATTGCGCGGACACCGGGCGTTCGGTACGCGGTTCCGAATCGAATTATCCGCACGCAACTGATTCCGACTGACCCGATGTTTGTCGATGTTGGGCAGTGGGGGTTCAAATATGCTCCTGGCTCAATCGAAGGTGCAAATTTCACGGCAGCCTGGGACATTACGACAGGTGCTGCCAGCCAAACCATAGGTATCGTTGACAGCGGAGTGGCTCGTGGGCAGGAGGATTTGGCGACGCAACTGCGAATCGACCCCGCATTCCCGTTCGGTGGCTATGACTTTGTAACCGAGCCGATGATTTCGGGGGACGGCGATGGTCGCGATTCGGACCCCACGGACACCGCTGCTATTTGCGGTCACGGCACCCACGTTTCGGGGACGATTGCTGCGGCAACGTCGTTTACCGGCGGCGGTGTCGGTGGAGCCGGTGGAGCTTCGTCTTCAAAAATACTCATGGCAAGAGGCCTCGGCCCATTGGTGGGATCGGATGCCGACGCGATTGATGCAATGCTCTGGTTAGGCGGTGAGACCGTCGCAGGCGTGGCGGTCAATCCGAATCCGGTGCGCATGATTAATATGAGCTTTGGCGGTTCTGGCGCGTGTGGCGGGGCTTATCAGGACGCATTTAATACTTTGCGCGCCAGGGGCATTCTGCCAATCGTGGCAGCAGGTAATTCCAACGGTGACGTGTCGTCATCCGCGCCGGCGAACTGTCGCGGTGCCTTTGCGGTTGCCGCATCTGACATCACTGGCGCGCGCGCATCTTTCAGCAATTACGGAATGGGCATTGCGCTAACCGCACCCGGTGTCAGCATCCTTTCTACCCGCGGCCCGACTGACGGCACGTGCCTGCTAAGCGGCACCTCAATGGCCGCACCGCATGTCACTGCAGCTACGGCGCTGTTGCAGGCGGCGGCTCCTGCGCTGACCGTCAACCAGACACATCTGGCGTTACGCGCAGGCGCGCGTGCGTTCCCCGATGGCAGCACTTGCACAACGGCGATTTGCGGTGCCGGATTGCTGGACGTGCCGAATTCGCTTAATGCGGTTATCGGGTCAGTTGCCCGGATTGGCTGGAACGAGCAATCGGCTGCACTGCGCGAAAACGACGGCGTGGTGAGCTTCACCGTGAGCCGCGTAGGCGGTGTCGCGCAGCCCGTGAACGTTGACGTTTTTGCGGGTAGCGGCACGGCAATGTTAGGCGTTGATTTTTCCTCGCCGTCACCCGCCACACTGACTTGGGCGGCTGATGACGCGACCGACAGGACAGTCAACGTGCCCATCATCTATCGCCCTGGCGAGCAGGGCAGCCGCTCGTTCTTGCTGGGCTTGAGTAACCCTTCCGCGTCGGCGATTGTCGTTGCGCCGAATGCCGTGAGCGTACGCATCACGGAGGTTGATTGTGCGACAGTCACGCCGATTCTGATGGGCGAAACGAAGACCGGTTCGCTCGACGCGGCGCGCCCGGAAGACTACTGTCACGGCGGGGTGCGCGGGCCGGAATTCAATACCGTTCGCTACAGCTTCACTGCGACGGCGGGCGACGTCGTCTCGATTGACCTGAAGAGCATGACGCCGCTGCCCCAGATTCTCGATCCCTACGTCTATTTGCTCGGCCCGAACCGCGAAGTGTTGTTTGAAAACGATGACATCGTCTCCGGAAAAATTCGCGATTCGCGCATCGAACAATTTCGCCTCACCACCACCGGCACCCACTACATCGACGTGACCACCTGGGGCAGCAGCGCCGACGCAACAGGCAGCTACAGCGTGAATCTGTACGGATGTGGAACCTACGTGGCTGGCGCGACTTGCAATGTAGATGCGGATGGCGATGGCATCGCTGATCGAACGGATGCACAACTGGTGTTGCGGCGGCTGCTGGGGTTCGATGGAGCAGCTTTGACTGCAAACACTTCGTTTCGCGCCTGCGCCACGCGGATCACCGGAACCCCTGTCGCCAACTTCGTCGACGCCCAGCGCGTTCTGGTCAGCGGCGCGATCCCGTTTGACATTGATGGCGACGGGAAGGTACTGGCGGCGACCGACGGCCTGATGTTGCTTCGTGTAGCACTCGGTTTGACCGGTGACGCGGTGGTGGCGGGAGCAACCGCCCCGGGTGCGTCGAGAACGGGCTGGGATGACGTTCGGGGTTATCTCAACAACTCGTGCGGAATGGCGTTGCCGTAGGCTTTCGGTATCACTTTCAGTTTGGCAAAACGATATGACTTTTACTCTAAACGACCGCTGCACAGGGGCTGGAATCGCAAAACGCTTATAATCGACTTAAACCAAAAATCCGCGTCAGCCCCAATGCAGTCGTGCTTTCGTACGAAAGCTGATGACGTGTGAGGTGCTCTACGCCGATGACTCGGTCGCCTGTTTTGCCTTCGCCGCCCGCCGCGTTCGCCCTTGCCAGCGATAGCCTTGCTCGTTGGCGCGACGATGCCGCGCCAGTTTCGGGTCAGCGATCAGCGGGCGATACTGCTCGATGCGGTCGCCGTCTTTGAGCGGCGTATCGAGCGGCACCGATTTGCCCCAAATGCCAACATCGGCCAGAGACGAGTCATTGATGCCCAGAGCAATCAGCGCGTCGCCCAATGTCGCACCCTGAGCCAGCTCAATCGCCCGCTCGTCCACACGATCTGCCCACGCAGACACCAGCGTCACCCGCATCACGGATACAACTGCTCGGCGCGCAGCACAAATGCGTCCACAAACGTCGCCGCGATGCGGTCAAACACCGGCGCGATAACCGCCCCGATGATGCCTTCAAAGTCGTAATTCAGCTCGAACTCCACCTTGCAACCGGCGTCACCCAGCTGCGTAAATCGCCATTGCCCCGAGAGCTTGGAAAACGGGCCGCTCACCAGCGCAAGGTCAATCCGCTCATTGGCCGCCAGCGTGTTTCGCGTGGTAAATGTCTGACGCACCTTGAGATAGGCGATATCGACCGCGGCGTGCATCTGCGTGTCCGACTGCTCAAGGATGCGCGCGCCGCCGCACCAGGGCAAAAACTGCGGGTATGACGGCACATCGTTCACCAGCGCATACATGGTGATCGCAGAATGCGGCACGAGGATAGTCCGCACGACACGCTTCACGCCGGTTTCCTCAAACTCATCTGCACAGGTATCGGCATCCGCATCCCTACAATCATCACCATGAGCATCGTTGATAATAAAAAAGCATTCTTTGATTATTTCATTGAAGATCGCTTTGAGGCCGGACTTGAGCTGCAAGGCTGGGAAGTCAAGGCCATTCGCGCCGGTCGCGCCGGGATCAAAGAGGCGTACGTTCGCGTGATCCGCAGCCAGGTGTGGCTGGTCGGCGCGCATATTAGCCCGCTCAACAGCGCTTCAACGCACATTACCCCTGACACGATCCGCATGCGCCGATGCCTGCTGCATCGCGAAGAAATCAACAAATTGATCGGCAAGGTCAAAGAACGCGGCTACACGCTCGTCCCCATCAACCTGCATTTCTCAAAAGGCCGCGTCAAGCTTGACATCGGTCTGGCTAAAGGCAAAAAGGAGCACGACAAACGTGATGTGCTCAAAGAGAAAGAAGGACAGCGCGATGCGCAGGCGGCGATGAAGAAGGCGATGCGAGGGAAGGGTGGGGAGGAGTAGCGATTCATCATGGAGTGATCAAGCGCAGCCCGAAGAAGCGCAGCGCGGCTGGGTTCGCGGGGTTGACAGGGAAGGCTGCTGATTCGCAAATTGGTTTTATCAACAAGTTCGTGACGGCCTTGGTCTTCTCAGGACTACTTGACTGGACGTACGCAAAAACGTACGCTACATACATGGCAACCGTTCTAACCGCAAGCGAAGCACGCGCAAACCTCTATCGCCTCATCGACGAGACGGCGGCGTCGCATGAGCCCATCGCTATCACTGGAAAGCGCGCGAACGCGGTGCTCGTTTCTGAGGGTGACTGGAACGCGATGCAAGAGACGCTCTACCTGCTGTCGATCAAGGGCATGCGCGAGTCGATCAAAGAGGGCATGGCACAAGCGCCCGAGATGCTCGCGAAAGAGCTCGACTGGTGAGCTGGCAGCTCGTTTATACGAAGCACGCCCAGAAGGACGCCAAAAAACTAGTTGCGAGCGGGTTGAAAGCGAACGCCCAAGTGCTGCTCGGCGTGCTCGCCGAGTACCCGTTTCAAAATCCGCCGCCTTACGAAACACTCGTGGGCGATCTCGCGGGAGCGTACTCGCGCCGCATCAACATTCAGCATCGGCTTGTTTATGAAGTGCTCAGCGATCAAAAGGTCGTGAAGGTGCTTCGGATGTGGACGCACTATGAGTAGTGGGTGTTGTTGCATCCATTGAGCGCGAACACGGTGGTGTGATGCTGGAATGCACTAGGCACACATTGTGCGCTATAATCACCGCGTGAAAACGTTCGCTTGGAACCCAGAAAAGAATCTTCTGCTGCAGCGTGAGCGCGGCGTTTCATTTGAAGATGTCGTGTTTCATATCGAATCAGGACACGAAGTAGCAGTATTCATGCATCCCAATCAGATTCGGTATTCAGGGCAGAAAATTTCTGTGGTTGCGATTGAGGGGTATGCGTTTCTGGTGCCCTACGTTGAATCCGAAACTGAAATTTTTTTGAAGACAATCATTCCCAGCAGCAAGGCGACGAAGCGCTACTTAGGAGACAAACATGAAAAAACTTGATGCCGAAGAGCTTGAGATTCTTGAAGCCTTCGATGCGGGATCATTGACGCCTGTGGCTGACATGAAGGCTGAATTCAAGCGCCACCGTGAGGCGGCAGCGGCGACTTTTGCCAAAGACAGCCGCATCAATATTCGCATCTCGTCGAAGGATTTGCGTGCCCTGCAAAAGCGCGCACTAGGCGAAGGCCTGCCTTACCAGACGTTGATTGCCAGCGTGCTGCACAAGTATGTCGAAGGTCGGCTCCAGGACACGCGTTAGGGCATGCAGCGTGGGATTACGGCCTTTTCTGGGCCGTGGTCATTTTCGGCTACGGCGAAGCCAAAACATCCGAAGCCGCCTGATTCAATCTTCTAATCGCGGGCTCATTCAAATCATGGTCGTAGCCCAATACGCTTAACGAACTCGTCGCCAGCAAAAAGCTGCGACCTTCGAGCGCCGGTAGCCGCAACCATCGTGCAACCAGCACGCGCAAGATGTCGCTATGGGCGAAGATGAGCATGTTGCCTGGCGCACCGTGAACCTGCTGAATCCGCGCGATCACGCGATCCGCGCGTTCGCTGATGGCCTCTGGCGATTCACCGTTTGGGCAGCCATGCTCAAAGAGCCGCCAATCCGGGCGTTCGGCACGGATCGCGGCGGTGGTGATGCCCTCGTAATCGCCGTAATCCCATTCACATAGATCGGGCTCTAGCACGGCAGCAGCGCCGTACCCCGCTAACTCAGCAGTCTGGCGCGCGCGCTTGAGCGGGCTGGTAAACACGGCGGCGAAGGTGAAGTTTTTGAGTGTGGCATTAAGCGATTTGGCGCTATCGCAGCCCGCTTCGGTCAACGCAATGTCGGAATGTCCGGTGTGCTGGCCGCTTAATGTCCAGGCGGTTTCGCCGTGGCGAACCAAAACAACCAGCGGCAGGGTGGGGTGCATAGATGGTTTTCTCGTCTTTGGGGAAATGACGGTGCAATCCGCGAAGGATAGACCGAGTCGCTACCGATCCCGGATAATGTGCAGCCTAATCAACGCTTTGAAACCGATCAGAACTTCAATGTCTGACACCAGCGCCTCGACCCTCACCCCAGATTGCCCCGTGTGTGGCATGGCCAATACTTATCCCGATGGCGCAAATTTCGTTTGTCCAGACTGTGCTCATGAGTGGCCGATGGCGACCGATGTGAGCGACGCCGCCACCACCGATAACGTTGTGCGCGATGCCAACGGCAACCCTTTGGTTGACGGAGATTCTGTCATTCTGATCAAGGACTTAAAGGTCAAAGGCTCGTCGATCACGCTCAAAAAGGGCACCAAAGTCAAGAGCATTCGCCTGCCTGCAGACGCGGGCGATCATGAGGTAGATTGCCGCATGGAGGCGGGCAGCTTTATGCTGAAAGCGGCGTTTCTAAAGAAGGCTTGAGAGTTTCGATATGGGATGACTTTGACCATTGCCCACGTGTGCCGCAGCAAGCCTCCGCAGGCGACTGATTCGGTGCCCTAATCTGCGGTAATAACGATAGCTTCGCGCATGGCGCATCCAGCTATCGGATAAAGGTGCCGTCAGCCTTCATGACCGTGATGTCGACGAACGTTGATCCAGTGCGATCATTCGGGCCGAATTTGACCTCGTAGCCTCCGAGGTCAACGCGCCCCATTTTTTCGAAAGCCGTCACCAGCCCTTCACGGGTTGGGCGCTTGCCTGCGCGCTTCAATCCTTCGACCAGCACAACCGCACTCAGGTAACCCTCCATGCTCGACCAGCCAAACGGCTCGCCGGGAAAGGACTTTTTCAGGTCATCTTCATACTTTCGTTGAACTGGTGTCGCTCGCGAATTCGGGAACGGCGCAATTTGCGACATGATCGTGCCTTTGCCTGCCAGACCGGCCAGACGGGCCAGTTCCTGTCCTCCTGAATTGACCGCGAGAAAGAGCGGGCGCGCGCCGAGATCCCGTGTTTCCCGTATCAACTCCGCGTAGCTGCTATACGAGCCATGATTGAGCACAACGTCAACCTTTGAAGCTACCAGTCGCTTGGCAATCGCCTTCATATCCGGATTGCCCGGCACTGCAATTGGTAGCGTCAGCTCCATGCCGCGTTCTTTTGCCACGCGGGTCACGTTGGCAAGGTGGAGCCGACCGTTTTCGCTGTCGGAATAGATCAGCGCTACCGTTTTATTGCCCAAACCTGACGCGGTAGTGAGCAGCGATGCAAACTCATCAAGATGAGCTGCCCGAACAGGAAACACATAGCGATTGAAAGGATCACGCAATTGCGGCGACCCGGCCATACAGGCAATGAGCGGAATTTTCGCCTCGGTGACTATCGGCAACAATGCAGTACACGGACCGCCTTCAATCATGCCAAACAGGGCAAGCGAGCCTGCGCGAATCAAGAGACGCGCGTTCTCCACGGTGCGCTTGGCGTCGCCTCCGTCGTCAAGCGTTTTCAGCACGATGCGCTCGCCGTTAACGCCACCGCTCGCGTTAATCCGGTTCACGTAGGCGAGTGTGCCTTTGACCATCGCCTCGCCCTGTGGGGCAAGCGAGCCGGAGCGAGCGATAGATTGACCAATCAGGATTTCCGCGTTTGCCGACATTGGCGCGGTAGCCGATGCAACAAAAAGGCATCCCAAAAGCGATGAAGCGACTGCGCGTCGTCCGCAAGACATAAAGAAGTCAGTTCTGTAGTGCATGATTTCGCTCCCGATTTCGACTTTTCACACAATCTGCGCAAGGCACCCCGACAACAACGACCGTATAAATTGGTTCTAACACGAACAGTTTATGCCGTTCTCACAGCGTTAACCTTTGCGCTGCGTCAGTTGAGGTTCGAAAAGTTGCAGTTATGTCGGCCCACTTGTCCGCTTTTGCAGACCGAACACAATACTGTCTGGCTGGTTCTTGCAGGAGCGGTTTGCCGCGACCAGCCTCTGCTGAACAGACTCTTTTTTCAAACCCACGTTGGGTCGCGGCAAGCCGCTCCTACAAGATGCGATTCGAAAACGAACACTATTGAGACCGAACGCGGCTCGCGGCAAAAGCGGGCTGTGAGAACGATCTGCAACTAACTGTACAAATTGACAGTTATACGCACCGCAAGCGATAATCTCGCCATGCGCGTCACCTTTCCGAACTCCCCGTATTCCCTTGAGCAACCTTTCGCGCCTGCGGGCGACCAGCCCACCGCCATCGCCACTTTGGTCGACGGCATTGATTCAGGCTTGCAATATCAGACGCTCCTGGGGGTAACCGGATCCGGCAAGACTTTCACGATGGCCAACGTCATCGCTCGCACCGGCCGACCCGCCATCGTCATGGCTCCGAACAAAACGCTGGCGGCCCAGCTCTACAGCGAATTTCGCGAGTTTTTCCCGGACAACGCTGTCGAGTATTTCGTCTCGTACTACGACTACTACCAGCCCGAGGCGTACGTGCCGTCGCGCGACATGTTCATCGAGAAGGACAGCGCGATTAACGAGCACATCGAGCAGATGCGCCTGTCCGCCACCAAGAGCATCATGGAGCGGGCCGACTGCATCATCGTCGCCTCGGTGTCGTGCATTTACGGTATTGGCGACCCGGTGGATTACCACTCCATGATTTTGCATTTGCGCGAGGGCGACAAACTCGACCAGCGCGCATCAATTCGTCGTTTGACCGAGATGCAATACGACCGCAACGACACCGACTTCGCACGCGGGCGCTTTCGCGTGCGCGGCGAAGTGCTCGATATTTTTCCGGCGGAACATGCCGAAACCGCGGTACGTGTCACGTTCTTCGACGACGAGATTGAGCAACTACAACTGTTCGACCCGCTCACTGGCCACATCAAGCAAAAAATCGGGCGCTTCACGGTGTTCCCCGGCTCGCACTACGCGACGCCCAGATCGAGCGTGTTGAAGGCGGTGGAGGCAATCAAGGTTGAGCTGCATGAACAGAAGAATTTCTTTGTCTCGCAGATGAAACTGCTGGAGGCGCAGCGTATCGAGCAGCGCACGCGATTTGACCTTGAGATGATGGCGGAGATCGGCTTCTGCAAGGGCATTGAAAACTATTCCCGACACATGAGCGGACGGCAGCCCGGCGAGCCGCCGCCGACCCTGATCGACTACATGCCGCGCAATTCGCTGATGTTCATCGATGAATCGCACGTCACCGTGAGCCAGGTCGGCGGCATGTATCACGGAGATCGCTCGCGCAAAGAAAATCTGGTGAATTACGGTTTCCGTTTGCCGAGCGCGCTGGACAATCGGCCGCTCAAATTTGAAGAGTTCGAGCGGCTGATGCCGCAGACGATTTTTGTCTCAGCCACGCCGCAAAAGTATGAGCAGGAACACGCCGATCAAGTCGCTGAGCAGCTCGTGCGCCCAACCGGATTGGTCGATCCGATTTTGATCGTGCGGCCCGTGAAAACGCAGATTGATGATTTGCTCGCCGAGGCGAATTTACGCGTCGCTAAAGACGAACGCGTACTGGTGACGACGCTCACGAAACGTATGGCTGAAGACTTGACCGATTACCTAAACGAAAACGGCATCAAGGCGCGTTATTTGCACTCGGATATCGATACCGTGGAACGTGTCGAAATTCTGCGTGATTTGCGTCTGGGTGAATTCAATGTGCTGGTCGGTATCAACCTGCTTCGCGAAGGCCTCGACTTGCCCGAAGTGTCGCTGGTCGCGATTCTCGATGCCGATAAAGAAGGTTTCTTACGAGCCGAACGCTCGCTCATTCAAACCATCGGCCGCGCCGCGCGCCACATCAACGGCACCGCGATTTTGTACGGCGACAAGATCACCGATTCGATGAAAAAAGCCATCGATGAAACCGAGCGTCGCCGCAACAAACAGATCGCCTTTAACCTCGCCAATGGCATCACGCCCAAAGGCGTGCAAAAAGCAATCAAAGACTTGATCGACGGCGTCTACGATCCCGACGAAGAAAAACGCGTCGCCAAAGACGCCAAAGCCAAGCGCGAGTTCGGCGCGATGGACGAAAAGAGCCGCGAGAAAACGCTCAAATCGCTGGAGAAAGCCATGCTCGATGCGGCGCGCAATCTGGAGTTTGAGAAGGCCGCCGAGATGCGCGATCAACTCACGAAGCTCAAGGAAGAGATGTTTGGCGTGGGGACGACGGGCGTGTAATTGAAGCCTTCGGATGCGCTGATTCGTCGATTTTGTAGGCGCGACCCGGGTCGCGCTCTGCCGTGATGAAGCGCGACCGGGGTCGCGCCTACCGCTGCCCTGTGCGCGCGTTTCCGCTAGCGCGCTTTGCTAAAGCCATTCTGCGTACCAATGCGAATAATCGCTAACGTTTGTTGCGATCCCGGCGCGCAGCGGATTAGCCACAATGTACCTCGCAACCCCAATAAGCGCCTCGTCGGAGCGCAGTGCATGGTCGAAGAAGTCCTTCTGCCAGAGACTGCCGCGAAGCGCTGTGTTGATGCGTCGTGCCGCATCGGCTTTGGCCCGCGCGACGACGTCAGAGAGCGTTCCGCCCCGCAAACTGAAAAGCCAATGTACGTGGTCGGGCATGACGACGAGTGCGTGGGTGTGGCTGAGCTGGGAGACGTCGCTCGCCCGCAGCGCGCCGATGACGCGCCGGGAGCACCAAAATCACCCAGCAAGGGCTCACGATTTACGGTGGCAAAGTTGACGTGATAAGCCTGTCCAATCAAGCTCAACCGCCCCGCGCGGAGCCGGTGGCTTTGATGGTCCGCTCATCAAACCCTTGTAGGCGCGACCCCGGTCGCGCAGGGCAGCGGGGAGTCCACCACTAGTTGGGGTCGTCAGCAGTCCGTTAGGATGGGTTGGATCCGGTTGAGATTGGCGTTCATCCACCCAGCGCGACCGGGGTCGCGCCTACCATGCCCCTACGCGGCGATAATTGACACATGGAACTTGCCGCTTACCTAAAATCCTTCCTCGGCCTCTTGGCAATTGTTGACCCGTTCATCGCGGTGCCGATGTTTTTGGCGCTGACGCCAACGGCTACGGCTCAGGATCGTTTTCGCGTTGCGCGCATTGCGGCGGTGGCGGTGTTTTGTGTGCTGGCTATCGGATTGCTCGTGGGCGGTCCGCTGCTCGAGTTCTTCGGGATTTCGCTTTCGGCGTTTAAGGTGGCCGGGGCGCTGTTGTTGCTGATTTCTGCGATGGACAGTTTCAACGCTGCGCCCGGACGCTCACGGCAAACGCCTGAGGAAGAGGCGGAGGCGCATCACAAACACGCCGTGGGCGTGGTGCCGATTGCCATCCCTTTGTTGGCGGGGCCGGGCGCGATCTCGATGGTGATTGTGTTTGGGCAGTCGCATCCGGCGATCAAGCACATCGGCACCATTGCCCATCTGGGCATGATGCTGGTGGTCATCGCGGTGGTGGCGCTGATCACCTGGATCACGCTGCGCGCTGCTCAGCGGGTCTCAGTAGCGCTCGGAATCACCGGGATGAACGTCGCAACCCGGGTCGGTGGTTTGATCACCGCGGCGCTCGCAATCGAGATTCTGGCGTCGGGTTTGACCGGGTTGTTTCCGGGGTTGAAGTCTTAGTGACTTTTGGCTGAAAGCGCCATCAAATCGGGGCTCGGCCAACATTTTTGCCTAAGTCGATAATCGCGATATTGGCAGTCTAGCCCTTGATCGGGCGTGATTTCAGCGCAAAGCTGACTGTCGATTGCCAGTTTCGCAACTGCCCTAGCGGGAGACGGGATGTTTCGCTATCGCTCGCTACCGTTTTTGTCGTTTTAGGCAAAGGCTTGGTCGTGGGCCAGCAGCGCTTTTGCGACACCACCGACACGCTCGTGATGCTCCACGCCAATATTCGTGAGCATCGGCAGCATCGAGCCCATATCGGCGATGCCTGCCAGCGTTACCGCCTCGTGCAATGTTCGAATCGGGCTGATGCTGTCGCGGCATTCTTCCATTGGAAGGTAGGCTTCGCGAATCTTGGCCGCCTCGTCATATTGACCCGCCTTGATGAGTTGCAGCATCTTCATCGAGCCGCGCGGCGCGATGCAGACGGAGCCGGAGGTGAAGCCCTGCAAGCCGAAATCGCGCAGATGGATGATGGCGGGCGTCTCGCCGATGCCGCTCAAAATAAGCTTTGGGTCAACGTGTTGTGTGAGCTCTTTCAGGTACGGATCGTCCGACGGGTCTTTGCGCACGGTGCCGTATTTCACGGCGGCGACGACGCCATCTGCGACCAGCTTGGCCACCGTTTTGGGCTCAAGATAATTGTCCGATTTGATGTAGACGATCAGCGGCTTTTTGTAGAACTTTGCCAGCCGCAGAATGCCAATGGCGAGGCCGTCGTCGGTCGACGGAAACTGCAGCGGCAGCACCATCGCCGTCGGAAATGCACGGCTCCGCAAAAGGTCAACCTGATCAATCGCTTTGCCGAAATCCGGCCCGATGGACGGGATGACCCAAGTGCCTTCGCCCGCCAGGTTCTCGAGCATTTCGAGCACCTTGTGATAGTCGCGCACGCCGATGTTGTAGAAGTTGGCGTTGCCGCCATACATGAGGGTGCGCACGCCGCCTGCTTCGAGATGGCGGATCATCGCCTTGTTGGCGCTGATGTTGAGCGAATAGTCTGGGTGTCGCGCAATGGGTGGCACGGCGAGGACAGACGCCGCTAAATCATCAGGGGTAACGGGCGTAGTTTTCACAGCGTTTTCCTTAGAGCAAGAGCCGTGGAAGCCACAGCGACACAGCGGGAACATAGGTCACCACCGCCAGCACGAACAGTAGCACTCCGAAGAACGGCATGAGTGATTTTACCAGCGCTTCGATGGGTACTTTTCCAACTGCGCTTCCCACGAACAACAGCGCACACACCGGTGGCGTGAGCAGGCCGATCGACAGATTGATCATCATAATCATGCCGAAATGCACCGGATCAATGCCAAGCGATTTAACTACCGGTAACAAAATCGGCGTCAGGATCAGGATCAGTGGGGCCATGTCCATCGTGGTGCCGAGCATCAGCATCATGACGTTCATGCAAAAGAGGATCACGTACTTGTCGCTCGACAATGATGAGAACAGTTCGGTGATCTTGAGCGGGATTTGCATCAGCGTCAGCAAGTAGCCAAACGCCGCCGCAAAGCCGATCAGGATCATCACAATCGTTACGGTTTTTACAGTGCGATGCACGAGCTTCGGCAGATCTTTCCACTTGTAGTCGCGATAGATAAACATCGTGACGAAGAACGCCCAGAGAACGGCAATCGCCGCCGATTCTGTCGCGGTAAACACGCCCGAAAGAATGCCGCCCAGAATGATGACCATCGTCATCAGGCCCCACATGGCATCCGCACAAATTTTCAGCGCCTGCTTCATGGGAATGACTTCTCCCTTGGGGAAGTTGCGCTTTTTTGCGGTGTATAAACAAAGGACGACGAGCGACAAACCCAGCAGCAAACCGGGCAAAACACCGGCAATGAACAACGCCGAAATCGAGATCGAACCACCCGCCGCCAGCGAATACAAAACGGCGTTGTGGCTCGGTGGAATCAGGATCGCCTGTACCGAACCGCTGACCGTGACGGCTGTGGAGAAATCGCGTGGATAACCTTTCTTTTCCATTTCTGGAATCAGCACCGAACCGATCGAGGCGGTGTCCGCCACCGACGAGCCCGAGATCGCACCGAAAAAAGTGGACGCCAGAATATTCACCAGCGACAAGCCGCCACGAATGAAGCCGACGAATACGCCGGCAAATGCAACGAGTCGCCGCGACATGCCGCCCTCGGCCATGATCGCGCCGGCGAGGACGAAGAACGGGATCGCAAGCAATGAGAATTTGTTGACGCCGCCGGCGATGGCGATCATCACAGCATCAAACGGAATGTCGATCCACCACGCACCAATGAGGGCAGCCGCGCCAAGCGCATAAGCCACGGGAACGCCCAACAACATGAGTAGGGCAAAACTGCCAAGAAGCACTACTGCGTCCATTAGAGAATGCTCGCGTTCATTAGTTGGCCGCCGTGGTTGCATCGATCTTGTGATCGATATCGTGATCGAAGCGCACGATGGCGCGGTGGCTCTGTGAGCCAAAAAACATGTGCTCCAGCACGAACAAAAGCGTCAGCAAACCCCCGATTGGCACCGGCGAATAGGTGAAGCCGACCGGCATCCACGGAATCTCGCTGATGCTCTGGCCCCAGGTTTCCATACAAAGCTTGGTGCCATAAATCAGCATGAACACGCTGATCAGCAGCATCACAACAAGCGCGAATTTTGCGGCGAGTGCCCTAAGCGCTTCGGGCAGTCGATCCGTCAACATGGCCACGGCAATGTGCGATCCCGCGCGATAGCTGGCGGCGGCTCCGATGAAGGTAAATACCACCATCAACAGGATGGAGACGGGCTCCGGCCACTGCGAGCCGCTGCCCAATACGTAGCGCGCAAAAATGCCCCACGGAATGATCAGCGACATAAAAAAAATGGCTGCCCCGGCGACCCAGATGCAGCCCAGATAAACCGTGTCGAGGACACGATGGATTGGTTCGTTCACTATTTTTTCTCCCCCTGCATTTCCTGTAGCGCTCGTGGCACGGGCATGATGCGCCAGTGCCACGAGAACTGCCTGTGTCTGTAACTTCTCTACCTACTTGACGTCAGCGACACGCTTCATCAGATCCGCCAATTGGGCACCGTATTTCGCGCGTACCGGAGCGGTTGCGTCGAAGAA
>Ga0105044_10005808_pt1 | contig 16979 bp, 17 predicted proteins | sample MAT01_FD_78092 | JGI IMG/M metagenome (GOLD analysis project Ga0105044, IMG submission 78092) | Freshwater microbial communities from Lake Fryxell liftoff mats and glacier meltwater in Antarctica - MAT-01 | ecosystem: Environmental > Aquatic > Freshwater > Ice > Liftoff microbial mat | place...
ACTCAATGGGAAAAATATTTGACGTATATTTGCGCTATGGAGATATTGGTAATTTTTATATTGACAATTTTAAACGGCTTTTTTGCCCTTTCAGAAATTGCGCTGGTATCTGTTAAAAGGAGCAGAATAGAACACCTCGCTGCCCAGGGGAATAATAGGGCAAAGGCAGTGTTGAAATTATTGGAGAATCCCGAGAACTTTCTCTCGTCAGTTCAGGTAGGAATTACCCTTATTGGAATTGTATCAGGGGCCTACGGGGGGGCTACACTCAGCGGTGATATGGGTTTACTGCTCACCGAACTAAATTTCCCCCAGGAATATAACCGAATCGTTTCGTTGATTACCGTTATTGGAAGCATAACTTATTTTTCAATTGTTATTGGAGAACTGGTTCCTAAAACAATTGCCATGAATAATTCCGAGAGAATTGTGCTCGTTTGTGTTCCGGTAATCAAATATTTTACTCTAGTTACTTTTCCCTTTGTCAAGCTGCTTTCTGGTTCAACTAAACTTATTTTAAAAATTTTTGGTATTAAAGATAATGGAAGTGAGCGCGTGAGTGAGGATGAGTTAAGGTTTATGTTGAAGACCGCCCGTACACAAGGACTATTGGAGAAAGAAGAAAGTGAAGTGCATCACAATCTCTTCTCTTTTACCGATCAAACCGCTGCGTCACTCATGACACCGGCACATGATGTTGAATGGATCAATATTAATTCTGAGCCCGATTTTATTTATCTTAAATTAAAAGAAAGTGTTCATTCCAAGTTTTTGGTGTGTACCGGCTCTATTGATAAGGTACTGGGTGTAATAACAATTAAAGAGTTTTTAGAACAGTATTTGAAAAAGGATTTTAAGATCGACCAAATTCTACATCCTCCTGTTTACATCGTTCAAAACACTCCGGCATTTAAAATTCTTAATTTATTTAAATCAAGGAAGCAATATATTGGAGTGGTGGTAGATGAGTTTGGTGCCTCCCGTGGAATAGTTACATTGCATGATCTTACCGAGGCTATTGTTGGAGATTTACCCGATGAAGATGAAACAGATGAACTTAGCATTATAAAGCGCAATGATGGTTCTTATTTGGTAGATGGAAAAACTTTGATTTATGAATTGAACCGATATTTTCATTACGAAGTGATTGCAGAAAATATTACTGCTTACACAACTATTTCCGGATTTATACTATCAAAAACCAAAAGTATCCCTCGTCCCGGCGATAAAATTAAGTACAGAAGATATGAATTTGAAGTTATGGATATGGATAAAAACAGAATTGATAAAATATTAATGACTGTAGAAAGTACCGTCAATACCCGTTAAATACAAAGTCCCGTTTTAAATTAAGTTTTGGTGAATAGGAACCGGTATTCAGACTTTTACAAAGCTTAATATAATTAAAATCAATTCATTATAGATTTTGACAGGGAATATTCATTCTCAGAAATTAACAAATTTAATTATCTTGCATCCCCGTTCTGAAGTTCCATAATTACAGGTGAGACTTCATTGCGGTGTATAAAATTCAACTTCCTTAACCAATTCCTTACTTATGAAAATTAAATTCTTTCAAAAATCTTGTGTTGCCGGCTTGCTAGTAGTGTTTATTATCTTTAATCCAATTCAAACAGACGTTGTTGCACAAGGAGTTACTGCAGACCATATTGCCCGAATGAAATCGGTAAGTGGTTCCGTTATTTCTGAAGATGGTAAATTTGTGGCCTACACGCTAAGCAATCCTGCCGATGCCTTTAAAGAGAACGCCACCAGTAGCAATCATCTGTATGTGATGAATACTGTCACGGGTGATACTAAACCCTATTTTACATCATCAAGTACAGGCAACATCGCATTTCGTCCTGTAAAAGGAACCATAACATTTCTGAGCAAAGGTACCGGTGATGCGTCAAATGCTATTTATGAAGTAAATTTAAATGGTGGTGAAGCGTCGAAAATATTTACTACATCAGGAACTATCTTAAATTACAGCTGGCAAGCCGACGGAAATCATATAGCCTACACCGTTAAGGAATCTGCGAAAGCCCCTGCAACTTCTTTAACTTATAAACCTAATTTTTATGAAGAGGAATTTAGTTCTCAGAAAGGATTTATTGTTAAAGTAGGAACCGAAAAAAGTGAGCCGAAGCCTCTTAATGTTACAGGTACAATTTACATGATGAGTTGGAGTCCTGATGGAACAAAGATCGCTGTTTCTGTTGCCCCAACTTCTTCGGTGGATGATTCCTTTATGAAACAACAGGTTATGATTGTGGATGCAGCTACCGGAAACGTAAGTGCAACTATCGACAACAAAGGAAAACTGGGTCAAATGGTTTGGAGTCCCGATAACAAACAAATTGCTATCAAAGCAGCAAAAGATATACATGATCCCATAGACGGTCGTATTTTAATTGTTTCAGCTACAGGTGGAGCGCCCTCAATCATTGATGCCGGCTTCCTCGGAAAATATGAACATATTTCGTGGCCTGAAATGAATATGATTTTCTTTTTGGCAAGTGAGGGAACTGCAACATCAATCGGTTCTATTAAACCTGACGGAAGTGGGAAGCAATTTATTTTCAGGTCTGCAGTGCATGCAATAACCGGTGTTTCAAGAGCTAAAAACGGAGCAATTTCTTTTGTAGCAAGTGCTCCTTCTCATCCATCTGAATTATTTACTATTGCGGCTGCGAAAAATTCTCAACCGGTGAAAAAAACCAGCAACAATGCCTGGTTATCGGATGTGAAACTGGGTAAGCAAGAAGTAATGCGTTACAAAGCTCGCGACGGAAAATTTGAAATTGAAGGAATTGTTATTTATCCTTTAAATTATGCTGTTGGTACAACGGTACCACTAATTACGGTTGCTCACGGTGGGCCGGAATCGCATTATAGTAACGGATGGTTAACCGGTTATTCGGTTCCGGGACAAATGGCCGCAGCCACTGGTTACGCGGTTTTTTATCCCAATTACAGAGGGAGTACCGGCCGGGGAATTGATTTTATTTATAGCAGTCAGGGCGATTTAGCAGGTAAAGAATTCGATGATATTGTTGATGGAGTTGATTATTTAATTGCTCAGGGAGTTGCCGACAAAAACAGAATAGGAATTACAGGAGGTTCTTATGGAGGATACGCTTCAGCGTGGATGAGTACTTTTTATTCCGATCGCTTTGCTGCATCGGTAATGTTTGTTGGTATAAGTAATAATATTTCTCTTTGGGGTACAAGCGATATACCTGAAGAAATGTTTCTTGTACATTCGAGAAAAAGATTATGGGACGATTGGCAGATGGCTTTTGATCGCAGTCCGATAAAATATGTAGATCGCGCTCAAACGCCTATTCTTATTATGCATGGTGCCGATGATCCTCGTGTACATCCCGGACAATCACAAGAGCTTTATCGTCATATTAAAGTTCGTAAGCCGGATGTGCCCGTGCGACTTATTTATTATCCCGGTGAAGGTCACGGTAACACACGATCAGGTTCGAAGTATGATTATAATTTCAGAATGATGCAGTGGTTTGATACCTACCTTAAAACAGGAAACCCAAAAGCCGAAAAGCCATCCTTGGATTTACCTGTGAAATAATAGAATTTAAAGATACAAAGTAGTTTGACTTCAGTTGAAAATGTTCACTGCAGGAATTGAGAATTTTATTTTGAAGGGAAATGTCACTGTGGATTTTTATACCTTAAGTCAGCAGGAGTTTTTTTATTTAATATAGTTTTTAAACCGATGGTTGATCAAAATATATCAGACCCTTACGCATTTTTTCTGAAACAGAAGGAATCTATCAGAAGTTGTTTGCTTGCGTTGAAAGAAATTATTCTTTCACAGGACAAGGAGATTACTTTTGCAATTAAGTATGGAATGCCTTTTTTCTGTTTTAAGAATAAAATGTTTTCCTATTTATGGGTTCACAAAGTTTTTAAACAACCTTACCTGGGAATTGTTGAGGGCAGACTCATCAATCATCCTAATCTCATCATTGAAAAGCGTGAAAGAATGAAAATCTTGCTGTTGGATCCGGAAAAGGATTTGCCTTTAAAACGTATTGAATCGATTCTAAAGAAAGCTATCGGTTTGTACAAATCCGGACAAATAAAAACCAAACCTTGATGTTTGTTTGAATTTTTGATGCTGTTGAGTCAATTTTAAAATCTTGTAAATAATTACAAAACAGTTTATTATGATTTATTCTATGTGGAAGTACTTATAGCGTGAATTTATACTTCTTAACAAAATTGTCGACACAATTTAATACCTTTGAATCATGCGAGTTCAATTAGCCCATAGGCGGGTGTATTTTGAATCTGATACTAAAAAGCAAACTATCTGATATTTGTGAGGATTACTTAAGTAGTTCCTTACGGATGAAAATCTGATTAGTGAATACTGTTTTATCTATACTAAATTGCATTCATTTTGAATTATAAAATTATGGCTAAATTAAATTTAACTAAACGAAAGGCTCAATTTATACTTGAGCAAGCGTTTTTAAAAAATGGTTATATAAGAACTCGTAATGAAAGAAGACTCAAGAAAGAAGGTGGATTAAACTACAGGAAAGGGTTTGAAGTGCGATTAGTTCTCGAAAATAAGCAGGAATTGAAATTAATACAAGCAGCCATTGTGGCCCTTGATTACAATTTGAGTAAAACTTTTATTAATCACGGCCACATAGTACAACCAATTTACGGGATGGATCTTTCTATTCAGTTTCAAAAATTGCAAGATCAAAAGATGAAAGAGAAGAAAGTTAAATCTAAATTAATTATAGGTAATAAATTTTATATGCCCCACAATTTTAAAAGAATTGAAACAGTAGTTTGCAAACATTTTAAAATTAAGCCGGCTGATTTGAAAACTGCAAGTCGTTTGGCGCAATTAGTGTTAGCCAGACAACTTATTATGTTTTTAGCAAGGGAGCATACATCGTTCACAACCACTCAAATTGGAGAATATTTAGGAGGCCGTAACCATGCAACGGTAATATTTGCAGTAAGCAAAATGAAAACACTTTATAAGAAGGACAGAGAGGTAAAGGAACTTATTTTGGAGTTAACTAAAAGACTATAAAAGTTATTTAGTTAGCGTATGAGTATTGTTGCATTTTACAGATGACATACTATTCATGTAATTGATTTTTATTTACTTTATTATTAGACAGTTCCGTCATATAAATTTCACAGATTCATTAATTTAGTATTATATAAATGGCCGCCGGCAGAAATAGTTATACAAGTTACGGAAAGCAGAAAGACGATACCCCTAAAGCGAAGTTATCAAAGGAAAGTTTAAAGCAAGCACTTATTTTATTAAACTACCTGAAACCATATCGGACCAAGTTTATTATAAGTCTGGTTTTTGTTGCGCTTTCAGCATTTACCACCAGTTTATTTCCCTTGTTTTTAGGTAAGATGATTGATGCTGTATCGCCGGAAGCAGCTTTGCCCGAAATGGGTGGAGGAAGTCTTGGCAGTCAATTTGGCTTTGGCTTACAGGATATTCACTGGAGTTTAAACACCACCCTTCTACTTATTTTTCTGCAACTGGGAGTACAAACCATATTTTCGTTTATGCGGGTATATTTACTTACCGAAGTGGGCGAAAAATCTCTGGCGGATATGCGAAGAGATGTGTACAGTAAACTCCTAACAATGCCAATGAGTTTTTACAGCGAAAAAAGGGTAGGCGAATTAAGTAACAGAATTTCTTCCGATCTTTCACAAATTCAGGATGCAATTTCTTTTACACTTGCTGAATTTCTGCGTGGCATATTCACATTGATGATCGGACTTGCTTTTATTTTTTGGATCAGTACCAAATTGGCTTTGGTTATGCTCGCTGTTGTTCCTTTAATTGCCGTACTAGCTGTATTTTTTGGAATCAGGATCCGTAAGATGGCAAAGAAGGCACAGGATCAGTTGGCTGAAAGCGGTACAATTGTTCAGGAAACTTTTCAGGGAATATTGGTAGTGAAAGCTTTTACCAGTGAATTTCATGAAATATCACGATATGTTAAAAGCATTTATGCTGTAGTAGATACAGCAATTTCAAACGCACGTTACCGTGGTGCATTTATATCGTTTATGATTTTTAGTGTATTTGGAACTATCGCATTTGTAATGTGGTATGGTGCAGGACTGATTCAAAAAGGTGAACTAACTATTGGATCTCTGACCATGTTTGTAATATTTTCAATGTTCGTGGGTGGTACCTTTGCCGGTTTTGCAGATATTTTTAGTCAGTTGCAAAAAATGCTTGGTGCCACTGAAAGTGTTCGCGAAATTTTAAGAGGTAACGGTGAAGAAGTTAGTCTTTCTCCATTGGTAGTTGCACCTGAATTTAAATTGAAAGGTAATGTAAGGTTTGATCATGTAGCATTTAGTTATCCTGGTCGCAGGGATATTGCAGTGTTAAAAGATGTTTCTTTAGCTGCTACTAACGGCGAACAAATTGCAATTGTAGGGCCAAGTGGAGCAGGAAAAAGTACTATCGCTTCATTATTACTTAAATTTTATGAACCCGATAGCGGAATCATTTATTTTGATGATCGCATTTCAACAGGATTTCCTCTTTCTCAACTTCGCATGCAAATGGCATTTGTTCCTCAAGATGTGGTTTTGTTTGGTGGAACCATAAAGGAAAATATTGCTTACGGTAAGCCTGATGCAAATGACGACGAGATCCACTCAGCGGCGATGAAAGCTAATGCTCATGGGTTTGTAGAAAAATTTCCTGAGAAATACGAAACTATTGTTGGTGAACGAGGCATCAAACTTAGCGGCGGTCAGCGACAGCGTATTGCCATTGCACGAGCTATATTAAAAGATCCCGCAATTTTGATTCTTGATGAGGCAACATCCTCTCTCGATAGTGAGAGTGAACAACTTGTTCAGGAAGCACTTGATAATTTAATGAAGGGCCGTACTTCTTTTGTAATTGCTCATCGTCTTTCAACCATTCGAAACGCCGATAAAATTGTATTGATTGATAAAGGTATCGTCAGCGAAAGCGGTACTCACCAGGAGCTAATGAACCATAACGGATTGTATCGTAAACTCAATGAAATGCAATTTGAGTTTGGCAGTGTTTCACCTGGAATAGAATTTGATATCACACCTAATAACTGATTTTGAAATAGGTTGACCTTTTTTTGCTTCCGCTAACCAATTTAACAAAATGACAGTAACTTATTTTGAAAATGAATTATATGATAAAGTAGATTACTCCCTTCAAAATCCGCCGGAAGGAGAGTATGATAATTGTTCATTTACAAATTGTATTTTTTCAAACATTTTTATTTCCAAAACAAATTTTAATAAATGCAGTTTCACAGGTTGCGATTTCAGCAATATAAAATTCAATAACATTGGCTTAAAGGATGTTCTTTTTATTGAATGTAAATTATTAGGAGTACATTTCAACTATTGCAATCCAATTTTGTTTCAAGCGGAATTCAGTAAATGCAATTTGAATTTCTCCTCATTTTACAAATTGAAATTGAAAAAAGCTAAATTTTCGGATAACGCCATGAATGAAGTGGATTTTTCGGAATGCGATTTAACAGCAGCCACTTTCAAAAATTGTGACTTGACAAAGGCGATTTTTGATCAATCAATTCTTGAAAAAGCCGATTTTCGTTCGGCCTATAGCTTCTCTATCAACCCGGAAAAAAATCGTGTTAAAAAAGCAAAATTTTCATTGGAAGGTGCTGTCGGTTTGCTTAATACTTATGATCTTGATATTGAGGGATAAAGGACTGAATTTCAAGATGGAATCATGTTTGAGAGGGACAGATAATTTTAGCCTGTTTTTGTAAAATCTAAACATTTTATTAGTTTTGTTCAAAAATTAATAAGTTCAAATCTCACATACTTAACAATTTAAAATTCAAATTATGGAAAAGTTATCTAAAATCCCTGACCATTTTCAAAATTGGTTGATCACTTTTGGGCCAAAGCTAGCTTCAGCATTATTGGTATTTATTATCGGACTATTGGTAATTAATTGGGTCGCAAAATTAATCTCCAAATCGCTGAGCAGAAATAATATTGATGCCTCATTGCAAATTTTATTATCGAGCATGATAGGAGTTGGTTTAAAAGTATTGTTGCTCATCACCGTTGCCGGGATGTTGGGCATTCAAATAACTTCCTTTGTAGCTGTTGTGGGAGCACTGGGCTTAGCTGTAGGCCTTACATCACAAGGATCGCTGGCCAATTTTGCCGGTGGAGTTCTTATTTTAGTCTTTAAACCCTTCAATGCCGGCGACTTAATCGAATTGGGTGGGCAAACCGGCGTTGTACAAGAGATACAAATATTTAATACTATTCTTCTAACACCTGAAAATAAAACTGTAATACTTGCAAATGGTGCCGTAAGTAACAATACTATAATAAATTATTCTAAACACGGCAATTTAAGAGTGGATCTTACAATGGCTATCGCTCCGGGAACCAACATCGAAAAAATGCAAAAGAAGTGGCCATGCAAGTGATGAAAGCCAATGAAAAAGTGCTCAATGAACCTGCCCCCTCTGTAAATGTTATGAAAGTTGGCGATGGAATGGTTACCCTGGCTATTCGTCCTTATGCCCTCCAAGATCAATACTGGGATGTGTATTTTGGAATTCAGAAAGAAATTAAAAATGCTTTTGATTTGAATAAAGTTGAGGGACCAACCCCTACGCATATTGTTATAAATAGAAACTAGTTTCACGTTGAATATGGTATTATCAGCATAGTATAAACTTACCACAATACATGTTTATCCTTAAAAGAACTACAGGAGCTGATGTTGACTTTAAACTATTGGTTGCTCTTTTAGACAAAGATCTTGAAGTTAGAAATGGTGACGAACAGTCTTTTTATAATCAGTTTAACTCCATTGACATGATTCGCAATGTGGTTGTTGCTTATGACGGTGAATTGCCCATTGGATGTGGAGCCTTCAAGGAATTTGAACATGCTGCACTCGAGGTGAAAAGAATGTTTGTGCGTACTGAATATCGGGGAAAAGGAATTGCGTTTTCTATTTTGACGGAATTAGAAACGTGGGGTGGAGAGTTATCATTTTGTAAATTCGTTTTAGAAACAGGAATCAAACAACAGGAAGCGGTAAAACTATATCTTCGGTCTGGTTATGTTGTCACTCCTAATTATGGTCAGTATGTTGGAATCGACAATAGCATTTGCATGATGAAGATGAATAGGGTTAATAGCTAGGAAGTTAACAAAAGATATTATGACAAGAATCTAAAGTTGAAGAATGTTTTGTGAATTATTAAATTGAGAATTTAAAATATAACATTTGCTGGGTATGATGGATGTTTAATTGTGTACAAGCAAAGAGTATTGATATAATATACTATTTTTGAGACTTACATTTCCAAAACTTATAGAATGATATAAATCAGTTAATGTAAATAGTCCAAACTTCATTGCTTATCTTTAAAATTAAAAAAAATGGAAAAACTAAGTGAAAGCACCAACGCATTAAATTGGTTCGAAATTCCTGCTACGGATATTGAAAGGGCCACTAAATTTTATGAAACTATTTTTGATATTAAAATGCAACCTCTAGAAATGATGGGGTTTCATATGGCAATGTTTCCATCTCAAACTCCAAAATCAGGAGGTGCCCTGGTAAAAAGTCCAAGTCACATTCCTTCGGCCGAAGGTTCGTTGATTTATTTAAACGGAAATCCCGACCTGCAACTGGTATTGAATAAAATAGAGGCCGCCGGCGGCAAAATTGCGATGCCTAAAACCCATATCGACCCGGATACCGGACACATGGCATTCTTTATGGATACCGAAGGGAATTTGGTGGGAGTGCATTCTCAACAATAAACAAATTGTTGTGTAAGTATTAAACGACTGGATTTTCATGTGAGAAGGTATTGTATAATTGCGTTTGATTTAAATTTGCAAGCAAGTTTGCCTTCGTTAAATTATCATCGGTTGCAATGCTTAAGTTAGTTTTGCAATCAATGTTATTTTATTGGTTAAAAATAATTTCTTAATTTTATTGACTGAAATAAAAGTATTGTTATGTACGATCTACCTCATCACAAAGAAAATAATGAACAAGAAGTTAAGGAATTTATTGGAAGATATCCGTTTGCTTTTATTTCGGGAAGTGATTCAGAAAATAAGCCTGTTGCTACTCAAATACCCGTATTTATTGAGGAAAAAGAGGGAAGGAAAATTTTACGGGGACATATAATGAAGAATACTGATCATCATAAAGCCTTTGAGCATAATAATAATGTGCTTGTTGTTTTTACCGGTCATAATATTTATGTGAGCGGTACATGGTATGAAAATCCCTATCAGCCATCGACATGGAATTATATGAGTGTACATGCTAAAGGTGTTATCAGATTTTTAGATGATATTGCACTTATCGATGTGCTTCGGTTTACAACGCTTCATTTCGAAAAGCAAAATCAACAGTCTACCACTATTTACGATAATCTTCCTCCACAATACATGGACAAATTGAGAAAAGCCATTGTGGCTTTTGAAATTGAAATAAGTGAGTTAAACACTGTTTTTAAGTTGAGTCAGGATCGTGATGCTAAAAGCTACGATAATATTATTAGTCGATTAAAAGAGAAAGGTGAAAACGGACAGGTAATAGCTGCAGAGATGGAGAAGCGGAAAGATCAGGTTTTTCCTCCCGGCAGTTGATTGTATCTGACTTTACATTAAAATTGGAAAATATTGAGATCTCATTCATTTGCGTTACTTTTATGCAATTAGAATACATGCAATGATGCACTTAAAGCTAGTTACCTTTATAGTTCTTATCACTTTATCCACATCCTGTAGCTTTAATGGCCTTTTTCTACACCCTGATCCAATTCCATTCGACACAAAAAAGGTTAGTTCAAATGATGGCGTAGATACTACCGTTATATTTTTTAATGGAGATACCCATCAACCTGTTTTTGTAAAAAACGGAAAGGATACTCTGGAATTAAATTATACCATCGAAAGTGTTATGTTCAGCAGCACCAGCGGCAATAAATTGCACGGATGGTTTATTAAACCTAAAGATATTGTTCCTGACTTAACGATTTTAGCTTTTCATGGAAATGCAGGTAGTATTTTAAGCCAGTATACACTTATGTTGCCTTTGGTTCAAAAAGGATTTCAGGTATTTATTTTCGATTACAGTGGATTTGGATTCTCTGGAGGAAATGCAACTCGTCAAAATGTTCTCAAAGACGGCAATTCTGCTCTTGATTATATTAAATCTCGCCCCGAGGCTCTGTTAACAAAATTGGTGATCTATGGGCAGTCACTTGGAGGCCATTTATCGGCTGTGGTGGCAGGTCAACGCGAAGCCGATATCGACGGATTGGTAATTGAAGGAGCTTTTTCATCACACGATGATATTGCCGCCCATTCAGCAGGTTTTTTTGGCCGGTTGATGGTTAGGGAAATGTACAGCGCTAAAAAAAACATCCGAACGTTTCATAAACCGGTTTTGGTAATACATAGTTCAGAAGATGGGGTTGTTCCTTTTGAGTTCGGTAAAATTTTATTTGAAAACGCCAATCAACCCAAATTATTTTACGAAATCAAAGGACGCCATGTTTATGGACCAAAATTGTATGCCGATTCAATTTGTTTTAAAATTACAAGTATGCTTACTTCTCAGTAAAGTTTCTTATCTTTACTGTTGATATTAAGTTTTTAATGTCATCAAAAAGCAATTATGATCCCTAAGCCCGAATTAAAAAAGCAACTACTTTTGTTGTTGTCAAACACTTTGGATCAAAAAATTGCTGAAGCTAAAGCTGCTATTACTTCAGCCAGGGAATCCAGGGATAGTGAAACTAAAAGCAGCATGGGAGATAAGTATGAAACGGGAAGAGCTATGGTTCAGATTGAAATAGAGAAAAGTGAAATGCAATTGAACAAAGCTCTTGAATCACAAACCGAGTTGACTAAGATTAATTTAGATGCAAAGCCGGCTGCAATTGGTTTTGGAAGTATTGTTTTTACCAACCATGAAAATTATTTCATTGCTATAGGAGTAGGTAAAATTAATTTCGAAAATAGTGCTTATTATGCAATTTCTCTGAATTCACCAATAGGTCGGTTTCTCAACGGAAAGGTTGTTGGAAATACAGGAATTTTTCAGGAAAGAAGTTTTAAGATTATTGATATTCTTTAACTAGAGTTTGAATTCAATCCTTTGGAACTGAGGAATAGTGAAGCAAAAATTCTATACTATTACAGTAAATTAAGTACTCCTTTTCTTCATGCTAAAGGCGAGATAGCTACTTGGGTTTTGATCCGACAGCTAGATTGTCAACCCGGAGAAAAAATTTTTGGAAATAGGGTTTGGAACAGGAGCTATACTCGTAAATTTAGTTAAGGGCTTCAAACAAACAGAGTTTTTTGGTGCTGAGTATTCAAGTGAATTGTTTGATAAGGCAGTATCACGATTTAAATTTTGTGTTGTAATCGATAAAATTGCACTGAGAAAAATGGAGACAGCAAATACTCTTCCATTTGAGAATAATTATTTCGATAAAATCTACATTGAATCTGTTCTGGCAATTCAAGTTGATGATTCGTTGCAGAAAATGTTGTTGGAATTAAAACGTGTTTTAAAACCCGGTGGAAAAATTGTAATGAATGAAACAATTTGGCTGGAAACAGTACCTTTTTCAAGAATTATAGAATTCAATAAAAAGTCTTTTAGTGATTTTGGCATTATTCAGGCAAATAGTATGTTTCCATATTTAAAAAGTTGGTTGAATTTATTGGAGAGTCTGAATTTCGAAATTATATTTACCAGGGATCTGAATACACTTAAGCCGGGAAATGTAAATTATAATTATAAAAATTTGCGATCCAAAATCTTCACTATAATCGGGAAGTTAAATGGTACACTCAACTCCAAAATGAGGATAGATGCGAGCAATTATGCTAAAAGAATGAAAGCACTTTTATTAACAGATGAGGCACACATGCCCGGATATTTAATTGTTACGAAAGCAGTGTAGTAGTGATCATTACCCAACACGCACTTTATAATGACAACTCCTTCACTTAATCCCTCCATTTCATCATAAATCTGCGTTTGACACCCACACGTTGAAGGAATAGCGGCTATCTTGGTAATAATCATTACTTTTGTGTCCTATTTGCCTTCATCATGACTCAGAAAATTCTCGATAACTTAAAAATAACCAAATTAAACGACATGCAACTTGCTGTGATAAGCGCAGCAGAAAAGTCGAATGATATACTCTTGTTATCACCAACAGGATCCGGAAAAACACTCGGATTCTTGTTGCCGGTACTAACAAGGTTGGATGATGACTTGCAAGGGGTACAAGCACTTGTTATTGTTCCATCCAGGGAACTGGCTTTGCAAATCGAACAGGTTTTTAAACAAATGAATACAGGATTCAAAGTGAACTGTTGTTATGGGGGACATTCAACAAAAATTGAAAGAAACAATCTTTCTCATCCACCTGCTTTGCTTGTTGGAACTCCCGGAAGGATAGCCTACCACTTAAAGCACCAACATTTTGAAACAAATAACATTCATACACTTGTGCTTGATGAATTTGATAAAGCGTTGGAGCTGGGATTTAAGGATGAGATGTCTTCCATTATTTCCAAATTAAAAATCATCTCAATGCGAATTCTTACATCGGCAACCAACATGCCTGAGATTCCTTCTTTTACCGGAGTCACCAATATCAGAGAACTCAATTTTCTTGGAACAGAATCACCGGTGAAGGATGATCTTAAGTTGAAATATCTTCAGGCGGAGGATAAAGATAAACTTCAGGTATTATTTTCATTACTCTGTATGTTGCAGAATAAACCTGCATTGGTTTTTTGTAATCACAGGGAGGCGGTGGACCGAATCAGCGCACTGCTTTTTGAAAAGGGAATTGCTCATGGGATTTTTCATGGAGGAATGGAACAGGAAGATCGCGAAAGAGCACTAATAAAATTCCGTAATGGGAGTCATCGTTTACTAATTACAACAGATCTTGCATCAAGAGGGTTGGATATACCCGAAATCGAAGCAGTTATTCATTATCAATTGCCATTGACAGAAGACATTTTTACGCACCGAAATGGAAGAACTGCAAGAATGAATGCTACCGGTACCGCATACCTGCTTTTATCTGCTGCCGATCAGTTACCTCCTTTTCTGAAATCAGTTCCTGAAGAAGAAACCCTACCAAAAATCAATACGCTTCCGGGCAAACCGGTATGGACAACATTGTATATTGCAGCAGGAAAGAAGGATAAAATAAACAAGATGGATATTGTAGGAGCACTTTTGCAAAAAGGAGGAATAGATAAAGAGGATCTGGGAAAAGTTGAAGTACTCGATCATTCATCCTATGCAGCAATAAATACTTCCAAAGTGAAACAGTTGCTGAGTACTATTGTGAATGAAAAAATTAAAAATAGAAAAATTAAAATTGAACTTTCAAGATAAATTTTTCTCTCCTCCCGATATTCCTTTTTGCTGAAGGACCACGATCTCTTTCGCCAATTTTGAGTTTTTTGTGTTGTACGTATTGCGAATCTTTTCTTTCGGAACTTCAATCAGCAATCTTTTGTTGAGGTTGCGCGCGTGCTTTGTTTGGAGTTGGTTTACTGTAACAAAGTATTCTTTTTCACGTGCATTTTCGGCAAGAAGTATTTTGTTTATATTAACTTTATCACCTGCCATCACCTGATTGGCAATTTTGGCTTTGTGTCCACTAATTTATACAACATCCATTTCTAAAAACCGAGTTTGAAAAGATCACCATTTTAAAAGAATGCTTGTCAGTTAAAAAGCTACAGCGGAAATATTGAATTATTCAATATTTCCGCTGTAGCTTTATCTTCTTCCTTTTATTTGATGGAAGGATCATGTTCGAACTGCATCACTACCGGCTCCATTTTGGTAAGCTTCGCTGTTTTTAATGCATCGTTCCATAGCATAATCATAGGTTTAATGGTTTTGAAAATGGTTACAATAACTTCAGTATCTCCTTTTTCAAGAGCGAAAATATTTTCTTTGTTGGTATTCACTAAATTCTCCCCAACGTTTGTTAATCCCGTAATTTTTCGAGGCTCTACAATTCCTAACCCGTCACCGGTATAGGTTATTTTAAATTTAGCTCTCCATTGAACATCCGATTGCGTGTACGACGACTCCAGTTCTATTCTAAAATCACCCTCTTCAATTACAGTTTGAGCAGGAGGAATACTAAAGTCATCCATCGGAACAGTAACACTGTTTTCGCTTCTGTAAAAACCTGTTCCCTGAAATGAAATGTTATAATCATGCATACTGTTTCCTTCAGTGCTAACACAATTGAGCACCTTGTTTTCGGAATCCAAAGGTCTTACATAAATTCTTTTTTTGTCGCTGGGAGCAACTTCTCCACTTGCTGATTTGAAGGTACATTCATTGGGCTTAATAACAATGAAATCCTTTGTATTGTTAGAAACAGTTAGTTTGAATTTTGTTATTTCTTTTTCAGATAAAATATTCTGACCTTCCAGTTTCACTTCTTTGGTCTCTACTTTAACGGGTTTGTACCAGATTTTCGAAGGCTTTTTTGGCTCTTTTTTCTGAGCGTTACTCAAAGCAGGCATCAGAAATAATGTACAGGCAACTAGAAGGATGGTTTTAATTGTCATAAATTTAAATAGATTTGGAGGTTTGATATTGATGAATTAATTGAATGATTAAATTTTGGAGCAATGCTGCAATTTAGAATATATTTTGAAATACTTACGGCCAAATCAGTTAAATGTCATTTTAGGGAATTGTATAGCATTGATTAACAATAATATATGAATTATGAACAGATCTGGAAAGAGTTTCTGATTCCAACATAAAACCGGACAGATATAAGAGTTTTTTGATGTTTAGGGTTATTCTTACATTATTAATCAAGAAGCACTGGCGAAAACAATTTTCATGCCAACGGTGATGTATGTTATTGATTTACACGCAGGACCTATTAAATATAATAGTTCTTTGATTAAAGCCGGATCTAATTAAACAATTTAGGAAACTTCGCTTTTATAAGTATATTTGTTCCTAACGATTTCTTTCTTTAGAAGAAGGGATTCATGAACTTCTTTCTTCAACTTATGAGCGGAATTTTAAAACGAACTATTAAAACAACTTATAAACTCCTTCCCTTTAAACAGAAGATGTTTACTGCCATTAAAGCTGTTTGTACATTAAGTGAACCTGTTTACAGACATTTGCATTTTAAAGGTGTTTTCGAAGTTAAAGTGAACGATTCCTCGTCATTTAAAATAAGGCACTATGGTTTTCAGATTGAGAACACCATTTTTTGGGAAGGCCTTACCGATGGATGGGAAAAGGAATCCATGAAAGTATGGATTAAATTGTGTGAGAAAGCAGAAGTAGTTATTGATATCGGAGCCAATACCGGAGTTTATGCCCTCATAGCAAAGGCTGCCAATAAAAATTCTAAAGTATATGCTTTTGAGCCTGTTAAAAGAGTGTTTGAAAAATTGCAGGCAAATATTGAGCTCAATAAATATGATATAATTGCCATTGAAAAAGCAACATCCAATTCAAATGGTGTGGCAGTAATATATGATAATGATAATGAACATACCTATTCTGTAGCAGTCAATAAAAATATGGCTGAAAAAGGAGCCAAAGTAAATGAAATTAAAATTGAAACTATCACACTGGATACTTTTGTGGAAGAGTATAAACTCGAAAAGATTGACCTCATAAAAATCGATGTTGAAACGCATGAACCTGAAGTGCTTGAGGGATTCAAAAAGTATATCGAAAAATTCAAGCCAACCATACTGATTGAAATTCTGGAAGATGAAGTGGGAAGCAGAGTACAAAATTTGATAAAAGATCTTGGTTATATTTACTTTAACATCGATGAGAATAAAAGTATCAGAAAAGTGGA
>Ga0105044_10005809_pt1 | contig 16978 bp, 9 predicted proteins | sample MAT01_FD_78092 | JGI IMG/M metagenome (GOLD analysis project Ga0105044, IMG submission 78092) | Freshwater microbial communities from Lake Fryxell liftoff mats and glacier meltwater in Antarctica - MAT-01 | ecosystem: Environmental > Aquatic > Freshwater > Ice > Liftoff microbial mat | place...
CCGCTTCGTCGGGCGCATCCCCACAGTGACGCCAACACTCGACCTGCAAGAGCGCCCGGTCCTCGACTTCCTGTATCAGGCCATCACGGCCCACCGGGCCGGCAATACGGGACCGAAGTTGATCGCGGAGGGGTAAACGGTTACGACGTTGTCAAGAGAAGTTCTGCGACCACAAGGCCCAAGGTGAACGTTTTCATGAGTACGGAGATCGTGGAACTCGATCGCGATGTGTCCGGTTCCCCCTACTGGAACCACGACATGGCCCCGGTCACGGCGGCGGGTCGGCACTGGGGCATGCGCGACATGGCGGTGCTGTGGGTGTCGATGGCGGCGTGCATCACCACCTACACACTCTCGTCTTCATTGATCGCGATGGGGATGAACTGGTGGCAGGCGGTGGGCACGATCCTCATCGCGAATGTCATCGTGCTGCTGCCGATGATCCTGAACGCCCATGCGGGCACACGGTACGGCATCCCGTTTCCCGTCTACTGCCGGGCGCCGTTCGGCATCCGCGGGGCGAACGTGCCAGCGGTCCTGCGGGCATTGGTCGCCTGCGGCTGGTTCGGCATCCAGACCTGGATCGGCGGCGACGCGATCTACAAGATCGTCGAGATGAACGATTCCTCGTGGACGGAAGCCCCGCAACTGGCCATCGGCATCAACGCGGCGGAACTGGCATGTTTCCTTGCGTTCTGGCTGATCAACATGATCGTGATCTTTCGCGGTATCGAAACGATCCGCTTCCTGTTGAACATCAAGGCACCTCTGCTGATCATCCTGGGCCTGGTGCTCTTGCGCTGGGCATACGTGAAGGCCGACGGCTGGGGCCCGATGTTCAGTACACCATCGCAGTTCGACGCGGGACAGCCGAAGGCGGGCCAGTTCTGGCTGTTCTTTTTCCCGGCCCTGACCGCGAATATCGGTTACTGGGCGACACTATCCTTGAACATCCCCGACTTCTCCCGGTATGCCCGTTCGCAGCGCGATCAGGTGTTCGGACAAGCGATTGGACTGCCAGCGACCATGGCGCTGTATGCGTTCATCGGTGTCGCGGTGACCTCGGCCACCGTGGCCATCTTCGGCAGCGCGATCTGGGATCCGGTGAAGCTGTTGCCGAAGTTCGACAGTCCCGGGGTCCGCGTGCTGGCCGCGATCGCGCTGTGCCTGGCGACGCTGGCAACCAACATTGCCGCGAACGTTGTCAGCCCCGCCAACGACTTCGCGCACCTCTGGCCCAGGCGCATCGGCTTCCGCACCGGCGGGTTGATCACCGGCCTCATCGGCATCGCCATCATGCCCTGGCATCTTTATCGCGACCCGAACGGCTACATCTTCAAGTGGCTGATCGCCTACGGCTCGCTGCTGGGGGCGATCGGCGGCGTCCTGATTGCGGACTACTATGTAGTTCGAAACATGCGATTGAAACTGGCTGACATGTACCTGCGCGACGGTGACTATTGGTACGGCAACGGGTTCAACAATGTGGCGCTGATTGCATTGGTGGCCGGGATCATCCCCTGCGTGCCGGGCTTCGTGGGGAACGTGAAATTGATGGACGTGGGTGAGTTCTGGATGGAGTTGTACCACTACGCCTGGTTCATCAGCTTCGGTATCGCCTTCAGCGTTTATGCGTTGCTGCAACGACGAGTTGAGCGTGCATCCCGTCGGGATGCACGCTCAACGGACGCGTTTTAGAAGTGGAAGTTCAAGCTCGCGATTGCTTCGATGTCGTACGGCCGGGGGCCGACGACGGGAACGCAAACCGCGCCGCCGAGTGTCATCCGCGGGAACGACACAAAGGCACCGGTGGTGATGTTGAACTGGTCCTGGAAGAAGATCGCGTCATTGATGTTGCGATGGTTCAGCGGCGTGTTCAAGTGGAACTCGAGCACGGGCACGAAACCGGTGATGAACCGATCCTTCGGGTTGCGGTACAGCCAGTAGCCGGCACCGATCGAGTTGAACAGAATCGTCGGGTCGCGGCTGTCGGTCGGCACGACGATCGACGAGAACCCCTGGAAGAACAGGTTCGGCAGGTTGTAGATGAAGCCTGCCCACGGCTGGATCAGCGTCGAGCGGGGCGCGGTCAGGCCATCGCTGAGTACATAGTCCGGGCCGCCGCCGGTCGGCGCGGTCACGATCAAGCCAGTCGAGACGACGTTGCCGGTCTCGCGATCGTTGAGCCACGCGTACTTGAACAGGAAGCTCAGGTCGCCGACCACGTTCGATTCAATCCCCTGCGAACCGTTGAACTGGATGAACGGCAGACGCATGCCGAACGAGGCATTGCCCTGCATGAACGTGCGTTCGAAGCCGAGCAACTGGCGATCGATCGAAACGCTGGGAATCGAAGCGGGAATCAGCGAGCGGTTCACGTCCGAGAAGTGGTTGTACGTGAAGTACAGCCGGTTGGTCGGCCGCGGGCTTTCATTGTCGGTGACCTTGAAGCCGTTGTACTGCGGCCCGATCGGCAAGCCCTGCGAAGTAACGGTGGCCGGCACCAGGATCGGCGTGCCGTCGCGGCGCGGGTTGATGTTCACGAACTGCCCGGGGACCACGACATTACGGCGGCCCGAGATGCCGATGAGATCGCCGAACATGTTCGGATTGAACTGTGAACCGGGCTGGGTGCCGGCTTCGGTGGCCCCGGCGAACTGGTCGCCCATGGCGGGCGGCATGTCCATCTTCGGGTCGACCTTCGGATCGACCTTGGCGTTCGGATCGGCGGGCGGGCTGGGCAGGACCGTACCCGGCGGGCAGTCGCAGGCCGGGGGCGTGCGCTGGCCGAACGGTTTGAAGCCGGCCTGTCTGACCGGCCCCTCCTGCCCCGCGGCCGTTCCGACGGCCACAAAAAGGGCGACGCATACAGCGAGTTTTGCAGCGCGCATCGGGACACTCCTTATCCACCGGGGCCCCAATGCACGCACTTCCGTATGCGCACAACGCGGGGCAGGATCTTCACGAGAATCGACGTAGACGGGTTATCGGTAAGATCGATGGTTCAGGATTAATCGAAGGGGTGAGCAAACTGAGCATCGCCGATAATTTGGGCATCCCCCTTACAGTCAGCGTAACTGGACCGGATGGGGAAAGATAGGCAAGCGATGACGAGCAATCATGAACCCAATTGCAAGTGCATGACCTCTCGCGATACACACTGCCGCTACGGGACGGCCGAAGAAGAATCAACCACGGATAACACGGATGAACACTGATAAAGAAAGCATGAGTCCGATGCCAATCTGTGGTTTTTGGTCCGTGCTATCCGTTTGATCCGTGCTATCCGTGGTTAATCTCTTCCGGACAAAAGTTGCGGCTAACGATGGTCATCGAAACATCCCCGCATCCACCGCGTTCTTGTCCAACCGCGGCAGCTTTGGCGGCAGCGCTTCGAGGTACTTCTGGGCCGCGCCCGTGTTGAAGACGACGACTTCCTCATCGCGTTTCACGCGGCCGTCGCGCAGCAACTGCTCGAGCACATCGAAGCAGACTGCCGTCTCGGGGCAGATGCTGATGCCGGTCGTGCCCGATGCACGCCGCATCCAGTCGCCGATAGAGTCTTCGCGCCCGGCGACAGCGAGGCCGCCGCTTTGACGAATCGCATCGAGCATCATGAAGTCGCCCACCGCGACGGGCACGCGTAAACCGCTGGCTGCAGTGCGGGCGTTGGCGAACGGTTCGGCGAAGCGTTCGCCCTTCTCGAATGCACGCACAATCGGGGCGCAACCTTCCGCCTGGCAGCTGATCAGCCTCGGCAGTTTCGTGTCCGACAGCCAGCCGAGCGCCTGCAGTTCCGCAAACGCTTTCCACATGCCGATCAGGCCGGTACCGCCACCCGTTGGATAGAGAATGACGTCGGGCAGCCGCCAGCCCAACTGCTCGGCCAGTTCCAAGCCCATCGTCTTCTTGCCTTCGAGGCGGTACGGCTCCTTCAATGTCGAAAGGTCGAACCATCCCATTGCCTCGGCATGATCGCGGACGATCTTGCCGCAGTCGTTGATCAGCCCATTGACAAGGAACGCTTTCGCGCCGAACAGGTAGGCTTCGAGTTGATTGACGACTGGCGTGTCTTCCGGCATAAAGACGTAGCATTCAAGACCCGCCCGGGCGGCATAAGCGGCGGCCGCGCCGCCGGCATTTCCCGCCGTCGGCAGCGCCAGCCGCTCCACACCGAGATGCTTCGCCAGCGACACCGCCAGCGTCATGCCGCGCGATTTGAAGCTGCCTCCCGGCAGTTGCGATTCATCCTTGACCCACAGCCGGTCGAGGCCGATGTCGGCCGCCAGGCGCGGGCAATCAAGCAACGGCGACATTCCTTCGCCGAGAGTCACCGGTTCGACATCGAACGGCAGCGGCAGCAGTTCGCGATATCGCCACAGAGTGGGCGGGCGATCCCGGAGTGCATCGCGAGACAGTTCGCGTTTCAATCGCTCGAGATCATAGCGGACCCAGATGGGCCGATTGGCGTGCATGCCGTGCACGACGCCTGCCGGCAACCGGGCCCCGTCGATCGCACCTTCGAGATGGGAAACGTAGGACATGATTGGTTCTTGCATTGTCGGAAGGATAGGGCTTAAGACTTGTTGTACCTTGATCGGGTTGATCATCAATCGCCGACTTCCGTGGCCGCCGAAGACACCGCGACGGACGAGGACGTCCGAAGACGCAAAATCACTTCGCAATCTTCTGAAACGCTTCGGTGATGATGCGTGCGGTCTCGGGGCCGCAACTGTTGATCTCGCCGTACTGGCTCTTTTTCAACCCGTAGCAGAACGGCGCCTGTTCGTCCCATTGCCGCTTGGGGATGAGGTAGCCGATCTCGTCGTTGGCAAGGCCGATCAGCAGGCGGTGCTTGCCCTTCAACTGTTTGTAGATGGCCGGCTCGATCGCCGCATCTGGAAAGTCAGCCCCCTTGTCAGCGGGGTTCTGCACTTTGTCGAGTACCAGTTCCGGGTAGATCTCACCGGGGATCGCGGCCACATCCAGGTCGCCCAATGACAGGCAGCCGACCTCGGTGCGGATCGTGTTGCGCGTCGAACTGTCGACCGCGAGTTTCGGCTCCCTCGGGTAGGGCGATTCTTCCCGGAGGTAAACGGGGCGATCGAGCACGCCGATCTGCCAAGCGAGTTTGTAGATGGTGTTGTCGATCGGTACGTGCACCGCCTGAGTACGCACCTTGAATGGCGTCAGCGTGATCGGTTGCGCCTTGTCGAGTGCCTTCAGTGCGGCGTCCGCGACCTGCCGGCCGTATGTCTCGGTCTTCTCGAATGTGCCGTCGGCCAGCGGTTTGCCGTCGGGGCCGTTGATCGGCACCTTCAGCGAACTCATCAGCCCGCCCACGGTACCGGTGAAGTAGGCGACCGGGCAGTCCTTCGCTTTCTTCAGTGCGTTCACGGCTCCCGCGACGAAATCGGCACTGATCTCGGTGTTCTTCGAGTCGAGGGTTTCCGGGTGGTTGTTCCACTGCACCAGCAGGCCATGCGGCTTCTTGTCCGACGTGCGCTTGAACTCGATGACGACCAGTTCATCATGCAGCACGATCGGCAATCGCGCATCGTGCAACAGTTCCGGAGCATTGACGGTGCCGATGCGGGCGGTCACTTCCACCGCGTGCTTTTCCGCCAGCTTGATTGCTTCAACGATGCCGGCCTGCAGCTTCTTCATGTACTCCGGATCGATGCCGCTCTTGAACGGTGTCGAGCCCCAAAGGCCCAGCGTATCGGGCCCTTCATGGTTGTGCGTGGCGGAGACCAGCACATAGTCGAAGCCGGGAAGTTGTTCGCGCACGGCTTCCACTGTGGTCGGGAACAGGCCGACAACGTCGGCACAGGCGAGTGCGATCTTCTGCTTGCCATGCACCAGCACGATCGCACGCACCATGATCGGGTCGTGCACACCGGTCGCCTTGCGACCATGCCCGAACCCGGCCACGAAGACCGTCTTGTCCTTGCCGACGACGGGGCTGACATCCACCTCGGCGATGCCGACACGCAGCGGGGCCTCCAGTGCATTGACTGTCGAGACAACCAGCAACATGAGAGCGAAGCATCGCAACATCGTGAACTCCCCATCGACGCGATATTGACAGAGCCCAGGCGCAAGCGAGTCCGGAAACCAAGAGGCGGCCACGGATCAACACGGATGAAAGCCGCGATGAAGAGAATCTCTGCGGAAAGCGAATCGCTTCCCCGTCTTCATCCGTGTCTGATGTTGTTCATGGCATGAGTACTGTGGCGCTCGGGCCGTCACTCAGGTCTTCTCCGCCATGGCGAAGAGGTGGTCGGATGCTTCCATTGCGTACCCCAGCCATGACCATAGCAGACGCAACGGCTTCGCGCCCAGCAGTCGATTTGCCAGCGTGGTCGCGCCGTCGCGGCGGGCCAGCGTCAGCGACTTGCGAATCGCGGACGGATGCGGCAGCGTGCGCATCGTGCGTACGCGCAGGCCCGCCAGTTCGAGCATCGTTGTCAGCGTGTCGGCCCGGAAGTGGGTCAGATGCCGGGGCAGGTCCAGCGAGTACCAGTGCCGGCCGAAGCGCTGTCGGGCCCAGCTGTCCACGTTGTGCACTTGCAGGTAGACCCGGCCGCCCGGGGCCAGCAACTTGTTTACGGCCCGCAATACCGCCAACGGATGATGCACATGCTCCAGAGACGCCCACATCGTGATGACATCGAAGCGGCCCGGCCGCAGGTCCGCGTGCGGCAGCGTGCCGACATGACCTTCAATGTTGAACTGATCGCGCAGCCGATTGATGACGGTGCTGGAGGTGTCCAGCGCGGTGACGGCCCAGCCCTCCTCGCGCATCCGTCGAAGGAAGTCGCCTCCGCCGCAACCGAAATCGAGAAGCCGGCCCCGACCGACGAACGGCAGCCGATGGCGTTCCAGGCACGGTCGGCCGGTCAGGGCGCTTTGCCACTGGCGAAACAGCGATGTTTTCACCGGGCGATCGCTGCTTGAATGATGCGGCCGATAGTCGTCGGCATAGAAGCTCGCGATGGTCGCTTCGGTCGGCCGCGGGTTGGTGTACCAGAGGCGACAGCGTGAACACTCGACGACGGCGAATATCCGCCCGTCGCGCGGGCGGTCGTTGTCGGGGGCCTGCATGACCACCTGGCCGTGATCGTAGCCGCACATCGGGCAGGGAGCGTCCTCCCAGTCGAACCCGCGTGACTCGTCGTGGGCAAGGGACGGGCGAACGTTTTGAGTGGTCATCATCGGCACGTCCTCGCGGGGTGAGGCATGGGGAAATAGCAAAGGCAGCGAAACGAATCAAGCTGGGGTTGTGCCCCCGCGGATTCGGCTGGACAAGTTGGCCGGTTCTTGTCATTGCCCCGGTTCGTGGATGAATCAACAGCCCGACCGACGAGGTGGCAGATGCGCAAGATCTTCTTCAGCGCGGTAGTGATCGCGCTTGCGGGGACCTGCTGGGTGATGGCCCAGATCGCGGCGAACGAACGCCCCGCGTCGCCGTACGGTTTGCAGGTTCCCACACCGTCGACACCCGGGACCGGGTCGCCTGCGATGATTCCGGTGTCGGCGATCAATATGCCGGTCACGATTCCGACGACAGAACTGGGATCGGTGTCGATCCCCGAACTACCGGTCGTGCCGACGATCGACATCCCGGAACCGCCGAAGTTGGTGCCGGTGCCACAGCCCGAACCGCAGCCAGTGATGAAGCCGGTGCCGCTGCCCGTTGCGGTCGCCTCCGAGCCGGCGCCGTTGCTGCAGTTGCCGCCTGACCCGCGGGCGGTCGCCGTGCCGCAACCGCTCATGATTCCGATCATCGAACCGATGGCCAGGCCGCTATCGCTGCAGGCGGCCGCGCCCCAGCCTCAACCGATCCCGGTTGTCGAACCGATCGCCCGGCCGGTGCCACCGATGCCGTTGCCGCCGCCGGTCAACCCGATCCCGCCCGGCGTGACACAGGCCCCGTTCACACCGACACCGACACCGCCAATCGTTCAGCCGGCCCCGGCGAAGCCGCTCAACCGAGCGGTGATCAAGGCATCGTCGCCGATCATCCCGGCCCTGCCGGCCGTTCCGGGTGTGCAGGCCGACTTCACGGGCGTTTCACCCGATCTGGTGATGCAGAATCCACAAGGCCCGGGTGTCCGCATCGAGCAGATGCCGACCCCGCCGGGCTACCAGCCGCCGACCGCGTCGTACTCGGTCGATGCACCGAGCGGAATTGTCGAAGGCCAGCCGATCTTCAATGATTCGGAATCAAATGCCGCGTTCCGGCGCATGGGGCCGCGGATCTGGGCCAGCGCCGAGTACCTGCTCTGGTTCTCAAACACGCAGAAACTGCCGCCGCTCGCTCGCGGTATCACCGGTGTGCAACCGGGCGACAACGGCTACGACGAAGACCAGGTGGTGAACTACATCCCCACCGGCAACGGCGATGCCCGTTTTCAGGACGGCGTTCGCGGTACATTCGGCTTCTGGTTCAACGATGCCCAGACGCTGGGCTTCGAAGCCAGCTACTTCTGGATGGGGCCGCAACGGATGCGCGATACCTATCGTTCATCGTCCGATGTGATTCTCGGCCGGCCGTTCGTCTACGCACCCACGGGTGAATCCGTGCTGTTTCAGACATCGTCGTTGGACGACACCGCTGGCGTGATTCGCGTCTGGCAGCGGCTGCACGTCGATGGCGGCGAGGCAAACTTCATGTCAAACCCGCTGGGCATCGCGCCGCGGCTGAAGTTCATCGCCGGCTTCCGCTTCCTGCAAACGTCGGAAGGCCTGGCGGTCGGCTACCGTGCTACGGACGACGCAAATGGCTTCTCGGCCGAGGGGCTCGATACATGGGAAACCCGCAACCGCTTCTACGGCGGGCAGGTCGGCCTGCGCTGGTCGTACGAAGGCCGACGGCTGTTCGCGAGCTTCACCGGCAAGATCGCCTATGGTTCAATGCAGGAGCGCGTGCACATCTACGGCGGCACGCGCGTCGACAACTCGGGGACAATCACCGAAGCGCAGGGCGGCGTGTTGGCGCTGCCGAGCAACATCGGCAGCTACCATCGTTCGCGCATGGCATATATCCCTGAAGCAACCGCGCAGATCGGCTATAACTTCACGCCCTGGGCATCGGCGTTCGTCGGATACAACTTCATGTACATCTCGAACCTGGCCCGGCCCGGCTCACAGGTCGACTTGGCGGTCGATCCCGAGAACTTCCCGTTCAACGCCGGCGGCGGCGCCCGCCCCGGCTTCCAGTTCAAGGATGATTCGCTTTGGCTGCAGGGCGTTAACTTCGGCGTGTCGTTCCGGTATTGAGTGATCTGATTTGAAGTGGCAGAGATTCGAAGGTGTTGCCTCTGAAGATGATCGCCATCCGAGCCGGAAGCGGCAGCGGCGATCTTCGACGGGCATCCGTCGCTGACACTTCCGGCTCGGACCGGTCGATTCAGCGATGAACAAAGCAGCAGGCTCGATCGTTTGACAGCGCATCACTCCATTGATTCGTCAGCCCAGAAGGAAGCTCTTGGAACGGCAGTTGGTTATGCGCTGGGCTTCAAGTTGTTTACGGTACTGATCATTGCCGCATGACAGGCTGCACAGATGCCGTGTGTGATTTGTGGCATCAGCCCGACTTCAAACAGCTTCAGTTGCTCGATCGCGACCTCTACCTCCGTCCATGTATCGGAACCGACATCAATGCGGTTGCACCACGCGCAAGCCCGGAGCAATTTGGTCGAGCGCGGTGTACCAAGCGCCAGCAAAGCCATCGGTGCGCGGGTTTCCGAGTGTAAGGTCTGCGTCGCGAATTCGATGATACCCGGCCCCGCCGCCCGGATCGTCATTTCCAAGTGTCGTTTGCAGGAAGGGCCGTCGCACCGCAGGTTAAACTGCGCGTGGTTCCCTTGCCGGACTCGCGCGACAATCTGCTGGTACAATTGACGTGTGGCGCCGTCGGAGATGAAATCCCAGAGGACCCGGCCGAGGAGCCTATTTCCCGTAGCATCGGCTCCGTCGTTGCTTTCCGCGAACCGGTCCCAGGCCTCATCCACGAAGATAATCTCGTCCCGATCATTGATCTGATACCGGACGCCCGCTTCACCGTTCATAGGCACTGCCAATGGGTGGTAATGTGAAAGCTGCCATTTCCCCTCAACAAATCGCTGCATCCACGGGGCTTGCCATGACGACGAGGACTTCCACGCCGGTTGCATTTTTGACTGTTGATCGCGGCAGATACAAGTGTATCGAATGTGTGTACTTCACCAAGGAAAACGAAGTCTGGCAGGAAATTCTAAGCGCACCGGTCGTCATTCCGACTTGGCCGTGCCCGCATGTGCGCGGTGCAGTGTCGCGGCCTGAGTGTTGCCCAGGCGCTCGTGCAGGTCGGCGAGGCGGGTGTGTGTATCCTTCCATTCGTCGGACATTGTTTCCTGCAATCCCACACGGCGGTCGAGCAGCAACACGGCGGTGAACAGTTCGCCTTCCGCGGTGTATGCCTCGGCCAACTTTGTGCACACGTCGGCCAAGCCCTTCTTCCATTTCGGTTCGCGCGGATCGTCCTGGATCAGCATTTCGCGAATAGCCATTGCCTTGTCATAGTCTGCGATGGCGGCGTTGCGTTGCCCCGCGACCGTTTGCAGGTCGCCTTCGCGTTCACGGATCAGGGCGACCGAGGCCCAGGCGTCGAAGCCGCCACCCGAATCGCGAGCGGCCTTCTCGGCCAGGATCCTCGCCCGTTCAAAACCGGCGAGAGCCGACGGCGTTTCGCCCCGGCCCGCATTGAGCTCCGCCAGTGCGTAGTGCACGCCCGGTTCGTGGGCGAACTCCAGCGTCAGAGAATCGAGTTCGGCGGCCGGCAGATTGGCCAACGCCGCCACTGTCTCGGCGGATGCGGGCATCTCCCGGGCACGCAGGATCGCGTCCCGATGCGGATTGCGAGCAACGCTCTTCGGTTCCTGCCGGTAACTTCGCGTTCCCTGGCTCTGCACGCCGCGTTCAGTGGGCACACTTGAGGGGAACCGTATCGCCGCCGCGAAAACCGCGCCGAGCAGCAGCATGAGGAACACCATCGCAAGTCCGAACGCCTTGACCGGGTGCCGGACCGCGCGCCGCAACATGGTACGCATCGGCCCGGCCCGGTACGCCTGCACGGTCTGGCCGTTGAGGAACCGCTGCAGGTCCTCCGCCATCGCCCGGGCCGAGGGATAGCGGTCTTCGGGTTTCTTTTCCAGGCACTGCAGGCAGATCCGTTCCAGATCGCGCGGCACCCGGGAGTTGAGCAGGCATGGCCGAATTGGCATCTCGAAGCGAACCATCTGGATCGTGTCGATGGCCGACGGCCCGTTGAACGGCGGTTCACGCGTAAGAAGTTCGTACAGTATGGCCCCCAGACCGTAGATGTCGGTTCCCTTGCCGATCTGGTCGGGCCTTCCGGAAGCCTGTTCGGGGGACATGAAGCTGGGCGTGCCGATGGCATAGCCGGATCGCGTCTGATCGCTCTGCTCATGCAGCATGCGTGCGAGGCCGAAATCGGTGATCTTGACTTCGATCGTCGGTGTACAGCCTTCTGAAGCTGTCTCCTCAACACACAGCACGTTCGCCGGCTTCAGATCACGGTGGATGATTAGTTGATCATGGGCCGCCTGAATACCCATCGCCAACTGTCGGACGATCTCGGCCGAATCACGGGCTGATGGCGGTCGTTCCCGGATGCGTCGTTCGAGATTGCCGCCGGCGATATACTCGAGCACAAGGAACGGAAGGCCGTGTATCTCACCAATCTCGTGAATGCGGACAACGTTCGGGTGCTGCAGTGCCGCAATTGATTCCGCTTCAAGCAGGAACCGCTTGCGGATGTTTTCGTCGAGGCTGTCCTGCGGCCGGATCATCTTGATCGCGACTTTGCGGTTTAACTGCTTCTGCCACGCGAGGTATATGTTGCTCATCCCGCCATGGTCGATCAGCTTCTGGATGCTGTAGCCCGGGATTTCGGGCAGGGCATGCGACTGGTCACCGAATACCGGGGTGTCGCCGACCGGAAGCCGCGGCGTATGCTGCAGGACGACCGTCGGTTCCGAATCGGCCTGCTGCGTTTTAATGCGTCGTGGCTGTTGAGTGAGTGTCGACATCAGACTCCACACCATCCTATTCCATAGTCGAGAACAGCCGAACCACCCCCGCGTATCGAGGGTCGCGGATGCTGAACCCCGGTTGCGGGCCCGGGTTGCCCATCCGGCAGCGGTCGATCATCATCGGACTGCCGTACGGGTGTTCTTTCCCGCACGTTATCTTCAGCGTTGCACCGATGCCCGGGGAGAACCCGACAACTGTGATGGGCACGCTTTCACGACGATCACCCTGACCGATCAGCACGCGATCTCCAGTTCGCAACTCCCATGCCGCGTCGTCGTAAACGCCACGCAATGTGAAGCCGTCGTAAGACGTGGCGGGCACGACTGTACTGACTTCGCCGGGCGTGCAGGCAGGACTTTCATCAGGGTTGAGTTTCGGCGTGAATGCGAACAGGATCGGTCGCCCTCCCTGCACCCGCGGGTTGACGTTATCCGTCGTCAGGTTCGTACGATCGACGATAGCGAAGTAGCGATGGCGCACGTTGCTGCCGTCGTCGCTGCCGAGTTCCCTGCCGAGCTTCGCGGGTCGGGTGTTGCGGTCGGTCACTTCAAAGTAGCCGATCGTCATCCAGACCGCGAAAACGTTGCTCCGCGTGGTCAGTTGCGGATAAATCTTCCCGAGCAGTTCCTGCTTCAACGCGGGGTGGTCCTGCGGCAGATCGATCATGTGACTCGAACCATCGTTGGCCTTTGTTCGCAGTATGGTGTCATCGATTCCGCTGCCTCGTGGATACTGCACACTGTCACGGATGTCGATTGCTGACGAAGTCGGCCGGAACGGCCGGTCCTGCCCGGCGTTCTGCGACGGGGACCCCGCTGGTGTTCGACTTTGCGACAACTGCTGCCAGATATTGCGCACATCGTCGCTGGTGAAATGGTTGGCGCTGTTGGCTGCCGCGATCGCCTCGAATATCTTCTCATCCCAGATGGTGTTGATGTTCACCCGTCCCGGCACTCGGCCGCCGGTCGGCATGCCAGGGGTGCGGCTGCGCGTGCTGAGAAGTTCCAGCGCCCGCCGCAGCCGATAAGCGTCACTCGACCAGTTGGCCAAGTGTTGTTGCTTCATTGTTTCCCGGCCCGTTTCAGTGATGAACTGCTGCGTCAGTTCATGCGGGCGGCAGCCGGAAACGTTCGTCAGGTCAATCACGTTCACCGGTTCGCGGTCGAGATGCGCCAGCCAGTCGAACGGCTGGGTCAGCGTCAGGCCAGACTCGGTTATCAGGGCACCCTGACCGTTGTGCCGGAAGTAGGTGTGGTTGAATCCGGCCACCGGCGCGGGGATCAGGTTCTGCGCGACGACCTGCGATGGGTGGCCCGCGTATGGTTGCTTGCGACCGAAGCCCTTCTGAAGGATAATCTCCAGCGGCGGAGGGATGATCAGGCCGCGCTCGCTGAACAGCCGGGAGTCGTTGACCATCGCGGTCGTGAAGTCCATGATGTCGACGGTCAGGTACGGGTTGTCGTCGCCCGGTGGCAGGAACGGGCAGGCGAGCCGCTGCAACAGCATCGTGGTGCGGGCCCCTTCGCCGTTCTGGTAGCGGTCGGGCGGCAGCCGGAACTTCAGGTCTTCGCATTCGGCCGAGGGGATCACCAGATCGCCCGGCGTCGGTTCCGGGGCGATCACATAGAAACTGCTGCGCGGCCCGCGCGGCTGGATGTATGCCCCGTTCGACGGTGGAATCACTCCCTTCACCGAGTCATAGACACCCGGCTGCAAGTCAATCGTCCGGCGGATCGCCCCGTCCGGGTCGCCCTTCACGTTGTCAACGTGCCGCAGCCGCTTGTTCGGTTCGGTCAGCAGCAAGCGGTAGACCTGATGGCCGTCGAACGTCAGCGCTGCCCCGCCGCTGAAACTGAGGTTGTCCGCAAAGGCAGTCCCCGGCGTCAGCGGGTTGTGCAGCTCGGCCCAGCACTTCACGTTGTAGAACGTCGCTTTCGGCAACCAGCCCAGGGGAAGGGGCAACGGCGGCACCAGGCCAGGGTCGGTGTCCTTCTGGCCAGGGATGATCGAACCATTCTCGACACGCATGCACCCTTCATTGATCACCAGTCGTGGTAGCTCGGTGCCGAAGACAACGCGCGATGGCAGGTTCTCCTTCGAGAAGTTGGCCGATGCACGGGGCTGGGCAGCATCCAGCGGGTTCCACATGAACGACGTCACGCAGTCGTCGCTATCGAGATAGTCAACAATGTTGACGGCCACCTGGGCCAGGTACCGCTGGGCGTTGAACTCCTGCGTGCCTGTGTCGGCGACCGTGCTTGATGCTCCCACGGCAACGCACAGCCGATCAAAGATGTCGCGCGCGAATTTCTGCCGGGCATCCAGCGCCTTCGCGCTCGAATCGGCCGTCACGTTTCCGGGTTCTTCGTACGGCTTCGCGGGATCACCCCGGTAATCAGGCAACGGCCGACGCAGGTCAACGACCCCCTGGACAGCGTGCTTGGCCTTCCACGTCATGGCGTCGAACGAACTGCCGGCCGGCACAGCGTTCGGCCGTTGCGACAATGCCGGAAACTGCTGCGGAACTGCCGACGGCTGCCCCGCCGGCGGGTAGACGCCCCCGCCCCCGGCTGCCGGTTGATCAAGACGGTAGCTGCTGGAGTCGCTGTAGTTGAACGGGACCAGCCCCGGCGTGTCGATGTCGTTGCTGATCGTCGTCAGCAGGAAACGCGGGTTCGCCTTCTGCGCAGGCGTGTAGCGCTGGGCCAGGCTCTGCGGCAGCAACTGGCCGAGCTGGGCCTGCTTGCAGGCCGCCTCGTCGCCGTTGAACTTGCGGTTCAGGAAATCGATCTCATTGGGCCCGAAGACGCGGTCTTCCGACGTCGATGTCGCCCCCGCCTGAGACGTCAGCAGATACGGGTTCGCCAGCGACGGATGGTCGCGACGCTCCGCATCGGACGCTTGAGCGTAGCGGGCAGGAAACAGCGGCGACGTCCGCGTGCTGGGTGCCTGCGGAAGCATCATGCGCGGCCGCACGCCCGAGGCCGTGAGCGTGCTGCCGTCGTAGTCGAGGGCCGCGTAGAACGGGGCGAAGGTTGCGGCAGCGGCGTTCCCCGTCAGCAGCGTGCCATCCTCATTGAACCTGCGGTTCGGAACTTCATCCGCCCCGTACCGCCCGCGTGTGGACTTATACAGATTCACTGCTTCCGGGTACGGCAGCACCGCTTGTGGATCGGCCTCCCAGCTTCCGATCCCCTGGTTCGAGGCGTTCCCGTTGGAAACGCCTCGCCGGTTGCCCGCCACGTTCACATTGATGCGCCCGTCGAGATCGACGACGAGGAACGCCACCAGCGGCTTGTAGTGCCGGCCACGCCAACTGCGGATCGGCAGGTCGAGGTCCATCCACAGTGAATCATTCTGGCGGACCTGCTTGCCTTCCAACTGTTCGATATCACCCGTGTAGCTGCCGTCCGCATTGGCCGGGATGGCCGGGAAGCCTGGTCCCATGTCGGCCGGGCGAGGCCGCTGAATCATGTACTTCCCTGCTGCGTTGGTCCAGTTCGGATTGTCGGGCGACAGCGGGCCGAAGGTCGATGGCCGATAAAACGACGGCACCAGCACACGGCCATCGCTGGGCCGGATCGCGGCGAGGTAGAGATCCTTCTCATCCGGGTACGTGTACGGTGCGTTCAGCGGGAAGTAGTTCCGCGTGGTGCTGCGGCCATCCATCTCCCATGCACTCGCCTGCGGGCCGGAACGGTAGCCGATCCGTTCCGGATCGCGCAGGAACCCATCCTTCGCGAAGTAGGTGTAGTTGACCGCCTTGATGTTCGCATCATCAACGCCGCTGAGCAGCGCCGGTACATATTGTCCACGTTCTGTACGCGCCCGGCCGATGCCGTTGTAGGCGACATCGTTGCCGGCATAGCGCGGTGCTTGCGGTTCACCTTCATAGTGCAGCCCGTACATGGTCCGCGCCAGGCTGCTGCCGCGCAGTCCGCTGCCGATACCGGTATCGTCGTCTGCCGAGTCGTAGATCAGCTGGCCGAGCGCGGCACCCGCCAGGTCGAGTGCCAGCGGCGGCGCTTCATCAGTGCCGCTGCGCGCTGTCGGCTGTACGTGCGCCACACGCCCGCCTTGAGCTGCCTCACGGTGGATGCGCATGGCGATCGCTTGCTGATTGGCGTAGAAGACGAATGCCAGCCCCAGGCTCAGCGCCAGTGACAGCATTGCCACGACCAGCACCAGGATGATGCCGGCCCGCCGCGAGGGGGAAGCCGATCGTGGCCGAATCATCGGGAGGAACCCCCGTTGTTCAGTGGACTGATACCGTGCGAACTACCTGCGCCTACAATGCAACTCGAGCGCCGAAGTCGTTTACTACCAACAGATTGTGACCACCGGCCAAGGGGGTCCGAAGTGAGTGGGATAGCTGGCCGGAGCAGTGAGAGTGCGCGCTGGTACCACACCCCGTCTGGAGATTTAGGCCCGCGTGCCTGATGCTGCGTGGAAGCAGCATAGAACCACGTAGAGGGGTATGCAAATAAATCGGGGGAAGTTTGTTACCGCGTTCTCCCAGCCGCTTGCGGTGTCGCCCTACAACCGACCCAGCGGACTCCGCACCCCGCCGGCACCGCGTTGCAGCACATGCGTGTAGATCATCGTCGTGCTGACATCGGCATGGCCCAGTAGTTCCTGCACGGTGCGGATATCGTGGCCGGCCTCGACCACATGTGTTGCGAATCTGTGGCGGAATGTGTGGCAACTCACCTTCTTGGTCAGCCGCGCCGCGGTCACCGCCGCTTTCACCCGTTTCTGCAACAGGTTCTCGTGGCGATGATGCCGCATCAGTGGACCGCCACTTGCGGCATCGCCTTGCTCCCCCCGCGGATCGCGGCTCAACCGCGACGACGCAAACAGATACTGCCACCGCAAC
>Ga0105044_10005811_pt1 | contig 16977 bp, 15 predicted proteins | sample MAT01_FD_78092 | JGI IMG/M metagenome (GOLD analysis project Ga0105044, IMG submission 78092) | Freshwater microbial communities from Lake Fryxell liftoff mats and glacier meltwater in Antarctica - MAT-01 | ecosystem: Environmental > Aquatic > Freshwater > Ice > Liftoff microbial mat | place...
CTTGGCACCCGGGTCTGGTGGTTCGTTGGCGGCAAACAAGGCTGCTGAGCCAGAGGCAACCGCAAGCAACGTGCGGAGGGTGAGGGTGCGATGAACGGGTACGTTTGTGGACATGGGCGTGGGCGGCGCATTCATGCGCCATCGAGTTGAGCGGACGTGAGTTTGTTGAGCAGCGGCTGACCACGGTCAATGCGGTGGACGTTGATCGAAAAGATCTCCCAAAGACGGCTGCCGAAATTCGGGCTCGGGCCCGAGCCGGCGATGCATGGCGTGAAAATGACATTGGGCATGCGTCAGAACCCATGGTCGGGCGGCGTTGGGTATTCGTAGGAGGTGTCGAGCGCTGCGCCCGCGATCCAGCCTTCCTGCAACGCGCGCAGCAGCGCCGGTTGCTGCACGATGGCACCCCACGCGGGATTGACCATGAACGCCCCCGCCTGCAGGGCCCGCAGTTCACGCTTTCTGATGAGGCTTTCCGTCGCTTCGGTCATCGGCATGGCCAACACGACGAAATCCAGTCCGCCCGAGAATTCCAGTTCCTGGCCCGGGAAAGAGGTCCGGTGAGGCAGGATTCCCTCGGGGGCGCCGGTTCCCGGAACGCTCTAAACGTCGCTCCGCTGACCCACCTCACCGCGCGCAATAACGTGCACGCGCAGACCGTGATGATAGCCCAGTCGGGCGGTTTCACGGCCGATTCCGCCGTAACCCCAGATGCCCACGGTCAACCCGCGTATCTCTCGCTGAATGACCGCCGATCGATCCCAAATGCCGGCTTCCTGATTGCGGATCTTCGTCGCAGGTTCCCGGCTAGGGACACCATCATCGAAATCGTCCACTCGGCTATCGGAACGTCGAAGCAGCCGCGTGTATTGGTTGCCTTAATGCAATGTAAATTGAGATTCAGGGGGAACAGCTGGCTGTCGCCCGTGGACTTGAGCTGAATCCAGCGCAGGCGCTGCAGATCGGTAAAATTCGAGGGTGGAAGTGCGCAGAAGAGCACATCCACATCCCGCAGCCGCGCGGAGTCCAGCAACGGCGAGCGCTCCATCTCGCACTGTGCGTTCCGGTGGTTTTGTAAACAACGGGGCTCCATCCGACCGTGATAGTGATTTCCTCTGCGGGATCGCACCAACCCCAAAAGCGTCGAGGACGTCCGTCGCTGCAATACCATATTGCTGCCAAGTGCAGAAGGCAGACGGATGAAGGCGAACGCGTCTGCAATAATCGCAAAACTAACCAGGACAACGAGTAGAAGAGTTCTCAAGGATGGCAGACAGGTGGGCGGCGAGGAGGGCAGGAAGTTGCGGTGGAGTTCGCTTGGCCCGGAACAATGGTGAGGGGCACTTTGCCCAATGGGGAAGACCCAACCGAACGTCATGTCTTGCACACGGTTCAATGGCGCTTTGCCGGAGTCCGGAGATACAAGGCATAGAACCTGGGTTCTTCAGAAGACCCCTTGGCCATGCGCAAACGTAGCCGGACCGTTTTGCCCTTTAGCGCACCGAGGTCCTTCCGCAGCCATTCGATGCGGCAATCGAGACCGCCAGCCGTTTTGGTCCGTCCGGCGCGGGCGCCGGAATAGTCGGGATTTAGATTGAATCGTTCGTCCGCGATTTCCACGGAAATTTGATCCGCGGCGTCCGCGTTGATCCAGATTTCGGTTTCGGCCGCGGCCGGAAGCTGGATGGGCATGGACCAGACATTGCCTTCGACGGTCGCCTTGGTTGCCCGGACTTGGGTGGGAAGTATGAACCCTTCGGTCACCTCCGGGAGCAGAGCCAGCGATCCCCAACGGTCCCTCGGCAGTGTGGCTAGTGCGCACTCCCCCCAGTAGTCGGGTCTCTCCCCAGCGACGTATCCGGCATTGCGCCACCTTCCGTGATAAATCCGGGTCTCGTCTCCATAGTTGAGGATGCTATTCGACTGGGTCAGAATGGTGGGATACTGCTTTCCGGGAACAGGGGTGACGGGAGAGTCGAGATGGGAAAGGAAGACGTGCCCCCGAACCGGCTCATGGAAGTGAATGCCATCGTGACTTAGAACCAAGCCGAAGTCGCAGGTGGTGCCGTTCTCTCCCCAGCCGCGCTCATGCCAGAGACCGTAGAGACCGATTACCACATTTCCCAGGCTGACCCCGGCGACGCCGAGATGGACCTGGGAATACTTGCCAAAGTAGCCCGATCCGGTGGCCGGCTCCGGCAAAGCAAACGATGCCGCCGGTTCCTGGAGCCAGGTGTCGAAGTTCGGCGAGATCCAAACATAGGCCTGGCGACCTTCGGCCCTGCCGCCTTCGGTGCGTCCCCAGATCTGCGCGTTGACCATGAAGAGCCCGTTGTGCTGGTAAAGGGAGCCGATCTGCAGAGAGCTACCGATCGGCGTCTGGGGACCGGCGGTCCAATTCAGGCCATCGGGGCTCGTGGCGGTCCTCAGGCTGTAGACCAGATCCGGGTGGGAGGGATTGAAGACCATCTTGTAGCGACGTTTTGGATCGGGATCCTTGAGATCCTTGATGACCTGGACCCCTTCGATCACCTCGGCGGGAAGCGCGATCGCGTTGTTCTCGCGGCTACCCTTGACCTCGACCTGCCGGAGTACGGGTTTGGTCCAGGTCAGGCCGTCGATGCTCTCCGCGTAACAGATTGGACCCTGGTTCAATCGATTCGGGGACTCAGTCGTGCGGACGGGGTAGTACCACATCCGGAACTTACCCTCGTCAAGGAGGACGGTTCCATAGTGATGGGTGGCAACGTTGTCCGGAGCCTTGGGATTGTCGCGGCTGGGCGTGAGCACGGGTTCGCGGCGCACGCGCGGCTTCGAGAGAAAGATGCCAAGGCCGCCTCGAATGGGCCAAGAGACCGGATCGATGGCGAGAAGGACTGCCTGGTCCGAGGCGGATTGGCCGGTTTCGGGAAACCGGAATGTCGTCGCGGAGCCTTGGGCGATCGTTGCAACGGAAACGAGGATGAAGGCGACGACCCAACGGGATGGAACTATCATTTCAGGGATTCCATCGCCGCGGTGGACCGACGACAACCTCCTTTGAGGGGGAAATTCTCTGCTCCACGTTGGTTCGAAGATTCGGACGAACGTCGCGGAGATCGCTTCCGGTCCGTCCATCCCCGCGGGGTCAGCGGCGGGCTTCGTGGGCGATCCGGCGATAGACATCCTGACCCTTCCGGAAAAGGGCGATGACGCGCTCCCGTTGGGCCGGTGTCTCGAACTTGCCTTGCCGCGTCACGCGCTCAATCAGTTGGTCGATCTGTTCGACAAAGAAGCGGGCGGCATCGCGTTCGCCCGGGGACTGTCCCTCGACGCTGACGTAGACCGGCGACGTGTGGGCATAGACTTCCCGATCGTTGGGTGCGAGGCGATGTCCGGGGGCGCGGACCCGCAGCCCCAGCCAGATTCGTTCACGTTGAACGTCCGGGCGATAGCCACCTCTGTCCGATCCCCACGCGCCCAAACCTGTTCCAGCACCCGCCCGTTGAGGATAATCTCAAGTGACTCCATCGGCACGATGGAGTGGGCTTGGCCTTTGATTTCGACGAGACGTCCCGCGGCGGAAGCGTGGATTTCGTGGCCGGGCCCCAGCCCGTCTACCGTGAAGTCGAGCAGCGGGCCGTTGGTGGCGAAGCTGTGTCCGCGCCGGAAAGCCTCGATCCACTCTCCATAATCCAGCGTGGGACGGGTCTGCACGTAGACGCGGCCGGCCCCGGCGACGAGGTGACAGGGAATGTTGAGAAAAGAGTCCGGGCCCGCAGAAATCGGGACCCGGAACCCGCAATTCAGCAGCTTATACCAAGCCGCTGTGTTGACCTCCTCGTCGTTCTGGCACAGGACATCGAGGGCATCGGCCGCCCCAAGAGCGAAGTCGACGGGATACTCGCTCGGAAGTCCAGGATGCACATAGGTCACCACCGCACCTTGGGCCTTGGCCTCCATAGCGAACGTATAGTTGGGCTCCGAATCGTAGGGAAAGCGTGATCGGGTCCAGCCCGAATAGCCGGGCTTGACAAAGGACTGCAGATTCAGAAACCCGACGTGGTGATAGAGGTTGTTCCGCAGCTCCTGATTGAAATAGAGGATGTACCGGGGTTCGGAGAGGACGTTCGGGCGGCCCTCGAAATAGCGCAAATCGTTGATCTCCTAGGTCCGGGGATCATTGCACGGGAGGACGTTCACTACGTTCAGGTCCTCCGCTTTCGCGATGATCATGACATCGGCGGGCTTGATCCGGTCCTCGTAGAAAAGGTTGGCGTGAACATGGTTGTCACCCGAGTGCCAGCCCTTGGATCCGAGATTGGCCATTCGCATCAACTTCAGGGGAATCTCGCCGGTCGAATTCGGTTTCACGTCGAGGTCGATTCGCAAGGGATGGTACTCCATACCCTTGACCACCTCGATTTCCGCGATGCCCACAGGTAATTGCAGAGTGAATCGTCCGGACGTGTAGAAGTAGACCTCGCCCGGGAAGGGTTGACTGTATTCGCCGGTAACCACCCGCTGCATTACGCCCGCCGGGGCGCGGGCGCGACCATCCGCGCCTTTCGCATAGATTCTCGCAGGCGTGGGTTCTCCGGTTTCGTCGAGCACGAGAAAGGATTGGCTGACCGAAGCCCGGCGGCGAAGCGGCAGATCTAGGGTGCGGGAGAGGTCGCCGGCGGCGGCCGTGAGCCGGAGTGTCGGTCCGGTCAGTCCCGCGGGAAGCGTCCAGAAAAAACCTCGGGTTTCCCCGGGTGCGAGGAGGAGGGCCTTCCGTTGGCCGGGTCGGTCGGCGCCAGCGAACTCCTGGAGCACCAGCTCGATCATCTGGTCGCGTCGGTTGGTCACCCGGAACGGGATTGGCGTCCCGGCTTCGGCCGCTTCGATGGTTGGCAGTGCGCCGTGGGCGATCTGGTGGTGGATTTCGACATCGACCAGTCGCGGGCTTCGCAGGTTGCGGTAGGCGTCACTCACGCGGTCGCGCACGGAGTCAGCTTTAAGGCGCGCGGGCAGTCCAGAATTGTGCTCGGCGAAAAAAGGCGCGAGTAGGCCCTTTGGAAGGAGCGTGCCCACTTGGGTGGCGATGAGCCGATCGGTGTCGTCCCAGATCAGGAGCCCAACTGCGAATTCGGCCAGACCGTTGAGTAACCTGGCGGCCTCAAGGTCTGCCACATAGGCTGCTGTCTGAAAGGGTGTGATTGTCCGAGGATTCTCCAGATCCGGTTCCCAGGGAGTGGCATAAGCGGTCAGGATGATCGCTACAGAGGCGAGATACGACCTCAGGAGCCCCACGCCGGCGCAAAATGGAATGGCCGGTCTCATAGCGCGGTGTAGCCTCCATCGACCGTCAGGCTGGTTCCCGTGACATAGGCGGACGCCTCCGAGGCAAGGTAAAGAACCGCACCCTTGATGTCCTGCGGGAGAGCCCAGCGGCCAAGAGGGACCTTACGCTGGTAGGCAAGAATATAGTCCTGGCTGTCGGTTTCGTCGTGAATGCCCCCGGGTATGATGCTGTTGACCCGAATCTGATGCTTGCCGAGGTAGCTCGCGAGGGTCCGGGTGAACATCAACATGCCTCCCTTAAGAAAACCGTATTCGATCGGATTCGGCGCGCTGTGGGTCTCCTCGTAGGTTTGGAAGTCGGGTGCGACCGTTCCGTAAATTGAGGCGATGTTGATGATGCTGCCTCCGGGGTTTTGCTGCATCGCCCCAGCGGCGTGGCGGCACATTAGGTAGAGCCCAAGGATGTTTCCTTCCAAGGATCTTCGCCAGGCCTCGGCCGTCGTCCCCTCAAGGCTGCGACCCATTGGGGTCAGCGCATTGTTCACGAGGATGTCGATCCGACCAAATTCCCCCCGCACCGATTTGCAGAGCTCGGAGATGCTGGTCTCGCGGGTCAGATCGAGTGTCCGATGGTGAAGCCGGGATCCGGCGGTGGTTGCTGGGAGTTTCGCCTGAAACATCCGATGGTCCCGTGAGGCGACGATGACCGTTGCCCCGGCTTCGCAGAGAACCTCAGAGATCGCGAATCCGTAGAGGCCGGCGCCGCCGGTGACGATCGCGACTTTGTTTTTGCAGGAGAAGAGGGTGCCGACCGCTTGAAGGCCCGGGTCTGGTGTCTGCATGTCACTCCCCGCGATTGAATTGCCCCAACATCCAGTCGGCGGCCCGCGGGTAACTGCCTCCGGGCACGCGGTGCCCAACGGTGGGCTCGAGGTGCAGTTCCACCCGCGGTCGGAAGCCATGGGCGGCAGCGGCTTCGAGCAGTCGTTCGGTGAAGGCGATCGTGTCGCGGGTGCCCACCCGGTAGTCGGTGGTGCCTATGATCATCCAGATACCTCGATCACGGAGGGCATCGGCCAGCCGCACGGCGCTGGCGCCCCGTGCGGAGTGATCGTCCTTCATGCCCGAAAATTCCGACAGCGCCAACAATTCGGTCACCGGTGCGAACGCTGCGATGTAACGGATCCGAGGATCGGCCGCGGCCAGTTGAAAGGCCAATGTACCCCCGCGGGAGGTCCCAAAGATGCCAATTTTGTTGGGGTCGGTGAATCGGCGTTCGACCCAATGATCGATTACGGACGATGCCCTAGCGGTGTAGTCGGCGAGGAAGGGGGTGTTCTTCTCCAGTCGGTGCCGCCAAGTAGACAGACCCCCCGGTTCGTCTGGTAGGGCCTCGGTACCGTGACCGGGAATATCGAGGGTCACGCACCATACTTCGGGCCCGAGCTTGGCGACTCCTTCCAGGTAATGCGGCTGTGTCAGGTCTCTGGGATGGCGCCGCCGAGATAGATCACGGTCGCCCTGGGGTGGTTTGGCCTTTCTCCGACCCATCCATAGGGCACGCCCGTCGGAGTGGTATCGGTGCTCGATTTCTTCTCCGCGGAGAAAGCTGAAGCGGTCAGTAGACAAAAAAGGATGAGTTGCTTCATGATGTCATCGGCCGAGCAGTTGATCGGTCGTCAATTCGTTCAGCAGCGGGCTGCCAGCGAGGTCCCGTTGCACGTTTTCGATTAGAATCGCCCAAGCTCGAGTGAGGAAATGCGGACTTAGAGATGATCCGGAGATGTGTGGTGTGCAGATGACGTTGGGCAATTTCCAAATTGGATCGTCCGGTAGGGTCGGATAACGATAGTGAGTGTCGAGGGCTGCACCTGCGATCCATCCTTCGCGCAGCGCTTGGAGCAAGTCGGGTTCCCTGACCAGAAGACCGCGAGAGGGATTGAGGAGGAAGGCGCTTGGGGGAAGAGAGCGTAGTTCTTTCTCACCAATCATCCCTTCGGTCGCGGGGGTCAGCGGCATTGCGAGAATCAGGAAGTCGAGCTCCCCGAGGAATTCGCGTTCGGAACCTGCGAGGTAGACGCGATCTGGGAGGATGCCCTCGGGGTCTCCCGTGTTGGGTGTGCAGTAGACGTTTCTAGCCGGTTTGACACCCTCTCGCGACATCACCCGAACTTGCATGCCCATCGCTTTCGCGAGGCGCGCGGTCGCCCGTCCGAGGCCTCCATAACCCCAGATACCTACCGTGAGATTTCGGATCTCACGCTGGAATTGAGCCGAACGGTCCCAGACACCGGTATCCTGATTCCGGATCATCTGACGTAAATTTCGAACCAGGTTGACCATCATGGCGACATTCCATTCGGCGATCGGTATGTCAAAGGTCCCGCGACCGTTGGCGGCACGTATGCCTCTTTCGACCAACCCGAGATTGAAGAGTTGGCTGTAGCCCGATGAGGTGATCTGGAGCCAGCGAAGTCGCTGCAGATCTGCGAAGTTCTCGGGAGGGAACGTGCACATCAGGATTTCGACGTCCTGCAGGAGCTCCGGTGGAAGAGCGCGTCGGCGCTCCTCCGGTTTCTCAACGAGGTGAACGTGCACCCCCTTGATGGCTCGGAGACGCTCCAGCGAGGGCGGGTGGATGGGAATATCAATGAGGACGGTAGACATTGGGGGAGAGGGAAATGGGCGTCGCGAGCGACCCAATAGTGGTTCAGAGAGTAGCGACGCTGGCGCCCTCCCGAAGTTTCGGGAGCATTTTCCAGTGGGCCCTCGGCCAGGTGCCGAGGCGGCAATGCTGTTCGATCAATTTGGTGATCCGGTCGGCAAGTGTGTCCATGGAAAACTGGTAGCAGGTGGGAAACGGGCGAACGAAGTCGAATGACGGCGACTGGCAGGTGATGATGACCGAAACATCACGGGGAATGCCCAGCCCGAGTTCGCCCAGCGTGGTGTAGAGCCCGAGGGCGAGTTCCAGATCAGTGACCACGACCGCCGTTGGCCGCTGCGGCGTGGAAAGCAACTGCCGCACCGACCGCTCGACGAGGGCGGGGCGCGGAACGGCCGTATGAATTGAGCCCACCACCCCGTGCGGCTTAAAGCTCAGGCAGGCCCGCTGGAACGCCTCGGCCGCGAGCGAATCGCCCACGCTGGATACTGGTACTTGGAGAAGGGAGATCCGGCGATGCCGGCGCCTGACGAGGTAACTGATGGCGTGCTGGACCGTAGCCTCTTGATCGACCTCGACGGAGGGCAGACGGATGGCGGCGTCACACGACCCCAGGATGATGCTCGGGACCTGCTGAAGTGCGAACCAAGCGTGCACACACGAGGGAACCGAGACGAGCAGGTAGTAGGCGGGATAGAACTGTGCGAAGTAGGCGAGATTGGGGCGCGCCCGCGAATTGTAGAGGAAAAGCACTTCGGGCGAGCGCTGGCGGCGGCTGCGGCCCGCCACTGCCCCCTGCACGATGCGGTAGGGATGGCGGCGCCTGGGCTCAACGATTCCCTCGGCCGCGAGCGACCGCAGGGCCTCGCGAAGGGTGGGGCGGCTAACCCTCAGTTCCCGGCTCAGCAGTCGTTCAGATGGAAGTGTATCTAACCATCGGTTACGCTGGATCTCCTGAAGAAGGTGTTCTCGCAGCCGTTCCGACATTCGGAGTGGTTTGAAGACGGCCGATGGTGCCGCCACCGCGGGACTCCCGGTGAAGTCGAGGCTCACGAGGTGATTTGGATTGAGGGCCTGATCGGCGCGGCGTCCATATGGTTGAGCAGAACTCAGCCACCCGGGAGATGCAACCTGCGAGAAAGTGGGCAAAAGTGTGATCCAGTGGATCTGACGGGTGGTAGCCCCCGGTGGGACGGCACAATGGTCAGGAAAATTGCCCAGAGACAATGCCGTTGCCTCGACGAGCGCAGACGCACTGTGCTTAGAGCGATCGACCGCCCGGATTCAGCAGGTCCCCAACCTCAGATTTCTTGATGATGAATGCTCCTCCCAGCTCCCTTGTTCCTGAAACGGCTTGGAATTCAATCCGGTATCGCCGGAAAGCGGCGAGCCTCCTCGGGTTGGGTCTGGCATTCTGCGTATTGACCCCTCTGGAGGCCGATGTCGTGCTCGCTCCGCTCTTTCAGGAGCATGCGGTCCTGCAATGCGATCAACCGGTGCCGGTCTGGGGGCGCGCCGAACCGGGTGAGAAAGTTCGCGTCTCCTTCGCCGGGCAAAGCGTGTCGACGAAGGCGGATGATCAGGGACGATGGAGTCTGACGCTTCAACCTCTGAAGGTGTCCCGCGATCCCTCAGTCATGATTGTCCGGGGACGCAACACCCTAAGGGTGCGCGACATTTTGGTGGGCGAGGTGTGGCTGACTTCGGGTCAGTCAAATATGGCCTGGTCGGTCGGAGCATCGGCCAATCCGGATCTGGAGATCGCTGGTGCGCTCTGGCCGCAGATCCGGCAGATTAAAATCAATATGGAGGTGGCCGAAAGCCCTCAGGACCGAGTCGACGGCCAATGGGAGGTGTGCAGCCCCTGCACGGTAGCGAAGTTTACGGCCGTGGGCTACTATTTTGCGCGGGAACTGCACCGAGATCTCCGGATTCCGATTGGAATCGTCAATTGCTCGGTTGGCGGTAGTTCGATCGAGGCCTGGTTGAGCCCCGATGCGCTGCTGAGCGTTCCCGACTTTGCGGTGGTGGGCGATCGCTGGCGGCGGATGCTTGAGCGAGCCGACCCGGCCAAGGTTCTTGCCTATGAACTCGAACTTGCAAATTGGAAAGAGTCCGTCGCTCGTGCGGCCAGGGTCCGGGATGGCAACGTGCCCCCGGCGAGACCCCCGGCACTGGTGGTCGGACCGGGCCACTTTGCGAGGCCGTCGGGTCTCTACCACGGCATGCTGTCGCCGCTTCTGCCCTATGCGCTCCGGGGTATCCTATGGTACCAAGGAGAAAGCAACGCCGCACGGGCCGACGAGTACCGAAAGCTGTTTCCGGCGTTGATCAGGGATTGGCGGTCCGCGTTCCGACTGGAATCCCTTCCGTTCTATTGGGTGCAGGCACCCAATTATGAACCCAAGGATCCAACCGGGATCACTTGGGCGCAATTGCGGGAGGCCCAGTCGCAGGCGCTTGCCCTTCCCGCGACGGGTCAGGCAGTCACGATCGACATAGGTAGTGCACACAACAACCATCCTTACAACAAACAGGACGTCGGTATCCGCCTGGCCTTAATTGCGAAAGCGAAAACCTATGGGCGAATGATCGACGATAGCGGTCCACGTTACCATCGCATTGAACGAATGGGCTCTCGTCTTCATGTGGAATTTGCTCATGCCGAGTCGGGACTCGAGGCCCGCGGTCGATTGGTGGGGTTTGAGATAGCCGGTATCGACCGCCGCTATGTCGCCGCAGAAGCACGGATTGAGGGTAATCAGGTGGTGGTGAGCTCCCAGGCGGTCGAAGAGCCTGTGTTGGTGCGTTATGCCTGGGCCAACAATCCGCCGGCGTCTCTCTATGAAATTGGCGGCCTACCGGCGGAGCCGTTTCGAGCGGGTCTGGTTCCGGTCGATTGAGCAGAGCGGCGGATAGCGCGGCCGACCGAACCGCTGCGGGAGAGGTCCGACCGGTCCGCTCAGTTCCCGGGTTCGGCGAACCGGAACGAGTAAACGTCGGCGTCGGTCAATCGGAAACGCAGCCGGACGGAACGACCTTTGAGGACTTGCAAAGAGTCTCCCGCGGTCCAGCGGAGAATGCCGGCAATCCGGTCGCCGATCATGGGCGGACAATCCTTCAGCGTGAATCCGGTGATCGGAGTGCCATCATCCTCCTGAACTTCCACCTGGAGCTCGCCGATCCCGCTGGTGGAGAAATTCACTTCGAGCCTGCCTCCCGGGCAGAGCAGAGGGTGGGTGAGGAATTCGCCGCCAGCATAGGGCGCGCGCATAGATGCGAAACCATCGGTTCTCAACACCATCCGCTCGATGTGATTTGCCGGCTGGTAGTGCTGGCGGGTGACCAGGAATGACATTTCGTAGGGCGCGGTGGGGATTAATCCACCATGTTGAGGAGCGTAGTTGCAGCGGGACGTCCAGTTTGCCGGATTGGGGCCGGGCCGCATGAACGCTTCGAGGAACGGACGAACATAGTCAGTCCGGCCTGCCTTCGTCGTCATCAGCACCAAGTCGTTGTTGTCACTGGCAAACGTGAACCGACGCCCCGAAGAGCTGGTTAGGCTGGCAATGTTGAGCGCTTTTTCCTCTTCCGGAGTTAGCGACCGCCTGCCCGGATTGAAGCGATTGGCCAGCGCGACGTAAAGGTGGGGTGCGCGAAAGTAGGGATGGGTGCTGCTTTCGTACAGATGTTCGTCCGGCGCGTCCCCGAAACTCATTGGTACCCCGGGGGACCAGTGGCGCAGGTCTTTTGACGTGCTGCGAAAGATCGAGCGCACGCCAGCGCCAGTAATGATTCCCTGGTCCTGGAGGAGCCGGGAATGCGGGCGAGGGTTCTCGTTCCACCACCGAAAGTATCCGACGAAGAGTTGTTCCTCCGCAGACCAGAAAACGCTGCCTCCATCGTAGGCATTGGGCAGGTCGCTTTTTAGGTCCGTGGTGATGGGGAGTTCCCGGAATCGGCGGCCGTCGGCGGATCCGAGAATGACCGTGCGAACGCCCTGGCGCCAAGTAGTGGAGAGGGGGCGGGCCCCCGCCTGATTGTCGAGGGGATAGTGATAGTAGCGTTTATCGTCTCTCCAGATCAGAATCTTGATGCGTTCGTCATGGGGGGTGTCCGGACGCGGATCGAGGAATGACAGCCCCATGCCGATACTTTGCCCGCGATCATCCGCGATGATGTTATTTTCTTTCGATCCGCCATGCTCGATCAGGCCTAGGGAGGGCCGATCCCAGGCGACGCCGTCGCGACTTAACGCCAAGCAGAGTGCACCCCCTGCACGATAGATCATCCGGTAGTGGCCATCCAGATAGGTTACCGAACTCATGTAGAGGACATTCCCTTCCCAAGGTCTTTCGGCGCGGAGGACCACGCCGCCGGACACGGGTGCGTGTTGCACCAATTGGAGCCCGCTGCTACTGGCGACCAGGGACTGATCGAGCAGGATCTGCCAGTGGTGGCCGATGGCCAGCGGGCCGGAGGCCGATCGAAGAGTATGCCCGGTGACGAGGAGTGCCAAGGTGACTCTGACGGCGAGGAAAAAATTCATAGGTAGGAGATTTGCGGGCCGATCTGCAGCCTGCGGGTTTCAGTTTCGGCAGTCGCTGCAAGACTCAGGGCAAAGCGGGCAGAAGCAGCGTCAGGAGGGTCTGGGTGTAAATGCGGTGCCCGAAATCGTTGGGGTGGTTCACTCCGTTTCCGGTGAGATCCCAGTAGCTCTTTGAACGCAGGAGTTCCTCCCAAATCGAGGTGAGGTCGGCCACCGCAACGCCATCGCCCTGGAGTTCGAAAAGCGCCTCCCGATACTCAAAGAAGAGTTCATAGTTGAGCGAGGCCCAGTCTCGATTGCCGAGCATCGAGGCAACGAGGATGACCTCGCAGTCCGAATTGGTCGTTCGGATACGATCAACCAGCGCCTTGATCCGGTCACGGTAGTCGTCCCGGGGTCGTTTCAGGGCGTCGTTCATGCCGAACGCGATAATCACAAGGTCCGGCCTGATGGCGGATATTTCCTCCGCTTTGGCAAGTGCCCGGACGGAGTCGGATCCGCCGAGGGAGAAGTTGGTCAGTGTGACCTCTCTTCTGCCGTCGAGCTCAAGGGCCTGGCGCAGCAGTTCCGGATAGGGCGGCTGATGCGGGGGGACCCTGGCCCAGCCAGACGCGTTGCATCCGGCGGAAATGCTGTCGCCGATCAGAGCGATGGAGAAGCGATCCGCTTCCCGAAGTTTGCGGGCGCTTCGGGTAAGCTGGGAACCGGCGTACCGGGGAAGCGGTCCCGTCCATCGCTTGGCATCGCAGGTATAGGTTACCCAGGTCTGCAGATCGTGGTACTCATGGGTGGAACCGAAGAGGATGTCTCCCGATCCGTCGCGGTGGGGAAGATTGTATTTTTGGGAGTTTGCGGGTCGGCGTAACTCCCCGGATTCGAGAAAAGGGATGGTCGTTGAGGCGGTCAGGACCAGCTCACGGGTTCCCGGAGTCAGTAGGTAGTCCCGACCTTCGACATAGGTCACGGTCCCGGCCGGATTGCGCAGGCTCAGTACGGCCGAAGGTGGGAAGATGAGAGATGCACGGGCTCTGTCGCTTCCGGAGTTGCGGATGAAAAGTACGGGCTCCTCGTCGATCCGGTGACCCAGCCAGATTGGGCTCAGCCAAAACCGCAGTTGCTGGGCGGTGATCGGGGGGGACGCGGTCTCCGACGCAGTTGCGAGCGGCGACATGGCGATGGGACCGAAACCGCCCATAACGATCAGAACGCAACTTAAGCGCAATCTGGCGGCCAATTGGTGCACGGTGACGTTGACGATACCGGCGGGAATCTCAGCGGGGGATCAACGCCATATAGTTCATCTCCTCGTCCGTCAGTTTCCGGTTGCCGGAGACGTTGGGTTGCTTGGCGAGGAGGAAGTGGTCGTCAATCACCTCTTGGATATGCTGTTCCATCCCTCCTCGCGCATTGACTTCGTCTCCGGCCGCGATCGCCTCGTAAATGGAGGTATGGCTGTCGATCGTTTCCTTGAGCCGGGCAAACCAGTTGATCCCTTGGATCGAAATGGGGGTTCCGCGGGACATTACGCGATTAATCACATGAAGTCGCAGGATCTGGGACTTGATCGTTTCGTTCTTGGCCGCGGAGAGAATTGTCACGTGAAAGCGAACATCGTTGTGAAGTACTTCACTGAAGACGGCGTCGCTCTCGCCATTGACCTCTTTCATTAGAAGGATCATTGACTGGAGTGCACCGTCGATCTCCAAAAGGTCCGCCCGCGTCCGGTTGCGCGCTGCCAGGCCCGCGGCGTAGCCCTCCAGGGCGAGCCGCAATTCGCAGAGCTCGCGAAACTGGTTCTGCTCCATCGCGCGAACTTTGGCACCCACGCGAGTTTGGACGACTACGAGGCCGTCCGTCTCCAATTGGCGAAGGGCGTCTTTTACAGGTGTTCGGCTAATTCCGATCTCCTGTGCGAGTTCGCTGGTCATAAGTGAATGACCGGGGGGAAATGTCCCATTGAGAATGTTTGTCCTGACATAATCGTAGGCAACATCTGAGTTGATCCGTTTCATTTGGTGTAGGGCTACGGATGTATACCTCATGTGACAAGCTGAAAGCGAAAGAACTCATGATACCTCATTTAATGCAATATAAATGCGATTATCTCAATTTAGGGAAGACAATTTGGATTCACAGCGGTTCATTTCAGTATTTAGAATTCCGGTGCATACATGCGTCGGTCTGAGTTGACATGTCGGAGCGAAACCAGCAAGATCCGTCCGGGAAACACGAAGCCTTGGGCATGGCTAAGATTATAAATCATTGATTAGTAATAACCTAAGGGCGCATGACTTAGCGGGCAATTGCCGCTTTTGAAGTTGGCTGGAAATCGAAGCGAACGCGGATAGAGTTACGAAGGCGGTTTTGCGGAATATTTTTTCTAAAATTGTGACGTAAATTCATGATAGAAAAATTCTTATGCTATATTCAAAAATGTCTGGGAGTGGACGACGATCGCATCTGCGCAGAGCCGTTGGTGTCGGCCTCATGCTCTTTAGCTCTAGTTCGGATCTGCTGAAGTCGGCGGAGTCTCCTGCCCGGTTGGTTTTCACAGAGCATCTGATTTGGAACGACTTTTCTTATGGGTTTGGGCTGCAGGCATTTGATGTCGACGGTGATGGTCTGACTGACCTGACCGCAGCTGACACGGCGGGTTTTGTCCAAACCGAGCCCCTTGAGGGGGAACCGGTGGTGGCGGAACCTCCGGGGCAAGGCAACAATCTGCCCGCGGTTTCCCGAGGCCCAGGAATTCGGCACAGTCACATTTATTGGTTTCGGAACGAAGGTGGTGGCGAGTTTTCGAAACACTTTATTACCAAGAACGATCTTCAGCGGCGGTTGGAACGTCACACCCTCGCAGATCTGAACAAGGATGGATGGGCCGATCTGGTGATCGTGGACAACCACCTGGGTGATATCCTTTGGTACGAGAACCCCGGTCCGGCGGCGCTGCGGCGGGGTGATCTATGGCGTAAGCACTTCGTCGCGAAAGGGAATATGTTGGGCGCGGTCGACGTCACAATTGCCGACTTCGATGGTGACGGCTGGCCCGATGTCGCTGCTGCGGGCTGGCGGATGGGAAACTGCTTTAGGTGGTTTAAGAATCCAGGATCGGAGACGGTTGGAGAGTGGCAGGGATGGACGATTGACGGTGGTTTTCCCTCGGCATCCTGCGTGGTTGCCGGAGACATCGACGGGGATGGACGTCCGGATCTGTTTACCACTAGCGGCACCTCGAGGGCCCTGATTTGGTATTCCACGCCAAGGGATCCAGTAACCCAACCGTGGGGTCGAAATGTTGTCGACTTGACACCGGGTCCACGAGAACCCGCCTTTGCTAAGTTGTTCGACATCAACAAGGATGGTCGAATCGATATCCTCCTAGCTTGGGGTGGTTTTGGTCGACGAAACGGGGCGGTGGTCTGGTATGAGAATGCGGGACTCGCCGAGGGGCGGATCCAGTGGAAAAAACGAATGGTCGGTGAACTTGAGTCGGTGACAGATGTCGCTGTTGGTGACCTCAATGGCGACGGTAATCCCGATATCGCAGCCATCGGCTACATGCCCGGGGAGTTGTCGTGGTTCCAGAACTCAGGCAATCCTGCTGCACGATGGTTAAAGCACGTTGTCCGTGATAAGTGGCCAAATGTAAACCAAGTCGTTGTGGTCGATTTAGATGGCGACGGACGGGACGACCTCGCCGGCATTGCAGATTATGGATCGATGGACCTTCGCTGGTGGCGTAATGAAGGGCAAAAGAATTGAAACGACAGCCGGCGAATGTTTTTACGGTTTTCACTTGACGAATTGCGAATGCTACTCGTGCATCCACGCGTTCGGCGAAGTATACCTCAAAAACCTAAAGAACACACCATGCATGTTTCGCACCGCAAAGCCTTGTTGTCGTGTTTGGCGTTCGGAGCCTCACTTCCTGTTGGTAGTCTATTTGTTTGCGATTCACTTGCGCAAGTTGCCCCCTCTTCGTCCTTAGATCCGGGTTCCGTTAACGGATTCATCACCGGCCGGGTAAAGAATGAGGCGACCAATCTCTTCTTGGGCAACGCCTTCGTGCAAATTGAAGGCAAGAATCTCAATACTTTAACAGCCTCGGACGGAAGCTTTCTGCTGTCGGTTCCATCTGGGAGTTACACATTAGTCGTTTCCTACGCCGGATTAACCACCAGTCGCCTTGACGTTGGGGTGAATTCTGGGCAAACTTCGAGAAGCGACATCGGCCTTTCTTCCACTGTTTACGCTCTTGAGGCATTTACAGTTCAGGGACTGCGCGAGGAAAACTCGCTGGCTCTTCAGGCACAGAGGTATGCACCGAATCCTAAGACAGTAGTGGCGACCAACGCGTATGGCAATGCGTCTGCGAATCCCGGCGATCTCTTACAGCGAGTTGCTGGCGTGTCGGTGGATTTCATTGCCGGTGAGGCAACGTCGGTTTATATTCGCGGAATGGGGGCCGATTTCTCAACCCTCTTGGTCGACGGTC
>Ga0105044_10005814_pt1 | contig 16974 bp, 19 predicted proteins | sample MAT01_FD_78092 | JGI IMG/M metagenome (GOLD analysis project Ga0105044, IMG submission 78092) | Freshwater microbial communities from Lake Fryxell liftoff mats and glacier meltwater in Antarctica - MAT-01 | ecosystem: Environmental > Aquatic > Freshwater > Ice > Liftoff microbial mat | place...
AACTCTTGAAGAGGCATTGTTCTCAAAAAATGGATACGCTCTTTGTGGCTTAAGCGCGTTTGTACGATGCATATTCGGCATATACTGCAGAGGCTGGTGCGACCACATAAACCAGCCCGAGTGTTTCACAAACATCTGAAGGCAAAAGCCGATCACAAGAAGGGTGAGAACGACTTTGATAATTACTTTCACAGCCGTCCCTCCACATGATGAACTTCTTGCGCATGAATTTCGTTTAGAAATTTCTTCACGGGCTCTATCTGATCCTCATTGTCCACTTCAATTGCCAAGGCAAAGCGATCATTCGTAATGTCAGGATGAAAGATGGGCTTAGAAAAATTGGGCAAGCCACAATAGTGAGTGAACATCACAACAACTGTTGTAACTCCTGCAAACAATACGGTGAGCTCGAAGAAAATTGGTACATAGGCTGGAATTGCTGCAAGCGGCTTTCCGCCAATGTTCATCGGCCAAGAATAAAGATGCGTCCAGACTTGGAGCCCTACGGCTGCCATCAGTCCTGCGCAGCCCGCCACGAAACTAACGTACGGCAAGCTGCTTCTTTTGAGCCCCTGTGCCTTCTCAATTCCGTGGACCGGAAAAGGTGTGAAAGTGTCAAAGTTTTTGAAATTTCTCAGACGAGCTTTCTCAGCAGCAACGAGAATCTCTCCCGGCTGAAAATAATAACCAACCACGCAAAATCTAGGCTTAGCCATGGTGCTCAGATCCTTTCGTTGGGATCACAGCCTTAACTTCTGCCATTGCAATAGTCGGAACGAACCGACAGAAAAGCAGAAAGAGGCTGAAAAACATTCCAAAACTTCCTATCAAGGTCGCTGTGTCCCACCATGACAAGCGGAAGTAATTCCAAGAAGACGGCAAATAGTCTGTCGCCAAAGAAGTAACGACAATGACGAATCGCTCAAACCACATTCCAACATTCACAAAGAGTGAAAGAACGAACATGAGAGGAATATTTCGGCGCAAAGATTTGAACCAGAAAAACTGCGGAGTCAAAACGTTGCATCCAACCATGATCCAATACGACCATGCATAGGGACCCATCGCCCGTTGTATAAAGATGAATCTCTCGTAAGAAACTCCACTATACCAAGCGACAAAAAATTCGGTCGCATAAGCCAAGCCCACGAGCATTCCCGTTGCCAAAATAATTTTGTTCATGGCGTCAAGATGTCCGAGGGTAATGTAATCCTTGAGGTTAAAAACCTCTCGCGCAACAACGAGCAGGGTCACCGCCATGGCAAAGCCAGAAAAAATCGCGCCCGCAACAAAGTAGGGTGGGAAAATCGTGGTATGCCATCCGGGAACAATTGAAACAGCGAAATCAAACGAAACGATCGTATGAACTGACAAAACAAGGGGTGTGGATAGGCCCGCCAAAATCATATAGGCGATCTCGTAATGTGACCAAGCTTTGCTCGAGCCTCGCCAACCGAGTGAAAGCAATCCGTAGATCTTCTTTCGAAAGAAATTCTTCGCACGATCCCGAACGCTCGCGAAATCTGGAACCAATCCCGTATACCAAAAGACCAGTGAGATTGTGAAATAAGTGGAGACAGCAACAACATCCCAAAGAAGTGGGGACCTAAAGTTAACCCAGAGAGGCCCCATTTGATTCGGATATGGAAAAAGCCAGTACGCGCTGTACCAAGGACGACCGGTATGGATCAACGGAAAAATCCCGGCGCACATGACAGCGAAAATCGTCATTGCTTCGGCGGATCGGTTAATTCCGGTTCGCCACTTTTGCTTGAAAAGAAAAAGAATGGCCGAAATCAAAGTTCCCGCATGTCCAATTCCGATCCAAAATACGAAGGTGATGATCATCATCCCCCAACCCACTGGAGAGCGAATCCCTGACATTCCTGCTCCCTCGTAAATCATATAACCGATCATCCCAAAACCCATGAACATGATCAAATTTGCAATCCCAAATGCCCCCAACCAAAGCTTGGTCGGAAAGGATTCGAGTGGCTTGCAAACATCATTGTTTACATCGGCATAAGTTTTGCTCCCCTCAACGAGGGGTTCTTCATAAAGAAGATTCTTCATACGGAAGATTCCTTATTTCGAACTCGTGGCAAATACGTGACGTTCGGTTTGGTATTCAAAATTTCTAGGACCTTAAATCCAGTTGTCACCTTTGCGAGTTGGGAAACTTCTGATTCTGGATCATTCAGATCTCCAAACACAATTGCATCCGCGGGACAGCTTTGCTGACATGCGGTTTTGATGCTGCCGTCTTTCACTCGAGTCATCCTGTCACTCGTTTCCGATCGAATGCGCTGAACACAGAATGTACATTTCTCCATCACGCCTCGAGTTCGAACCGAAACGTCTGGATTGATCAGCATTGGAAGCGGATCCGTTTTCTCAACTTGATAGCCAAGTTTGTCGGAGTACTGAAACCAATTGAATCTGCGCACCTTATAAGGACAATTGTTCGCGCAGTATCGAGTTCCGACGCAGCGATTGTACGACATATCATTGAGACCATCCGTACTGTGCACCGTCGCCAAGACAGGACAAACCGTTTCGCACGGAGCGAGATCACAGTGCTGACACATCATCGGCTCAAAAGTGGAATCGGGATTTGCCGCATCACCAGAGTGATAAAGATCTAATCGCAACCAAGCCTGATGTCGGCCTTTCGCAATTTGATCAGGGCCGACAGTAGAAACATTGTTCTCAGTATAACAGGCAACGACGCAAGCATTACAGCCCGTGCATGAATTCAAGTCGACGGCCATTCCCCATTTGTGGCCGGGATAGACGAATTCTTTGGAATCGTAGATCGAGAATGTAGGGTGAATATGGTACTTGCCGTGTCCATGATCACCCTGAGTCTTTTCAAATTCCTTCAACGTATAGGTATGAAGAATATCTGAGTCACGCCCCTGAAGACCGAATTGTTTTTGAGTACAGGCCAACTCATATCGATCAGAAGTTTTTTTGATCGTAGCGCTCTGTCCACGTAGCTGCAATTTGTTGGAAGAATTTCTGACCGCGAAAAGATTGGCATCTTGGCCTCGATCCGTACCGAGGCTGCCTGCAACTTTTCGACCGTAGCCCAGTGCAATAGCGACCACATTCTCGTCGAGGCCGGGCTGAACAAATACGGGTAGCTTCACGGACTTCCCGTTGACACTCACTTCGACCACATCAGACGCGAAGTCACTCGCCAAAATATTCGGCGTCTCATCGGAATAATGCGAGCGATTGAGCCCCATTTTAGCGGCAAGAACGGGAGAGATCCCCGCGAAATTATCCCAGGTCACCTTGGTCACAGGATCTGGGAGCTCTTGAAGATAGGGATTGTTGGCGCGCGATCCATCTCCCAAACCAACTGAAGAATAGAGTACCAATTCCAATCCGCTGGATTTTTGGAGATTCAGCTTTTCAAACGCTGGCGTGACTGCAGCCCATCGAAATGCGGGGGTCTTTCGCGAGCTTCCCGTAGAATGAGCTCCCGTCTTGAGTTGATCCATCCACCAGCTGCGGAAATCTCCGCGTGAATAAATTTTTTGCCAACGACTCGATACAATATCTCGGTAATTTCCAGTTCGTCCGTCCCAAGCTTCCACAACTTCCGCAAGGCTTCGCGTATTATAGAGAGGCTCAATCACGGGCTGTTGAATGCTCACGTGTCCTTCTCGAATTTCCGAATCTCCCCAAGCCTCTAAATAGTGGCTTTCGGGAAGAGCGTAAGTGGAAAGACTCGCCGTTTCGTTGAGTTCATGACTTAGACTCAAAACTAGTTTCACTTTTGAAAGTGCATCTTTAAATCTTGTGTTAGCCGAGCTGTAAACGGGATTCACTCCCTGAATAAAAAGTACACTGACTTTTCCGGCCTCCATATCGGATAGAAGGCTCTCGAAATCGTTTCCTTGCTCCATCCCTGTCTTCATCGGACTTTCAAAATCCAAAGTGGAGCCGATATTTCCCAAAATGGAGTTAAGAGCTAGACTTGCTATCTGAAGCTCCAATGCATGAGGTCCATGACCTCCAGCGACAACCAAGGACTTGCCGCGTGCAGCAGACAAATCTGCAGCTGCTCGTTTCACGAGGTCCAAAGAGAATCCCAGTTCAGCGCTTAATTTCTCGGCAGAATATTTGGTGAAGAAGCTAGAAGCTCCCGCGTCAGCCGAACGAGATTTAGAAACTTCGGAGCCAATGGCCAATATGATGCCCAATTGCTGAGAGGGCTTGATCGACATTCGGTGATCAGCAGCAATTCCAGTCAAACTATGCAGCGATTCAAAAACATAGAGTCGATTGACGTTCGCATCTCCACGATGAAGTTTGCGGCGCTTCGAAAAAGATTTTGTAAATTCAAGCGGGCGAATCCAAGTGCCCAAAAAATCAGCATCCACCGAAACCACCACATCAGCCTTTTCAAAGCGAAATGTGGGAATCGACTTTTGCCCAGAGACTAAATTGATTGCCTCCGCAATTGGGTCGTCTGGCAAATCCTGTGTTTTGTGCCAAGTTCCCTTCGAACTTGAAAGAAACGAATTCATCGAAGTCGTAGTGGACGGACTAACAACGGGTCCGGTCAAAACACGAACACTCTCCACTTGAGCCTCACTCGTGGCCGCTTTAACTGCCGCGTCCACTTCTGCCCACTGAATTGACTTCCCCGACTTCACTTCAATCGGAGTTTTCAGTCGCTCAGGATTATAGAGATCAAACAATGAAGCTTGAGTGGCTGCATCTAAACCGCCTTGATTTACAGGATGGTCGGGATTGCCCTCGAGCTTGATGGGCTTCCCGGCCATTGTTTTCACTAAGACTCCAAAGCCGTTCGAAGCCGTCGTCGCATACCACATGGGAACGCCGTAAGTGAGGCCTTCGGGCTTCTTAACATAAGGAACCAAATGATCGACCGGTCGACGGGTACAAGCAGTTGTTGCTACGAGCGCCGAAGCTGCTGCAGAAAATTGTAAAAATTTACGACGGCTGAGGTCCATCGTGGTTGGGCCAGCTTCCTCCTGCTGGACGGCGAGCTCTTGACCTCGTACTGCTTTCAAAGAATTAAAATCAGCGCCCAATTCATCAATCGATTGCCACAGCTTTCGCGGCTCCGTTGTTACGGCCGCTTCTTCAGAGCGACGAAGAATATCCAATTGTTCAATCAGATCCACGCTCATCCTAATTTCTCTCCATTATTATTTTTGGCTCTCGCGATACTTCCCGCTGGGGTTTTTACTCGCAGAACCTTCCTCGACACAAGGCTCGCGGAAAGGGCGGCAACTGCCTGTGCAAGAAAGCCTCGCTTTTCAAGATCCAAAGATTTTTTATCCGTCTTCTTCTTCACTCAAACTCCTTTAACGATGGCACGTCGAACAACTCACGTCGGCGTTGTGAACCTCAGGATGCCCTAAAAGTTTACTGAGAGCTGACTGAGGTCCCGCACCTTGAAGTTCTGTCTTCTTCTTTGCCCAATCTTTGCGAGTGTCGGTGAGATAATCATCGTTTCGATGACAGTCCATACACCAACCCATATTCAACTTTGAAAACTGATAAACTTTTTCCATCGTCTCGACGGGACCGTGACATGTTTGACACTCCACGCCCGCGGCAATATGCCGAGAATGATTAAAAAAAACAAAATCAGGGAGAACATGAACTTTGACCCATGCAATGGGCACGCCCGTATCGTAAGCCTTTTTAATCTCCTGTATATAAGGACTGTCAGTCTTCACGAGATTATGGCAATTCATGCAGGTTTCCACTCCCGGCACTGCTGAAAAGGCGGCGTAGTCCGCGGAAGCGTGGCAATAGCCACAGGGGATTTTGTACTGACCCGCGTGCAGCTTATGGCTGAATGGAATTGGCTGCACCGGCGCGTAATTTTGATACCAAGCCGGCATTGTCAAAAGATAGGTCACAATTCCCGACACTAAGACGAGGACAATGGAGAGACCTAAAACTCCCTTTTTAATGAGACGTTCGTTTGCCTCGTGACCTTCGTCGTCATGATGATCACTCATGAATAATTAGCACCCTTCCACGATTTGAGAGTAGCGATCTAAAGAGCTCAAGAAACACCACAGATACTATTGAGTCGCGCACCATTCGTGTCAATTCACGAAACCCTGATTTGGCCATCGATTTGTGGGGTTAACGAAGTTACCTCACGTCAGCGTCAATTTTCTCTAGTGTTTGCCCTGGTGATTGCTCTCTTGAAAGATATTCTTTAGCCCAATCGACAACGGCCACGGGACCATCGTACATTTTTGGAAAAATATAACCCACGGTGGCTACAGCGCCAATGCCCGCCATCACCACATGACCCCAGTTCCAACCAAAGCCAAAATTAAAAAGAGTCGACTCGGGACCCGCGACTGTCGAAAAGCCCCAAAAGGGAGTCGCAATATTGGTTGCAAGTTGACGATAGAAAGTCCCCCAAGCACGTCCCTTTTTTTCCTCATTGTTTCTAGTCTTTTGATTCACCCATTCGGGGATCCCACTTTCTACCGGAACTCGCCAACCCGTTTGAAAGGCCATTTGGGACCAGTGATCCACAAGAAAATGCGTGAGACCCATAAAGCCTAGTACTGGAATCACCCCGTCTTCAATTCCGTGCAAGCCGTAGGCCTTTGCCAAAGTGAGCCCGAGCGTAAAAATAAACGAAAGGCCCAACTGCTTTGTCAATTTCTCGGCAAAAGTTGGGCTGCGCGAAAGCCAATTGCCGACGGTTTGGCGAGGAAAGGTCGTGGCCGCACTCTGAAGGCCGTTCACAACTGCCACCGGAACTGCCACCTCCGGAGGTTGGGTCGCCAACATTACAAAAGTAAAAGTTCCATTGGAGATTGAGTAAAAAATGGCACCTGGAATGAGCTCTCCAAGGGTTGGCTTCTGCCAGTCTTCTACAAGGGGGAGCTGCATCAGCGCGCGCTCGGTAAGATTTTTAGGTTGAGTGATGGCCCTTACTCGGATCTTTGGATTTTCGTGGGCCTTTAGCTCGGATTTGGTCATTTGAACGAATTCTCTGCGGTCCTTCCCTGTCAGCGACACGCCTACGACGAAAATCTGCGAGTTATTGAGATCTGGTCGGGAGTCGAAAAAGGCTTTGATGCTTCCGGGGCTGAGTTCGGCCACTTTTATGCCCAGTGAAGGGGAGGCCACATTGCTCAAGTAAACTCCACAGGGGGTCTTGAGGTCTCGAACTCTAACGCGCTTTGCATCTTCAGCGCAGAGATGGCTGGTGACAAAAAAACCAAGGCCAAAAACGAACGAAAATAGTCGCAAACTCCACATGACCCCTCCCATAAATGATTCGCTAGCGAATAATGACGCATCGAATCAATTTATAGAGAGGCAAGGCAAGCTTTAGTTGTCTTCGTCGTCATCTATTTTGGATTTGTGCTTTTGATGGGGTTTACTCAGAAGATTGCGAGAATGTGAATCCACCAAAAACTTATTTGCAAGAAAGGCGCGGCCCAAAAGAACAGGAAACTTCATTTTATCTCGATTGGTTACACTCAAAATAATGGGATGCTGAACTCCACCGATTTCAATTTCGGTTTCAATGAAGGGTCTCTCTTCGATCTTTCCACCGGAGTTTTTGACATTGCGGTAGTCCACGATGGGAGCTTTTACCCAAACGAATTTCGGCTTCGCCTTCGTTCCCACCTTGAGCTTCATATGAATATGTTCGTTGATGGGACGATCCTTGGTGCTTGGATAGCGAAGAACTTCATACTCCTCAGCGTGAATGGCGGAGGAACGCGCGCCCGTATCCACCTTGGCCTTCATATGGATATGATTCCAATGTGGAAAACAAACGAATTCCTGCCAGCCCACCACATGAACTAAATGATCATGCATAATTACAGGCTAAAGTTTCTTACGGTCGATTGTAAAGGGGTCAGGGCACTTAGAAGAGTAAATAAAATCCCATACCAAAAAGAGACAGAGACAAATAAAGATAGATCGATGGCGCCTTCTTAGTAATCACAGATTCTAAAATAGCTGCAAATATAGGGCCCGTACCAACGATCGCCGTAACCGCCGCCAAATTTCCATAGCGAATCGCGTTCAAATAAAGCGTAAGAGAAACAAAAGTCCCGAGAACCGCTGCTGCGGTGACGACGAGTTTAGATTTCAATTTCATCTTCTTATAAGTTTCAACGAGCTTGAAGGGCCTTACTTGAGCCATGATAAAAAATCCTGTGATGGCCCCAATGCATCGATAGAAATTGCCCTCAATCACCGAGACCTCTTGATCCGCATCAAATGCAAATCGTGTAAGAAGAATTCCGCACGAATCTAATAGAACACCTATCCCTGCGTAGAGTGGACCCTTCAACTCCCAGCGCCCATCAAGTCGAAATTTCTCGTAGGACATAATAAAAAGGCAGGCCATCATAAAAAAAATTGCCACGGCCTTTCGTGGATCTACTACCTGACCAAATATAAAGTAGCCAAACAGCCCCAGGAAAATCGGCTGAAATGAAAAAATAATAAGGGTACGCGCACTCCCGATGCGAGAGAATGCTTTCATCAGATAAATGTCTCCGATGTTGAGACCGACAACGCCGCTAATAAAGAAGGCCATTAAACTCGTAATGTTGGGTACTCGCGAAAATGCACTCGTGCTCAAATAAGCAACTCCGAATAGCGCAACTGCAACGCAGGCCTTAAATGCATTCATCCACATGGGCGTGGATTTTCGGGAGTAGTGGGTGAACGCCGAGCTAGCAATGACGAAGCAAAAAGTGGCGGCTAGCGCATAAAGATAAGAGGGGTTCACGAATCACTTAACCACTTCTGAAGAGTGGATTCCAAATAGGGAACTTCTTGCTGCAAATGAAATGAATGAGGCTTGTCGTAAACCTTGAACTCAAATGGAATCTGATTTTCTCGAAGTACTGAATACGTCTTCTCCGCTTCTTCAAGAGAAATGATTTCATCCCGCGTCCCATGCGTGATCAAAATTCTCTGCTCTGCTGCTTGAGGTGAAAAACTCTGTGGATAATCTGTGGCTTTCACCAAGATTCCAGAAATGCAGAGCGCCCCGCCCAGAATATGAGGAGTGCGCAAAAAAGTATCCAATCCCATCGCGGCCCCTTGTGAGAATCCAAGCCAGAAAATTCTGCGATACGGAATTCCTTGCGCCTGAATTTCCTCAATCATCTTGGATAATTTTGCGCGAGAATCTTCAAGCCCTCTCCGTCCTGGATTTACATACCAGGACCAACCGCTTTCGTTTCGCTCCTTTTGATCATCGCGCTGCTCCTCTAGAGGAGCCTGGATGCTTAGATAATGAAGGCCCGGAATTTTGAAGCGCTTCGCATAGAATTCGAGCAGCTTGAGGTTTCCACCTCTGCCGTGAACGAGAATGAGAACAGCATCCTGACCTTTCTCTGAGGCTGGAATAAAGTGATGGACGAGCGTAGATATCTGGATCTTCATTTGTTTGACCTTCAAGGCGCTTTCCTCTGATATACTTTAAATGAAAGGAACTAAAGGGATGAAATCGGTCACCGACCAGTATCGGGATGCCGACGTAAAGGTCACTACGGGCCACGTCTCCGATTTGTCCAAAGTTCCAGTCCCCAACTACACCAACGAACAGCACGAAACCTGGGCGCTGATGTTTGAGCGGCAAATGAAGGTCCTTCCGGACAAAGCTTCCCAAGAATTTTTAGAGGGGCTCAAGCGCCTGAATCTCCCCTCTGACCGCATTCCAAAACTCAAAGATATCAGCGCGCTCCTTGAAAAGGCCAGCGGCTGGAGAATTGCTCGAGTCGAGGGCCTGGTTCCTGAACGAGAGTTTTTTGAGTGTTTGGCGGAGAAGCTCTTTCCTTGTACCGATTTTATTCGCGGCCGCGACGAGCTCGAGTATACGCCTTCGCCCGATATGTTTCATGATCTGTTTGGCCATCTTCCGCTGGTTACAAATCAGGCTTTTGCCGATTTCTACGAGCTCTTTGGTAGGGCCGCATTGAACGCAAACGAAGACATGCTTACAAAACTTCAGCGAATCTATTGGTTCAGTGTGGAGTTTGGATTGATTCAAGACGCAGAAGGCCTGCGAATTTATGGATCTGGAATTTTGTCATCCGTCGGAGAGGTTCCGTATTCCCTGGGCAATCAAGTGAGACGACACGCCTTTGATTTCGACAAAGTGAGCAATCAGTATTTTGAAATACATCATATGCAGGAAGATATTTTTGTAATCCCAAGCTTCGAATGGTTGCGCGACGAATTTCTTGCATTTGCAAAGAAGAATGGATTGCTTTAATTGAAAGCGAATTAGACGGACTCAGGAAAGCTTGAGTTCAATTCCAGCCTTTTGCATATCCCGGAAGTCTGCGTCCAAGCTGAGAATCGGAGCGTTATGCGCCAAAGAATAAACTGCGATTAAGAGGTCAAAGGACTTGATTGTAAGTCCCTTTTTTCCGAGAGAAGCGCCAAGGAGTCCCGCGTCCCGCCACAATTCAGTTGGTGTTGAAAGAAAATGACAGCCTTCGAAAAGGGGCAGATATTTTTGACGATCCTTATCGGACCGAAAACCTCTATAAATTTCTGTAAGAATCGGACCGCAAATGGCGACCTGATTGGCTGACAGAAGTTCATCCACAGTCTGTGCCCACCGAGATTTGCCTCGAAAAAATTCAATCCAACAGGACGTATCAACGAGAATCATCGCCGCGTCTTTGGCAGATCCAACCCAAAGCTGATTTTCCCACGAAGGCTTTGAAGAATAGATCGCTTTTCGCGCTTCTCAATTTCTTTCAGAGCTTCATGAACTGTCTCGGTGATACCGAGACCTGTGATACGAAGCGCGGTCTGAAGAATTGAATCGGGCACGTTGACCGTGATTTTTCTTAGATCGCGATTTCTTAGATTCATGTCATCAGTATAATGATATGGTCATTACCAGTCAAATGTATGTATGGCGGCGTCGCCCGAGCTTCTATTTCTTCAATTTAGTGGCCAACTTCGTCAAAACCGTCTTTTCATCGTGAGTGACTTTTACGCCAAATCCAAAGACCCCACCGGTTGCCTCTGCCACTCTTTGAGCTGCTGCCAATAACCAGTCGCCACCCTCGGCTCCCAGTCCTTCGAGCAGCGGATCTACCAAAGATTTTGCTCTTTTATAATTTTCGTCTGTGGGTTTGGCTTCAATCCAATTCAAAACCATCTTGAATGCCGCTGAATCTCGCTTAATTCCACGACCTTCGGCGATCTTCATAATTTCGGTTTTCTCCTCAGGAGAAATGCGACCGTCCGCCCAGGCCACATCCACGACGGGTACCAAGTAGAGAGCGCGAACGCTGTCTTCGGTAAAACCCGCAGCCAATAAGCGATCCGCCAGCTCCTTATCCTGGACCCCGGCGGCCTGCATTGAAGTCCTCGCCTTCAGTTTTGCGGCTAGTTCTGCATTTTGCTTTCGAAAATAGTCTTCTTCGATGGCTTTACGGCGTGGATCTAAGGGGTTTTCGGTCATTGTCAGTTCTCCTAATTCCCACTATGTCAAACGACGGGACACAAATGTCAAACTTGAACTGGAATGAATTGAGTAAACTGCCGGATGAGGACCTTTTGGCCATAAGGATCAAAGACCTCCCCCTCAAATTGGAGGAGTCTGACCTATGGCCCAGCATCCAAATTGTCATGACTGAGCTCAATTCCGCCCTTCCCGAGTTCCAGCCCTATCTATTTATAGGTGACGAATGGTTCTCCCCTGAAGGCGTCGCAGCGGTTTCAATCCCCTTTTTTCTCCTTCATCCACGCCTTCGGCAACTCGAGCGAACCAAGGTTTTGGAATGTGAAGGCGAAGACGACCTTGAATTTAAGAAGCTCTTAAGACATGAGCTCGGGCATGCCCTAGATCATGCCTTTAAACTTTCTCGTCGCAGAACCTGGGAGAAGACCTTTGGGTCTCCACAAAAAGAGTACCAGCCAGATACCTATCGACCGCGTCCCTACTCTCGTAACTATGTTCTTCATTTGAAACGTTGGTACGCTCAATCACATCCCGATGAAGATTTTGCCGAAACATTTGCTGTCTGGCTCAATCCACAAAGCGAATGGAAGGCTACTTATCGAAAGTGGGGGGCTCTTAAAAAATTAGAGTATCTGGAAACAATTGGGAAAGAGCTGAGAAAGAAAACATTCAAACAAAAATCTGCTCGAATGATTTCAGAATCTCGATATTTGAATTCGAGTCTTGCCGTCTATTACCAGAAAAAAATTAGATATAACGAAGAGGACTATCCAGATTTCTTCGACCGCGACCTTCTCAGAATATTTTCAAGAAAAAATCCAGAGGAGCCCAAAGCAGAGCTGGCGTTTCAGTTTATGAAGCGAACTCGGAAGTATCTTTTGTCGTCACTATCGCTATGGACTGGAGAAAAAAAGGTAACAATTAATGAACTTCTTTTGCGTTTAATTGAACGCTGTCGAGAACTTGAACTCATTGTGTCAAAATCTGAGGCCGAAACTGCGTCGGAAGTCTCGGCTTTTTTAACAACTCTGGTATCTCACTACCTGTTCACCGGACATTTTAGACGAACTGTGTAAAAATGGAGTAAGATGAAAAAGGTTGTCATCCTTTTCGATATCGCTACCGAGCCTCCCGCAGATCACAATTACAAAGATCTATTTAAAGACGTTTCATTTGAATCTGAAAAAGGCGTTTTTGACGCAGTAAAAAAAATGGGCTGTGATCCGATTCTCATCGGAGTTCACAATGATATTTATCGACTCACCCGAGATCTCAGTAAAATTCAGCCCGATCTTGTATTTAATTTGACCGAAGCATTTGGAAATCGACGAGACGGAGCCCCTCAACTGGCAGCCCTTTTGGATTTGCTAGAGATCCCCTATACCGGAACTAAATCTTTGGGACTCGGTCTGGCGCAGGACAAAAATCTGGCCAAGAAAATTTTGGTGCACCATCGCATCCGCGTTCCAAAGTGGATAACCTCGCACCTTCGTCGACCGCTCAAGTCCATTAAGACATTCGATTGGCCGGCCTTTGTGAAACCCACGATGGAAGAATCGTCCGAGGGAATTTCGCGCGACTCATTTGTGGAGAACGAGGCGGATTGTCTTTCTCGCATTCGCTATCTCCACGAAAAGTTTGGGACTGATGTAATAGTGGAAGAATTCATTGAGGGCCGAGAGCTCTATGTAAGCGTCATGGGAAACCAGCGACTGCAGGTTTTGCCCATTCGCGAAATTTCATTCAAAGATTATCCGGAAGATCTGCCAAAAGTGGCCACCTATAAAGTGAAGTGGGACCCGGAGTATCGAAAGCGATGGGGAATTCGAAATTCATTCGCCAAATTGACGGAAGAACAAACCGACGCAATTCAGTCCGTCGCTAAGAGATGCTTCGAGGCTCTTCAACTCTCGGGCTTTGCAAGATTTGATATCCGCCTCAAAGACGATGGAGAAATCGTGATTTTGGAAGCCAATCCAAACCCCAGCTTGAGTCCTTCTGACGATTTCGCGCAGTCCGCTAACAAGGCCGGCTTCGAATACGGTCAGACCGTTGAAAAAATCATTGATTTAGCTCTCCAGTAGCCGCATTTCCATGCTTTAATGCCCGAACTTATGGAGAAGTTTCGCTCGCCTCAGGACAAAGACTATCGATTTGCCATTCGGCATTCTGCTTCGCATTTGATGGCACAGGCCGTCCTTCGTTTATTTCCTAATTCGAAATTGACCGTTGGCCCCGCAACCGATGAGGGATTTTTTTACGATATCGATATGAGTGGAAAGACAATCACTCCTGAGGATTTGAGCAAGATCGAAGAGATGATGAAGAAGATCGTGAAAGAAAACTTTCCGGTCAAATGTCTTGAAATGGATCGAGCGGCCGCCAAAGATTTTGTAAAGAAGCAGGGGCAAACTTACAAACTCGAATTGATTGACTCCATTCCCGCAAACGAGGCTGTGACATTTTATTCGCAAGGCGAATTCACGGACCTCTGCGAAGGCCCCCATGTTAAATCGACGGGTGAACTGAAGCATGTGAAACTCTTAAGTTTTTCGGGCGCCTATTGGAAGGGCGATCAAGCCAACGCTCAGCTTCAGAGGATTTACGGTACGGCCTTTGAGACCAAAGAACTCTTGGACGCGCATTTAAAAATGCTGGACGAGGCGAAGAAGCGAGATCATCGAGAACTTGGGAAAAAACTCGATCTCTTTTCTTTTCATGAATGGTCCCCCGGAATTCCATTTTTTCATGCCAACGGCACCGAAGTCTTTAACCAGATGGCCGACTATATTCGCGAGCTCTATCGAACCTACGATTATCATGAAGTTCAAACACCCTTGATGTTTGATGAGCGTCTCTATGAAACCAGCGGGCATATTGAAACTTTTAAGGAAAATATGTTCGTTCTTAAGGACGATGACGAACGCTCGCTCTATTTGAAGCCAATGAATTGTCCGGGACACTGTCTTTTTTATCAGCACAGACTTTGGAGTTACAAAGAGCTCCCCATGCGAATTGCGGAATTCAGCAAACTCCATCGAAACGAAAGGTCCGGAGCTCTGCACGGAATGATGCGAGTTCGAGCAATGTCGCAAGACGATGCACATATTTTTTGTCGCGAGGATCAGGTGGAAGCTGAGACTGAGAAGTTTTTAGATTTTCTTGCGCAGGTATATAAAGCCTTTGGATTTAAATCCTACGAAGTGAAATTAGCACTCCGACCAGAGAAGAGACTGGGAAGTGACGAGATTTGGGATAAAGCCGAGCAGATTCTCGAAAAGTTTTTGAAAAAACGAGATATGCCTTACGAGCTGGTCAGCGGTGAGGGCGCGATCTACGGACCAAAATATGAATTTCATGTCCGCGATGCCATCGGCCGATCTTGGCAACTCGCGACTCTACAGCTTGATTATGTGATGCCCGAGCGATTTGGCTTAGAGTACGTCGGAGAAGATTCTAAGCGACACCGACCCGTGATGCTTCATCGAGCGATCTTCGGATCTCTCGAGAGATTCTTTGGCGTCTATTTGGAACACTGCGAAGGCTACTACCCCACATGGCTCGCACCGACTCAGGTTTATTTGGTTCCGATTCGTGAGAACCACGCCGCGTTTGCCGCCGAAGTTACCGCTCAGCTCAAAGCTAAGGGAATTCGAGTGATCAATGATTCGGAGAATTCAAATATGGGAGGCCGAGTTCGTAAGGCCACCAATTTGCGTGTGCCCTATATCGCCGTGATTGGCGATCGCGAAATGGAATCCAAATCTCTTGCGATAAAGACATCGAAGAATCTGGATCTTGGAACTCATCAGGTAAGTGATTTTATCTCGAAGATTATTTGCGAAATTGAAGCACGTTCACCCGAAAGTATGCTGCGTCCTTCTTAAATACAAAGCCTTCTACGACAAGACCCTCAGAGTCGTAATTGTGGATGTGAACTGCTTTGGGAAGTGGGTCTTGATAATTTTCTAGTCGAACGAGGCCTTCAAGAAGTTTGTCCTGGCCAAAGTAGCCAATGTTTTCCGACCTGACCTTAAAGGGGTCCTCATCTTTGCCATCGCCTTTCATAAAGGTCACCAAGCTCGAGCGAATTTCAATGCTCTTATTCTTAAATTCTTCGACCTTTTGCAGAACGCTTGCGCGAACCTCCGTGGATTTCTTGTGCATATCTTGATCAGCTTTAGAATCTGCGACGGGGAATCTACTCTTCAATCTTTTTACAAAGTTTTCAGCCTCCTGATCGTAGACAGAGTAACCGTCGATAGTTTCGGAGATTCCTCCCGGCCTTGGACCCACCGTGTTCCACGTTTGATTGGCCTTCCAATCATTTACCGCCATTCGCTGGTTGGGAACGAGAATGCTCCCGCGAAAGGGATAGTTCCTTTTGCCCAGTTTTTGCTTCACCGCTTCAGAACGAAATTCAGTCAGAAATTTGGAGTAATCGGATGCGACTTCCTTATGATAAATATCTCTCGCAGCCTCAAATTTAAGACCGAATTCGTTCTCGAGCTGTGCTTCTTGCGCTGCAATGCTGGCCTTCCGCGCGGGTTAAATCGATTTCTTTGAAATTGTGACTCTCTTCACAGTGAAGGCCAACCAGGGCGAAACTAAAGCTTAAAACCTGAATCACATGTTTAAACATCGCAAAACTTGTGCCAACGCATTCGACGAAATGACTCAGGATTTTCAGTTCTAATCGAGGCATCGACGTCGCAGCTGGGATATGGTCTAAATAGAGGTTGTGGGGGCGCTCCGGTTTCGACGGGTGGTCGGAGGTGCGTTCTGCGTGTCGAGGCGTCAGTGATCTCGTAACCTCATTGGCAAAAAAACCTAAATGGCGAAGATAATTTCGCTTTGGCTGCCTAAGTTGTAGCTCATCGATCTGGCCCGACTCCTGCTGAGGCCAGACGGTGTAAAAAAAGCAGGGATGTGCCATCAGAGTTTCTCAGTGTGATGAACGCATTATGATCTGAGGACCGGGCTGCGATTATCCTGTCTTCGGGAGCTTCGCAGTCTTAAATTAAATCGAGGGCTACACACGTAGTTTGGATGTATCAAAGCCATTCGGACGGGGGTTCGACTCCCCCCGCCTCCAAATAATTTTGTGCCAGCCTGCTGGCACACCTTCGCGTTACTACTGGTATTGGCAACGGCAACAAGTGGCCGTTGCCTCCACCAATTAACCAAAGCTAGTTACCCCCTTTGGGGACCCCAAAACTAAACCCTAAAACAAACCAACCACTTAAATAATCTCCTATGGCGATCCAAGGCCATGAGAGGCGTTACTTTAACATAGCGGCATCTTCTCTTGCGGGATCGGCAACATTCGCTTGTACACTTAAAGTCGTTAATTTAAATTAACGAGGTTGTCTGAAAAGGGAGAAATTCATTGCTCACTAAAAAAAGCCTCCACGAGATGACCCGACGTAACCTGTTAAAAATATCCGCAATCCTTGGCGTCGGTCTCTTCGGGTCACCAATTTATGGAATTG
>Ga0105044_10005821_pt1 | contig 16967 bp, 17 predicted proteins | sample MAT01_FD_78092 | JGI IMG/M metagenome (GOLD analysis project Ga0105044, IMG submission 78092) | Freshwater microbial communities from Lake Fryxell liftoff mats and glacier meltwater in Antarctica - MAT-01 | ecosystem: Environmental > Aquatic > Freshwater > Ice > Liftoff microbial mat | place...
AGGTCTGGCCAACCAATGCCGGCGCTGCCTTAAACACTGTGGCGTAATCCAGGCTGCCGACGTACGCCAGCACCAGACCAATACCCAAGAGAAAGCCAAGATCGCCAACTCGATTGACCAAGAAAGCTTTTAAGTTTGCGAATATCGCCGTGGGGCGTTTGTACCAGAAGCCAATCAAAAGATAGGACACTAGGCCCACGGCTTCCCAGCCGAAAAACAACTGCATGAAGTTGTTGCTCATCACGAGCATCAACATGGCAAAAGTGAACAGCGATATGTACGAGAAAAAGCGCTGGTAGCCGGGATCCTCGCGCATATAACCGATGGTGTAGATATGCACCATCAACGAGACCGAGGTGACCACTACCATCATCACGCCGGTCAAGCGGTCGATCAAAAAGCCGACTTCCGCGCTGATCGAACCCACCTGAAACCAGTTGTAGACGGTGATGTTGACACTCGGATGCGCATCCAGTGCCAGCAGTTTGAGCACATAGGCGCTCAAGATGGCACTGGTTGCAACGCCCACAATGGTGATCGTGTGCGCGCCGGCGCGGCCGATCTGGCGGCCAAATAGACCGGCCACTATCGCCGCGAGTAGTGGCGCGAGGGCGATCGTGAGTAGCAGCGTCTCGGTAATCAAGATCAGCCCCGCATGGTGTCGAGTTCGGCGACGTTGATGGTGCGCCGGCTACGGAAAACCACTACCAGAATTGCCAAGCCGATTGCGGCCTCGGCAGCGGCAACGGTCAGAATGAAGAACACGAACACTTGACCCGCCATATCATTCAAATAGTGCGAGAAGGCGACGAAGTTAATATTCACGCTGAGCAGCATTAATTCGATCGCCATCAGCAAAATGATGATGTTTTTGCGATTAATGAAAATGCCGGCGACGCTGATGCAGAAGAGGATTGCCGCCAGAATCAGCCACCATGACAGGGGAATCATGCGCCGTGTCCTTCTTTGGCTTCAGTCGCGACCTTGACCACGCGCAGACGCTCAGCCTTGGTGACGCGAATCTGGTGGCTGGGAACCTGCAACTTTCCGCCCTCACGGCGCCGATGCGTCAAGGTGATCGCGGCGACAATCGCAACCAGCAGGATGACCGCGGCAATTTCAAATGGGTACACATAGTCGGTGTAGAGCAGGCGCCCCAGGTTCTCGGTGTTGCTGGAAGCCGTAGCCGCAGCCGGCGCAAATTGCGCGGCACCGAAGTAGTCTGAATTCAGCACAGCAATCATCTGCGCCGCCATGATCACCGCAACGGCCGCACCCAACGGCAGATAGCGAGCAAAGCCTTCGCGCAAAGGCACAGTGTTGATATCGAGCATCATTACGACGAACAGAAACAGCACCATGACGGCACCGACATACACTAAAACCAAGGTTATCCCCAAGAACTCAGCACGCAGTAGGATCCAGAGCATGGCGCTGGTGAAAAACGTCAGCACTAAACACATGACAGCGTGCACCGGGTTGCGCACGGTGACAACGGCAGTGGCGGCGACGACTAACAGGCTCGCCAGCGCGAAGAACAGAATTTTCTCGTAAATCATTCCAGAGAGCCTTTAGCGAAATGGCGCGTCCTGCGCGCGTGCTGCAGCAATGTCGTTCTCGTAACGATCGCCGATCGCAAGCAATTGCATTTTGTTGACGACATTCTCTCCGCGCTGCTCGAAATGATATTCGTGGATATCGGTTTCCACGATCGAATCGACCGGACAGGATTCTTCGCAAAAGCCACAAAATATGCACTTGAACAAATCGATGTCATAACGGGTGGTGCGTCGCGTACCGTCTGCTCGCATCTCCGAATCAATGGTGATCGCGAGGGCAGGGCACACCGCTTCGCATAACTTGCAAGCAATACAACGTTCTTCGCCATTGGGATAGCGACGCAAGGCATGCAGGCCACGGAAACGATTCGACTTTGGCGTCTTCTCGTCTGGATAACGCAAGGTGTACTTGGGCCTGAAGAAATAGCGGCCAGTGAGCGAAAGGCCCACTAGCAATTCTTTCAGCATCAGGCTTTTGAAATATTGAGTGACGGCACCCATCGACTCGTAACTCCAGGTAGATCGCGGTTTGCGGTGGAATTCAATTGCCCGGTGGCAATTAGATCCCTCGTTCGACGACCTTCGTCAAAATCAGTATCGCCGCCACCACGATCCAGACAATCGTGATCGGGATGAACACCTTCCAGCCCAAGCGCATGATCTGGTCGTAGCGATAGCGCGGGAAAGTGGCGCGGAACCACAGGTAGCAAAATGCGAAAAATCCAGCCTTAGCGAACAACCAGATGAAGCTTGGCTCGCCCAAGGGGCCGCCAATCCAGCCTTGTACCGGCGACAACCAGCCGCCCAAGAACATGATTGCGGCCAAAAAACTGATCAGAAGCATGTTGGCGTATTCGGCCAGGAAGAACACCGCGAACGCCGCGCCGGAGTATTCAACATGGAAACCCGCAACGATTTCAGACTCGCCCTCGGCGACGTCAAACGGTGCCCGATTAGTTTCCGCGACGCCCGAGATGAAGTAAATAATAAATAACGGTAGCAGTGGCAGCCAGAACCATTCGAAGAAGCCCGCATTGCCTGCCTGTGCGAGAACAATCTTCTCCAGGTTTAAGCTTCCAGACGCAATCAATACACCGACCAAGGCAAAACCCATCGCGATTTCATAGGAAACGATCTGTGCAGCGGATCGCATCGCGCCGAGAAAGGCGTATTTTGAATTGGATGCCCAGCCCGCGAGGATCACGCCATAAACGCCAAGCGAGGTCATCGCGAGCAGATAAAGCAAGCCGGCATCAATTTTGGATAGTGCTACACCCTGATCGAAGGGGATGACGGCCCACGCAGCGAAGGCCGGGGCCAGTGTGAGCAGGGGCGCGATAATGTAAAGGGTACGATCGACATTGGTCGGAATGACCAATTCCTTGAACAACATTTTGGCCGTATCGGCAAAAGGCTGTAACAAGCCGAGCGGCCCGATTTGATTGGGGCCCATGCGTACCTGCATGAAGCCAATGACCTTGCGCTCCGCCAGTGTGAAAAACGCGACAGCGATAATGAGTGGAACCGAGACCAGTAATACTTTGACGGTGGTCCAAATGACCAGAATCAGATCATCCATGACGCACCTGCTCAAGCTGCACACGTTGACCCGTCAATGGCAGGGCCGCTGTTTGCGCATGGCCGCCGAGCACCAAGCACACCCCGCGCGGAACCCAGCGCGATGCGGTGCAGGTATAGCGGACACCGTTGGACATCAGTTCGCCTTCCTGACCAATGCCGAGTGCTATCGCGTCTTCCGGGTGCAACTTCAGATGCGCTTGCTCACCCAGCGGGGATGCTTGCAGTGCTGGTGCGCGGCGAACGACACCATCGACTGCATAAATTGGCGTATAGCGCTGCACGATATGGCCTGTGCCTTCGGCGACCGCGGCGGGCGCCGCGCTATAGGTGCCTTCGGAAATGGAACGCGGGCTCAAGTGCGCACTGACAATGCTGTACAGCGCGCTGAAGTCGGTGAAGTTAAAGTTCGGCAGTTGCAACGATTCGCCGAGCGCGCGCAAGATGCGCCATCCTGCTCGGGCGGATCCGGGAAGCTTTGCCGCCGCGGCCGTGGTTTGAATTAATCCGTCGACATTAACGTGCGAGCCATCCACTTCCGCTGGGAGACCAATCGGCAACAAAATATTTGCGGCTGACTCAAGCGCTGCGCTGCGAAACGCGGAGAAGGCGATGACGAAATCTGCTTTATCAAGCGCACTCGCCAACTCTGCACCGCGTGCGAAATCCTGAGGCACCTCGGCGCCGTAAATTACATAGGCGCGCTTGCCGCTGAGGACTTCACTCGCGTTCTGACCCCGCGGGGCGGAGGCAGCGCCGGGTCCGCGGTGTGGCAAGCAGCCTAAGCGCCATGCGGCGACGCCATTTGCGCCAGACGGCATTTCATCAAAACTGCTGTCGGTGTTGCTTGCGATGAAGCGAGCAAGGCGGCGCATGACCGAAGCTGCTGGATGTGCGACGGCGTGGTCACCAAACAGAATTCGGCTCGGTGTGGCGTCGATCAAGCTGCGCGCGACATCACTTGGCGCGCGATCGCTGGCAGAATTCGGTGCGAGTGCAGCCAACTCAGCCGGCAGATCGATTCCGCGCAAATTCGATACCGCAGATGCCAGACCCGCCAATTCGCGCAACTGCGCAGCAGGATCGCCAACGAATTTACCGGTCAGTTCGAAGTGATGTTCAAAATCCAGCGGATTGATCGCGTGGATCTGCGCGCCATTGCGCCATGCACGACGAATCAGATGGCCGAGGATGGGTTGATCGAGCCGCGGGTGCGCGCCGACCAACAGAATCGCGCGGGCATTCGGATATTCAGCCAGCGGCGTTTCGAATCCCGGCGAGAAGCCGCGCGCAGAATCGTCACTGAAATCGAGTTGCTGAGCGCGATGATCAATGTGCGCTGAACCGAGTCCACGCACTAATGCCTGCGCCAGATAGAGCTCTTCTGCCGTGACATTTGCACTGACGACGGCCGCCAACTGATCCGCGCCATGTGCAGAAATTTGCGCCTTTATGGCTTGCGTAGCCGCCGCAATCGCATCGTCCCAGTTAACCTCGACCCATTGACCATTGCGCTTGATCAGCGGCTCGGTCAAGCGATCAGCGTGCACCATTCCCTGGTGGCTATAACGGTCGCGGTCTGAAAGCCAGCTCTCGTTGATCGCTTCGTTGTCGCGCGGAACCGTGCGCAAGATTTCGCCACGCCGCAAATGCAGATGAAGATTCGAACCCAGCGCGTCATGAAATCCGATGCCATCGCGTGCAATCAACTCCCACGGACGCGCGCGGAAACGAAACACTTTATTGGTCAATGCGCCAACCGGGCACAGGTCAATGATGTTTCCCGAGACTTCCGAGTGCAGCGGTTCACCAAGATAGGTGCCGATTTCCAGATGCTCACCACGGTACATGCCGCCGAGCTCGGCCGTGCCGGCGATCTCATCCATAAAGCGCACACAACGCGTGCAGTGAATGCAGCGCGTCATATCAGTAGAGACCAACGGACCCAGATCCTCGTCCGGCACGACGCGCTTGCGCTCGGCAAAACGAGAGACGGATCGACCGTAGCCGATCGCCAAATCTTGCAGCTCGCATTCGCCGCCCTGATCACAGATCGGGCAATCGAGCGGATGGTTGACCAGCAAGAACTCCATTACATTGCGCTGCGAATCGAGCGCACGCTTACTGCGTGTCGACACCTTCATGCCTTCCATGACTGGTGTCGCGCACGCGGGCATGGGCTTCGGCGCTTTCTCGACTTCGACCAGACACATACGGCAATTGGCGGCGATCGCGAGTTTTTCGTGATAACAGAAGCGCGGGATCTGGATGCCGTGCTTGTCGGCGGCCTGAATGATCATCGAGCCCTTCGGCGTCGACATGGCTACGCCGTCGATCTCGATATTCACCATATCGGGCGCTGCACTTGCCACCGGCCTTGCGCTCATGCCGCCATCCTCGTGCCGGGCTCGATCATCGATCGCTTATGGGTCACGAAATACTCGAATTCCGGCCAGAACTGTTTGAGCATGCCCTGCACCGGCCATGCCGCAGCCTCACCGAAAGCGCAGATGGTATGGCCTTCGATCTGTCCGGCGGCGCTTTTCAGTAGCTGCAAATCGCCCTCGCGGCCCTGGCCCTCGGAGATACGAAGCAACACGCGATACATCCAACCCGTGCCCTCGCGGCACGGCGTACATTGGCCGCAGGATTCGTGGTAATAGAACCGCGAAATACGCGTCAGCGCTCGCACCATGCAGGTACTGTCGTCCATCACGATGACCGCGCCAGAGCCAAGGCCCGATCCGGCCTTCTGCAACGCATCAAAATCCATAGTGATATTCATCATCACATCGGACGGCAACACCGGCATCGACGATCCGCCAGGTATCACACCTTTGAGCGTGCGGCCTGGGCGCAATCCGCCTGCGACTTCGAGCATGTCCTTGAACGGAATGCCGAGCGGAAGTTCGTAATTGCCCGGCTTCTGCACATGTCCGGAGATCGAGAAGCACTTCGGGCCACCGTTGTTGGCCTTGCCGATACTCAAGAACCACTCTGCGCCATTGCGGATGATCGCCGGCACCGATGCGAAGGTCTCGGTGTTGTTGATCGTCGTCGGCCGACCATAGAGGCCGAAATTAGCAGGGAAGGGCGGTTTGAAGCGCGGCTGACCTTTCTTCCCTTCGAGCGACTCCATCAATGCGGTCTCCTCGCCGCAGATGTAGGCGCCAGCGCCCAAGCTCGCATACAGCTCGAAATCTAGGCCAGAGCCCAAGATGTTCTGACCGAGCCAGCCATTCGCTCGCGCATCCTGCAGTGCACGTTCGAAATTCTGGAACGGTTCGTTCTGGAATTCGCCGCGCATGTAGTTGTAGCCGATGCTCGCACCCATGGCGAAGCCACCGATGATCATGCCCTCGATGACCGCGTGCGGATTGAAGCGCAAGATGTCGCGGTCATGGCAGGTGCCGGGTTCAGATTCATCCGAGTTGCACAGCAGATATTTAATGCCCGGCGCATTTCGCGGCATGAAACTCCACTTAAGGCCGGTCGGAAAGCCCGCTCCACCACGTCCGCGCAGCGCGGAGGCTTTGGGGACGTCAATCACCTGTTCGCGTGTCCAGCCTTCACTCAGGATCTTACGCAGCGCTTGATAGCCCCCGGACTTTAGATAGCTGTCATAGCTGGCTGGCTGATCAAAATGCAAAGTCGTGAATACGACATTGTGCGCCTGCGGAATCAGCCCGAGTGGATTCATGCGTTCAGCGGTCATGCCAATCCATCCAGGATGCGATCGACTTTCTCAGCCGTCAGTTGTTCGTGATAATCACCGTTCACCCACATCATCGGTGCGCGCACGCAGCCGGCCAGACATTCCTCTTCTTCAATGAGATGAATACGGCCATCTGGCGTGCTTTCGCCGAGGCTGATGCCAAGCTTGTGTTCGACATGCTCAACAATGGCGTCCGCTCCAACTAGCCAGCACGAGATATTGGTACAGATCGATACTTTGTTACGGCCACAGGCGCCGATGTGGAAGAGCGAGTAGAAAGTCGCCACCTCAAAGGCTTGCGTCTGCGTGATGCCGATGTATTTGGCCACCGCGACGATCAAAGCGTCGGTGAGATGCCCCTGATTCTGGTTCTGCGCAATGCGCAATCCCGCCAGAATTGCGCTGCGTCGGCGATCGGCCGGGTACTTCGCGAGCCACGCATCCAGTTCGATACGCGAATGTTCTGTCAGGAGCAGCATCGGATCAATGGGCTCAGCGGCCAGCAATTCCAGCTTGTGCGCCTTCATCGATCGATCTCCCCGAAGACGATATCCAGCGTGCCAATCACAGCGACGACGTCCGGCAACATGTGACCACTGACGATTTCGTCCATCGCTGAGAGGTGCACGAAACCGGGCGCGCGCAACTTCACGCGGAATGGCTTATTGGCGCCGTCCGAGATGATGTAAGCGCCAAACTCACCCTTGGGCGCTTCGACAGCGCAATAGACCTCGCCTGCCGGCGTGCAATAGCCCTCGGTAAACAGTTTGAAGTGATGAATCAACGCTTCCATGTCGTCTTTCATCTCGACACGTGAGGGTGGTGCGACCTTGAAATTACGCAGCATCACTTCGCCGGGATTGGCGCGCAGCCAGCGAATGCACTGTTGAATCATCCGGTTGGACTGGCGCATTTCTTCGACGCGGATCAGGTAACGATCGTAGCAATCGCCATTCACACCAACTGGAATGTCAAATTCCAACTGATCATAGGCCGCATAGCTTTGCTTCTTGCGCAAATCCCAGGCAATGCCGGAGCCGCGCAGCATCGGCCCGGTCATGCCCATGCGCAGCGCCATTTCGGGCGGTATCACGCCGATGTTCACAGTGCGCTGCTTCCAGATGCGGTTATCTGTCAACAGCGTCTCGTACTCGTCAATACGTGTCGGGAAATCCTCCGTGAAGGCCTGCAGGAAATCCAACATGCTGCCTTCGCGCCAATCATTGCGGCGCTTCAGATCTTTACCCTTGGTCCACGGGCTCTCACGATATTGCGGCATGCGATCCGGCAAATCGCGATAGACGCCACCGGGGCGGTAGTAGGTCGCGTGCAGACGCGCACCCGATACCGCTTCGTAGCAATCCATCAGTTCCTCGCGCTCGCGAAAGGCGTACAGGAACAACGTCATGGCACCAAGATCGAGTGCGTTTGAGCCCAGCCACATCAAGTGATTGAGGATGCGCGTGATCTCATCGAACATGGTGCGGATGTACTGCGCACGAATTGGCGCCTCGACCCCGAGCAAGCGCTCGATCGAACGCACATAAGCATGCTCATTGCACATCATCGACACATAATCGAGGCGATCCATATAACCGATGGAATGGTTGTATGGCTTTGATTCGGCAAGCTTTTCAGTGCCGCGATGGAGCAAGCCGATATGCGGATCAGCACGTACGATGGTCTCGCCATCAAGCTCCAGCACCAAGCGCAGCACACCGTGCGCGGCTGGATGCTGCGGGCCAAAATTCATCGTGTAGTTGCGAATCTCAGCCATGGTCAGACCGGCTTCCCTGCAGTCTCGGTGTTCGCCGCGAGATAGCGCGAATCATCACGAATCACGCGTGGCACGCCCACGCGCGGCTCAATTGAAACGGGCTCATAGACCACACGTCCCTTGTCCGGGTCGTAACGTACTTCGACATTTCCAATCAGCGGGAAATCCTTGCGGAAAGGATGCCCCATGAAGCCGTAATCAGTGAGCAAGCGTCGCAAATCAGGATGCCCGTCATAGGCAATGCCATAGAGGTCGAAGGCCTCCCGCTCGAACCAATTCGCTGCACCCCAAATATCAACTACAGACGGCACCACCGGCATCCCATCGTCTTCGGCGAAATAGCGCACGCGCAAGCGCATATTCCGCTCCAGCGACAGCAAATGGACGACAGTCGCGTAACGATTTGGAATGTGCTCCGGCCGCGGGCGATTGGCCCACGCGAAGCGGCCCGGGCCTTCGCCCTGCACGCCGCGGCTGAAGCCTTCGACAGTGACCGATTCGGTGTTCCACTCGTCTTGGCCGAAGGACAAATAATCCACGCCGCAAAGATCAATCAGCATCTCGAACTTGAACGCAGGATCGTCCCGTAGGACCCGCGCGATTTCAAGCCAATGGCTGGCGCGAACTTCGATCGTGTACTGCCCGAAGGCTGCGCGTGCGCTGCTTATGGCGTCGCCGAAGCGGGCCTGGATCTGCTCCAGCATGGGGGCGGCGTCTGTCATGAGATTTAGCGTGCGATGGTGTTGGTGCGACGAATCTTCTTCTGCAATTGAAGAATGCCGTAGATCAACGCTTCCGCGGTAGGTGGACATCCGGGCACATAGATATCAACCGGCACGATGCGGTCACAGCCCCGAACCACCGAGTAGGAATAGTGATAGTAGCCGCCGCCATTCGCACATGAGCCCATGGAAATGACCCATTTGGGATCAGGCATCTGGTCGTAAACTTTGCGCAGCGCCGGCGCCATCTTGTTAACCAGCGTGCCGGCGACGATCATCACGTCGGACTGCCGCGGCGAGGGCCGGAACACGACGCCAAAGCGGTCGAGATCAAGCCGCGCAGCGCCAGCGTGCATCATTTCGACCGCGCAACACGCGAGACCAAAGGTCATCGGCCACATGGATCCAGTCCGTGCCCAGTTGATTAGCGCATCCGCGCTGGTCGTGGCAAAGCCACGTTCGATCAACGGATTGTCTGCATCGGGACGCAGGATGTCATCAACCGCTCCGAGCGGCGACGGGTTGTGAAAAATATCGCTCACTCCCATTCCAGCGCTCCTTTCTTCCATTCGTAAATGAAACCAACCACAAGCAGCCCCAGAAATACACTCATGGACGCAAGCGCCGGCCAGCCCAGTTCATCGATCACCACCGCCCATGGAAACAGGAAGGCGATCTCCAGATCAAAAATAATGAACAGGATGGCGACGAGGTAGTAGCGCACGTCGAACTTCATGCGCGCGTCTTCAAAGGCTTCGAAGCCGCACTCATACGGCGACAGTTTCTCGGCGCCCGGGTTGCGCGGACCTAAGATGCTGCCGAGGACGAGCATCGCCGAGCCGATCACGGTTGCCACAATCAGGAAGATCACGATCGGAAGGTATTGACCCAGATCCATGGCGCTTGAGCTCCCTTTGCGTGTCCCTGGACTCTTTGAAGCTGCGGCCCGGCGTTGGACCGGGCCGCGCTAGTGCGCTTGCGCGCTGATTGGTGCCGACGAACAGACTCGAACTGTCACGGGTTTAACCCCACTACCACCTCAAAGTAGCGTGTCTACCAATTCCACCACGTCGGCATTTGAAACTGATCTGCGGACTGGCCGCAATTATGGCTGCTTTTCTTTCAACTGGGGCGACGTCGTGGCACTGTCCGGCGCGGATTCCGCAGCGGTGGGTGCACTTGAGGTAGTCACCTCGGCGGATTCAGAAGCCACTGCCGCGGCGCCAGATTCGGATGATGGAGCAGTTGTATCTTCAACTGTCGAAGCTGCAGGGGCATCACCGATGACAGTGGCCGGGACTTCACCCGTAGCTCCGTCGGGAGACCCCGCCACATCTGGAGACGGCAACGCGTTTGGATCCGGCGTGTCGGCGACGGGCGGTAGATTGCCCATGATGCCAAGGTCATCCGTGCTCTGGCGCGCAAGACCGACCCGCGTCTCGTACACCGCCATGCCCAGACTCAACGCGAAAAACGCAACTGCCAACCATTTGGTCGCGCTGGACAAGAAATTGGCAGACCCGCGGGCGCCGAACACCGTGCCAGAAGCGCCCGCGCCGAAGCCCGAGCCAGCACCTGCGCCGCTGCCACGTTGCATCATGATAAAAGTGATCATGGCGATGGTCACCACCAAGTACAACACGATTGAAGCGATCTTCATTTGACGTTTTTCTCGATGGCGCACCGCGAAGCTGCGCGGCAAATTTCTGCGAAGTCGTCAGGGACCAGGGATGCACCGCCGATGAGCCCGCCATCGATGTCCGCGAGTGCGAACAATTGCGTTGCATTGGAGCCCTTGACGCTGCCGCCGTAAAGGATCCGAATAAGACTCGAAAGCATAGCATCGCGCTCGCCAATTGCGCTACGGATCAACGCATGAACTTCCTGCGCCTGCTCAGGACTCGCCGACAGGCCGGTGCCGATCGCCCAGACGGGCTCATATGCCACCACCACGGTTTCAAGAACGCAACTACCGATCTGGTCAAATAAGGCCTGCAATTGACGCAGCACAACCGCATGGGTCTGGCCGGACTCGCGCTGCTCCAGCGTTTCGCCGACGCAGAGCACCGGACAAAGGCCAGCATCCAGTGCACGAGCGAACTTGAGCGCGATGACGGAATCGGTATCGCCAAGAATATGTCGTCGTTCCGAATGTCCCACTAGAACAAAGCGGGCACCAGTATCTAGCAGCATTTCTGCAGAGATTTCGCCGGTGAAGGCGCCAGATTTTTGCGCCGCAAGATCTTGGGCGCCGATAATCAAGTTGCCATCGGCGGCGAGCGACCTTACCTCGCTGAGGTAAACTACCGGCGGTAGTACGCCGATCTCGACCGATGGCAACTCGGCCGCGACGGCCCGCGCCGATGCACCCCACATCCGCACGCTCGTGCGGTTGCCGTTCATCTTCCAGTTACCGAGTACCAGCGAGCGTCGCATGGGATTTGTCGTGTTTTTCCGGGCTCCGCAACATAGCGATGCGCGCCGTGAGCGGCAAGTTCTCTGGTCGCATTTCCTTGTTCTTTCTACGCCCGCGCGCCTACAATGGGCGGCTTGCTCATTCCTGGTCATGGATTGAGTCTTACGCGTCTTGCTCGGTCGGTCGCCTAAAGGCAGGTCGTCCCACTGGGCTTGGCGTTTGTCTGTAGTTTTCTCATCAGGAGCGTTTCCATGCCTCTCAACGCCACGCAGTCCGGCGACGTCATCAAAATTCATCAACGCAGCGCTGGCGATACCGGTTCTCCGGAAGTCCAGGTTGCGCTGATCACCGCGCGTATTGAAATGCTTGCAAAGCACTTTGAATCGCATAAGAAAGATCATCACTCACGTCGTGGTCTGCTGAAATTGGTCAACCAGCGCCGTCAATTGCTCGCTTATCTGAAGCGCAAAGACGATGCGCGGTATCGATCGCTGATCGAGAAGCTCGGTTTACGTCGTTAAAGTCAACACCTAGAGGGCTGTGCGCAAGCACGGCCCTCACTCATTCTGCTGCACACAAGTCTTCAAGTACGCAAAGGACACCCCCCAGTGGCGAAGGTCACCAAGCAATTCAAATACGGCGAGCAGTTGGTTACGTTGGAAACCGGCGAGATCGCACGTCAGGCAACGGCAGCAGTGTTGGTCAGCATCGATGGCACCGTGGTTCTGGTGACCGTGGTGGCCGACAAGCGCACGAAGGAAGGCCGCGACTTCTTCCCGATGACCGTTAACTATCAAGAGAAGTTCTATGCCGGTGGCCGCATCCCCGGCGGCTTCTTCAAGCGTGAAGGTCGTCCGACTGAGCGCGAGACGCTGACCTCGCGATTGATTGATCGCCCGGTGCGTCCGCTGTTCCCGGAAGGCTTCTTCCACGACATTCAGATCATGGCTACCGTGATGTCGATGAATCCGGAACTGGATTCGGCGATCCCGGCGTTGATCGGCGCATCTGCAGCCTTGAGTCTGTCTGGCCTGCCATTTGGCGGCCCGATCGCGATCGCCAAGGTCGGCTACTTAAACGGCGCGTATGTGCTGAACCCGACCACCACGCAGTTGAAGGAATCGCAGCTTGAATTGGTGGTTGCGGGCACCGACAAAGCCGTGCTGATGGTGGAATCCGAAGCGCAGTTGCTGAGCGAAGAAGTGATGCTCGGCGCGGTGATGTTTGGACACCAACAGCAGCAAGTGGTGATCCAGGCGATCAATGAGTTGGTCGCCGAAGTGGGCGTCACCAAGTTCCCGTGGACACCCGTCGTCGAACTGGCGCAGTTGGATGCCGCGGTGCTCGCAATCGCCGAAGCGCCGTTGAATGCCGCTTATGACATTCGCGAGAAGCCGGAACGCCGTAGTGCCTCGGGTGCCGCCAAAACTGCGGCCATCGCAGGACTGGCCGAGCAATCCTCGGCGCAGGGCTGGACCGACGCGCAGATCGGTCGCAGCTTTGAAAATATTCAATACAACATGGTGCGTCGCCGCATCATCGAAGGCCAGCCGCGTATCGATGGTCGTGATACCAGCACGGTGCGCCCGATCTCCGTGCGCGCCGGCATCTTGCCGCGTACTCATGGCTCGGCGCTGTTCACGCGTGGTGAAACGCAGGCCATCGTCACCGTGACGCTGGGCACCTCGCGTGATTCGCAGTTGATCGACGCGATCGAAGGCGAATCGCGCGAGAGCTTCATGATGCATTACAACTTTCCGCCGTATTCGGTGGGCGAGATCAGCATGATGCTCGCACCGAAACGTCGCGAAATCGGTCATGGCCGTCTGGCCAAGCGCGGCGTTGAAGCCGTAATGCCGAAGATCGAAGACTTTCCTTATGTTATCCGCGTGGTCGCGGAGATCACCGAGTCGAACGGTTCGAGCTCGATGGCTTCGGTTTGCGGCGCCTCACTTGCACTGATGGATGCGGGCGTTCCGCTTAAAGCGCCGGTCGCTGGTATTGCCATGGGTTTGATCAAGGAAGGCGAGAAGTTTGCCGTGATCAGCGACATCCTGGGCGACGAAGATCATCTCGGCGACATGGATTTCAAGGTGGCCGGTTCCTGGGAGGGCATCAGTGCCCTGCAGATGGACATCAAGATTGACGGCATCACCGAGGAGATCATGCGCACCGCACTTACGCAAGCGCGTGAGGGTCGTCGCTTTATCCTCGGCGAAATGGCGAAAGTGCTTGATCAGCCGCGCCCGGAAATGAGCGAGTACGCACCGCGCTTGTTCACCATGAAGATCCATCCGGACAAGATCCGCGATGTGATTGGCAAGGGCGGCGTCACCATCCGCGCCATCACCGAAGAGACCGGCACCATCATCGACATTCAGGACGACGGCACGATCACTATCGCGTCGAACAACCAGGTTGCCGCTGATGCCGCGCGTAAGCGTATCGAGCAGATCACTGCTGACGTCGAGCCGGGCCGGATCTACGAAGGCAAAGTTGCCAAGCTGATGGACTTCGGCGCATTCGTGACCATTCTGCCGGGCCGCGATGGCCTGGTGCACGTCTCGCAGATTTCCAACGAGCGCGTCGAGCGCGTTTCCGACAAGCTCAAAGAGGGTGATTCGGTGCGCGTGAAAGTGCTCGAAGTCGACAAACAGGGCCGTATCCGCTTGTCAATCAAAGCGGTGTTTGAAGACGAACAAGCGGCGCGCGGCGAAGGCTGAGCGCTGCAAAATGTTGAGCAAGAACGGGTCCTGATGGGCCCGTTTTTGTTTGCGCAATGCGTTAAGCTGACATAGACCGTGACCAATTCTCTGCCCCAATGAATGCCGTTCTGTGCCCTGCAAACTACGACGACATCCGTCGTTTGCCAGAACACGTCTCTGGCGAATTGATATTCGGTTCTATGTATTCGCAACCGCGGCCGACTGCGCGTCATGCTGGTGTGGAAACTGGGATAGCTGCCGAGCTTAGAAACCCATTTGGCGTCGGACGCGGCGGACCCGGTGGTTGGGTGATTTTGGTTGAGCCTGAACTGCACTTGGGTCAACACGTGCTAGTGCCCGATCTCGCCGGTTGGCGCCGCGAACGACTGCCATTGATTCCGGACGGTCAGATTGATGTGGTGCCGGATTGGGTCTGCGAAATCCTCTCACCAAGCACTGCGAGTAAGGATCGAAAACTAAAATTGCCGCTCTACGGCCAACTCGGCGTAGCGCACGCGTGGCTCGTCGATCCCTATGCAAAAACCGTCGAGGTGATGCGCTACAGCGACGGTCATTGGGTGCTACTTGGCACGCATGGTGATGATGACTCGATGCGTGCGGAACCCTTCGATGCAGTTGCCATCGAACTTGCCCACTTGTGGGCGTGGTAGTCCAATTGTTGATCGCAAATCCGTGTGTAGCCCCGAGTCACTGAGAACGCCGAATTCGGGTGCTGAGAGTGTCCATCCAACACAAGCGAATCGTGCAGCTTGTCACTTCCTTGGCTCACATTCCGGCTAGCATCTGGGCCACTGACTTTGGAGCGCGCGGGCATGTCCGATCCGAATAATCCGTGGATGCCTGACTGGCAATCCATGCAAAAACAGATGTTCTCCGCTTGGACCGATGCGGCACGCGGCGGTGGTGGGCAGATGGGAATGGGCGGCACGTCTCCGATTCCCGAAGGCTTTGATGTCTGGATGAAGTTGATGGGCAACACCGGTGGTAATCCCGCACTCGACAAGGTGATGGGTGCCGCCAAGCAGTTCACTGATTTCATGCAAGGCGTCGTAGGACAAGTCGCCACCAAACAGCCTGATTTCTTGAACCCGGCTGCGCTGCGAACCGCAATGGAACAGGCTATGGGTGGGCTTTCAAAAGCCAATAATCCGGTGCTAAGTGCCTTTGAAGGCATCAGCGCGCAAGGCGCGCGCGGGATTGAAGATCTGTACAAAGAGTTTATGAAAGGCGCGCAGCCGATGATGAATGAGGCCACGGCGCAGTTGTCGACGCCGGCCTTTGGCATGCAGCGCGAGCAGCAAGAGCGACATCAGGGTTTACTCAAGTCGATGGCTGAGTACAACGATAAATCCTCGCGCTTCCAGGCTTTGTTGTACAAGGCCAGCCGCGTTGGTATGGATAAGTTCGAGTCAAAAATGGAAGAGCGCGCGGAGCCGGGCCGCCAGATCACCAGCATGCGCGGCCTTTACGATGTCTTCGTCGATGCAGCCGAGGAAGGCTACGCCGAGATCGCGCTAACGGACGAGTTCCGCGAAGCTTACGGCGATATGGTCAATACCCAGATGCGTCTTCGTCAGCGCGTACAAAGCGAAGTCGAGCGCTCCAGTGCGGCACTCGGCATGCCGTCGAGAACCGAACTGGACACCGTGCACAAGCGCATGCATGAAATGCGGCGGCAAATGGCCGATCTGCGCGAGCAATTGCAAGACATGGGAGTTGCATCGAGTAGCAAGCCCGCTGCGGCCCCAGCGCCGGCCGCAACGAGCGTGAAGCCGAAGTCGAGCGCCAAGCGTGTACCGGCGGCCAAGGCGGCTGTGAAGCCGGAAGTCGCGGTTGCCCAAAAAAGCGACATCCCATCAGCAGCGGCGCCGCGCGCGTCCAAGCGTAAACGGAACTGATCGCCATGGGTCCTATCAATATCAACCCCAAAGATGCGCTCGACGAAGTCATGCGCTTTAGCCAGAAATTGACGGCGAGCACCAAAGTCCTGCGCGAAGTGGACGACGTGCATTACGGCGCCACGGAGAAAGAAGAAGTCTACCGCGAAGATAAATTGGTGCTCTATCACTTCAAGAGCGAGCGCCCACCGACTGCGAAAGTGCCGATTTTGATTGTCTACGCATTAGTCAATCGGCCTTATATGACCGATTTGCAAGCGGACAGGTCATTGGTGCGCAACCTACAGGCGCAAGGTGAAGATGTCTATTTGATTGATTGGGGCTACCCGGATGCCGCCGATCGCTATACCTCGCTCGACGATTATATCAATGGTTATATTCGCCGCTGTGTCGACCAAGTGGCGCGCCGACACAATTTGAAGAAGATCAATCTGCTCGGTATTTGCCAAGGTGGCGCATTCTCCTTGTGCTTCAGCGCGATTTATCCGCAGAAGGTGCAGAATCTGATTGCAATGGTCACGCCGGTGGATTTTCACACGCCGGATAACATGCTCTCGCACTGGACGCAAGGTATCG
>Ga0105044_10005824_pt1 | contig 16964 bp, 9 predicted proteins | sample MAT01_FD_78092 | JGI IMG/M metagenome (GOLD analysis project Ga0105044, IMG submission 78092) | Freshwater microbial communities from Lake Fryxell liftoff mats and glacier meltwater in Antarctica - MAT-01 | ecosystem: Environmental > Aquatic > Freshwater > Ice > Liftoff microbial mat | place...
AAGCCGTTGCCGCAGGCCATGCGAGTGGCCTACCACGACGCGTGCCATCTGGCCCATGCGCAAGGGGTGGTGAGTGCGCCGCGGCGGCTCCTGAAGGCCATCCCCAATCTCACCCTGCTTGAAATTAATGAGGGCGAGATTTGCTGCGGCAGCGCCGGCACCTACAACATTGAACAGCCAGAAACGGCCAACGAACTCGGCGCGCGCAAGGTGCGCAACATTCTCAAGACCGAGCCGGATGCGGTGGCGACGGGCAACATCGGTTGTCTGGTGCAGATTCGTAATAACTTGAAGTTACAGGGCCGGCCGATGCCGGTGATGCACACCATGGAGTGGCTGGCGCAGGCGTACTCAACTGATGCCGAATAGACAGGTCCAATTGAACTGGCATGAGTCGCTGTTGGCGGCCGTTCGCATTTTCTGAATCTGCAAGACCGCAAACAGCCCCGGAGGGAACATGGCCGAAGGGATGCAAACTCGCACTGCTATAGCCTTGGCAGTTTGCGTTAGGCTCCTGCGTAACATGAGTCAATAAGTCAGTCCGTGTTTCACGGATAGGTTTTCTTGATTTCTTCGCTTCATTATTTGCATCAGCCTTTATTCCTTTTTTATACACAGGCCTGTTTTTAGCAGTGCGGCCTTTACGCGGCGTCGCTATTCTTGGGAAGCATCTGCAAGCATGAATGTGCTTGTAGTGCTTTACACAAGAAGTGAATCATGTCGCGTTTACCCCCTGTTCCCATGCCGTTTGATCGAGTGGCGCTGTCCGCGCCTGTAGCCGCACCACCAACCGATTCTTCGTCATCACATCATTGGTCCAGTGCCACTTCACGCGTGATCGTGGCAATTCCTGATGCGCCAATTGAAGAGACGCAGCTGGCCAAGGAAATCTGGGCACTGACCAGTACCAACCATGCTGAAGTGGTGTTGTTGACGTTGCTTGAAGACTGGTCGCGTGAATCTCACATCCGGCTGCAACACACCCTGGTGATGCAGATGTTGGCCACCACCGGCGTGCGTGCCACCAGCCTCATCCTGACCGATGTGGACTGGCTGTCTGCGTTGGACCGAACTCAGCAACCGAATGATGTGCTGCTGTGCTTTGCCGAGCATCTGGTTGTGGCACATCGCATCGCTCATTCGACCAGCGTGGCGGCCCAATCCCGTGCATTGTCCAAAAGCGTGCCCATAGCAGGTCTGGTGATTCAGCAACTGGGCCGGCCGGTGCACGAGGTGAGCGGGCTTTTGCAGCCGGCCCGACGACGCAACCTGTTGTTGAGCCTGTTGAGCTGGCTGGGGTTTGCCATTGTGATTGTCGCCGGCTTCTGGATGCAAATGCGGCTCGACCAGCTCCTGCACGATGTGGGCGGGTTGCTGCGCACCATCATGATGGGCAGTTCAGTGGCGTTGGAACTGGGCGTGTTGATGTTGGTTCTACGTATCTCACGCTAGGACTGCGGCGCTTCTCGCGCACCTGTGATTTTTTTCTCCTGCGGTCTGTGTTTTCAAATCTGAATAGGGTTTAGTTTCATGAATAAATCTGCGAAAAGTGTTGGAAGTATCTTGTTGGGCCGGCCACTGGCAACGGATGAAGCGGCCCATCAGGCCATCAGCAAGAAGATTGCGCTGGCCGTCTTCGCCTCAGATACAGTCTCATCGGTGGCCTACGCCACTCAGGAAATTCTGATTGTGCTGGCCACGGCCGCCGCCATTTATGGTGTCGGAATCTTTTGGTACTCCATTCCCATTGCCATTGCCATCGTGCTACTCCTGGCAATTTTGACAATTTCATATCGCCAGACCATTTTTGCCTATCCCAGCGGCGGCGGTGCCTACATTGTGGCCCGCGACAATCTGGGTGAGGTGCCGGCCATGGTTGCAGCGGCGGCATTGCTCACGGATTACATCCTCACTGTCGCTGTCAGCGTATCGAGCGGTGTTGAGCAACTGGCCTCGGTGTTGCCGAGACTGGCCACTTACCGAGCGCCGATTGCATGTTTCCTGGTGTTGCTCATCATGCTGGTGAATTTGCGAGGTGTGAAGGAAAGTGGTGCTGTGTTTGCTGTGCCGACCTACTTCTTCGTCGGTATGGCCATGCTGATGATCGTCGTCGGCTTCATCAAATATTTCACCGGCACCCTGGGCACGGTGCAAGGCGTGGTTGGTGAACCCCATTTGGCCTTTAACGGCATATGGTTGTTCCTGATCCTGCGTGCATTTAGCTCGGGCTGCACCGCTGTTACCGGCGTCGAAGCCATCTCCAACGGGATTCAAGCCTTCAAATCGCCCAAGAGCAAAAACGCGGCGCAGACCCTGGTGGTTATGGCGCTGTTGCTGGGCACCATGTTCATCGGCATCACCTTTCTGGCCCAGTGGGTGAAGGCGGTGCCAACTGAGTTGCCCACCGTCATCTCGCAGGTGTCGAACGTGATTTTTGCGGGCAGCGTGTTTCATTACATGCTGGTGGCCGGTGCCATCATGATCCTGGTGATGGCGGCAAATACCAGTTTTGCCGACTTCCCACGCCTGAGCGCGTTGGCCGCGGCCGATGGGTTTCTGCCGCGCCAGTTGTCCATTCGTGGACGCCGGCTGGTGTTTTCGTGGGGCATTGCCTTGCTGGCCGGAGCGGCATGCATGCTCATTGTCTTGTTTGATGCGCGTGTGACAGCATTGATTCCCTTGTATGCCATCGGCGTGTTTATGAGCTTCACCCTCTCGCAATATGGCATGGTGCGTCACTGGTGGAAGGGTGCCCATCTCAAGATCGGCGAGTCGATCAAGACTCGTTTCTCCGAAATTCACTTTGACCCGACATGGCGGGTGAAGATTGCCATCAATGCAGTAGGCGGCACAGTGTCGATGTTGGTGATGGTGATCTTTGCGTTCACCAAGTTTGTGGACGGGGCGTGGGTGATCGTGTTGCTGGTGCCGTTGCTGGTGCTGGGATTCTCGCGCATTCGCAAGCACTATGCCAATGTCGCGCGCATCCTTAGCCTGACTCAGCGCAAAGTGAATCCCATTAAACAGGATGTGTTGACTGTGGTGTTTGTGGACGATGTGCACGCCGGCACCGTGCCGATGGTGGAGTTTGCCATCTCATCGCGCCACTCGTGGCTGGCCGTGCATTTTGATGACAACCCCGACAAGACCGCGATCATCCAACAGAAGTGGAACGAGCGCATGGTGCATGCGCATCACCCGCTGGTGATCATCCCGGCTCCGTATCGCAACCTCACCGACGTCGCTGTAAATTACGTGCAGCATCAACTCAACAAGGACCCGCATCGCCTGATCCACGTCATCATGGGCCAACTCATCATGGATAACTATTGGGAGCAAGCTCTGCATTCCAACACATCGATTGGTCTCAAGCTGGCCTTGCAGCGCATGAGCCGGGTTGTGGTGACTGATGTGTCGTATCAGCTGCACACGGGCGATGCCGACAACTACCCGGTCAATGTCGAGAATAACTTCAAGATGCCGAAGCACGATGACCCTGCCAACGGCCATTCAGATGGCAACGGCCATTCAGATGGCAATGCATCTGATACAAAACCAGCACCCGCTACGGCACCCACGCCGCACTAAGGCATCAGGTGGTCTAACCAGCGGCAGCAAGTTTCACAATTGCTGCCGCTGGCTCTTGTCAATCCCGTGTCGAGTTTGGTAAGATTGACTCCGCCCTGTTGAGGGCGTGAGCGTGGGCCATTAGCTCAGTTGGTAGAGCAGGGGACTTTTAATCCTTGTGTCGTAGGTTCAATTCCTACATGGCCCACTTTTAACGAGAGGAAACAAAAAAGAGACAGAGTTCCGAACTCTGTCTCTTTTTTGTTTCCTCTCGCCTGACTTACAACACGCGCGTGGTGTTCGTCAGCGCACCCACCTTCTCGATCTCCACCGTCACCACATCGCCATCTTTGAGCCACAGCTTGGGCGTGCGGCTCATGCCCACCCCAAACGGCGTGCCGGTGGCGATCAGGTCGCCGGGGTTCAGGGTCATGAACTTGCTCAGGTGCGAGATCAACACGGCCACATTAAAAATCATCTCGCGCGTATTGGAGTGTTGCACTTCCTGGCCATTCAAAATGCACTTGATCTCCAGCGCCTGCGGGTCGGCAATCTCATCCGCCGTCACCAGCGCCGGGCCAATGGGGCAGAAGCCGTCGAAGGTCTTGCCCAGGATCCACTGTTTGCCGCTGTCGCTGAGCTGGATATCGCGGGCGCTGATGTCGTTGACGCAGGTGTAGCCGCCGATGTAGCTGAGCGCGTCGGACTCCGACACGCGGTAGCACGGCTTGCCAATCACCACGCCCAGCTCGGCCTCATAGTCCACCTCGCTGCTGGCATCGCCATACCAGCTCACCGTGTCGTTGGGCCCCACAATGCTGTTGGCGAACTTGCCGAAGATGACCGGCCGGGTCGGCACCGGCGAGTTGGTCTCGCGGCAATGGTCCATGTAGTTGAGGCCGATGCAGATGATGGCGTGCGGCGCAAATGGCGTAAGCACGCTGGCCGGCACCGCCTCGCTAGCGGCACCCGAAGCCAGTAGCGCATCGGCCTTGGCCCGTGCCACCGCATCCGTCGCAATTTGCAGCGCCGTGCCGGCCGAGGTCACATCAATCATCGTGCTTGTGTCATTGGTGCCGAGCGCACCTGTTCGTAGTTGTCCGTTGCTTTCGTAAGTAATTAGTTTCATGGAACTCCAAGACAAGAGTTGTTAGTGATTAGTTGTTAGTTGTTAGTTAAGAACCATCTGAACTAATCACTAATCACTAACAACTAATAACTCCCCTAAATCATTCCTTTCGTCGACGGCACGCCATTGCGGCGCGGGTCGAGTTGGGTGGCGGTATCAAGGGCGCGGCCGAGGGCTTTGAAGAGCGCTTCGGCTTTGTGGTGGTCGTCGCGGCCGTAGAGCACGCGGGCGTGCAGGTTCATGCGGGCGTGGGTGGCCAGCGACTCGAACACGTGCGGGATGAGCGTGGTGCCCATGCCGCCGATGCGTGTGGGTGAGAACTCGCCGCTGAACACGGCGTAGGCTCGGCCGCTCAAATCCACAATGACCTGGGCCAGGGCTTCGTCCATCGTCACCCACGCATCGGCCATGCGCACGATGCCTGTGCGGTCGCCCAGGGCCTGGTCAAACGCCTGGCCCAGCACAATCGCCACATCCTCGACCGTGTGATGCTCGTCGATGTGCAGATCGCCGGCCGCCTTGATGGTGAGGTCGAACAGGCCGTGGTGGGCCACGTGGTGCAGCATGTGGTCGTAGAAGCCGATGCCGGTGTCGATGTTGACCTGGCCGGTGCCGTCGATGTTGAGCTTGATGGCCACATCGGTCTCTTTGGTGACGCGGTGAATGTCTGCGGTTCGTTGGGTCATGTTCGGATTCGGATTTTGGACAGGATGAACAAAATTAAACAGAATGAAGAACGAAAGTGATCTGTATTCTCAGGGACTTACGTGAATGGCTAACGCGCGCGCAAGACCCTTCGGGTGGCGCATTTCGAATCTGGGCCAATTTGTGCGTAAATGCGCCACCCGAAGGGTCTGAGTGATGTGGCTGCGTAAATCTTATTCGGTGAATTGTGTTCATTCTGTATAAAACAGACAAGCGATGATTAACGCTTCATATCTTGTAGCGCGCTGATGAGTGCGTCGGTGTGTTCGGGTTTGCCGATGCTGACGCGGAAACAATCGCGCAGGCCGTCTTTGTTGAAGTAGCGCACCAGGATGCCCCGCTTTTCGAGGTGTTTGGTCACGGCCTGTCCGCGCGTGAGCCCATCGGCAGAAGCCGCATCGGCCAGCACCCGGCACAGCAAAAAGTTGGTCTGGCTGGGATACACCTGCAGCCAACCCAACTCGCTCAACAGCCCGCGCAACCGCTCGCGTTCGCCCACGATGCGCTGGACGTTGTCTTGCAAATAGGCGGCGTCGCCGAGCGCGGCCACCGCCCCCACCGCGCTGGCCACTGTCGGCGTGTAGGGCTGCTTCAGCTTCCACAGGTGCTTGATCACATCCAGCGGGAAGATGCCGTAGCCGATGCGCATGCCGGCCATGCCCAGCAATTTGCTAAACGTGCGCAACACGATCAGGTTGGGATACTGTTGCACCCACGCCGCGCGGCTGGGTTGATCGCTGAAGTCGATATACGCCTCGTCCAGCACAACCACCAGTGGCAGTTGCAGCAGGCGCTTTAATTCCTCGTCGCTCACGGTCGAGCCGTCAGGATTATTCGGGCTGGTGACGAACATGAGCTTGACCTTGGGCGTGCGCACCACAGCGGTTTCAATTGCGCTTACATCCAGTGAGAAATCCTCGCGGCGCGGCGCGGTCACATAGCGCGCGTTCACCACATCGGCCAGCCACTTATACATGCCAAACGTCGGCGGCAAATCCAATAGGGTATCGCCCGGTTGAATAAAGGCCATGCCGATGAGCTGGATGATTTCGTCGGCACCCGCGCCGCACAAAATATGCTCGTAGGGAAGGCCGATGTAATTGCTGATGGCCTCGCGGAGTTGCCGCTGGTCAGGGTCGGGGTAGATGTGCAAATGACTCGCGTGCGCCATCGCCTCCAACGCGCGCGGCGAGGGGCCATACAAATTCTCGTTGGCGTCCAGCTTCACGATTTGATCAGCCGGCAAACCCAGCCGTTGCGAGAGGATATCAAACGGCACAATCGGCACATACGCCTGCATGCCTAGTAAATGGGGTTGAATGAGCGATTCAATATTCATAGAGCGAAGGGCAGATGGCAGCTAGCTGCTAACTGCTAACTGCTAACTGCTAGTAGCCAGCAGCCAATCTTTCATCCCGCCAAGCCGATGCAAATCATACCCGCGAAGATGACGGCGGCCCCCAGCAGTTTGATGCGGCCCAAGCCCTCGCGCAGCACCACCGCGCCGATGATGGCCCCGAAGACGATGGAGATGCCGCGCACGCTGGATAGGTAGCTCACCTTGCTCAGTGTTGAAGCCAGTAGCACCAGCCAATACGACGCCGCGAACAGCACGCCGACGATGAGGATGGTGCCGGGGTTGGCCTTTAATTCTGTGATGACCTGGGGCTTGCGGCGAATCAGCATGAACGGAGCTAGCATGACGCCGCACAGCAAAAATAGCCAGGTGATGTAGGCGGTGGGGTTCACATAGGTCACGCCCACTTTGTCGACCACGGTGTAGAGCGCGGTGCTGATGGCGGTGAGTAGCGAGATGTGAAAGTTGCGGCCGGCAAAGGCGCGCAACGGCATCAAAATATCACGCTTGTGCAGCGAACGCAGATGCAACACATAGATGCCGGCGATGGTCAATGCAATGCCAATCACGCCAATGAGCGTGATCGACTCGCCAAGGAATAACACGGCCAGGATGGTCACGAACAGCGGCACCGAACCGCGCGTCACCGGATACACCAGCGACAGATCGCCACCCTGATACGCCGCGCCGAGCAATAGGTAATAGATAACTTCGAGCACGGCCGAGCCAATCAGAATCAGCCAGCCGGTTGTGGAGATGGATTGGCCGAACCAGATCAGTGTCGGCAACAACATCACGGCCGAAACGACCACGGCCAGCCATAGAAAAACTTGCTTGTCAAAACTGCGTTTAACCAGCAGATTCCAAATGCTGTGCAGCACGGCCGAGGCCAGCAAAATAAGGAGCGCGGTGAGGGGCATACGAGGGAAAGGGAGTTGCTGGTAGCTGGTGGTTGGTTGCTGGTGAAACTCTTCACCAGCAACCAACCACTAGCTACCAGCAACCAACCACTAACACACCAGCGATTTGAGCGCCGCCACACGATCAGGCTGCTCCTCAAACACATAGCTCACCGGCGTGACGATGACGCCGCTGCCGCCCACGGCGCGCAACTGGTCGATGGCCCCGGTGAGTTCACTTCGTTTGACCATCAGCGTAATGCCGAACCAATGATCGTGGGCGGCCGTGTTTTTGATGCGCGTCACTTCGTTGGGGTAGATGGGCGCGATTGTCGGCCCTTGCAAGCCGCCTAAATCGGTTTGGGTGTGCATCTTGTGCGCGACATCCTCGGCATTCACGCCGCGCATGTTGGCAATCACCATCAGGAACTTTTCGGCCCGCAAATGGGCCTCAAAGTATTCCAGCAGCGTCACGGCCACCTGCAACACCTCGGGTCGTTGGATCGACTCACAGTTGGCGATGAGGCTGGATTGGGTTTGCAAAATGGTGCCATCTTCGAGCATACGCAGCCGGTTTTGCTGCAAGGTGGAGCCGGTCTCGACAATGTCGGCGATGAGATCGGCCGCGTTAATCTCGGGCAGCACTTCCAGCGAGCCCTCGGCCTCGACGATGTGAACATTGGGTACTTCATGCTGGTGCAAAAACGCGCGGGTCAGTTCAGGGTAGACCGTGGCAACGCGCAGCGGCCGGCCTTCTGCTGCCCACTGGGTTGCCAAGTGTCGCAAATCCTGCACCGTTTTCGTTGGCCATTGCTCTGGCACAGCGATGACGACGCGGCATTTGCCAAAGCCCAGCGCGTCATGCAACACGTGCACCTGCTGGCCAACGCCGGCCTCTTGCACCACATCCAGGCCGGTGATGCCAAAGTCCACCCCGCCGTTCGCGACACTGGTCACGATGTCGCGCGGGCGCTGCAGAATGACGGTGACATTGGGCAGATTGTTGATGGTGCCGACGTAACCACGGGTGGCCGATTGTTTGACGTCGAAACCACATTGAGACAGAAAATTTAAGGTTGCAGCTTGCAGCCGTCCCTTCGACGGCAAAGCCAGGCGAATATCACTTCGAAGCATGTTTGTGAGGATCCTTCGCCGCGAGTGTAGCACGCGCCCACCCAAAAACCGAGTGGGTGCGGCGTTCACTTCAGTGAGAAATCAACAAATTCAGTTGGACTTTACGGCGCACAAATTTCCAGAAAAGCACAAAAATCCCCGCAAAATACTGCAATAAGAAGATAGCCGTGTAGTTGTTCTAATGTGCCCGATGAAAATATATTGAATGAGATATTGATTCGCAAGCGACTATGTTCTTCACCGTGTCTGTCAGACAGATACTCATTTAGACCGAGAAAAGTTTGACAAGTCAATCGAATACAGAATGTGTATTGGGAGGTTATTGCAAGATTATGTGAGGATTGCCAATTCTTCTATTTGGCTGATAATGTGCCAAGAGTCAAATAGTCTGCTCAACTAGAACAGTTTGACCCATCGCTCATCAATGCTCTTTGCTCTGACTTCGGCGTAACCCAAATTGCGACGGAGACGAGCCGCTCATCACGCGTAGTTCTCGGAGGGGAGGACAGACATGGTTACACAACGTCGCATGCCAATGTTCGGGCACGTGCGCATTTCGTCGCACGTCAAAGTTATTCTCAGTATCGTCGTTGCGGTCGCGCAACTGACCGGAGCCGATGCCGGTCGCATTCAACAAAATCTGTCGCGGCATGGTTTGCACTGGAATGACCAGAACGCGCTTCGGGCGGCCATGGCCGCTGCTGATGCATTACCGACCTCGCTCGATTTCAACGGCACCAACAGCTACGTGCAAGTGCCGCACTCGGCCAGCCTGAATATTCCACTTAACCTCACCATTGAGGCGTGGGTCAAACCCACCGCGGTCACGGGGTTTCAGGTTGTGGTCAGCAAACAAAACTACGAGCTGGGCATTGCGCCGCATGGAGCCGGCTTCGAGGTGCAGTTCTATCTGGTGGCCGGTGGCGGCCCCTACACGCTGGTTTCGCCGGAACAGACTTTGGGCGGGTGGGTGCACATCGCCGGCTCGTATGACGGCAGCAACATGCGGCTGTTCGTCAACGGCGCTCGTGTGGCGCAAACCCAGATCACCGGCAACATCGACACGAACACGCAGCCGTTGCGCATCGGCAGCGCGCTGGTGCTGAACGACTTCTTCAAGGGTCGCATCGATGAAGTGCGGGTGTCCAATGCCATCCGCTACATCAACTTCTTCATTGTGCCGATTGTGCCGTTTACGGCCGATGCAAACACCGTTGGTCTGTGGCATCTCGATGAGGGCAGCGGTAATACCACTGCTGACGCCTCGGGTAGCAGCAACAACGGAACGTTGATCAACAGCCCCGCCTGGGTGGCCGACAGCCCCTTCGCTGCGCCAGACACGGCTCCACCGGTCATCTCGGGTGTGAACGCGAACACCCTGCTCACCACCAGTGCCAAAGTGGCCTGGATCACCAACGAGCCGGCCACCTCGCAAGTGGAATATGGGCCGACCCTGGCCTATGGCTCGTTAAGCTCATTGGATGGGGCGTTGGTGACCACTCGAACGCAAACGTTGACGGGCTGGACGGCCAGCTCCACCTATCACTACCGCGTCATCAGCCGCGATTCTTTCGGCAATGAGGCCGTCTCGGGCGACTTCACCTTGAGCACCCCGGCGACTGACCCGCAGATGCCGCCCAATTTGTTTGGCATCTCGGTCAGCAACATCGCCCAAACCTACGCCACCGTCAGTTGGATTACCGATGTGCCCGGCGACACCCAGATTGAATATGGCCTGACCACCGGCTACGGCTCGCAGACCGTGCTCAGCAGCACGCAGGTTTTGGCGCACTCGCAATTGCTCACTGGTCTGACGGCGAACACGACCTATCACTTTCGGGTTAAAAGCCGCGGCAGCAATGGCTTGCTGGCCGTGTCGAGTGATTCGCAATTCACCACCAGCAGCGCGTCGTCCATGGCACAGGGCCAATGGTCGCCGGCGATGAACTGGCCGTTGGTGGCGGTGCATGCCTCCGTGCTCAACACGGGCGAGGTGCTGGTCTGGGATGCCTGGGAAACCAGCCGCACCAGTTCGGCCCGGTTGTGGGACCCGGTGAGTCAGCAATTCACCGGCGTCACGAATCAGTTCTCGGCCATTTTTTGCTCGGGCCAGGCTCAGTTGGCCGATGGGCGGTTGCTGGTGGTGGGCGGCTTTGTCACCGCTGGCACCGGCATCAGGGATACTGATATTTTTAACGCCGCCACCAGTTCGTGGACGAGCATGCCCAACATGCAATATGAGCGCTGGTATCCCACGCTGGTGACGTTGGGCGATGGCCGGGTGATCGTGTTGGGCGGCGACCAGACGCCGGGTTTGAATGCCGATATTCCCGAGATCTTCAATCCCAGCTTCGGCACCTGGACCACCATGGCCAACTCGGCGCTCCTGAACCTGAGCGAGTATCCGATTTCGTACCTGTTGCCGAACGGCAAAATCTTCACCATCTCGCCGTTGGACGGCAAGACTTATACGCTGGATCTGACCACCCAACAATTTACGGAGCGGGGTGGGGTTGCGCCTGCACCTTCCGGCACTGCGGCCATGTATCGGCCCGGCAAGATTTTGCTGGCCGGCAGCTCGAATGGCGAGGTCGACAACATCAGCGCCGTCATCGACATGAACCAGAGTTCACCGTCGTGGCGGCAGACTGCGCGCATGGCCTTCAAGCGCTTTCAGCACAACCTGGTGGTCTTGCCCGATGGCAAGGTGTTCGCTGTGGGCGGCTCGACCGAATACAATCTGGTGTCCATCCAGGGTGTGCGCAATGCCGAAATTTGGGACCCTAACACCGAAACCTGGACGACTGTGGCCGCGATGCGCGATCTGCGCATGTATCACTCCACGGCGGTGTTGCTGCCGGATGGTCGCGTGCTGGTGGCAGGGGGTGGCCGGGCTGCACCGGCGGTCGATTACCTGACCGCCGAGATTTACTCACCGCCGTATTTGTTTAACGGCGCGCGTCCGTCCATCATAGCGGCTCCCTCATCTGTGGTTTACAACAGTGCGGCCACCGTGCAAACGCCCGATGCAGCTTCGATTCAATCGGTCGCGATGGTTCGGCTGGCTTCCAACACGCATGGTTTGGATATGGATCAGCGCTATGTGCCGCTGACCTTTACCAGCGCCAGCGGTAGCCTGAATGTGCAAACGCCGGCTAACTCGAATCTGGCACCACCCGGCTTTTATATGCTGTTCATCATCAACGGCAATGGCGTGCCGTCGGTGGCCAAAATCATCCAGATCAGCGGCACCTCCTCCAACGACACACAGGCTCCCACGGTTGGCCTGACTGCGCCGGCGGCCGGGACGATGGTGTCTGGCACCGTGACTGTTTCGGCCAATGCCTCCGACAACGTGGGCGTGTCCAGCGTGCAGTTCTATATCGATGGGAACTCGATTGGCGTGGACTCATCGGCCCCGTATTCGATTCAGTGGAATACCGCGACAACGCCGGTCGGCCCACGCACCCTGACCGCTCAGGCGGTGGACGCGGTCGGCAATGTGGGCACTTCGGCCGCGCGCAATATCACGGTCATCAACTCCAGCGGCGACAGCACGCCGCCTGTGATCAGTGGCATTGCCACCGCCAACGTTCAAGCCTCGCGCGCCACCCTCAACTGGACCACCAATGAGCCGGCCACCAGCTGGATCGAATATGGGATCACGCTGCCGTATAGCGAAAGCACCTCGTTGGATGCCGCACTGGTCACCACTCACAGTCAACTTGTCATGGGGTTGCTGGCCGGCACGGTCTATCACTACCGCATTCACTCGGTCGATGCCGCAGGCAATGAGGCGATTACGGCCGACCGCACCTTGACCACCGCGTCATCGAATGCGCTGTTGGGTGAAGAGACCATTGGCGATAACCCGGACTATGTGCCACCCGGCACGGCCCAGGCGTTTCAGTATCTGGCCAACGCCAGCGGCACGATTGGCCGAATCTACCTGTATGTGGACACCGGCAATGCCGCCAACAAAATCGTGTTGGGCATCTACGCCAACTCGCGTGATGACAACCCCGCCGATTTGTTGTCCCAGGTGACCCTGAACAACCCGGTGGCCGGCCAGTGGAACGCGGTCGATATGCCGGCAGCCAACGTGTCAGCAGGTGGCAAATATTGGATCGCCGTGCTCGGCCCGGCCAGCGGCGGCACTCCGCGATTTCGGGATGCATCCGTGGGTGGAAAGTCTCAGGCCAGCGCGCAGGGCAACCTGACTATTTTGCCGTCGAGTTGGTCGAAGGGCGTGTTCTATCCCAATGCGCCATTGTCGGCCTACGCCGTCTCTGCATCGGTGGTGCCGACCGGCACTGCCACCAGCACCCCCACGGCCACATTGATCCCAGTGCCTGCAACGGCCACCTCGACCTCGACCGCCACAAGAACTCCGACGGCCACCCGCACGCCCACGCGCACGCCGACAGCGACGAAAACATCAACACCGACCCGCACGCCGACCGCAACAGCGACCGGTATTGCAACTCGCACACCTACGGCGACAGCATCACCGACCAAGACCAATACACCCATCCCGTCAACGGCCACGGCGACCGCCATGGCCACACCCACCGCTACAACGCCGCCGATGCCCACGCCGTTGCCAACCTCAACAGCGACGCCAACAAGCACACCTACGCCTTCGTCGACGCCGACAACCCCGCCTGCGCAGCCAACACCAACATCGACTGCAACCTCGGCACCGACCGATAGTTCGACATCACTGCCAACATCGACTGCGACTGGAACAGCGATGCCAACAGACAATCCGACCCAACCACCGACGGCGACGGCAACCCCGACGTTGACGCCATTACCTCCCACATCAACAGCCACACAGTCATCGACGCCGACGCCGACATCGACTTCGACCTCATCTCCAACAACGACTCCCACTAACACACCCACGGCCATCTCAACCCCTTCACCCACTCAAACGCCCACGGTGGTTGCCACGTCCACGGCCACGCCAACCACGACACCGACAGGCAATACCTGCGCATTCCCACAGAATGGCGTGCTCGATGCCTTTGCATCACCCAACGGCCCGCTGAGTGCCGCCTGGTCCAATCCAGGCAATGGCTTCTACGTGTCGAACCAGCAATTGCGGGTCAATACCGGCGAGCCCTACCTGGTGTGGAACACGCCCTTTGGAACGGCGCAAGAGGCATTTGTTACGATGAACGCGGTTGATGCCAACGCCAGTGAACTGGATCTGGTGCTCAAGGCGCAGGGCCCCAACTGGAGCGATGGCGCGCTGATGCTGTATTACTACCCGGCCGGTCACATGGCTCAGATCTGGACCTATTCACCGGGGCAGAGCTGGCAGCAGCATGGCCCGAACTATGTGTTAAACCTGCAAGCGGGCGATGTATTTGGCGGCCGCATCTACACCGGTGGTCTCGTTGAGATGTATCGCAATGGCATCGTCATTGCCTCCATCAATGTGAGCTCGTGGCTGGATACGGCCAAACCCGGCCGAGCAGGAGTGTGGGTGGTGAATGGACCAAACACGATCATGGATAACTTCGGGGCCGGCGCTGTCACTAACTGCAATCGCACCCTCAACACGACTGAGATTGTGATGGGTGAGACGATGCCGTCGGTGGTGCCGGTGGGCATTCAGACGCATACGATTGCAGTAGCCACAGGGGCACGGCTGACCTGGAGCACGCATCGCACCGCGCCGATTACCCGCTTCGAGGTGTGGCGCAGCCAGAACGGCGACCAGACGAGTGCGGTGCTGGCCAACACCGTGGAATTGACGGGTGCACCGGCGCTGCATGGCACGTACAGCTACGAGGACACAGCCGGCGCTGCATCTGCATATTGGCTTCAGGTCGTGTATGCCGATGGCCATCAAGAAGAGATTGGGCCGATAATTCCCGGCTCATTGTTGAGCCAGAATTTGTATCTGCCATTGATCTTCAAGTAACGCCAAATCTTAATCTCTCTCTTGCGATCACCCACGTCACCGGTGTAACCGGTGACGTGGGTGTTTTTTCTGCGATGGCGATAAACGATGCACCACTGTGCACCACCAGGAGTTTTAGGCCGCAACAGGACCGTGAAAAGACCGCAAAACAATTGAATTACGAATGAGTCATGCAATACTTAATCTGTAGATCATTCTGCCTGCAAAACAAGTTCCGATTCACGATGCACTCAGTCTTCTCTCACAAAATCGCAGGAAATGCCGATTCGAAACCTTTACATATGCTAGTGCGTCAGTTAAAATCTTTGGGCTTTAATTAAGGAGTTGCCCCGTGAATGACGAAACTATGAATACCCAAGAAGCTGTAGCCCTGCCTGCTGAAAGCGAGGTGGCTGAAGTTTCAACCAGCGAAATGCCGTCTGGTGAAATTGCGGTCGAAACCACGCCTGAGGCCGCGCCGGAAGCGGTAGCCGAAACACCGGCATCCGCCGAGGTGCAAACACCGGCTGTGGCAGAGCGCACAGATGCGAGCGCACCCGCCAATCCACTGGATGCGGTGAAGTTGCGCGAACACTTTAAGGGCAAGGTCGCGCGCACCGATCTCGGCGGCGCGTTTGTGGACATCGGCATTGGTGTCGAGGGGTTTATCCACATCTCACAAATGGTGAGTGATAAACCCGTCACCCGTGTTGCTGATTTCCTCAAGCCGGGGGACGAGGTTGATGTTTACGCTGCACGAATCAATGCAGCACGCAAACGCATCGACCTGACGATGATCAAACCACCTGTCTTCGACTGGGATAACCTCGAAGTGGGTCGCCAACTGAACGACGTCAAGGTTGTGGCCGTAGAGAGCTTCGGCGCTTTTGTGGATATCGACGGTCCCAAGCATGGCCTTGTCCCGTTTAACCTGATGCCGAAAGGCGACCGCCCCAAGGTTGGCGATTTGATCCCCATTGTGTGGGTGATCGAAGTCAACCAGGATAAGCGTCGTATCGGCCTCACCATGATTGAGCCGGCGATTGTGCCGTGGGAGCGCATCCGCAAGGGTGAGCAGCACACCGGCCGCGTCACGCGCATCGAGCGCAATGGCGCCTATGTTGATATCGGCGCAGAGCGCGAGGGTCTTATCCGTACCTCATCGCTCGGTGGCGGCTTTGTCAATATGAGCACCATGGTGACTGTGGGTGAGCAGGTGACCGTGCACATCGCCAAGGTTGATACCCAGCGCAAGCAGATTGATCTAACCCTCGACGGCATGGAGACCGAAGACTTCTCATTGTCCTCCGGCCCCGATGAAGTGATCAGCCCCTTTGCCGTGGCCATGCAGCGCGCCCAGAAGGTCAAGAAAGCCCAGGACCGCATTGCAGCAGCCAAGAAGAACTAACCGGATGACAGATATCAGATGACAGACACCAGATTACTGTTATCTGGTGTCTGATGTCTGATATCTGTTGTCTGTATGGAATACACCGAAGTAGAACGCGAGCGGCTGGCCAAATTGGATCGTCTGCGCCAGGCCGGCATCGACCCCTATCCCTCGCGCGCCGCATTTATCCATGAACGGGTGATGGCGGCCGAAGCCCTCCAGCGGGCTCAACTGCTCAAGTTTGAACCTGCCACTCCACCACAGCCCGAGAACCATCTTGAAACGGGTCCCGTTGCCATCATGGGCCGCATTGTCACCCGCCGGGTCATGGGCAAGGCCAGCTTTATCCAGGTCGAAGACGGCAGCGGCAAAATTCAGTTCTATGCCCGCATCGGCGAGGACTCGATTTCAGCCGAATCGTTTGCGCTTTTCAAAGACCTCGATCTAGGCGATTTCATCGAAGCGCGCGGCCCGCTCTTTATCACCAAGACCGGCGAACCCAGCCTGCGCATCACGGCATGGAACCTGCTCAGCAAGTCCATTAGCCCGTTGCCGATTGCCAAGGAAGAAAAGCAGCCCGACGGCAGCGTGATCCGCCACAGCGCCTTCAGCTCGCCGGAGCTGCGCTATCGCCAGCGCTATGCCGATCTGGCGGTGAACCCCGATATTCGCAACGTGTTTCGGGTGCGCGCCAGCCTCATCAAAAGCATTCGCGATTTTTTGGACGGCGAGAATTTCCTGGAAGTGGAGACGCCGGTGCTTCAGGCGCTCTACGGCGGTGCGGCAGCCAAACCGTTCATCACCCATCACAACCAGCTCGATCAGGACCTGTATTTGCGTATCTCGTTTGAGCTGTATCTGAAACGGCT
>Ga0105044_10005828_pt1 | contig 16961 bp, 13 predicted proteins | sample MAT01_FD_78092 | JGI IMG/M metagenome (GOLD analysis project Ga0105044, IMG submission 78092) | Freshwater microbial communities from Lake Fryxell liftoff mats and glacier meltwater in Antarctica - MAT-01 | ecosystem: Environmental > Aquatic > Freshwater > Ice > Liftoff microbial mat | place...
CAGCGCCGGCGCCTCGGCCGGGCCGACTCCGCCGAGCTCCTGCGGGGCGTCATCGACGACGTCACCGGGGCCGATGCCCACGCCGCCGTCGCGGTCCGCGACCTCCAAGCCGCGGAGGCCACCTTCGCCATCGCGCTGACGGTCATCCCGGCGTCGGTCACCCACCGGTCGGCGGCGGCGGGGCGCAAATCCGCGGCCGCGGACCATCGGGCCGGGCCCGGCGGCAACCTCACCGGCCAGCACCGCGACCTGCTGGCCGCGTGTCGGGCCGACCTGGGCGTGCTCGCCCAGGTGGCGATCGAACAGCGCGAGCTCACCACCGAGGTCGCCGCCGCGTCGGCCGCCGCGGCGCAACTCGAGGGCGACGTCGCGGCGGCTCGACACCGGCTGGCCGACCTCGACGAGCGGGAGGTCACGCTGCGCACCCGTCGGCACGAGGTGTCCGACGCGGCGGCCCGCCTCGATGGGCTCGAGGCCCAGGCCCGCGCCGCCGCCGACCGAGCGGCGGCCGCGTCGCGGCTCGAGCAGGCGACCCGACACGCCGACGACCTACGCCGGCGCCACCTCGACGCCGACCGATCGCTGCAGGACACACGAGCGGCGGTCAATGACCGGCGCGCCGAGTACCTCGACGGCATCGCCGCCGTCTTGGCGGGCCACCTCGTCGACACCGCACCGTGCCTCGTGTGCGGTGCCACCGAGCACCCCGACCCGGCCGCGCCGGCCGCCGATGCCGTCAACGCCCACGACGTCGCCCGCGCCGAGCAGCAGGTCGACGATGCCCAGCGCGCCGAGCGGGCCGCCGACGCAGCCCGGCGGCGCGCGGACGAGGAGCTCCGTGGCCTGCGCGACGCCGCCGGCGCGGGCGCCGACGATCCCGATGCGGCAATCGATGCCGCCGACGCGGCCATCGCCCGGGTCACCGACGCCGCGGCCGCCGCGCGGGGGGCCGAGGCCCTCGACGCCGAGATCAGCCGCCTGCTCGAGGAGCGGACGGTCGTGCAGGCGACCCTCGACACCGACGTGCCCGCCGCAGCGGTCGCTCGCTCCCGGGCCGAGGCGTGCCAGGACCAGGCCGCCGAGCTCGCCCGGCGCCTGCACGCCGCGCTCGGCCCCGATCTCGACCCCATCGCCGTGCTGGGCCTGGTCGACCTCGCCGTCGAGGCGCTCGCCCGCCTCACCCAGGCCGACGACGAGCACGAGCAGGCGGTCCGCGCCCTCGATGCGGCGAGGCAGCGCCTCGATGCCCTCATCGCCGCGTCGGTGTTCCCCGACGTCGGCGCCGCCACCGACGCCCTACTGCCCGCCGCCGAACGCGCCGTCCTGGTCGGCGCCGTCGAGGCGCACGAGCGCGACACCATCGCGGTGGTGGCCCAACTCGCCGTCGTCGAGCTCGCCCAGCTCCCGCTCGACCCACCCGATCTCGACGCGGCGGAGTCGGCGGTGCACGCGACGCGCGCCGTCGCGCGGCGAGCCAACGAGGTCCGCGCCCGGCTCGTCGACGCCGCCCGAGCCATCCGCGACCTCGCCGACCGCCACCGCGAGCTCGACCAGCGGTCCCGGGGCCAGCGCGAGCAGGTCGAGATCCTCACCCGGGTGGCCGACCAGTGCATGGGCCGCAACGTCGACAGGGTGTCGTTGCAGCGGTGGGTGCTGGCCACGTACCTCGAGGAGATCTGCGAGCTCGCCACGCGACGGCTCCTGACCATGACCTCGCACCGCTACTCGCTGCGGGTGCACCGCCGGCGGGCCGCCCGCGGGGCCAAGTCGGGACTCGACCTGCGGGTGTTCGACGCCCACACCGGCGAGGAACGAGCGGTGCAGTCGCTGTCGGGCGGCGAGACCTTCCAGGCCTCGCTGGCCCTCGCGCTGGCCGTCGCCGACTCGGTGCAGCAGCACACCGGAGGCGTCCACCTCGACACGCTCTTCATCGACGAGGGGTTCGGCACGCTCGACCCCCACGCCCTCGAGCTGGCCCTCGACGAGCTCGACCAGCTCCGGGCCGGTGGTCGCACCGTCGGCGTCATCAGCCACGTCGCCGGCCTGCGCGAGCGCATCCGCGTCGGCATCGAGGTCACGACGACCCCCTGCGGATCAACCCTGCGCGTGGGTGAGGTCACGGCGGCCTGACCTTCTCCGCTTGCGATCCCCGTGGCGTCCGATGCGGTGCTGGGAACCCGACGGGTCCGAGGAAACCCGTGAAGGCGCTGCGAACCCAACGGGTCCGAGGCGACCGGGGTGCTGGGAACCCGACGGGTCCGAGGAGCCGCGTGAGGGCGCGGGGAACCCGACGGGTCCGTGGGAGCGCGTGAGGGCGCCGATCAGGGCGGGTCGAACTCGTAGACGGTCACCTCGGCGGCGGCGCGGAACCCGATGCGGCGGTAGATCGCGTTCGAGGTGGCGTTGTGGAGCTGCGTGTAGAGCAGGCACGCCTCGACCCGACCGAACGGTCGGTCCGCGGCCAGGGCGCGGGAGCAGAGCTCGGCCACCATGGCAGTGGCGTAGCCGTTCGACCGCCGCTCGGGCGGGGTGAACACGAACGAGATGCGCGCCGCGCCGGCGATCGGGCTCGAGATCATCGTCGCCGCCACCGGCTCGCCGTCGTGCTCCCACACCCAGAACCGGCGCTCGGCGACGGGACCGGCGAGGAACCGGGCGACGTCGTCGACCGGCGGGTTGCCGCCGACCGTCTGCTGGAAGGCGACGAACCACACCGACAGCCGCTCGAGGTCCTCGCCGTCGGCCACCCGCAGGGACCCCGGCACGCCGCCGGGCGATCGGGCGGCGTCGAGCCGGTAGATGCGCTGACCCTCGCCCGGGTGCGCTCCCGAGGAGCGCCGTTCGGTCCACGCCCCCGCGAAGGTCGCAGCGGTGGCCGCCTCGCCCGAGACGCCGGGGAGGTCGGGGGCGTCTGCCGCGACGGCATCGACGAGCGCGCCGACGGCATCGAGCGGCATCGGGGTCACCGTGGCCTTGAACGCGAGCGGCGACCGCAGCGCCACGCCACGCACCACACCGCTCTCGGTGACCCACCAGTACCGGCCCGGTGCCGGCCGCTCGATGCGCTCGCGCAGGAGGGTGAGGATCAGGTTGTGCTCGATCGGGCGTGACTCGAGGAAGGCTCGCGCCGCCTGCGCCGCCGAGGTGGCGTTGTCGGACCGGTGCACCAGGTACGTGGTCATGGGTCATGGTCGCAGAGCGGCGACGGCGGACCGAACCGATTCGAACCGACGGGAGCGGCGACGGACGGACCACCGGGGCGATTCGACACCTTTGATTAGGCAGACCTAACAAGTATTGATAATGTACCGCGACTTCTAGAGGTGGGCATACTCCTCACCCCTTGTCGTCATCGCTGTACGACCTGTTGTCCCTCGTCGAAGCTCCCGATCCGGCCGGAGGAATCCATGCGCGTGATGCACCGCCCGCACCAGCCCGCCGCCCGTCGCGTACGCATCGCCGTCGTGCGCCTGGCGCTGGCCGTGCTCGTCACCGCCACCGCGCTCGCCGCCACCGGGCTCGGCGCCGGCGCCCAGGCCGATCCGACCGTGGCGCCGATCACCGCGGTGTCCGCCGACGGGCGCACCGGCACCGACGGCACCCGCACGCTGGCCCTGTCCCAGGCGACCGACCTCGAGCCCGCCGGCGCCGCCGTGAACGTGGCCGGCTCGGGCTACAACGAGGACAAGGGCGTCTACGTCGCCCTCTGCGTCATCCCGCCCCGCAACTACGTGCCCAGCCCGTGCGGCGGGGGCGTCGACACCGAGGGCACCCAGGGTGCGGCGCAGTGGATCTCGTCCAACCCACCGAGCTACGGCGTGGGCCTGGCCCAGCCCTACGGACCGGGCGGCAGCTTCACCACCTCGTTCTCCGTGCGCGCCGACATCGCTCCCGGCATCGATTGCCGCCAGGTGCGCTGCGCCCTCGTGACCCGCAGCGACCACACCCGCACGTCGGACCGGTCCCAGGACATCATCATCCCCGTCACGTTCCGGACCGCGCCGACGGCGACGCCTCCCCCTCCGGTCGTCGGGCCCGACCCGGCCACCACCCTGCCACCCGGTGGCGCCCCGCCGACCACCACCACCGCCCCGACGGTGACGGTGCCCCCGCTCGCCAACCCCACGACCACCGCACCCGCGCCGGACGCGACCGTGGCCGCCGACGGGTTGTCGGTCTCGGACGGCATCCGCACGCTGGTGGTCACCCGGGCCACCGAGCTGGATCCGACCAGCCAGGTGCTGACCGTGTCGGGGCAGGGGTTCGACGAGACGCGCGGCATCTACGTGAGCCTGTGCGCGGTGCCCGCCGACGGCGCCGCCCCCGGCCCGTGCCGCTCCGGTTCCCCGGCCGCCAACCGCTGGGTGTCGTCCAACCCGCCCGACTACGGCGTGGGGGTGGCCCAGCCGTTCGAGCGCGGGGGCACGTTCGAGATCGACCTCACCGTCGAGGCCGTGGTCGACTCCGCCACCGACTGCCGCACCGTGGCCTGCGCCGTCGTCACCCGCGCCGACGACACCGCCGCCGACGACCGCACGCTCGACCTCGCCATCCCGGTGGCCTTCGCCGCCACGAGCCCCGGCACGACCGCCCCACCGCCCGCCGAGCCCGAACGCGGACCCGGCGCCGAGTCCGGCGACGAGGCGGAGAACGCCACCTCGGTCGTGATCGAGGAGGCGTCCTCGACGGGCCCGGTCCTGGCGGTCGTCGCCGCCCTCGTGCTCGCCCTTGCCGCGGGCGCCGTGGTCGTCGCCCGCCGCCGCGCGGCAGGCCTGACCACGACCGGCACCGACGGCGCCTCCGGCACCGATCCGGAGCCACGACCATGACCACCGCCACGCACTCCCGCCCCGGCTCGAGTCGAGCCGGTGGTCCCACCCGAGCGGCCGAGCCCACGGCCGCTCGCCCGTCGCCCGAGCGCTGTGCACGGCGACGGCTCTCGCTCGCCGGCCTCGCGGTCGCAACGCTGGTGCTCGTCGGCTGCGGCGCCGGCACCGCCGCTGACGAGCGCGCCACCGGTGCCAACGGTCCCGGTGGCACCGAGATGCAGGCGGTCCCCGCCGCGGCCGACGGCGCTGACCCCGTCCTCCCCATCACCGTCGACTCGGCCGACGGCCGCTCGGTCACCGTCACCGACGTCAGCCGGATCGTGGTGCTCCAGGGCAACATCGCCGAGGTCACCTTCGCCCTCGGGCTGGGCGACAACGTCGTCGGCCGGGACATCTCGGCCACCTTCGACGAGGCCGCGGACGTCCCGCTCGTCACGCGGGCCCATGACGTCTCGGCCGAATCGGTGCTGTCGCTGCGCCCGACGGTCGTGCTCGCCGACACCGACACCGGACCGCCCGAGGCGATCGAGCACATCCGCAACGTCGGCGTGCCCCTCGTCGTGTTCGACACCGCCACCCGGGTCGACCAGATCGGCCCGCGCATCGAGGCCGTGGCCACCGCCCTCGGCGTCGGCCCCGCCGGCGCCGCGCTCGCCGCCGAGACCGACCAGGCCCTCGCCGAGGTCACCCGCACCATCGGCACCGACAACCGGCCGAGCGTCGCCTTCCTGTACATGCGAGGGCAGGCGGGGGTCTACCTCCTCGGCGGCGATGGATCCGGCGCCGACTCGATGATCGAGACCGCCGGCGGCACCGACGCCGGGACCGCGATCGGCCTCGACCAGGCGTTCACTCCCATCACCAGCGAGGCGCTGGTGCTCGCCGCGCCCGACATCATCCTCATGACCACCACCGGCCTCGAGTCGGTCGGCGGCATCGACGGCCTGGTCCAGATCCCCGGCATCGGCCAGACCCCGGCCGGGCAGAACCGCCGGGTGGTGACGGTCGAGGACGGCCTGCTCTACAGCTTCGGCGTCCGCACCCCCGACGCCCTTCGCGCCCTCGCCGACCAGCTCCGCGCCGTCCCGGACGCGGCGAGGCCGTGACCGACGTGGTCCGGCGGACCCCCACCCCCGCCACGCCCGCTGACGTCGCCGCACCGGGCAGACCGTCCGGCACCGGCGCGGGATCGCCCACCTTGCACGGACCGGTCGCTTCGCCGACCGCGGACCTCCTCGAGCACGGACCCCGCCACCGGCCGAACCCGTGGCTGGTGATCGCCGTGCTCATCGTCGCCCTCGTCGCGGCCTGCATCCTCGGCGCCAGCATGGGTGCCTTCTCGGTGCCGCCCGGCGAGGTGCTGGCGTCGATCCTCAGTCGGCTCGGTCCCGGTGCCGGTGCGGTCACCGACCCGCTGGGCGAGCAGCTGCTCTGGGAGATCCGCTTCCCACGCGTCGCCATGGCCGTGCTCGTCGGCGCGGCGCTCGGGTGTGCCGGTGCCGCCATGCAGGGCACGTTCTCGAACCCGCTCGCCGAGCCCGGCACCGTCGGCGTCTCGTCCGGCGCGGTCCTCGGCGCCGTCGCCCAGATCGTCATCGGCTTCGCCCTCTTCGGTGCGCTCAGCCTGCCCATCGCCGCCTTCGCCGGTGGACTGGTCACCGTGCTGCTCGTCTACTGGTCGTCGCGCTCGGACGGCCGGACCGAGGTCGTCACCCTCATCCTCACCGGCATCGCCATCAACGCCTTCGTCGGCGCGGTGATCGGCCTGCTCACCTTCTTCTCCGACGACGCCGAGCTGCGCAGCATCGTGTTCTGGACCCTCGGATCCGTGGCCCAGGCCACCTGGCAGAAGGTCGCCATCATCACGCCGTTCGCGGTCGTCGGCCTCGCGCTCGCCTGCGGCCACGCCGGCAAGCTCGACCTGCTCGCCCTCGGCGAACGCCCCGCCCGCCACCTCGGCGTCGACGTCGAACGCCTTCGTATCACCATGCTCACCATCGTCGCCGTGCTCACCGCTGCGGCCGTCGCCGTGTCGGGCCAGATCCTCTTCGTCGGCCTCGTCATCCCCCACCTCGTGCGCATGGTGGCCGGCCCCGGCCACAAGCTGCTACTCCCGGCATCGGCACTGCTCGGGGCCACCGTCCTGGTGCTCGCCGACCTCGCCGCCCGCACGATCGCCGCGCCCGCCGAGGTCCCCCTCGGCGTGCTCACCGCGCTCATCGGTGCCCCCTTCTTCTTCTGGCAGCTCCGTCGCACCCGTGCCCGCCAGGGCGGCTGGGCGTGATCGCCCTCCGGCCCCGACACGTCGAGCTGCCCGAGCGGCGCGCGCCCGGCGAGACGCTGGCCGAGGCGCGCCAGGTGCGGGTCACGCTCGGGGGCACGCAGGTGCTCGACGGGGTCGACCTCGTGGCACGGGCCGGCGAGATCGTGGCGCTGGTCGGACCGAACGGCGCCGGCAAGTCCACGCTGCTCGCCGCGCTGACCGGCGACATCGACCCGGAGTCGGGCGCGGTCTCCGTCGACGACCGGCCCATCAGTACCTGGTCGCACACCGATCTGGCCCTGCGCCGCGCCGTGCTGCCTCAGCAGGTCACCGTCACCTTCCCGTTCACCGTCACCGACGTGGTCCAGATGGGCCGGGCGCCGTGGGCGCGGACACCCGCATCGGAGCTCGACGACATCGCCGTGCGCGCCGCCTTGGCCGAAGCCGACATCGTCGCGCTCGCCGATCGTCACGTGCCCTCGCTGTCGGGCGGCGAGCGGGCCCGGGTGGCCCTGGCCCGGGTGCTGGCCCAGTCGACCCAGCTCCTGCTGCTCGACGAACCCACGGCCGCGCTCGACGTCCACCACCAGGAGCTCGTCCTGTCCGTCGTGCGCCGACGCGTGGCCGACGGCGACGGCGCCGTCGTCGTGCTGCACGACCTCGGCCTCGCCGCGGCCCACGCCGATCGGATCGCGGTGCTCGCCAACGGGCGCATCATCGCCGACGGTCCGCCCGAGGCGGTGCTCACCGCCGACCTGCTGACCGCGGTCTACCAGCACCCGATCGACGTCATCCGCCACCCCGAGTCCGGCGCCCTGCTCGTCCTCCCGCGCCGTGACCCCCCGCCCGTCGCCCGGCACCCACCGACCCTCCCCCGCGCGTAGCGCCCCACGTTCCCACCCGCCCTCCTTCCCTCGCCCTCACCCTCCCCCTCCGTTCGCCCTCGCCGTCACCACCAAGGAGCATCCAGATGTCCACCGACCGAACCGGGCTCGATCCCGCATCCCGGCGCCGACCCGCCGGCCCGCGCCACCGCCGCCTCGCCGCGCTGCTCGCTTTCGTGCTGGGGGTCACCTCGGTCGTCGCGGGTGTCGCTCCCGGTGGCACCCTCGCCGCGGGCGCCGCCGTCGCCGGCCCGCAGGTGACGGTGTCGAAGACCATCGGCATCGCCGAAGCCGGCGAGACGCTCACCGTCACCGGCACCGGGTTCGACCCCGCCGCCCACGTCGGCACCCGACCACCACTCGCCGGCCAGCCCTCGGGCTTCTACGTCGCGTTCGGCCGCTTCGCCGACCCGTGGAAGCCGTCCGCCGGCGCCCCCTCGACGGACCGTGAGGCGCTCCTCCAGGTGTGGGCCCTCCCCGCCGCCCAACGGGCGATCCTCGACCCCACCGGCGCCAGCGCCGACTTCGTCACGCTCAACCCCGACGGCACCTTCACCACCCAGCTCGCCGTCGCCCCCGGCGGCACCACCACCGGCACCTACGCCATCGCCACCTACCCCGGCAGCGGCGCCGTCAACGCCACCCAGGAGACCCTCACCCCGATCGCCTTCACCACCACCACCCCGCCGCCCGCACCGGACCCCGGCACCGGCACCGGCACCGGCACCGGCTCGAGCGGCAAGACCCTGACGGTCACCCCGTTCTCGGGTCTGGATCCCGACGGCCAGGACGTGGTGGTCGAGGGCACGGGGTACGACCCGGCGGTCGGCGTCTACGCCGCCCTCTGCGTCGACAACGGCCCGAACCTGGCGCCCTCTCCGTGCGTCGGTGGCAGCGGCGAGTCGAGCAGCTCGTCCTCCTCCGCGTGGATCACCGACGATGAGACGTTCGCGGCGCTGCGCACCTCGGCGTTCGGACCGGGCGGCACGTTCTCGGTGGCCGTCACCGTCACCGCGGCCGACGAGTTCATGGACTGCTACGACCCGGCGACCACCTGTGTGCTCGCCACCCGCGCCGACCACACCGCCTCGTCGGACCGGTCCGCCGATGTGAAGATCCCGGTGTACTTCGAGGGTCAGACCGTCCCCGTGAACCCGGAACCCGATCCCGAGCCGCCCACTGCGGCGACGATCGACAAGGCCGTGGTCGAGGCCGGCGGTGAACTGACCGTCACCGGCGCCGGCTTCCTGCCCGGTGAGCAGGTACAGGTGTGGCTGCACTCCGAGCCCCAGCTCATGGGCGTCGTCGTCGCCGATGCCGTCGGCTCGGTCAGTTCCACCTTCACCGTTCCGACCACCGCCGAGGTCGGCACGCATCACGTCGAGCTGTACGGCATCACGTCGGCCCTGCGGCTGATCTCGCCGGACTTCTCGGTGGTCGCCGCCACGGTGCCCGCGGCTGCGGCCGCGGCGGCAACCCCGCCGGCCCGCTCGTCCACCCCGACGACCGCCGCGACCGGGACGCTCCCCGTCACGGGCGGCAGCGTGGTGCTCGTCGTGGTCGGCACCGCCCTGCTGGCGCTCGGGCTCGTCCTCGCCGGCGCCACCCGCCGCCGCCGCCTCTCGTACCGCGCCGAGGCCTGACACACCGACCCGACCAGCCCGACGGTTCGAACCAGATCTGACCAACCAGACCCGACCTGCGGCCGTCGACCGACGCGCTCGCCCGACCACGACCCGCACGCCCGATCACCAGCAACCACCCTCCGATCCGTCGCCCGGCCTCGCTTGGGCGGTGGGTCGGTCGTTCTGCCCCCGAGCACCACCACCGGTGCACCGAGCAACCAGGAGCACGTTCCGATGACCACCCCCGATGACACCACCGCAGAGCTGCCCCGCTTCTCGGCCGCGCTGCGCGAGGCCACGTGGCCGGACCACGAGCAGGCCGAGACCTCGACCTACCTGACCGCGCTGATGTCCGGGAAGCTGCCGTTGTCGGGCTACGCCGACCTCGCCGCCCAACAGTGGTTCGTCTACGCCGTGCTCGAGGCGGCGGCGGACGCCATGCGCGACGAACCCGTCGCCGCCCCGTTCGTGTCCGACGATCTCACCCGCCTGCCCGCCATCGAGTCCGACCTCACCGCGCTGATGGGCGAGGACTGGTCCCACCAGATCGGGGCCCTGCCGGCGACCGTGGCCTACTGCGACCGCATCCGCGCCGTCTGCTTCGACGAGCCGGGCGCCTTCGTCGCCCACCACTACACCCGCTACCTCGGCGACCTGTCGGGTGGCCAGCACATCGGCCGGGTCGTGGCGCGCGTCTACGACCTCGACCACGACCGCGGCGCGGCGTTCTTCTCGTTCACCCGCATCGACGATGCCAAGGCCTTCAAGGACACCTACCGTGCCCACCTCGACGCTGCGCCCTGGTCCCGAGTCGAGCAGGATGCGGTCATCGCCGAGATCCGCAACGCCTACCGCCTCAACCGCGACGTCTTCGCCGACCTCGACGCCACCCTGTCCTGACCCGCTCGACCTGGTCCCACCCCTGAACCCACCCGAAATTTCGGCGCTCGAGACCGGATCCGAACCCGAGCGCCGAGATTTCGTGGTCCCCCCGTGAACCGAGGAGCCGATATGGCCGACACCGCCCCCGCCGAGTTCCCGACCCCTGAGGTCGTGGCGGCGATCATGACGCACATGAACGAGGACCACGCCGACGACTCGGTGCTGATCTGCCGGTCGCTCGGTGGGCGGCCGTCGACCACCGCCGCGGTGATGACCGGCATGGACGCGGACGCCATCACCTTCACCGCCCACACCGACGCCGGCCCCACCCCCGTGCAGGTGCGGTGGAGCGAGCGGCTCACCGAGCGCGCCCAGGTGCGGGCCGAGGTCGTGCGCATGTACCACGAGGCGTGCGCTGCGCTCGGCGTCGAGCCCCGCCCACCCGCCGAACACTGACTGAGGGTGGTCAGCGCCAGGAGACCGCATCGTTCATCACGAGATTCCGCACGTGAGCGGTGAGAGGTGAGCTGTGAGATGTGCGCCCGTCGCGCGCGTCGGGACGGACCTGCGACACTGGCGGGATGGGCGAGTTGAACGTGTTGGGCACCGAGTTGGCGTCGTGCGGGACCGATCCGATGACGGGCTACTTCCGCGATGGCTGCTGCAGCACCGGCCCCGAGGACCTGGGCAGCCACACGATCTGCGCGGTGATGACGAGCGAGTTCCTCGAGCACCAGCGCAGCATCGGCAACGACCTCAGCACCCCGATGCCCCAGTACCGGTTCCCCGGGCTGGTCCCCGGCGACCGCTGGTGCGTCACCGCCGCCAACTGGCTGCGGGCCCATGTCGACGGCGCCGCCGCCCACGTCGTGCTCGCCTCGACCAACCAGCGGGTCCTCGACATCGTCCCGCTCGAGGCGCTGAAGGAGCACGCGGTCGACGTGCCCGATGATCCGGCCGTCCTCGACGATCTGTGACGTTCGGGTCTCCGCACCCCGGGACGGGGGCCGCCGCCGTGCGGCCGGCTGACCGTCACCTGCGCCGTCGACCGGTCAGCCCTTGACGTGGGCCAGCTTCTCGGCGACCAGGCCGCGACGCACCGTGTAGACGTAGACACGGCGCACGTGGCCGTCGGCGGCGGGATCCCAGGTGTAGCGCCAGCGCAGGATGGCCCGGTCGCCGGTGACCACGAGCTCCTCGGCGGTGAACGCCCCTGGCGACGACGTGGCGAAGAACGCCTCGAAGGCGACCCGCACCGCGTCGGCGCCCTCGTGGCGCTCGCCGTCGGGCGGTGCAGTCGACTCGAACACGGCGGCGGCGGTCTCGTCGTCGACGCGACCGGTCATGGCCAGCAGCTGGGTGCGGGTCGTGCGAACCGTGCCCCGATCGGTTGGTTGTGGTCCATGCCCGAGGTCACCTCTGGACCTCGTTGTACCACCCGGGTCAACCGCTCAGATGCGTCGACCGGAGGAGAGGATGGACCCTGTCCGCGTCGCCGCTGGCGTGGTTGCCTGGCCCCATGGATTCGCCGTCGGACCCCACCGCCCACCCTTCCGCGCCGGCACCCGCCGGGCGGGACCGGCGAACGGCGATCATCACCGCGGGCGCCCTGCTCGCCATCGTCGTGATCGCCCTCGCCGTCCTCTTCCTGACCCGCGAAGATGCCGACGACGTGACCGCAGGCGGTGGCTCCACGACGTCGACGACCGGCGCCGGCAGCTCGAGCACGACCGCGCCCCCGTCGTCGACGAGCACCACCTCGACCACCCGACCGTCGACCTCGACGACGGCCGGAACGGTCAGCGACGAGGACGCGGCCACCGTCGTCTGGCCCGACCCGGGCGGTTCGCTGGTCTATGACCAACCCCTCGACGCCGCCCGGGGGTTCTCCACCGACCTGGTCGGGCTCACCGATCCGATCCTCGGCGAGCTCCAGGAGGGCGACAGCCGATCAGGTGAGGTGCCGATCCGGTCCGCCAATGATGGGCCGGTCACAACCGTCCTCGTCCGCCAACTGGGTGACGATCACTGGTACGTGATCGGCGCGACCACACCCGACATCGTGGTCGACGACCCGGTCGCCGGAACGGCCATCGATGATCCGCTGCTGGTCTCGGGCCGGGCCCGTGCGTTCGAGGGCACGGTCCAGGTCGCCGTCTACCAGCGAGGGTCCACCGACCCCCTGGGCGAAGGGTTCGTCACCGGCAGCGGGGACGCCGATCTCGGACCGTTCACGGACGAGGTCCGCTGGGACAACCCGGTCGGCGGGTGGGGCGTGGTGGTCTTCTTCACCACCTCCGCCAAGGACGGTGCCGTCCTGCAGGCGACCGCCATCCCGGTCGGCTTCATCGGCGGCGACTGATCCCCGCCCGCTTCCTTTTCTGATCCGATGGCGTCACACAGCGGCGCGGTGAGGGGTGGGATCAGCCAGATGGACGATGCCCAGGTGTTCGCGACGATCTACCCGGCCCTGCGCCGGTTCGCCGCCGCGGTCACCAGCCTGGAGGTCGACCCCGACGACCTCGTGCAGGAGGCCGTCGCCAAAGTGCTCCGTCGCGGCCCGCTCGGCGACCTCGACGACCCGCTCCCCTACCTGCGCCGAGCGATCGTCAACCTGGCCCGTTCCCAGCACCGCGACACCTCACGGCGCGAGCGCATCCTCCGCTCGGCCCCACCGCCGAACGGGCACGTGACCGACACCTACCCGTCCGACTTCACCGACCTCTCCAACCTGAGCGTCGACCAGCGGGCGGTGCTCTTCCTGCGCTTCGTGGAGCATCGCGACACCGACGACATCGCCGCGCTGCTCGACCTGTCCCCCGACGCCGTGCGGGCGCGCTCGTCCCGTGCCATCCGCGCCCTCCGCCTCGAGCTGGACCGAACGGAGCCCCTCTCGTGAAGACCATCGACGACCTTCGCACCACCCTCGACGACTACGCCGATCGTGGCGACGCCTGCGGCGCAGACGAGGTGTGGACCGCGGCGAACGCCACGACGACGGTCAGCGGGGTGGAGCCCGGCGCGGCTGGGGCACCGACGCGAGCCCTCCCCTTGGGGATCGTCGCGCTCGTCGCCGCCTGCGTGCTGCTCGTGACCTTCGTCGTGGTCCGGTCGGTCGACGACGAAGCCGGCGTGGTCACCACGCCAGGGCCTGACACCGCTGGCATCGCGCCGCCGATCATCCCCATTCCGTCGATCACCGTTTCCTTCGACGGTCCCGTCGACCGGGTCGCGGCCGGGTTCGGGCGCATCTGGGTCACGACGTTCAAATCGGGCATCGGCATCACCCAACCCGGGGCGCTGCGCTCGTTCGACGCCACCACCGGCGAGCTGCTCACCGAGGTGCGCACCGAGGGATTCATCGTCGATCTAAGAGTCACCGACCGCTCCATGTGGGCGCGGGTTCGGCTGCGGGGGATCGCCGACCCCGCAGGCAGCGCGGAGCTCGGCAGTCACACGATCCTGCGCATTGATCCCGTCACCAGCGAGACCACCCGTGTGCTCGACCTGAGCATCGACGGTCCGTTTGCCACCAGCGGCGACCGGGTCGCCGCCGCCGACCTCGACCGACTCGTGATCCTCGACGAGACCGACACCGCCATCAACATCGCCGAGGCGACGATCGAGGAGGTCACCGGGGTGCAGCAGGTCGAACGGAATCTGCCCTTCGAGCCGCTGAGCGCCCTGGCCTTCGGGTCCGACGATCGACCCGATGCGCTCTACGCCATGCACGAACCGCGGGGAGAGCTGCTCGAACTGGACCCGGCAACCGGCCGTCACCGGGCCACCCGGGTGGTGAGCGGTCCGGCCAGCCCGTCCGCGTGGATGGGCCGCTGGGTGGCGCCGTCGGATGGCATCGTCTGGGTCTTGGGGGACTTCTATCGGCCCATCGGGATCCAGGCGCCGATCGGCGCCAGTAGCCCCGACCTGGTCGAGATCGATCGTGGGCCGCTCATTGGTCAATACCGACAGGACGAGGTCATTGAACTGGGGTCAGGTGCCATCTTGGACGGGGTGAGCGCCCTGGTGCCGCTGGGCGACTCGCGCGTTCTGGCGCTCACCCGGTTCGAGGCGGTGGTTACCGACGGTGCGGGCGTCGGGCCGTACGTGACACCGATCGACCCAGCCAAGGTCGCCATGGCCATCACCCACGACGGCCGTCCCTGGATCGCGCAGTGGGATCGCCAAACCGCCGGACCACCCGTGGTCACGTTCGTCCTCGTCGACACCGGAGATGCGGCGGCGGCCGCTCCGATGCCTGCGCCACTCGACCCCGAGCCGGCCGGCGCGCCGGGCACCACTCCCGCTCCCGACACACCACCGTCCACCCGGTTCGGCGAGGGCGCGCCCGCCCTCGTAGTGATGAGCGGCGATCCGCTCCGCGAGGGCGAGACCTACGCGCTCCTGAGCGAAGGCCTACCGCCGGGATCAGCCGTCCTGGTCGTGTGTCCGCCCGACGCCGTCGCCGACGATGCGACGGGACTCGGCACCTGTCGCCACGAGTTCGAGCCCGAACCCGATCAGTACGTGACGGTCGCCGACAACGGCTCGTTGGCCGCCGACTGGATCGCCCGGCGCAGCACCTACGACGACCGCTGGCACGACTGCGCCGTCGAGCGGTGCACACTGCGTCTCTACGGCCAGTCCGCCGACGGGACCGTCGACCGAACCGCGCTTCTGGCCGAGACCGCACCACTGGTGTTCGCCGACGACACCCCGCCGCGGCGCCCGTCGCTCACCGTCACTCCCGCCGGCCCGATCGCCGTCGGCTCGACCGTGACCATCAACGGCGAGTCCTTCCCCGTCGGCGCTCGCGGGATCGACATCTCGATCTGCCGGACCGGCGATCACAACTCGTCCTGCTACTTCAACCTGCGGTCGATGGATCTGACGCCTGATGCCGACGGACGAGTCACCGCGAGCTTCACCGTTGCCCGTAGCACGGTAGGCGCACCACAGATCGATCCGAGCTCGCCGCTGACCGACTGCACCACGGCACCGGGCACCTGCAGCTTCAACATCTTCCCGATGGACGCTTCGAAGGAGCCGTACGCGACCGTGCCGGTCGAGATCGTCGGCTGACGAAGGACCAGACGTCCGGGATCGACCTCGAATCTGCGCTGTCCGCGTGCGTCGATCACCGGCGCCCACCACCACCGCTCCTTCCCGGCACGACCGTCGAGGGCGTGCCGCCGAGTTGACCGACGGCATCGACTCGGACGATGGCGGCGGGGTGCTCGACTGCCGCCCCTCACTTCGTGAGAGTTGCCCTCGGGGTGAAGGTGGCCGGTGCGACGCGTTGCAGGAACGACTGTCGAGACGGTTGACCGCTCGACCGCGTCGTGGCTCACGAGACACCCAGGATCTCGGTCGGAGACGTGCGAGGTTGCGCGACGTCTTGGTTGCGCGACGTCTTGGTTGCGGCACCGGTCGTGACCAGTTGAACGATCACGGCTCGATCACCTCGGCCCGTCCGCCAGTCCGAGGAGGCCCCGGAGCGATCGTCGACGCGGTGGACACCGAATGGCGACCAGGGCCAGAGCCATCCCGACGCTGAGAGCCGCAAGATCGCTCTTCGCATCCGGCGTATCGCTGGCCGTGACCGCAGCAATGAACCTCGCTCGGTGACCGCTTCATCACTGAAATGAAATCCGCCCGGTCTTGTCGATATCGATCGAATGCGGGCCTTCGCTGTCGCACCCTTTCGGTACGATGGAGACGTGCTCGACACCGACCACCTCCACACCGCCATCGAGACGACCACCGCCCTCGCTCATGACGGAGTGACCGGCCTCGACGGGGTCGCCGCACGCCACGTCGCCCTCGCCGCCCGGCGGTTGCGCGAGCTCGCCGACCGCCTCGAGGTCCATGCGCTGGGCGTGCTCGACGAGTCCGGCGACACCGACCGGGTCGACGGCATGTGCGCCGCCGGCTGGTTCTCACGCGAAGCCGGCCTCCCGACCGCAGTGGGCCGTTCGCAGGTGAAGCTGTCCCGCACGCTCCGCCACCTCGAAGCCACCGACCAGGCGTGGCTCGACGGGCGCATCACCCGTGACCACGTCCGCGTGATCGCCGATGCCGCCAACCCGCGCATCCGCGACCAGATCGCCGCCGCGCAGGACGACCTCATCGCCCTGGCCGAAGGACGCACCTTCCGGCACTGGCGCGACGCCGTCGTCCACATCGCCGAACAGCTCGACGAGGACGGCCCGAACCCCGACGACCCCGACCACACCACCGCCTCGTGGTCACGCACCGGGCTGTTCGCCGTGTTGAAGGCCCGCTTCGCCGGCGCCGACGTCGAGACCCTCGAACAGATCATCGAAGCCAAGACCGACGACCTCTTCCGCCGCCAGACCACCGACCGCGAGCAGACCACCGACATCGCCGCCCGCACCCGCAGCCAGCTCCGCGGTCTCGCCATCGCCGAACTGCTCCTCGAAGGCCACGCCGCCGCCCACCCCGCCGGCACCCCCAA
>Ga0105044_10005835_pt1 | contig 16951 bp, 16 predicted proteins | sample MAT01_FD_78092 | JGI IMG/M metagenome (GOLD analysis project Ga0105044, IMG submission 78092) | Freshwater microbial communities from Lake Fryxell liftoff mats and glacier meltwater in Antarctica - MAT-01 | ecosystem: Environmental > Aquatic > Freshwater > Ice > Liftoff microbial mat | place...
GAACCGCCAGCAGGGTGTAATCTTAATAAGATTATTTATATGCCAAAAGTAAAAACAAACTCTAGCGCAAAAAAGCGTTTTAAAGTGACCGGTACAGGAGAAATCAGTTTTCAAAAAGCGTTCAAGCGTCACATCCTTACTAAAAAGTCTAAAAAGCGCAAACGTGCTCTTAGAAAGAAAGGTATTGTTGGATCAACTAACAAAGATTTCGTTCTACGCTTATTACGCCTCAAAGGTTAATTAGCCGCTTTTTAAAACAGATTATTCATCACCGTTAGCACGGCTAACTTCAAAACATTTAATATGCCACGTTCAAAAAATGCAGTTGCATCTAGAGCCAGGAGAAAAAAAATCCTACACCAAGCAAAAGGTTTCTACGGTAAACGTAAAAACGTTTATACCGTTGCCAAAAATGTCCTCGAAAAAGGATTGACTTACAGTTATGTTGGTCGTAAATTAAAAAAGCGTGAATACCGTCAATTATGGATCGCACGTATTAACGCAGCAGTAAGAGAAGAAGGTTTAACTTATAGTCAATTTATTAATAAACTAAGCGTTAAAGGCATTGACCTTAACCGTAAAGTTTTAGCTGATTTAGCGATGAATGAGCCAGAAAGTTTCAAAGCTTTAGTAGCTTCAGTTAAATAATGATTGAACTTTAAATATGTTTAAAAGCCGGTTGCAATTGCTTCCGGTTTTTTTTATTTCCATAATCAACTACAAGGACTATTTTTGCAACCTAAAAGCAAGTTTTTTAAATGAATAATACTTACACTTCCCTGGTAAACCAGACCTTTCATTTTCCACAAGAAGGATTTGATTTAAGCGACGAAGGTTACCTTCAATTTAATGATGTAGATATAAAAAGTTTAATTGATAAACATGGCACACCATTAAAGTTAACTTATTTGCCAAAAATTGGAATGCAAATTAACAAGGCAAAAACCATGTTTGCCAATGCATTTAAAAAACACAAATACGAAGGAGAGTATTTTTATTGTTATTGTACAAAAAGTTCGCACTTTTCATTTATTGTAGAAGAAACATTAAAAAACAATATTCATTTAGAAACTTCTTATGCTTATGATATTGAAATCATTAATCGTTTATACCAACGCAGAAAAATAAATAAAGAAACTTTTATTATTTGCAATGGTTACAAGCAAAAAAATTACACATCAAGAATTGCTAAACTAATTAATGCCGGGTTTAAAAATGTTTTGCCAATTTTAGATAATAAAGAAGAATTATTAGCCTATAAAAAATCTGTAAAACAGCCTTTTTCATTGGGTATTAGAGTGGCAGCAGAAGAGGAACCTAACTTTCCATTTTATACTTCTAGATTAGGTTTTAGGGCCAAAGATATTTTAGAATTTTATGTAGATGAGATTGAGGGATATGAAGAAAAATTTCAACTTAAAATGTTGCATATTTTTTTAAACAAAGGAATAAAAGATGATGTTTATTATTGGAGTGAATTAAATAAAATAATCAATCTCTATTGTCAATTAAAGAAAATTTGTCCAGAATTAGATTCTATTAATATTGGTGGTGGATTTCCTATTAAGCATTCTTTAGGATTTGAATATGATTATCAATTCATGATCAATGAAATTGTTGGAAATATTAAGAAAGCTTGTAAAAAAGCAAAAGTTCCAATGCCCAATATTTTTACAGAATTTGGCAGCTTTACAGTAGGAGAGAGCATGGCGCATATATATAGTGTAATTGGTGAAAAAATACAAAACGATAGAGAGTGCTGGTACATGATTGATTCTTCTTTTATTACAACATTACCTGATACATGGGGTATAGGTGAGAAATTTTTAATGCTACCAATTAATAAATGGGACAACGAATATCAGCGAGTTGTATTAGGTGGAATTACCTGTGATAGTCATGATTACTACGATTCTGAAGAACATATCAATGAAGTATTTTTACCTAAATTAACTACTACCGATAAAAAGGAAGAATTGTCTAATAAAGAACCATTGTATGTTGGATTTTTTCATACAGGTGCTTACCAAGATCAAATAAGTGGATACGGAGGAATTAAGCATTGTTTAATACCATCACCTAAACACGTAATTGTAGAAAAAGATAAGACAGGCAAATTAATTGATTGGGTTTATGCAAAAGAACAAACGGCTCAAAGTATGTTAAAAATATTAGGGTATCTTAGATAATTATAAAGATGAAATATTTTATCATTTCTTTTGTTGCAATATTTTTCACAGCTCAATCTAATGCTCAGAATGCAACTGATTCAGTTAAAGCAACTATTAATCAGTTGTTGGAATCAATGATTGAAGCCAATGGAAGTAAATTGAAGAACTGTTTTACGGACAGTGCTTTTTTGCAAACTGTAACACAAGATAAAGACGGAAGAGATATTGTAAAGAACGACAATGTAGCGGCTTTTGTAAAAACAATTAATTCAATTAAAAAAGGTGTTATAGATGAGCAAATTGTATTTGGTGTGGTAAAAGTTGATGGACCTCTTGCAATTGTTTGGGCCCCTTATAAGTTTTTTAGTAATGGAGTTTATAGTCATTGTGGAGTTAATTCATTTCAATTGGTTCGATTGAATGGCCAATGGAAAATTCAATATTTAATTGATACTCGACGAAAAGGGAATTGCGCTGATTAATTTATTTAGTTGTTCAATTCATTGATGTAGTTTTTTAATTCATCTACATATTTTCCATACAATTTTTTTAAGTACCATTTTGTAAAATAAGAGACACCTACTGTTAATGCAATAACATATAAAAAGGTAAAAATTAATATCCAAGAAATGCTTGGTTTATATTTACCAATAACTGTATCTAAAAACTCAACAGGCTCTTTTTCTGTGTAACCTAACGCAAATGAAAAAATAAAGCAAATAGGAATTAATGCCATTGTAAATTGATAGTAGCGTTTAGTAAATTCTTCTAAAATATTTACAATTGATTGAAGGTTAGATTTTACGGGTAAATTACTATCTATTGTGCTGGTTTTCTTTAAAAGAAAAATAAAAACAATAGTGAAAGGAATAAATACCAAAGTGAATACTGAAAAATATATTTGAATGGAGTTGTACTTGCTTGTAAAAGCAATTAATGCAAATGCAATAGTAATTACAATAGCAGAAATAATTTCGAACCAAAGGCTCTTTCGTATTTTAATTAAAACAGAGTTCGCTTTTTTTGTGAGCAATGAAGCAAAGTCAGCATCAGAACGATGCAAATGATCGGTCTCTAGTTTTTTATTAAGTAAGTCTTTTATTTCGTCGAGTTCCATATAAATAATTTTAAGTAGTTGCTAAAAACTTTTTACGTTTACTTTTAGTTTTATTTTAATTCTATTCATTTTTACTGCTATGTTATTGGCTGTAATTCCTAATACTTCACTTATTTCATTGTAACTATAATCTTCCAGATAAAGCATTACAATTGCTTTATCAATTTTTGAAAGTTCAGCAATTGCTGTATACATCGCTTTGGTCTTTTCTTCTATTGGGTCGTATGGTACGCCGGCTATTTCTGGCAATTCATCTGTAGAATAAATAAATTGCTTTTTTTCTTTTCTATAAAAGGTAATTGCTGTATTTAATGCAACACGGTATAACCAAGTAGAGAATTTTGCATCGCCTCTAAAATTTGCGTATGCTTTCCAAGCTTGTAAAGTAACTTCCTGAAATAGGTCTTCCTTATCAGCATGAGACTGCAAATAAAGATTACATACTTTATAAATAATCTTTTGATGTTGGTTGAGCAGTGCAATAAATTCCTTCTCAGCGTTCATTTGACTAAATTAGTAGGAAGTTCATTTAAAATATTACATTATTTAAACTAATTTAAATAAGTTTCTAAGCTTTATTGAGTTAATAGGGTATCAAAAATAAAAAGGTTTATAAAGTAGCAATTATTAATGCATACCCTATAAACCTTTTAAACCATATAAACTAAAGTCTAATTTACAGCTATCTGCTTAGGCGAAGTTTTTATTTCATCTTTTTTAGGAAGCAATAACTTCAATACTCCATTTTCATAACGAGCTTCAATTGCTTCTGAATTAATCTTTTCATCAACACTAAAGCTTCTTTTAAAACTTCTATATGTAAATTCTTTACGAATTGTTTTATAAGAAGTTGATGCGGTTTCTTCTTTCTTTTCGAAACTAATGGTCAGTAATCCTTTTTCTACATTAATACTGAAATCAGCTTTTTCCCTACCTGGTGCATTCAATTCTAAATGATAAGCATCATCTGTTTCATGAATATTTACACTTGCAGTAGGATAACCTGTTTGAGCATCTTTGCCCCAAGTTGATGGGAATGAATTAAATAATTCATCAAATACATTAATTGTGTTGTTTTTTAAATAAGTCATTTATTAAGTTTTATTGTTTTTAATATTAATTATCGTTCAAATGATATACCAATAGATTTTTGATACTATTTAATTGAAAATCTGAACCTTTAGCTAAACAATATATGCCATTATGGCATATTTGATAAAATATTGGAGACATGTTGTCTTTTTTATCAACAGTTTTTTTCGTTTTAAAGCAATATTGTATATTTGCTTAAGAAAAATAGTGAGATATGTATCCAGCGGAAATAGTACTGCCGATGAAAGCAGAGTTAATAGATGAAGGTTTTAATGAATTATTATCAGCAATAGATGTTGATACAACTTTAAATATGGATGGTACTACATTAGTAGTTATTAATTCTGTTTGTGGTTGTGCAGCAGGTACTTGTAGACCAGGAGTAGTAATGGCTGTTCAAAATGCTTTGAAGCGTCCTGATAGATTAGCAACTAGTTTTGCTGGTTTTGATATTGAGGCTGTAAATAAAGTAAGAGAGCATATGTTGCCTTACCCTCCATCATCTCCAGCAATTGCATTGTTTAAAGATGGTGCTTTAGTTAGCATGGTTGAACGTCATCAAATTGAAGGAAGACCAGCGCAAGTAATTGCTCAGCATTTGATTTCAGTTTTTAATGAACATTGTAATTAAAATATTAAAATAGTTTTTAGATGGGTTAGTAAGTAAGGACCTCTCACTTCGGTGAGGGGTCTTTCTTTTTATGGCATTTTTAAAGTAACATTGCATAACTATTTATTAAAACATTTTGCTTCATGTATCCTAATTTATACTACGCTTTTAAAGATATTTTTGGAATTGAATTGAATGGATTGAAATTGGTAAATTCATTTGGGTTTTTTGTTGCTCTATCTTTTATTATATCTGCATGGATTCTTACATTAGAATTACGTAGGAAACAGCAACAAGGATTGTTTGTTTTTACTGAAGAAAAAATAATGATTGGTCAGCCAGCAGGCTTAACCGAATTATTTACCAATGGATTGCTCGGTTTTATTTTTGGATACAAGCTGGTAGGGGCTTTTACTATACCCGATGCTTTAAATGATCCGCAAGCTTTTATACTTTCTACCAATGGTAATTTAATAACTGGTATGTTAGTTGCATTACTTTTTGCAGGCTTAAAATGGTGGGAGAAGAAGAAGCAACAACTAAATAAACCAGAAGAAAGAACTGTAAGAATATGGCCACAAGATAGAGTAGGAGACATTGTAATTTATGCAGCAGTTTTCGGATTTTTAGGTGCTAAAATTTTTCACAACTTAGAGAATTGGAATGAATTTATTAAAGATCCAATTGGCTCATTAATTTCATTTAGTGGTTTAACATTTTATGGTGGACTAATATGCGCGGGTGTTGCCATACTTTGGTATTGCAAAAAAAATAAAATTGCCATTATTCATTTATTAGATGCTATGGCCACCACAATGATGTTTGCCTATGCATTCGGAAGAGTTGGTTGTATGGTTAGTGGTGATGGAGATTGGGGTATAGTAAACAATAATCCTAAACCTTTTAGTTGGCTACCAGATATTTTATGGGCGTATAAATTTCCGCATAATGTTTTGGGAGAAGGTGTTCCAATTCCAGGATGTGTTGGTCAGTTTTGCAATGAATTACCATTTGCAGTTTATCCAACACCATTATATGAAATTATTATTTGTTTAATTTTGTTTGCAGTGTTGTGGTTGTTACGTACAAAAATAAAAGTGCCGGGACAATTATTTGCGCTTTACTTAATTTTCAACGGATTAGAGCGTTTTATGATTGAAAAAATTCGTGTAAATACTAAATATGATATTGCTTTCAATCCAACACAAGCAGAACTTATTTCATTACTACTAGTTTTAAGTGGAATTGCTCTTTTTATTTATTCGAAAAAGATAAAAAACCCCACAATAGTTAAATTGTAGGGTTTGAATTGTATTAATCAATCTACTATTTCACGTCGAAATCTACTTGAAAAGTACCCCAATTCAACGAAACTTTACCTGTAGATGTTATTGTATAAGTTAAACGCTCCATTGATATTGCTTTAGAAGGTTTAACATTAACTCTTAACGCATCTTCAGCTTCTTTATAACTAAAAGCGCCCCATTGTTTTGCGTTTTTATTAAAAATCAACGTCCAGTCTGAACCATTATCAATTGTAAAGAACCCATATTTGCCAGCAGGTAAAGCTTTTCCATTAATTGTAGCATCTTTTGAGATTTCAAACACAGTAGCATCATTTGCACCAGCTCTCCATACTTTTCCTTGCATCGGCTCTACATCTTTGCCTATTGTTCTGCCTTTTAATGCTGGAGAACTATAATTGATGCTTATTTCATTGCCATTAGCGATTGTTCCTTTAGCTACTTCAGCAGGACTAGGTTTTTGAGCACATGCTGTACTAAATGCGCTAATTGCAATAGCGATACTTGAAAACAGTAATAATTTTTTCATAGATTTTTTTTATTTAATTATGTAAAGGTTAAAATAAAAAGTTAAGAAACACAAGATAAATTGTACAAACGGTTAATTAATTTATAGAAATAATATTTGGCCTACTTACAAATTGGGAGTTATATCTAAATTTTAGATCTGTTGTTACAGTAAAATTCCAATGGTTCATATTATCAACAACTCTAGGAAAATAATATAATTTAAATTCCATTGTGCCAAAAACAAGGTTTTCATTTCTTGTTCTAAAACCACTTCCAACTGCACTGTAAAATTCGCCTTTTATAATGGAAATTCCAGTAGTTTTCAAATAAGTAATATTAACAAAACCAAAAGGCGCAAACCTAAATCCAAAGAAACTCCAAGTATTGTAAAATACCGTCTCTGCATTTAAGGTACCTCTTCCAGAGGATGTAGTACTCGGATTATTAATCAAAGGCAATCCATAAATGCTTGAAAGCCGAAGTGGGTCATTTAAAAAAGTGTTTATTTGTTGTGCTACACTTCCACTAATGAAATGTCTAGAATACCATCTACTTGCACCTAAGTGCCTAAGTTTTGTAAACCTTTCTGCGCTTGCAAAAAAAATAAAATCTTCAATTCTATCATTATTATAATAACCTCCAACTTTAATATTGTAATTTAAATATGATTTGTTTCTACTTAAATAACTTCTTTGATAATCAATACTAAAAAATAATCGTTGAAAATCGTTTTGAATAGTATAACCTCCAGTATATGTTAAATTAAAACCCTCTGGTATATCTTCATTTCTTCCAAATCCATAGATGAAATTAGTGTGATAAAAGTCTTGTTGAAATCTTGTATACGAAACCAATGATCCTTTTAAATCGGCAAATCTACTATCATAGGTTGATGCTGTTAACGTAGGTAAAGTTGTGAAATCACGATTCAATACCCTTAAAGCTATCAATTGCTTTTTACGTGAGGAAAAATTGTATTTTAATTGATTTCTTGCACCAATATTTAAGCCTATCCAAGCATCAATATTTGTATAATTATATTGGAATAATTTTTTGTGAATAGAATCTGTAACATATCTGTTTATAGCTTGATTACTAGAAATATCGAATGCACCTGTAATTGAATGGTATGGACTTACCAAAGGAAGACTGCCTTTGATATAAATAGATTTTTCTTCACGCCTTCCTGTATTAAAAGTTGGAAGTTGATTATTAAAGCCAACTGCAATATTGATGAATGTTCCTGCAATATTTCTTTTTAAAAATTCTACTCCTAATCCATAAGAAGGAGATCTTTTTGTATCAATTAAATTTTGAATTTGAATTCTATTTCCAGTACCGAATAAATTATCGTCATTAAATTCAAAACTAGCCATATCTGTTGAAGCTTCTCCCAAACTTCCTCCAATAGGAAAAACATCTTTTGCAGATACTATTATGTCTACAGAATCTGGATAGATATTCGAAGCATCAACCCTTATTTTTGCATCTTGTAAAAAACTTAAATCTCTTATAAATTTATCATTATCTGCCATTAAATTTGGATATAAAGAATCACCTTCAGAAAAGAATAAATTGTTCCTTATAATCCTTTCTTTTGTTGAAGTATGCAAAGCATCTCCAAGTTTACCTAAAAAACTAGTATTGTCATTTGCTGTATCATGAACAGACTTATTAAATCCAATTTTTTGTATAATAATATTTCGAATGATTTTACCTTTGAAAGGTAAAAATTCATCTTCATTTTTAATTGCGCCGGATCCTGGCAGGGCAGAAGGTAAGTTACTTACAGAAACTGATTTCCCAATTTTGCCCAATATCCCCTTTTTATTTGCAAGAAAAAAAACACTATCCTGTTCGTTATTTTGAGCTAATAATAAAATGGGAAACAAATTGAAGAATAAAAATGATAAACTAAAAACAAAAAACAGCTTATTTGTTTTTTTAACAGGCATAATATAATTCTTCCGGTTTTGCACTGTGATCAAAATCCATACCTCAATTTACGCATTTTAATTCGATAAAATATCGAATTTAGATTTTGGTCGTCTATTAGATTGCCAATCAAAGTTTTTCAACTTAAGTTCTTCATGATTAACTTGACGCATTGGGAAAGTTGTACCTTCTAAATTCCTTAAAAAAACGACTCTTTGGGGTTTCCCTTCATCAAAAAATACATCAATAACATCAGCAGTTGATTTATTTACACCAACAAACTTTTTATAATCATCGGTAGCATAATAAATATTAGCAGCATTACCTTTGGCTCTCATTGAATTAACTTCTCCGTTTATAAATAATGCATTAATAGTTGTTCCCTTTAATTGGTTGAAATAATCGCTACTATCTACTTTATTTATCGCCATTGCATTTTCAAAAACGTACAAACGTTCAGGTTTTTTGTTTCGTAAGAATAAGTAAATAGTATCTCCATAAATCTGGTTTTCTTGTGCCCAAACTACTGGACTCTTAAACAACCTAAAAACAGAATCTTTTAAAGAGTAAAATAAGCTATCTCCAACTGCTTGAAGAGAATCGGAAAAAATTCTGACGTTAAAAAATGCTTCGAAGAATTTATCACTACTATCTTCTTTATTCTTATCAGTAAATATTGGATTAATTGAAGTTTCTCTAATTTGAGGCACGGTTCTCGTTTTCATTAATTCTGAAAGCTTAGCAGAATAAAGTGTATCTGCTGTAATGTATATTGTGTCTAATCCTTGTTTAATAATGAGTAATGGCTTTTGGGTTGCAATTAAAGAATTTGTTTTTTTATTTGTTTTAATATTATTAGCAATCATATCAAAACCTTGAGCGCTATCTTTGCTTCTATAAACGGCGTTACCTCTAAATTCTCCCAAACCTGTTGAATCATCAAAAGCCATTTCTTCTGCAGTAAAAGTAGAAGTGCTGTCTTCTATAATAGATCTTTTATACAATTCAGCTTTTCTATTTTTCATATCATAAAAACCTTCTCTTGTTTTTATGGTACGTTTTTCTTTTGAATTATAAATAGTAGTAGGTGAGGTAAATGTGGCAATTTCTGTCCCAGTATTATATTGAAGTGTATCTCCAGTTATTTTATTATCTGGATCTATCATCACTACTTTTCGTTTAAAAATAACATCCCTTGTATCTCCATAATAATATCCTTCTATACTAGTTAAAGTTGTTTTTTGCTTTACTAATTTTCCCCCTTTTAAATACGTGCCAATTTTAATACTTACTTCATATTCTAATTCTTCTGTAGTAAGCGTTCCTTTGCCATCTGTTAAGCGAACTTTATTTTTTAAATACGCTTTCTTTTCTTTACCAATATATTTTAAATATTGAGCGTAAGTATGAATACTATCGGCATCATTTATATGTACATTGCCAAAGGCCTCCAATAAATTCAATTTATAATTTAATACAGCGCTGTCAGCATAAAATAAAGTATTCCCTTGCCTCACTTGCACTTTACCAGCTAAAGAAATAAATTCATTAAGAGAATCAACTTTAAGAATACTATATCTATCCGCATAGATAAATTCGAGCTTAGTACCTTCTATAATAGCGGTATCCGAATCTTGTCGCTGAGCTATAGTTAACAGCGGAGAAAAAATGAATAAAAAATATAATAAACGCTTTGAAATCATTTATTTAATTAGCTTAACTGAATCTGACAAAGGAGCCATTAACGGACTGGTTTTGTCTTTTTTACCAAAAACAGATAAGCTAACGTAACGTTTAGGATGCAGACGAAGATCATCTACTAAAGTATTAGCACTTTTAATGGTATTATTCAAGTTATTATACAAATTAGGATCATTGATTAATTTGCCCATTGATCCATCTGTTGAATTCATTTTTGCCATTATCTTATTAAGGTTATCAATAGAAATTTTTAATTTTTCAACAGATCCGTTTATATCTGCTTTTGATAAATTATCAGAGGCCTTACTTACATTTTCTAAAGTTTTAGTTATTTTATCATTATTATCAGAAAGATTTTTTGTAAAACTATTTACATTATTCATTGATTGAGTAATAGTGCCAGTTTGCTTGTTTAACAGATCTTGTAAGGAAGCAGAAGAAGCTACTAAGCTTGCTGTAGTTTTATTTACATTAGCAATAACCGTTTGTAAATTATTTTTTGTAGATGGATCAAAAATAGTATTGATATTTTTCATCACACTATCTAATGTATGAATTGTAGTTTTTAATTGATCTGCAACTGGTGTTAATTTATCCACAATACCACCTAACATACTTGCACTTGCAGCTGTATTGATGGTATCGCCAGATTTCATAATTTTTTTTTCATTACCTAATTTAATTTCAATGCTTGAAGTTCCTAGCGGATTACTATTTATAACTGCAATAGAATTAGAAGGGATTTCGTAATTGCCTTTTAGTTTAATAGATATAATAATACTTCTTAAAGTTTCGTCTTCATTTTCTATATCAGCAACTGCTCCAACCTGAAAGCCATTTACATAAACTGGGTTAGAAATCATAATACCTTTGGTATCTGTATATTTTGCATGCAGGTAATTACCTGTTTTAAGTATTGTTTTGCCTTTTAGAAAATTAAATCCAAGGATTAACATTGTAATTGAGATAGCTGTTAATGAACCAACTTTTGTTTCGTTCGAAATTTTCATCTGTAAGACGGTAATTTTAAAAATTGAACTACATTTTGTAGTCTATTTAACAAATTTAGGGATTCTAATATGGTAAAATAATAAAAACAAGATTAAACGTAATTATTTACGAGTTAATCCATTATTGGTATTACCTAATTGTTTCTCTAAGGAGAACTTATATCGCTTAACAGCTTTAATAATTACTTCACAAATTTCAATTTGCCCTTCCTCACTATTTAAGTAATCTTCTTCTTCTGGGTTTGAAATAAACCCTGTTTCAATCAATACTGCAGGCATTGCTACTGCATAAAGAACAAAAATGCCTTCTTTACGTTGCTTGGCCTCTCTACTTATTCTACCAACTTTTTTAAACTCATCTTCAATGGTAAGGGCTAAATCAACACTTCTTTGAAAAAAAGTTTGGGTTTTCATGCTTAACAACATCATCTTGGTTGGATCATTTTTTTCTAAATCCTTCATAGCTTTTAATGAAACACTATCCATATCTATATCTTCATTTTTGCTCAAAGCACTAATACGGCCATTGGTTTTATTTACTGGGTAAATAAAGGTTTCTGTTCCACTTGCTGGGTTGGGAGTTGTCCAATAGCGATACTCCTTCACTTTTCGGGTATATTTCTTTCTTTTCTTACCTTTTCCTTTATAATAACTTTCTGTTCTATATCCTACAAATTCACTATGCCTTATGGGATCCGCACTATTTACATGTATACAAAGAAATAAATCGCCTTTTGCTGCATTGGCTATTTCTGCTTTTTTGTTAACATTATCAAAAACATCAGTCCTTCTTGTCATTGCAATATCAACATCTGGAATTGCATCAGACATCATTTTTTCTAATTTCAAAGCAATTGATAGTGCAATATCCTTTTCATTAGAATATTTTCCTCGGGCTCCAGGATCATGCCCACCATGGCCAGCATCAATTACAATTCTTTTTAGTGGCTGTTTTTGCGTAGGTTTTTTTTCTTTATCTGTAAAAGAAGAGAAGGTAATTAACCCAAAGCTTAACAAAACAAAAGCTGCAATATATCTTTTCATCATATCATTTCGTTAAAGGAAAGAGACTGAATTACCCATTTACACAGTTTAGACCTAATTTTGCCAAAGCGACCATGAGTAGTATCTGTAAAATTAACGTAAAAAGAAGGCTAGCTATTGTTCTAACCCTGATATTGGGGATATTAACATTTCATGTAGAAAGCATTAATGCTGCACCTTTTTACCAAAATTCTGCTAAAAAGGACAGTTTATTGATAATAAAGGATACTACTAAAAACGACAGTATGCGTTTGGTAGTGGATACCCTCAAAATTTCTAAAGATTCGATTGATGCTCCTATAAAGTTTGTTGCAGAGGATTCTGGAGTGTTAATAGTTAGTACCAAAGAGTTTATTTTATACGGGAAGGCCAAAGTTGATTACACCGATCTTAAATTAGAGGCTGCAACTATTAAATATGATCAAAAAACACAATTAGTAAAAGCTTATGGTTCATTAGATTCAACTGGTAATCCATTGTCGAAACCTCAATTTATTCAAGGAGAAATGAAATCGGTAAGCGATTCTATTTTTTTTAATATGAAAACAGGTAAGGGCTTAACTAAAAACACTTTTTTTCAGGAAGGGGAGATTTATATCAATGCATTAGAATTAAAAAAAATAAGTGCTACAGAAGTTTTTGCTCGAAGGGCAAGATTCACTACCTGTAATTTAGATACTCCGCATTATAATTTCAGAACCGCTAAGATGAAAATCATTAATGATAAGTTCGGAATAGCAGGTCCTTCATTTCCAGAATTCGAAGGTGTTCCTATGCCTATAGGAATTCCTTTTGGTATTTTTCCGTTAAGTAAAGGACGTCATTCTGGAATTTTACCTCCAGCTTTTAATGCTAGTCCAGATTTCGGTTTGGGCTTAGAAGGACTAGGATATTATAAAGTTTTGAACGATAATTTAGATGCCACTGCAAGAGCAAATATTTATTCTTTTGGAGGATGGAGTTTGAACTTAAATTCGAAGTATATTAAACGCTATGCTTACACTGGAAATCTAAACCTTACTTTTCAGAATACTAAGTCTTTAAACAATAACACAACTAGCAATGAAGAGTTTAATAGTTTCAGGTCATTTATGATTAACTGGACGCATAGTCGAGACAATAGAGCAAGACCAGGTACTACTTTTTCAGCTAACGTAAACTTTGGTAGTACTAGGTTTAATCAAGCTGTATTAAATAATCCATTTATCAATTTTCAGAACCAATTAAGTTCATCAGTTAGTTATGGTAAAGATTGGAAAGGCAAATATAATTTATCATTAAACTTAAACCATAACCAAAACAGTAATACCAGATTGGTAAATATGAGTTTACCTAATGTGAATTTTAATATGGTAACAATTTATCCTTTTCAACAAAAAGATCAAATTGGAGCAGGTAAATGGTTCGAAAAAATTGGAGTGGGCTATAGCGGAAATTTCCAAAATCAACTTTCATTTTACGACACTGCATTTAATATCAATAGAATATTAGATACAATGCAATATGGAGCCTCGCATAATATACCTATAACGCTTTCATTGCCTTCTTTTGGACCAATTACTATTGCTCCAAGTATTTCGTTCGAAGAGAAATGGTATGGGCAACGAACTTTAAAAGAATGGAATAATGCAACAAATAAAGTAGATACTTTAAAACAAAAAGGATTTTACACTGCACGTCAAATGAGTTTTGGCTTAGGGTTTAATTCAAGAATTTTTGGCACTTACAAATTCAAGCCTACCAGTAAACTAATGGCAATTAGGCATGAAATAAGACCAACTATTTCTATAAATTATCAACCAGATTTTGGATCAAAATACTTTTATAATACTAAAGTTGATACAAGCGGAAGAATTGTAAGGTTTTCTCGATTTGATGGAAGTATTATTGGAGCATTTGGGGAGGGATCATTTGGGGGAATTGGATTTGGTGTTGACAATTTATTAGAAATGAAAGTGAAAAATGTACAAGATACTGCCGATAAAAAAGGAAAAAAAGTAAAATTAATTGATGGATTTGGATTTAATTCGTCGTATAATTTTTTAGCTGATAGTTTTAAATTAGGGAATTTTAATATTTATGCTCGAAGTACTTTATTTGAAAAAATAAATATTACAGCTGGTGCAAATTTAGATCCATATGAAGTTGATAAAACCGGATACAGAGTAAATAAAATATTATTTAATCCGGCCAATTTTAAGTTCGGAAGAATTACTAGCGGTAATGTTGCAATATCTACTTCATTTAAAAGCAAATCGAAAGACGGGAAAACAGAGAAAGATAAAAATTTACCAGTTGATCCTTTTATGACGCCAGATGAACAGCAAAGACAGTTGCAGTTTGCAAGAGCAAACCCTGCAGAGTTTACCGACTTTAATATTCCTTGGAGTTTAAACGTTTCTTATTCCTTTAATTTTAATAGAGTATTATTACCTGATTTTAGTGGATTCAAAACAGAAACGTTTTCGTCGATCAATTTAAATGGCGATTTTAGTTTAACTGATAAATGGAAAGTAGGAGCAACTGGTTTTTATGATATAAGTACTGGTAAACTTCAACAATTGAGTACTTTTATAACAAGAGAAATGCATTGCTGGCAATTATCTATAAATGTTAACCCGGTAGGTTTATTTAGATCATTTAATATTACCATTAATCCTAAATCTGGAATATTGCGAGATCTCAGAATCAATAGAAGCAGAACATTCTCTAACACAAGCTTTTAATTATTCATTTTTGGAGTAATAGTCACTCATTGTAGTAAACACTTTTTGTTTTAATTCATCTGCAGTTAAATTAGCTGAATCTATTGGTGCTAGAAAATGAATTGATAATTTTTTAGGGAGAAAATAAAAAGTCTTGTTTGGGCTTAATGCTTTTTTGGTGTTGAATATTACAGCAGGAATAATTGAATGTTGTGTATCAACTGCTAATTTGAATGCACCATCATAAAACTTCTTAAGAGGCATATTAGTTTTGTTGCGAGTACCTTCTGGATAAATACACATATGAAATCCATTATCTAACGCAGACTTCATTAAATCGAAACTTTTTCTTCTGCTAGTATCGCTATTTCTATCTACTATAACGGAACCTCTATTATAATACCATCCAAATAAAGGAACTTTTAGAAAATCTTTTTTTGCAATTGTTTTATTAGCGCCAGGAATAAATGGTGATGAAAGTGGAATATCTAACAAAGCATTATGGTTACAAGTAACTATATATGTTTTGCCTTTTTCAAAATTTTCTTCGCCTTTTGAACTAACCGGACAACCTACCATATATAGCCAGATTGTCATCCAAGCTTTTGCAGTTTTTATAAAATAATATATTCCTTTGGGATCAGGAAAAAACGAACTGATGTAAGAAGGGATGAGCGCAATTAAGAATGTAGCAATAAAACTTATCAAGCCCCAAATTGCCCAAATACGAGCAAAAATATTGAGTAAAAAATTTACTACAGATTTCATTGTTATAATTTCCAGTTAATTGGTTCAATTCCTTGTTGCATTAACAGTTCATTTGTTTTACTAAAATGCTTGCATCCAAAAAAACCCTTATCTGCACTAAAAGGAGAAGGATGTGCGGCTTTTAATATATGGTGTTTAGTAGCATCAATTAAAATTTGCTTTTCATGTGCAAATTTACCCCATAAAAGAAAAACAATGCCTTTCTTTTCATTAGAAATTTTTTGTATTACCGCATTTGTAAAATCCATCCAACCAATTTTGGCGTGGCTAGCAGGTTCATTAGCTCTAACTGTAAGAATAGCATTTAATAATAATACCCCTTGTTCTGCCCATGGAGTAAGATTGCCAGTAGTAGGAATTTCCATCCCTATATCTTTCTTAAGCTCTTTAAAAATATTAACCAATGATGGGGGAGGTTTAACACCATCTGGTACAGAAAAACTTAATCCATGAGCTTGTTCTGGTCCGTGATATGGATCCTGACCAAGAACAACCACTTTTAACTGATTAAAAGGTGTTTTATCAAAGGCGTTAAAAATCAGATTCCCTTGCGGAAAAATGATGGCTTTTGTGGCTTTCTCCGATTTTAAGTGGGCACTAATTTGTTGAAAGTATGATCTATTAAATTCCTTGAACAATACTTCCTTCCAACTTGGTTCAATTTGTACATCCATAAAGCAATTTAGTTTAAAACAAACTCATTTTCAATGGTTTAAGTATTAAAAATACAAACAGCTTGGTATTTTCTAATGTGGATAACCCAAGTAAGTTTGTTAATGAAATCCTAGAACAACTATTTTTTATTAAAAACAAATGTATGAAAGTTGAAATTTTACACAAATTATTTGCTACCAATTCAGAATTTAGGCTAAGATTTTTCAAAATTATTTTGAGCTCTTTTCTACTTTTCGTTTCAACAGCGTACAGTTCAGCCCAAGTTAATATTTTGGTTTCTACAAAAGCTACTTCCAATGGAAATACTGC
>Ga0105044_10005836_pt1 | contig 16948 bp, 10 predicted proteins | sample MAT01_FD_78092 | JGI IMG/M metagenome (GOLD analysis project Ga0105044, IMG submission 78092) | Freshwater microbial communities from Lake Fryxell liftoff mats and glacier meltwater in Antarctica - MAT-01 | ecosystem: Environmental > Aquatic > Freshwater > Ice > Liftoff microbial mat | place...
CCGTAAATTGCAAGCATCATCCATTCGAATCCGACGGGAAATGGCGCGACAGGTATCGGCGCCAGAGGTATCGGCGCCACAGGTAGCGGCGCCACAGGTTCGGGCTCTTCAGGTTCGGGCTCTTCAGGTGCTGGCTCGACAGGTGCCGGCTCGACAGGTGCCGGCTCGACAGGTGCCGGCGCGACAGGTGCCGGCGCGACAGGTGCCGGCGCGACAGGTGCCGGCGCGACAGGTATCCTGCCCTGAGCCTGAATGAATACCGGCATGACAAATGCGAGGACGCCCAGGCCGATTCCGTACAGAGTGACCAGCGATCCCTGCGCGATCATGAGTATGCTCAGGGCCGTCACGTGATGCATCAGGCCGCGCTGCATGTCCGTCGGCAACTGAACCTGCGGCGTGTCCGAGAAGCTGTAGGGGTTGTGCGTGTTGGTGTCAAACGGATCGTTGCTCGACATGGAGAATCTCTCGGGGCAGTGTATGGAAATCCGGAGTGTAGAACCGTCAAGGCGACACGGATAGCGAAATGGACGATTGCAGCATCTGAACTGACATCGTCATCGACTTCGGATAAGATCCTGAGCGTGTGTCCGTAACGAAGCCCCTGTTTCCCGTTGAAGTGATGGAATGTCGGTCGAAAATCAAGCAGGTGACGTCACCCTGAGCACCAGTTCCGTCGGAGTTGTCGGCACTCAATCTGTCCAGCTGTTTCACCCGTCGAATCCACTGCGGTTTGCAAGTGGTCAGGAGCTGAGCTCGATCACCGTTGCCTACGAGACCTACGGTGCGCTGAATGCCGATGCCAGCAACGCCATTTTTGTGTGTCACGCACTGACTGGTGACGCTCATGCCGCTGGTCTGCACTCCGCCGATGACAGTAAGCCGGGTTGGTGGGATGGCTTTATCGGTCCGGGCAGAGGGCTCGATACAAACAAGTATTTCGTCATCTGCGCCAATGTGCTCGGAAGCTGTCAGGGAACAACAGGACCGGGATCGATCAATCCATCGACAGGCAAGCGATATTGTCTGAGTTTTCCCTTCCTGACGATTCGCGATGTTGTGGCTGTTCATGCGGAGCTGGTCCGACATCTTGGAATTCGACAACTGCTGGGTGTCGTCGGAGGCAGTCTTGGCGGGATGCAGGTCCTCGAATGGGCTGTCAGGTTTCCGGAACAGGTCCGAGCCGCCATCGTGCTGGCGTCCTCGCCTAAGTTATCGGCTCAAGGAATTGCATTCAACGCAGTTGGTCGTCGAGCCATTTATGCGGATCCTGGATTCATGAACGGAGAATACTACGATTCCGAAGGCCCGCGCTACGGCCTGGCGCTGGCACGCATGGTAGCCCATATTACGTATCTGTCGGAAGATTCGATTGAGCTGAAATTTGGACGTCGGTTACAGGACAGCGATCGTTTCGCGTTCAGCATGCAGAAGGAAACCGAATTCCAGATTGAAAGTTATCTGCATTACCAGGGCAAGCGTTTCGTGCAGCGCTTTGATGCGAACAGTTATCTGTATCTGACGCGGATGATGGACTACTATGACCTGTCCGATGGTTTCACGTCTCTGGCCGATGCGCTGAGTCAGTCTCAGGCGCGTTTTCTGGTGGCCTCCTACGATACCGATTGGCTATTTCCTACAAGTCAAAGTCGCGAACTGGTTTCAGAACTGTTGCGAGTTCACAAGCACGTTTCATTTGTCGAACTGCCCTGCCCCTACGGCCACGATTCGTTTCTGATCGACCTCGAACCCCTCGCCCGGATGGTCGGACCATTTCTCGACCGCACGTTTGAAGCGTAGATTGGACAGCGCCAGTTTGCCTCCCTCCTTTCTGTACGTGGACTGAGAGTTTGGCGAAGTCGATGCAGCATCCGGCTGGTCCGCAGGCTATGATACGGGCTCTGTCCGAGGCACGATTTCAACGGTCTTTCGAACGCGAGGTTTCCCATGGTCTGTAAGTTTCTCTCCGAACGATGTTCACGGTGCGGTCCCCTCGTCCTGATGTTGTTGACCTCGTCGCTGGCACTTTCAGAAGGCGCAGACGAACCAAAGACTGTAAGCCACCGGATTATGGTTTGCGAATACAGTGATGCGGCGCATCGGCTGGTCGAGATTTCAACCGACGGCAAGCTGAAGTGGGAACATAAGTTCCCGTCAATTGCGGTTTGCTTCCGCATGACCGGTGACGGCCGAGTCGTCTTCGCCGATGGCGGCAATCCGACGGGCATTCAGGAGATTGACCGGGAACATAAAGTCACCTTCGACTATCGCTCAAGGTGCGAACAGATTCTCACGTGCGACGTACTGCCCAACGGCAATTTCCTCCTGGCCGAGCAGGGTCCGTGCCAGGCGGTTGAGATCGACTCAAAGGGCAAAGTCGTATCGACCGTGAAGCTGAGCACTGCGGAGAAGGCTGCCCACTCCCAGCTGCGCTGCCTGCACCGGCTGGAGAATGGTCACTTGCTTGCATGTCACGAAGCCGAAGCGGTCGTGCGCGAGTACGATGCAAACGGCATGACCGTGTGGGAGTTTCCGAATGTGACAAATGTGTTTGAGGCCTTGCGATTGCCGAGCGGCAATACGCTGATCGGCTGCGGCACGGATAAACGGATCATTGAAGTCACGCCGGAGAAAAAGATCGTCTGGGAGTTGACTGCCGCCGATGTGCCGGAGCTGAACCTGACATGGATCACCAGTCTGCAGGTTCTGAAGAACGGCAACCTGGTGGTTGCGAATTTTCTGCGCGGGCAGGAAGGCAAAGGCGCGCATGCATTTGAGATCACACATGACGAGAAAAAGAAAGTCGTGTGGAAGTTCGCCTCTCACGACATCGTAAGATCCATCACGATGGTCTATGTTCTGGACGACGAGTGACAAGTCCTTCACGGAGTCGGAAAGCGTTCCAGGATGATCGGCGCATCGCGATCCTCGACGATGAGTATCTCCTGATCCGCCTCAAGCTTTTCAAACCGCTGCACCAGTCCGCTCGGCCAGGCGAGTTCGAGTTCATCGATCATCGGCGACTGTCCGAGCCCAAACCAGAGATGACGTTCGTTCGACACGAGATAGCCACTTCCGGCGGTGAGTTGTCGCATCAGCTTTCGTCCCGCCGCCTTAACGGTGGCGACGGTTCCGAATGCATCGCGTGAAGTTCGTGTACCAATCAGCCGAATGACCAGCCGATGTTTTTTCTCGGGCGTCTGATTGCTGAGCAGCGCCAAAGGAGCGTGGATTGAGGTGACACAGAAGTCCTGCCGACCATCGCGGTTCCAGTCGCATTCCACAAGTCCCCGACCCAGCCCTGCAAACGCAAAGAACGGCCCAAGCGTTTCTGCAGGTACCTCCAGAAATGTTTCGTCACCCAGGTTTGCAAGCACCTGAGTCGGCATCAGGTCACGTTCGTCATCCGGCTCGCCAGGAGGCGGTGGAATCACGTGGCCGTTCGTCGCGACAAGGTCCTCCCAGCCATCGTTATCCACATCAAGGAACTGCGTACCAAATCCCAGTACCGGCGCAGTCGGAAGGGGCAGCCGCGCCCGGCGAGTCTGGTCAAGAAATGAACCGTGTTCCTGCTGGACAAAGAGGGTATCCGGGTCATTCATGTAGGTGGTCACGAACAAATCCAGCAGTCCGTCACCGTTCGCATCCCCTGCGGCAATTCCCATCGACGCGATCGGACTGCCATTTCCGTTGAGCGCCACACCTGCCTCCAGTCCCTGCTGCTGCAGTTGAAACCTGGAATTGCCTGTCGGATGTGGATTTCGGAACAGAAAGTTCGGCGTCGAGTCGTTGCCCACAAACACACCCAGACGCTGCTCATTGTGGAAGTCGGCAACGATCAGCCCCAGACCGTTTCCGGCTTCAGAACTGACTCCGGCCGAATCGCTGATATCCTCAAACTGACCGTTGCCGGAGTTCAGATAGAACTTGTTTCGGGCGGGTGGAAGTGAGTCGGGCGCACAGCCAATCTCAAACCCGTTTCTGTGGCAGGGGTTCTGCACCACGAAATCACGGTCCAGGTAATTTACGACAAAAACGTCGGGCAGTCCGTCACCTGACAGATCGACGATGGCAGAACTGGTCGACCATTCATCTCCCGCCGTTCCGGAGGAAGCCGATATGTCTGCAAACGTTCCGTCTCCGTTATTGTGAAACATGCTGTTGGGCCCCAGATTTGTGATGTGCAGATCTGCAAAGCCATCACTGTCATAGTCGCCGACCGCAACACCGTGGCTCATCTGTCCTTCACAGATCCCGCACGACGCCGTGACATCCGCAAATCGCCCGCGTCCGGTATTTCGATACAGTCGATCGAGCGGTGATGATCCGGCTCCTGGCTGCCGCCACGAATTGCCCTGAGCTACGTAAAGGTCCGGCCAGCCATCAGCGTCAAAATCAATGACTCCTGAACCACCACCGAGCGTTTCAATGACGTGCCGCATACGATCCCGCCGGGTCGTACCGTCAAAATAGCTGAACTCAATCCCGGCTGAATTCGATTCCTCGGAGAATTGCCAGTCGCTGAAGTGTCCGGAACGCGGCGGCAGCTGTTCGCCGCTCGAAAATTCCGATGCACGAGACCATTTCGGCAGCGGATATTCAGAAATGTCCAGCCGAAGCGCTGGTTGAGCATCGCGGGCGATCAATCCTTCGGACGCACTCACCTTCCGCATTTCTGTTTCAATGACGGCAACACACCACTCCTCGGCGCCCGGAAACTGTTTCGCAATATACGCCCAACCGGCTGCTTCCCAATGTCGCCCCAGCGTTTGCAGCGACCGCACAACCCGCTGAGCATTTTCAGAGTTCGGCGTGCCCTGCACCTGGTTCAGTTCCCGATCAAGGCGGAACAAAATGGGGGGCAATGCCGAAAACTCCGCAGCTCGCTGAGGTTGCTCCAGCTGCAGCAGACATCCACTGACCTGATAATTGGCTCCGGCATGGTGAGGGGACCGGACCAGCGCTTCCAGAAAGCAGCGGACGGCTGTGGTTAACTGGCCCTCTCGACGTGCATAGAGTCCGCGGATAAACCAGATCTCCGGATGTTCTTCATGTTCCCTTGTCAGCTGGTCATTCCAGCGAAGGAATTCCTCCTGATTTCCGCCGTCGACGATCAGCCTCCCCAATCTTGCCACCGGCTCTGCCAGGTGCGGGTAGATTCGAACGAGATCCTCCAGGACCGATCGGACGTCCGCCTCACGGCTCTCGATCATGTGCTGACGGACTTCTGCCATGCGAATCAGCGGATCTCCCGGGTCTTCTGCACTCAAAGTCTGCTGCAATTTTCGATCGATCCTGAAGTATCGATCGATCGACGAAACCATGAACAATTCGTTCCCGTTAAATTCACCACGGAACAGCAACCGCTTGAGGAATTCGACCGATTCCCAGACACGCCCCTCTGCCTGCAGTAAGTGTCCAAGCCGTCGATTACCTTCGATGTTGTATGGGTCCTGCTGCAAAACTCGACGATAGTGCTGCTCCGCTGCCTCAACTCTTCCGCGAGTGAGCAGATTTTTTGCCAGTCCCAGTTCAGCAAGATGGGAGTGTCGACTTTCCGATGGCACCCGGCTCAGAAGCGAACTCGATAATTCAAAGTCCGCTGCTCCGGCAGCGGCGTAACCAGCCAGCAGAAAGGCGGCTGACGAACCGGGAGAAAGTTCCAGAACTCGATTTGCGGCAGACTGCGCCTGATCGAATCGGTGCGCGGAAAGACACCAGGCCGCTGTGCTGATGGAATGCTGCACTCCACCGGAGTTGATCGCCGGACGCAATACGATCCATGCGCCCATTGCCGTCGCCAGGACAAGCAGCAGGCGCACGGTCCGGTCTGCAACCTGAGCCCGCCTGAGGTTCATGGTACGGCAACCTTGTCAACCTGCTGACTCCTGCTGCGGGATCGGCTGTGCTCCGTAACGATACCCCAGATCAGGAACGCTGCCCCCAGAAAAAGCGCCACCACACTCGCGGGGATCAGAATCTGTACAGCCGCTTCCTGATTGGGAAACGGGATCAGACAGGCATGAGCATAAGACAGCTCTGCCGCCACGAGCAGAATTGCTCCGGTCACAGTCCGCATGGAATCGCCCCCGGAATTCGTCGTTCGCAGACCTTACTTTGTCTGGCGGTCGAAACCGCTCACGTTTTTCGCTTGCCGAAAGAGGCGCGCACCATGCGCGCAGCAAATCGTATAGGAATCTAACACGAATAGCGCGGGACGTCAAATCACGCCAGTACCTTACTCACGATCTTTCCACCGACATCCGTCAGTCGGAACTCGCGTCCCTGAAACCTGAATGTAAGCAGTTCATGGTTCAGCCCGAGCAGATGCAGGATCGTGGCTTGCATGTCATGGACATGAACAGGATCTTCGACGACGCGAAAGCCAATGTCATCGGTTCGTCCGACCGTCACCCCGGATTTGACGCCGCCGCCAGCCAGCCAGCAGCAGAATGACTGCGGATGATGGTCTCGACCAGGTTTGCTTCGACTCTGACCCAATCCTCCCTGAACCATCGGCGTCCGTCCAAATTCACCACCCCAAACGACCAAAGTCTGATCCAGCAGGCCGCGAGCCTTCAGATCCTTGATCAGAGCCGCGGCGGGCTGGTCGGTCAGTTGACACTGCTCCTGCACACTCTCTTTGATATTTGTATGGTGGTCCCACCCCTCATGCAGAAGGGAAACAAATCGTACGCCTCGCTCCACGAGTCGCCTTGCGAGCAGACAGTTGTTCGCGAACGAAGAAGTTCCCGGCACGGCCCCGTACATCTGCAGAGTTTCCTTCGATTCCGAGGACAGGTCCATCAGTTCCGGAGCGGTGGACTGCATGCGGAATGCCGTTTCGTAGGCTTGGATCCGGCTGCTGATTTCCGGGTCATTCACCGTCTCGAACTGCTCACGATTCAACGACGCAATCAGGTCCAGTGATTCACGCTGCAAACGGCGATCGTATCCGCCAGGGCTTGAAACGTTGAGAATGGGGTCTCCCTGCGAGCGAAACGGAACTCCCTGGTATATCGAGGGCAGGAAACCGCTGGACCAGTTTGCAGCACCACCGCTGGTTCCTTTGAAGCTGGGCAGCACCACAAAGGCCGGAAGCGAGTCAGACTCCGAACCAAGTCCATAAGTCACCCAGGCCCCCATACACGGGCGGCCCGGTTGCGGAAACCCGGTACTCATCAGAATCTGAGCCGGTGCGTGGTTGAACTGATCGGTGTGCATCGACTTGATGATGGTGAGTTCATCGACAACTCCTGCCAGATGTGGCAGAGATTCCGAGAGATGCGTACCGCTCTGACCGCATCGCTTAAACGTGAATTGTGGTGGCAGCATGGCCGCATCAGGACGGATGAACGCATAGCGCTGATCCTTGATAATTTCAGGGGGAACCGGCTGCCCGGCATGTTTGATCAGAGTTTCCTTGTAGTCAAACATGTCCAGCTGGCTGGGAGCCCCGGCCATAAACAGGTGAATGACGGATTTCGCTTTCCCGGTGCGATGAGGTGTCTGGGGATCAAGCGGATTCCGGTCGGTCTGCACTGCGGCTGCGTGCGGTCCCAAACCGGTCAGCAATGTCGCCAGAGCGATTCTGCCGATGCCGAATCCGCATTGGTTCAACAGCTGTCGGCGAGTTGTCCTATGGCGCAGCGGTTCGATAAACTCGCGGTCCGGAACTTCAAAATGCATGTCTTCACTCCCTGGTGATTGCTGAATCCAGATTGAGAATCGCCCGCGAAAGAGTGGTCCAGGCCGCTAACTCCGAAGTGTCAGCTTTAATCTCCGGCAGGCGAGAATACGACAACTCCATCCAGTCGACTTCAACATCGCCGGAACCCTGTCCAGGGTCAAATCGAAGTCCGACAATCGCAGATGTGGCATTCAAATCCAGCGCGTATTCATGCCACTCACTTCCGACAGATTCGAAGACCGTCGAGTTGGCCTCTTTTGCTTCAGGTGCATCCACAGTGAGCCAATAGACGCGCCCGGAATGCCGGTCCTGACAACGCGCTCGAAACCGCAGGACCGCCTGGCCAGCCGGGCTCCTGATGTCCGCAATGATCCTGGGATCATTGCCTGAGCTGGTGATTCGCATGACTCCCGAATCGACGGCAAGGTTGCTCTGTTGCTGTGAAATCCAGCCTTCGGTATCGACCGCGAAGTCCCAGCGCTGATGCGTTCCTCCCGCGACCACAACGGCATTCACTTCGCCCCCGCGAAACCGAACCAGCTGCTCGTCCAGAAAACGCTGCATCAGCTCAATCTCCGAAGAAGTCGGTGGTCGCGTGAGCACGTTGCGAAACAGGGCGATCAGCCGATCTTTCGTGGAACCGGTTGTGTCCGTCATCACCCGTCGAGCCAGCGCCTGCGAGGATTCCACAAAGACCGTGTCGTTCAACATAGTCAGTGCCTGCAACGGAGTATTTGACCTCTCACGTCGCACGGTACATGCCTCATGACTCGGAGCATCGAATGTCACAAATGCGGCATACGGGGCTGTGCGTTTGGCGTAGGTATAAAGTCCTCGTCGATAGCGGTTGGCGTTTGTTTCCGTCTTCCACTGCAGGCCACCGAACGCAGAACCTGTCACCGCCGCCGGCTGAGGCGGAAACACACTGGGACCGCCCACGGTCGTGTCCAGCAGTCCGGCCGCCGAAAGGGCAATGTCTCGGACTGCTTCCGCTTCGACCCGCAGCCGCAGACTTCGAGCGAGCCAGCGATTCTGTGGATCACGTTCCATCGCCTCGGCTGTTGTCTGTGACGACTGCCGATAGGTGCTGCTGGTTACGATCAACCGGTGCATCGTCTTCTGGCTCCAGCCGCAGTCCATGAATTCTGTTGCCAGCCAGTCCAGAAGTTCGGGATGGGTTGGCGGTTCACCGCGTGTTCCGAAATCTTCGGTTGTCCTGACAAGCCCCTGTCCAAAGAACTTTGCCCAGTGACGATTCATCACAACTCGAGCCGTAAGCGGGTTGCGGCGATCAACAAGCCATTGCGCGAGCGCGAGTCGATCTGTGGCCTTCTGATCCGGCAGCGGATGCAGCACGGCTGGCACGTCCAGTCTGGCGACAGCCTCTGTCGGCTTCAGGAACTCGCCGCGCTCACGGATGTGCGTGATGCGTGCATGCTCTCGCAACCGCTCCTGCACCACCAACGTTGTCGGCAACGACGGCATGGATTTGCGAATCTCGGCGATCCTCTTTCGCTCGGCAGCCAACTCCGGGGCGATTGACAGAAAATACTTTCGAAGAGTCTGCTGCTGCTCGGATGTCCTTTGAGCGTCCGGGAGAACCAGCAGCGACTCGATTTCGGCCGGTAATGTGGACAGGCGTTCGGAATTCGGAGCGTCGGTCACCGAAATACGAAACCGACCGAGACTCACCGGATAATACGAAAAATGGATCAGCGCGACTTTCAACGAAGTCCCCGGCCCGCCAGAAACAGGTCGCTCAAACGAAAAGACTGCGCTCTGTGCCTGACCATGGCCGCCGGAGATGGTCCAGGAGGTTTCTTCATTGCCATCAAACGCCAATGCCGAAGAACTTCCGGCACCGGCGAAACTGTGCGCAGACCCGGCAATAGGAATCCTGTCGGAGCGTGGGGCATTTGAATCACCGTGACCCGGCGTCACGATCAGTTCACTCAGGAAAAAATCACCGGCGTTGTCAATATCTTCTCGTCCAGGTCCGCCGCCCGGCAGAGTCGGATGCGGCAGCGCTTCCAGTCGCAATGCGGTTATGTTCGTCAGCGATGTGTCATACTCGATTTCGAAGACATCACGCTTCGTGACATCGCCTCCGGCCAGTACGGAATTGTCATCGAGCAGTGTCAGTGATGCAGCATTGGCTGAGTATGTTTTTGGCTGCAGAACGGTCCATGCACGGGCTCCTGCGGTGGCTTCTTCTTTCCACCGCGTGAACTGTGTTTCGCATTGCTGACGGTGCCGCTCTTCCCGCGAAATAGTGTTATCAAGCCGATTGCCGATCGATAGTCGGAAGCAGCCGAGACAGTGGCTTCCCCCGTGCTTCTGCCGGATCGTCACCGTGACCGTCTTTGTGCCTGAGTCGCTGGTCTGACTGGCTGTCTCAAACGTCGCAGTGCGACCCACGTTCCATTGACCTGATGGCGAATAAATTGCCCACCCGATGGTGTCGTTTGCGATGCCATCAATCGCGCTGCCGACCGAAAAGCCGTCTTGAGAAAAGTCCGCCACGGCATGACTCAGCTGCAACGGCACGGCCGGGCTCGATGCGTCTGCCGGAGCGACGGTGACATCCAGTTCGGACAGCACAAAGTTGCCGTTTTCGGCGCGACCCGGACCATTTTGAGTCAGCGAAGGATTGGTCAGGGCTTCCAGTCGCAATGCCGCGATCTGTTCAGCGTCCGTTTCCATGACAATGGTGTAAGTGTCGGTCGCGGGATTGGCACCCGAGACAAGCACTGAACCGTCCGGCTGCGGCGTCATGGTCGCTCCGCCGGTGGATTCGAGCTTTACCAGCCTGCCGCCTGTCCAGTCAAAATCGACGGGGATCGGGAAATTGCCTTCCATTTCCGCTTCGATCGCAGCGATTTGCTTTTCGATATTCACTCGCAGGACAGCAATGCTGTCATCCGGGACTGTCGTACTGATCTCATCGGCGTTATTCAGCAGGCCAAAAAATTGGTAGTACTCACGCTGACTGATCGGATCATACTTGTGACTGTGACATTGAGCGCAGCTGATGGTCAGCCCCAGCCATGTGGTGCCGGTGGTGTTGATTCGATCAACAATTCTCTTGAATCGGTCTTCCTGCGGATCGATGCCACCCTCTTCGTTCACCATCGTGTTGCGGAAGAATCCGGTTGCGGTTCTCTGAGAGATGCTGGCTCCCGGAAGCATGTCACCGGCAATTTGCTCGATCGTAAACTGGTCGAACGGCATGTCGGCATTGAAAGCCGCGATGACCCAGTCTCGGTAAGGCCACACGGATCTGGGACGGTCCTTTTCGTAGCCGTTGGTGTCGGCGTAATGGGCCAGGTCGAGCCATTCGCGAGCCCACCGCTCACCATAGTGCGGTGATGCAAGAAGTCGATCGACCAGTCTTTCGTAGGCGTCCGCACTGTGATCGGAAACGAATTCATCTGCTGCAGCAGCCGATGGCGGCAGGCCGAGCAGATCGAAATACACCCGCCGGATCAGCGTGTACCGATCTGCTTCGGCGGACGGCTGCAATCCTGCTGACTCCAGGCGCGCCAGGACAAAACGATCAATTGCATTCCGTGGCCTGGCCGCATCGCCCGCCGGAGGCAAATCCGGTCGGACCGGTGCCTCAAATGCCCAGTGTTGAACACCAGGAGTGTCCGCGCCACTCGCGGGCCAGATGGCTCCCTCGTCGATCCATCGTTTCAGAATATCAATTTCGACCGCCGTCAACGGTACGCCACGCAGGGGCATCCGGACGTCGGCGTCTCCCGTGGAAATCCGCGCGAACAGAAGGCTTTCACTGCCATTCCCGGCTTGAATGGGAAGCCCCGCATCGCCGCCCCTCAACGCCTGCGCACGCAAGTCGAGCCGGAGTCCGCCTTCAATCTTGTCTGCCCCGTGGCAACGATAACAGTGCTTCTCGAAGATCGGCCGAACGTCACGAACAAATTCGATTGTCGACGATGGAGACTGACTGGTTCCTGATTCTTCCGGCTGCGGTTGTTGCGCCCGGACGATTGCGGATCCCATCATCGCCGCCAGGAAGATAATGGTCGTCTGCAGCGATCGAATGGGTGGCACGCAGACTCTTTGTACGTTCCCGGTCTGGTTGATGTAATCGATCAGAGGACTCTCGGCGCAATTGCCGGATGTAATGTAAAGGGCGACCGTCATACTTTGGCTCCTTTGAACGGCGTGCTGAAGCTTCACCCGCACAGTGGACTCCCGGTCAGCGATTCCTCAAAACCGAACGCACGCGAATTCGCCACGACGGTCGGTTTCCAGGCATCCAGCGCCGAGGACTTCGACATTTGTACTCCGCGCGGCCGAAAATCACACTTTTGTGAGCACCGGATGGTAACCCGAAGCGTCAGCGAGGGATGGGGATTTGCGGCCCTCGTTGACGCTTCGGGTTAATGTCACTTTCGACCGCGTGAGGTAGATCACCATAACCATAACACGCATCACCCTGAACGGGAAGTTGGTAAATACCGAGTTTCACCAGCAGCACGTACACTTTGACCACGGGCACAGTCACGGATCGGCGTGCTGAGGCAATAAGCGGAAATTTTTTCTGAGTAAGGCTAGCATTTTTCACGTGACCATTGCAGACTAAACACTCGCGATTTAAGGAGTGCATTTGTTCGAACCACCGGATACCGGGTTGCTAGCTCATACGAAGGATACCTGACCATGAACCAGAACGATGCCGCGTTTTCGGCAATATCAGCTGATGCGCAACCGGGCATGACTGCCGGGACGCAGACGACGGCCACTGACGGCAAGAGACCACGCTCAAAAGTCGAACTTGCGATTGTGCGGGGCGGAATTGTGCTCCTGTTCGTCGTGATGCTGGTGGAATTAGTGGTATCTCGTTCCTTCCAGTCGGACTTTGCGGCCGCTCATGAAGCTCTTGGCGCAGGTCCTGTCACCGAGTCGGACATCAAACGGTTAATCACACAGTATTCCGGCGTTGAGTCAAACGGAGACCTCAAAGCTAATCGGCTTGTGGCGACGAGAGAGGATACTTATCGCTACCGAGGACTCTTGAAGCAACGCGTGCTGTATGTGTATTACGGGGTCGTGCATCCCACTGAGAAAGAAGCCGAAGTCCTGGACATCACGGTCGAACCAACGGAATTCGCTACGACTGAACGGCGGAATACCGCTGGCTCCGAAGCTGCCAATGCCGGAGCTGCCAATGGGGGAGTTGCCAATGGCGATGCGGTGCCTGCTGCTGCTCGACCTGAAGCAGGAGAACTGGGCAAGCCTCAAGCGCCGTGACGCACACGGACTATTTTTTATTTTAATTAATTTATTGTTATCTATCCCAGACGGCTTGTCTGCGCGTTGCAGAATTGCCAACATAAAGAAAGTGTTTCTCAAATTGTGCGTTCGGATTTCTCACATCGTTTTTTGGAGGTGCGAAAATGAAACGTCAAGGTCATTTGCCAAAAGGGTTCACCCTGATCGAGTTGCTGGTCGTGATTGCCATTATTGCAATCCTTATCGCATTGCTGCTGCCAGCGGTGCAGCAAGCCCGTGAAGCAGCACGGCGGACACAGTGCAAGAACAACATGAAACAGTTAGGTCTTGCACTTCACAACTACCACGATGTACACAACACGTTCCCTCCGGGCGTCATTTGGCGAGACATGAATGCGAACAGATTGATCGACCCGCCCGATATTTACGGCGGTGCACGCACGGGTTATATGATGCACCTGTTTCCGTACTTCGAACAGGCAGCGATCTTCAATTTGATTGATTTCTCGCTCCCTGGTATCAGCTGGCACGGGAATAACATGCAGGCGATGAACACCGCAGCTCCGCCAGTCTTTAAATGCCCCAGCGACGGTCAGGGCGCGGACTTTGCTCCTTCCTGGAGCCCGCAAACGATTCACAAAAGCAATTATATGGGATTCTTCAATGGCGATCAGCTGGGGAACGTCTGGAGCCCACAAATGAGTCGGATTCAGCGTGATGGAACAACCCCAATCGTTGACGTCAGCGCAGTGTTCGGCGTGAACAAGGGTGCCAGATTCCGAGACTTCCTGGACGGGACGACGAACACGATGGTCATGGCCGAATATCTTACGGGAATTTCGGCGCAGGATATCCGTGGACATGCCTTGGGAGACCAGCCGGGAGGTTCGATGCTGTTTACCCAATTGGGACCAAACAGCCGGTTGCCCGACCGCGTGTACCCCTGCTGCGGTTGGTGCTTTAACAATCCGAGAGCTAACCTCCCGTGCATCAACGGCGATGGCACAACAACCGACACAGCCGGTTCCCGTAGTCGCCACACGGGCGGGGTGCAGGTGTGTTTGGGTGATGGAAGCGTGCGATTTCTTTCTGAGAACATCGACCTCTTTCTCTACAGGGAGTTGGCAACATTAAGAGGCGGTGAAGTTCCGGGTGAGTTCTGATCCGGCGACCTGATAATGGTCATCGTCATTTCGTGTGATGACATGTCGTTTGGTAGTTTGTATTCTCACAGGCCGTTCAGGGTTTGCCGCGGCAATCCTTGAACGGTCTTGAATTGGAAGATTCGAATTACCGGATGAAAAACCGTCGGTTGATTTCCGTGGTCACAGGTGTGATTGATGGAGCTGCCCGGCGGAGAGTCGGTCTTACCGTCGGGCGCGGCATACACTAATTCCTGCCGGAATCGTTCCCTTCGTGTTCATGGCCCGGTTCGGCAATATCTGCGGTTTGCCAAAGCTTGAGAAAAAAAACGGGCGTTCTTTTGTGCTGATACAACTTCTGGGCTAGGGGGCCGAAATGTCACGTGTATTTGAAATCCAAACAGTATTCGCTCTGGCGCTCACAGTGAGCATTGTCTGCCCAGGCTGCGGCGGCGATTCGATAGAGAAGGCGAGTGTTAGCGGGAAAGTAACGTTCAACGGGGAGCCCGTCGAACTAGGTCAGATCACATTCACTCCGAGCTCGGATTCCGGCTCGGACAGCAGGGGTTCAGCGTTCGGTGAGATTAAAGCCGGAGCCTACTTAATCCCGGCCAGCGAAGGGCCAATGGTTGGCAAGCACTCAGTTTCGATTACGGCCAGCCGTAAGACGGGAAAACAGATCCCAGCGGCAATGCCGGCACCTGCGGGTACGATGATTGACGTTACCGAAGAATACATCCCTTACAAGTATAACTTCGAAACAACATTGACCGCTGAACTGACGAGTAGTGAGAACACGAAGGACTTCGCCCTGGAAGGCGAAATCAAGCCTGCGGGGGAATGACTCGCAAATTTCCGTTGCATTGATTTCTGGATTCAACGTTTGGAAAACCGTCTTCATGTATTTCTCAGAATACTGATCTGCGTCGCAATCCTGCTCGCCGCTTCGATTTCTTTCATCGTCTCGGTACGCAGCAGCACTTCGTCCGTCGATCAGCTGAAACACGCAAGACTCGCATTGGCAGAGAAGGAGTGGGATGCTGCAGAGCGGTTCGCCCTGCAGGTGCCGACCGACTCACCCGAATCCGCACGGGCACTTCTGATCGCGGGTGAAGCCGCATTGAGGCTCGGACGCCAGGAAGCATCTCTTGATTACTATTCACGGATTCCCGAGGACTGCAAAAAGGAAATGCTGTCCGGTCTGCGGGCTGCGGTAGGGATCCAGATGGAGATTGGACAGCTTTCTCTGGCTGAACGCCATCTTCGACGGATTCTTGAATATGCACCTGGCGACTTGTTTGCCACTCAGCGACTGGCGCGACTGCTGAGACTTGAGGGACGTCGATGGGACTCCAGGCCGCTGTTCTTCGAGTTACTCCGTCAGGGTCAGCTTGATGTGGAGGAACTGGTGCTGCTTGGGGGCGTCGATCTGACAGTCGAGGTCCCAGCCAAATTCCTCAGTGCATCACCGCAAAAGCCCGAGGATCCAATGACAGTTCTCTGGCAGGCGACTCAGGCAAGGCTGGGTAACCAACCGTCGCGTGCCGAAGCGCTGCTTCGGAAAGTCATTACCGACGTGCCGGAACAGATCGAAGCACAAGCTCGACTTGGTTACGTGCTTCTGGAGAGCAACAATGCCGATTCGTTCCTTCGTTGGCAGGACGAATTGCCTCCAGCCGCGGACGATCATCCCGAAATCTGGTTCCTGCGCGGTCGGTGGCTTGAAACCCGGCAGGCCCCCGAAGTCGCGATACGCTGCTTTGCGGAAGCATTGCTGCGCGACCCGGATCATATCGCGGCAAACTACGGGCTCGCACAGCTGCTGAGATCACATAAACCTGACCAGAATTCGCAACCATTCATCGATCGTGCGAACACGTTACGGGAGCTGGAGGACGTCTTGTTCGCACTCGATGAAAACGGCGCTGACCTGACACGAATGCAGCACGCCGCGCAGCTTTCAGAATCACTCGGTCGGATCTGGGAAGCCTGGGGATGGTGTCAGGTGGCGCTGCGGCGAAATCCGCAATTGAGCTGGGCTGCCAGCACCAGCTTTCGACTGAACCAACAGCTGAAACAGAATCCGCCGCGGGTTCTGGCCGCGGCCAACCCGACTTTGTCGGCCGACTGGTCGGTGTATCCGCTTCCGAATTTTGGCTCACTTCCGGCTGCGCGAGTTGATCAGCAAACTGTCGCCGTGCCTCGCTCACACGCCGTGTTCGAGAACATTGCAATTTCTGCGGGACTCAATTTCAAGTACTTCAACAGCGGAGCCGTGGACTCTGGCACGTTGCATATGTACGAGTTTACCGGCGGAGGTGTTGCAGTCCTGGATTTCGATGCTGACGGATGGCCTGACGTTTACCTGACCCAGGGATGCCAATGGCCGCCACTCAGCGGAGCACCGGCACATCGTGATTTATTGTTTCGCAATCGTGGAAATGGATCGTTCCAGGATGTGACTTCGAACATGATGGCAGGCGAAGAGGGGTTCAGCCAGGGAGCAACTGTCGGCGACTACGACAATGACGGGTTTCCCGATCTCTATGTCGGGAACATCGGTCAGAACCAGTTCTACCAGAACAACGGCGACGGAACCATGACCGCCATTACGGATTCAACACACACTGGCGGCGACGAATGGTCGACCAGTTGTCTGCTGGCAGACCTCAATGGCGACACCTGGCCTGACTTATACGTCGTCAACTATCTTGCGGATGAGGACATCTTCGAGAGAGAGTGCCGCACAACGGATAAGGGTCCGTTAACCGGGATCTGTCCACCATCCCTGTTTTCCGCCGAACAGGATCGCTGCTATCTCAATCTTGGAGATGGACGATTTCGCGACGTAAGCCTC
>Ga0105044_10005837_pt1 | contig 16946 bp, 14 predicted proteins | sample MAT01_FD_78092 | JGI IMG/M metagenome (GOLD analysis project Ga0105044, IMG submission 78092) | Freshwater microbial communities from Lake Fryxell liftoff mats and glacier meltwater in Antarctica - MAT-01 | ecosystem: Environmental > Aquatic > Freshwater > Ice > Liftoff microbial mat | place...
CAAGCTACCGAAGGCCAGGCGCGAAGTGGCCCGCCGGCTCGGCCTCTTCATGGCGATGTTCATGCGCATCGGCCTGCTGCTGGTGCTGGCCTGGATCGTCGGCCTGGTGGAGCCGATGTTCACGATGATGGATAAAGGTTTCTCGGGCCGTGACCTGATCCTCATCTTTGGCGGCATGTTCCTGATCTGGAAGAGCACCGGCGAGATCCACCAGTCGATGGAAGGTGAGGAAGAACACGGCAGCAGCGCCGTCAAGGCGACATTCACCGCCGTCATCCTGCAGATCATGGTGATCGACCTGGTGTTTTCGCTCGACTCCATCATCACCGCCGTGGGCATGGTCGACGACGTCAGGATCATGATCGCCGCCGTGGTGGCCTCGGTCGGCATGATGATGCTGTTTGCCGGGCCGATCGGCCGCTTCGTGTCGGACCACCCGACCATCAAGATGCTCGCGCTGGCCTTTCTGGTCGTCGTCGGTGTGGTGCTGATGGCCGAGGGCTTCGGCCATCACGTGCCCAAGGGATACGTCTACTTCGCGATGGCGTTTTCGCTCGGCGTGGAGATGCTCAACATCAAACTGCGCAAGCGTTCGGCCAAACCGGTGAAGTTGCGCCAGTCGCACATTCCCGGCGACTGATCAGGGACCGAGAGGATTTCCGGCCGCACCGGGCAGCGCAGCGGATGGTGGCTCGCCAGGGCAGGCGGTTCATTCTTCGTCAAGGCCGGTGTGCGGACCTGCGCCCGGGATGGCGCCGCTACCCGCCAGCGTCGAAAGTATGCCCAGCTCACGCATTGCTGCGCCCACCGCGCTCACGGCCTGCAGCATTTCCAGCCGGCCTATCGCGCCGATGCAGCCGACGCGGAAGGTCTCGACCTGCGTCAGCTTGCCCGGGTAGAGCAGGAAACCGCGCGCCTTCGTCGCCGCGTAGAAGCGCCTGAACTCGTAGGCCGGGTGGGCCGGCGCATGGAAGGTGACGATGATCGGCGCCTGGTGTTCGGGCTTCAGGAATGGCCGCAGGCCGAGTGCCGCCATGCCGTCGATCAGCGTGCGGCAGTTGTCGCTGTAGCGCGCCAGCCGCGCCGGCTGGCCGCCCTCTTCCTCGAACTGCGCCAGCGCCTCGGCCAATGCCACCACGACGTGGGTGGGCGGCGTGAAACGCCACTGGCCCGTGCGTTCCATGTAGACATGCTGGTCGTGCAGGTCCATCGCCAGGCTCTGGCTGTGGCCGGCACAGCCATCGAGCACGGCCTTGCGGATGAAGACGAAACCCATGCCGGGCACACCTTCCAGGCACTTGCCGCTGGCCGCCACCAGGGCGTCGAAGCGCAGCTTGCGGGCGTCGATCGGCAAGGCGGCGAAGCTGCTCATGGCGTCGACGATCAGACCCTTGCCACGCCGTTCGCAGACCTCGGCCACGGCGGCCAGCGGGTTCTCGACCCCGGCGCCGGTTTCACAGTGGATCAGGATGACGTGGCTGATGCTGCCGACCTCCTGCAGGCGGGCGTCCAGTGCCGCGGCCGACACCGGCTCGTCCTCGGCAAAACTCATCACGCTGACGCGCCGGCCCATCATCTCCGACAGCTTTGCGGCCCGCTTGCAATAGGCGCCGTTGTCGAGCACCAGCACATGGCCGTCGCGCGGCACCAGGGTGGCGACCGCGGCCTCGACGCTGAAGGTGCCGCTGCCCTGAAGCGGCACCACCACGTGCGTGTCATGCCCCTGCACGATGGCGAGCAGGCGCTGGCGCAGGTTCGCCGTGACCTGGATGAAATCATCGTCCCAGGAACCCCAGTCGTGCAGCATCGCCAGCTTGGTGCGCAGCGTGGTGGTCAGCGGGCCGGGGGTGAGCAGGATGCGGTCACGATCCATTCAGTTTCTCCAGGCTTGGGTCTTGCGTTCGACGAGCCAGCCGAGCGCGGAGAACAGCAGCATCGCCAGGCTGGACGCCGCGGTGATCAGCACCGCCATCGCGGCTGCGGCGCCCATCTCGCCGGCTTCGTCGAGGTTGAGGATGGCAATCGACGCGACTTTGGTTTCCGGCGAGTAGAGGAACACCACGGCGGAAATCGTCGTCATCGCGTTGATGAAGAAGTAGCGGGCGATGTCGATCAGCGCCGGCGTGCAGATCGGCAGCGTGACACGCCAGAAGGTGATCCAGAACGGCACTTTCAACGAAGCCGACACGGCCTCGAATTCGGCGTCGAGCGCCTTCAGCGCCGTCACCGCCGTCAGGTGCCCGGTGGTGTAGAAGTGGACGATGGTGCACAGCGTGAGCAGCGCCATCGTGTGATACAGGCCGCCGAACGGGTTGCCCGGCGCATTGAAGAAGAAGATGTAGCCCAGGCCGAGCACCAGCCCGGGCACCGCCATCGGCAACATCGCCAGCAGGCGCACGCCGCTGCGCAGCAGGCCGCCCAGCCCGGGTCCGCCGCCTTCCTGCGCCACGCCTTGCGTCTTCTCCGACAGGTAGGCGCCGACGAACACCAGCGCGGTGCCGAACACCGCCGTGCCCGCGGCCATCTTCAGGCTGTTGACGAAACCCTCGGCCACCTCGGCATCGACCAGGCCCATCGTGTAGTGGCGCCAGCTGGGGCTCAGGTTGTAGGGCCAGAAGCTGGCAAAGGACGCGAACAGCGCCATGCCCATCATCGCCAGCACGAGCATCGCGATGAAGGCGCAGTAGGCGGTGAGCACGAAGTCGCGCCGCATCGACGGTTTCGGCCGGTAGGGCACGGCACGCGCGGTCAGCATCGCCGTCTGCTTCGCGCTGACCAGGCGGTCGACGCCGAAGGTGAGTGCCGCCGGCGCCAGCAGCAGCAGCGCCACCACGGCGCCGCGCTGGAAGTCCTGTTGGCCGATGACGAGCTGGAAGACATCGGTGGCGAGCATGTTGAAGTTGCCGCCGATCACCTTGGGAATGCCGAAGTCGGTGATGACCAGCGTGAAGGTGACGAGCGCGGCGGAAATCAGCCCGTAGCGCGCGCCCGGCAGCGTGATGGTGAAGAAGCGGCGGCGCGCGCTGGTGCCCATCGCCTCGGCGGCCTCGTAGAGCCTGCCGTCGGCGGCGCCGAGCGCGGTCACAAGGATCATCAAGGCGTGCGGAAACGCGGCGAAACACTCGGCCAGCACGATGCCCGGCGCGCCGTAGATTTCGGCGATGCCGAATGCCGCCAGCCAGCTCTTCAGCAGGCCCTGGTTGCCGAACCAGTAGATCAGCGAAATGGCCGACAGCAAGGAAGGTGCGAGCAGCGGCAGCAAGGTGATGCCGCGCAGCAGCGCCCGGCCGCGCATGCGGCTGCGCCGCAGCGCATAGGCGAAGGTGAAGGCCAGCGGCACGACGACGAGCGTGACGAGCGCCGATACCCACAGGCTGTTCCACAGCGACACCAGCAAGGCCGGCGTGCGCGCGTACGAGATGAAATTGGCCATGCCGACGAAACGGCCGCTGGCATCTTCCAGCGACTTCAGCAGGATGGTCGCCAGCGGCGCGGCCAGAAACACCAGCAGCAGCAGCAGCACCAGCAACAGGCCGAGCTGCGCGACACGCTGGGCCGGGTCGGCTTGCTGGCGCACGGGCATCGGCAGCACGGCGCTCAAGGGTAGATCCTCAGCCGTTCAGGAATCAGGCGCAGGGGCAGGCGCGAACCCGCCGCCAGCCCGCGTTCAGCGAGGAAGTTGAGCGACAGGTAGACCGCCAGCTTCTGCGCGCCCAGCGCCGGGCTGGCGGCCTGCACGAGGCAGTAGGACCCCATGAATTCGACGTTCTCGATGACGGCGTCGAAGACGTTGTCGACGCCCGCCACGAACTCCCCGGCGCCGTTCGACGGCGGCCGTGCCAGCACGTCTTCGGGCCGCAGGTAGAGCTGCACCTCCTGGCCGGCATGGCCACCGTGCGGGCAGGCAAAGCTGGTGGGGCCGATGCGCGCGCGACCGGCCGCTTCGAGTGTGGCGGCCAGCACGTTGACACGCCCGACGAAGTCGGCCACGAAAGGCGTGGCTGGCTCACGGTAGACCGTGGTCGGCGTGCCGATCTGCTCGATCAGACCCTGGTTCATGACGACGATGCGGTCGGCCACCGACAGGGCTTCTTCCTGATCGTGCGTGACCATGATGGTCGTCACGCCCAGCTTGCGCTGCAGGCTGCGCAGTTCCTGGCGCAGGTGCACGCGCACGATGGCGTCGAGCGCAGAGAGCGGCTCGTCCAGCAGCAGCAGCCCCGGCGAGGTGGCGAGCGCGCGCGCCAGCGCAATGCGCTGCTGCTGGCCGCCCGACAGTTGAGCCGGCAGCTTGCCCTCGCTGCCCGGCAGGCCCACCAGCTTCAGCAGTTCGCTGACCCGCGCCCGGATGTCGGCGCGCGGCAGCTTGCGGTTGACCAGGCCGTAGGCCACGTTGCCGGCCACCGTCAGGTTGGGGAACAGCGCGTAGGACTGGAACACGATGCCGTAGTCGCGCTGCGCCGGCGGCAGCCCGGAGATGTCGCGCCCGGCCTGGGCAATGCGGCCGCCGCTCTGCGCCTCCAGCCCCGCGATGATGCGCAGCAGAGTCGTCTTGCCGCAGCCCGAAGGCCCGAGAAAACAGACGAACTCGCCCTGTGCGATGTCCAGGTCGATGCCACTCAACGCCTGAAAGGCGCCGAACCGCTTGGTGATGCCGAGTAGCCGGAGATAGGGTTCCAAGATGGGCCCAAAACGCAATGAAATCTGCACTCACCGCACCCATCAAGTGGCCGCCGCGGATCCGGCTCCGCCGGTCCGCCAGCGGCGCCCGACTGGGGGGAGGCGGCCGCAGGCCGCATCGGGGGAGCTACTTTTTCGGCTCGGATTTCGCGCTGTAGCGCGTGTTCCACTCGGCCAGGATGCGCTCGCGGTTTTCGGCTTCCCAGCTGAAGTCCTTCTTGACCAGACGCTGCTCGTAGTCCTTCGGCACGTTGGCCAGCGGCGCGGCCACGCCAGGCTGCGCGGTGATGGCGAAGTTCTTGCCGTACAGCAGCATCGCGTCCTTGCTGGTGGCCCAGTCGGCCAGCTTCTTCGCGGCGTCGAGCTTCTTCGTGCCCTTGTGGATCGCGAAGGCCTCCAGGTCCCAGCCCAGCCCTTCTTTCGGAAACACCAGTTCGATCGGCGCGCCCTTGGCCTTGTTGGCGTTCGCGCGGTACTCGAACGAGATGCCGACCACGTACTCGCCGCTCGCCGCCATGTTGCACGGCTTGCTGCCCGAGTGCGTGTACTGCGCGATGTTCTCGTGCAGGCCGTCCATGAACTTCCAGCCGCCGCCCTTGCCGGCATCGTCGCCCCAGAGCGTGAGCCAGGCGGTGACGTCGAAGAATCCGGTGCCCGACGAGGCCGGGTTGGGCATCACGACCTGGCCCTTGTAGACGGGCTTGGTGAGATCTTTCCAGCTCTCGGGTTTGGGAATGCCGCGCTTGGCGCCTTCCACGGTGTTGTAGCAGACGGTGGCGCCCCAGACGTCCATGCCGACCCAGGCCGGTGGGTTCTTCTTGTCCCTGTAGGCACTCATGATGGCGTCGAGGTTGAGCGGGCGGTAGGGCTCCAGCATGCCGTTCCTGTCGAGCAGGGCCAGGCTGGACGCCGCCACGCCCATCACCGCATCGGCCTGCGGGTTGGCTTTCTCGGCCAGCAGCTTGGCGGTGATGACGCCGGTGCTGTCGCGCACCCACTTGATGTCGATGTCGGGGTGGACCTTGTTGAAGCCTTCCTGGTAGGCCTTCAGCTGATCGGTCTCGAGCGCGGTGTAGACCAGCAGCGAGGTCTTGCCCTGGGCGGCAACCGTGCCGGCGGCAATACAGAACGCCACGGCGGCGAACAGGGTCAGGGGGCGCGGAAATCGCATCGAACTCTCCTAGGCTGGGGTTGGGTTGAGATCAAGCCGACGAGCATGGACCTGGCTTCGTGACAGCACGATGACGCGCACCGCTACGCCATGGGCATCTTGTCGGCGGCAGCCGACAATGTCAACGAATTTGCGCAGATTGTTGACAATATGGAATCTGCGGCATCCAATCGGGTTATGAAGACACTCGCCCCCGGTGTCACTCCTGCAGCCCCTGCAGCCGATGCGTTGGAATCGGCCTCGCGCGCCACCATCGCGCTGCTGCAGGCGCACACGCTCACCTCGGTGGTGCAGGCGGAGATCGAACGCTTGATCCTGGGCGGCGATCTGGCGCCGGGCGACAAGCTCACCGAAGCGCAGCTCGCCGGGCGGCTGGGCGTCTCGCGCGGGCCGGTGCGCGAGGCCTTGCGCATCCTCGAGGAAACCGGGCTGGTGCGGCTGGAAAAGAACCGCGGCGTCTTCGTGCGCCAGGTGCCGCTGGCCGAGGCGATGGAAATCTACGACCTGCGCGCATTGCTCGAAGAAGCGGTCGGCCGGCAGCTCGCCGAGCGCATCACGCCAGAACAGCTGAAGGAGCTGCGCGCGCTGGTCGAGCAGATGGAGCGCCTGGTGAAGGACGGCCACAACACCAGCGCCAGCGACCCCTACCACCGGCTCAACCTGGCTTTCCATGAAAGGCTGGTCGACTTCGCGGGCAACCGCAAGCTGAGCATGCTGTACCGCAAGCTGGTGAATGAACTCTCGCTGTTCCGCCGCGCCAACCTGGCCGGCGGCGGGCAGATTCCGGTGTCGGTGCAGGAGCACCGCGCCATCCTCAAGGCCATCGCTGCCGGCGATGCCGACGCCGCCGGCTGCGCGCTGCGCGCCCATGTGCTGGAAAGCAAGGAACGCACGCAGCGCGGCCCGGTCGGCGCACAGAAAAAGGTCCGTCATGATTGAAGTGAACAAGCGTTCCTATCGCCTGCCCGTCCTGCCCACCGTGGTGGTGTGCGTGGACGGCTGCGAGCCCGAGTACATCGCGCAGGCGGTGGCCGCCGGGGTGGCGCCCTGGCTGCGGCGCACGCTGGCCGAAGGCACGGCCCTGGTGGCCGACTGCGTGGTGCCGAGCTTCACCAACCCGAACAACCTGTCGATCGTGACTGGTGCGCCGCCTTCGGTCCACGGCATCTGCGGGAACTACCTGTACGACACGGCCTCGGGCACCGAGGTGATGATGAACGACCCCAAATGGCTGCGCGCCCCCACCATCCTGGCCGCACTCGCCGACCATGGCAAACGCTGCGCCGTCATCACCGCCAAGGACAAGCTGCGCCGCCTGCTCGGCCACGGCATGTCGGGCATCTGCTTCTCGTCCGAGAAGTCGGATCAGACCACGCTGGAAGAGAACTGCATCGAGGACGTGAACGCACTGGTCGGCATGGCGGTGCCTGATGTCTACAGCGGCGCGCTGTCGGAGTTCGTCTTCGCTGCCGGCGTCAAGCTGATGCAGATGAATGCGCAGGACCGCCGGCCCGACGTGATGTACCTCAGCACCACCGACTACATCCAGCACAAGCATGCCCCCGGCACACCCGGCGCGAATGCCTTCTACGCCATGATGGACGGCTACCTCGGCACGCTCGACGCAATGGGCTGCGTGATCGCGCTCACGGCGGATCACGGCATGAACGCCAAGACCGGCATGGACGCCCGGCCCGACGTCATCTACCTGCAGGACCTGCTCGACGAGTGGCTCGGCAGCGCGGTGGCGAGGGTCATCCTGCCGATCACCGACCCCTACGTCGTGCACCACGGCGCACTGGGTTCTTACGCCACCGTCTACCTGCCAGCCGGCATCGACGCCGCCGCGCTGGCCGCCCGGCTGGCGGCGCGGCGCGGCATGGAAATGGTGCTGACACGCGGGCAGGCGGCAGAACGCTTCGAGCTGCCGGCCGACCGCATCGGCGACCTGGTCGTCGTCTCCGAACGCTTCACCGTGATCGGCACCAGCGCCGCGCGCCACGACCTCAGCGCGCTGGAAGTGCCGCTGCGGTCGCACGGCGGCATCTCGGAGCAGCGCGTGCCCCTGATCATCAACCGGCGCATCGAGGGGCTCGACACGCAGCGCCGCTGGCGAAATTTCGATGCCTTCGACCTGGCCCTGAACCATGCCCAGTGACGACGTCCGCCACGAAGGCTTGCGTCTGGCCGGGCGCAGCGTGGGTGCCGGCCGGGCCGCGCGCATCGAGGTGCACAACCCCTACACGGGCGTGCTGGTCGGCACGGTGCCCAAGGCCACGCAGGGCGAAGTGCGTGAGGCCTTCAGCATCGCACGGGGCTACAAGGCACGCCTGACGCGCTTCGAGCGCGCCAACATCCTGAACAAGGCAGCGGATGCCGTGCGCACGCGCACGGCCGAGATCGCCGCGCTCATCACCGCCGAAAGCGGCCTGTGCCTGAAGGACTCGCGCTACGAAGCCGGCCGCGTCGCCGACGTGCTGATGTTCGGCGCGCATGAGGTGCTGAAGGACGACGGCCAGGTCTTCAGCTGCGACATCACGCCGCACGGCCGCCAGCGCCGTGTCTACACGCAGCGCGACCCGCTGCTCGGCGTCATCACCGCCATCACGCCCTTCAACCACCCGATGAACCAGGTGGCGCACAAGGTCGTGCCCTCGGTGGCCACGAACAACCGCATGGTGCTCAAGCCGTCCGAAAAAGTGCCGCTGTCGGCGCTGCTGTTCGCCGACATCCTGTACGAAGCCGGCCTGCCGCCCGAGATGCTGAGCGTGATCACCGGCGACCCGCGCGAGATCGCCGACGAACTGCTCACCCACCCCGCCGTCGACATGATCACGTTCACCGGCGGGGTGGCCATCGGAAAGTACATCGCCTCGAAGGCCGGCTACCGGCGCGTCGTGCTCGAACTCGGTGGCAACGACCCGATCATCGTGATGGACGACGCCGACCTCGACGAGGCCAGCACGCTGGCGGTGTCGGGTTCGTACAAGAACTCGGGCCAGCGCTGCACGGCCGTCAAGCGCATGCTGGTGCATGACAAGGTGGCTGCGGCATTCACCGAAATGGTGGTCGAGAAGACACGCGGCTGGCGCCACGGCGACCCCGCCGACCCGGCCAGCGACATGGGCACGGTGATCGACGAGGCGGCGGCGCGCGGCTTCGAGGCGCGTGTCGACGAGGCCATTGCCCAGGGTGCACGCTTGCTGCAAGGCAACCACCGAGTGGGTGCGGTCTACTCACCCACGGTGCTCGACCGCGTGCGGCCACAGATGACCCTGGTGCGCGAAGAGACCTTCGGCCCGGTGTCGCCGATCATCACTTTCGGCTCGGTCGACGAAGCGATCACCATGGCCAACGGCACGGCCTACGGCCTCAGTTCGGCCGTCTGCACGAACCGCCTGGGAGACATCACCCGCTTCGTCAATGAACTGCATGTAGGCACGGTGAACGTGCGCGAAGTGCCCGGATACCGGCTGGAACTGACCCCTTTTGGCGGCATCAAGGATTCCGGGCTGGGTTACAAGGAAGGCGTGCAGGAGGCGATGAAGAGCTTCTGCAATACCAAGACCTATTCGCTGCCCTGGACCTGAAGAACCTGTGACCCACCTGCTCAACCTGCTGGCCGCCATCGCCCTGCTGGTCTGGGGCACGCACATCGTGCGCACCGGCATGCTGCGGGTGTTCGGAGAGAAGCTGCGCCAGGTGCTGGCGCGCAGCTTCGGCAACCGGCTGACATCGCTGTTTGCCGGCATGGCGGTCACGAGCCTGGTGCAGTCGAGCACCGCCACCTGCCTGATCGTCGCGAGCTTCGTCGGCAAGGGCCTGCTGCCGACCTCGGTGGCGCTGGCTGCGATGCTCGGCGCCGATGTCGGCACCGCGATCATGGCGGTGGTCTTTTCCTTCGACCTCAGCTGGCTTTCGCCACTGCTCATCCTGGTCGGCGTGGTGCTCTTCATCGCCCGCCAGACCAGTGGCGCCGGGCGCATCGGCCGCGTGCTGATCGGCCTCGGGCTGATCACGCTGGCCTTGCAGCTGATCGTCGCCGCGACCCGGCCGCTGACCGAGTCGCCGGCCATGCGCGGGCTGCTGGCGGCCTTGCCGAACGAGGTCCTGCTCGACATCGTCGTCGGCGCCACACTGACGGTGATGTCCTACTCCAGCCTGGCCATCGTGCTGCTCACCGCCACGCTGGCCTCGCAGGCAATCCTGCCCGCCAGCGTGGCGCTGGGCCTGGTGATCGGCGCCAACCTGGGCAGCGGTTTGCTGGCCATCATCGCTACCAGCGGCGACAGCGCCGCCACACGGCGGCTGCCGCTGGGCAACCTGCTCTTCAAGCTGATGACGGCCGCGGCGGTGTTGCCGCTCCTGCCGCAGATCCACGTCTGGCTGCAGCAATGGGTGCCCACCGTGCACGGCCAGGTGGTGGTCTTCCACCTCGGCTTCAACCTGGCGATGACGCTGCTCTTCCTGGCCTTCACCGGCCCGGTGGCGCGTCTGGTCGAAGGCTGGCTGCCGACACCCACGGCCGCCGCCGCCGGCACGCGCACCAGCCATCTCGACCCGGTGGCGCTCGCCACGCCGTCGCTGGCCATCAGCTGCGCCGCACGCGAGGCGCTGCACCAGGCCGACGTGGTCGAGACCATGCTGCGCGGCGTGCTGCCGGTGCTGCGCCACAACGACCTCCTGCTGGCGGAGAAACTGCGCCAGATGGACGACACCGTCGATCACCTCTACAGCGCCATCAAGTTCTACCTGACGCAGATCTCGCGTGAGGCGCTGAGCGAACGCGAGGGCCGGCGCTGGACCGACATCGTCAGCTTCACGATCAACATGGAGCACATCGGCGACGGCATCGAACGCGTGCTGATCGACATCGAGGACAAGAAGATCCGCAAGCAGCGCAGCTTTTCCGAGGCCGGCATGGCCGAGGTCTGCCACCTTCACGAGCGGCTGCTGTGCAACCTGCGGCTCGGCATGAGCGTGTTCCTCGACGGCCGAGTGCGCGACGCCCAGAAGCTGCTGGAGGAAAAGGCGCGTTTCCGCGACCTGGAACATGAGTACGCGGCCAACCACATCGCCCGGCTGCAGGACAACACCGCGCTGAGCATCGAGACCAGCGCACTGCATCTGGACCTGCTGTCGGAGCTCAAGCGCATCAACTCGCACATCTGCTCCATTGCCTACCCCATCCTGGAAAGCAAGGGCGCGCTGGCGGCCACGCGAATAAGACCCTCGCAACTGGCCGACCTGGACGAACTTCAACACTGACCATGCTGACCCTCGACGACATCGAAGCGCTTTACCTGACCCGCGGCCACCAGCAGTACAGCGGTGAACCGGTCACTCAGTTGCGGCACGCGCTGCAGGCCGCCACCCTCGGCGAGTCCGAAGGCGCCGACGACGAGCTCGTGACCGCGGCCTTGCTGCACGACCTCGGGCATCTGGTGCACGATCTCGGCGCCACGCCCACGCTGCAAGGCCTGGACGACATGCACCAGCATGTGGCCGCGCCATTCCTGCGCCGCCTGTTCGGCGCCAGGGTGGTGGGTGCGGTGCAGTGGCATGTCGACGCCAAGCGCTACCTGTGCGCCACCCGGCCGGGTTACGAAGCCGCGCTGTCGGCCGATTCGCAGCGCAGCCTGGTGCTGCAGGGCGGCGTCTTCGGCATGCAAGACGCCACCCGGTTCATCGATCGGCCCGGCGCGGCGGACGCCGTGCGCGTGCGCCTCTGGGACGACGCCGCCAAGGCCGCCGAGATGCAGACGCCGCCGCTGGCCCACTTCATCGAACGCGCGCGCCGCTGCTCGCTTGGCTGAACCCGTCCTGCTCAGCCTGAGCTGGCCGGTCATCGGCGCCGTGCTGGTGGGCGCGCTGCTGCACGCCGGCTGGAACGCGCTGGTGAAGTCGAGCGGCGACAAGCCGCTCGACACCGCGCTGGTGCACTTCCTGGGCGCCATCATCGCCCTGCCCCTGCTGCTCATCGTCGGTCTGCCGCAGGCGGCGAGCACGCCCTACATCGCCGCCTCGCTGCTCATCCACATCGCTTACTACACCGCACTGGCCGGCGCCTACCAGCACGGCGATCTCGGGCTGACCTATCCCATCATGCGGGGTTTCGCGCCGCTGCTGGTAGCGCTGGGCAGCGGCACCTTGATCGGGGAGGTGCCGAGTGCCGCCAGCTGGGCCGGCATCATCGCCATCACCTGCGGCGTGGCACTGGTCGGCCTGGCGCGGCCGGGCGAGGCATTGCACCACCGCAAGGCGCTGGCCTATGCGTTTGCCAACGCCGGCATCATCGCCGCCTATACCGTGGTCGACGGCCTGGGCGTGCGCAGCGAGGTGGCGCACGGCGGCCACGCGCTGCGTTACGTGATGCTACTCTTCGTGCTCGACGGCGTCTCTTACCCGCTGCTGGTGTGGCTGCGCCGCGGCGCGGCCGGCCGCCAGCACATCCTGGCCTATGCGCGCCGGCGCTGGCCGCTGGCTGCACTCGGCGGCAGCGCCTCCATCGGCTCCTACGCCATTGCGCTGTGGGCCATGACCATCGCTCCGGTGGCAAGCGTGGCGGCGCTGCGCGAGACCTCGGTGCTGTTCGCCGCGGTGCTGGGCAGCTGGCTGCTGAAAGAAAAGTTCGGCCTTCAGCGCGCGCTGGGCACCGGCGTCATCGTCGCCGGGGTGATGGCGTTGCGGCTGGGCTGAAGCGAGCTCAACCGTGCTGGATGGCGATGGTCTTGAGCGTCGTGAAGCTGCGCAGCCCTTCGAAAGCCTTTTCCCGGCCGTGGCCCGAGTGCATCATGCCGCCGAAGGGCAGCTCGATGCCACCACCGGCACCGTAGTTGTTGATGAACACCTGGCCGGCGTCAATGGCATGCGCCATCCTCAACTGACGGCCGCCGTCGCGTGTCCACACCGCGGCGGTCAGGCCGTAAGGCGTGCCATTGGCGAGTTCTGCAGCTTCGTCCTCACCGTCGAAGACAAAGGCAGCGAGCACAGGACCGAAGACTTCGCACTGCTCGATGGCGTGGCCCCGCGGCACTGCGTCCAGCAGCATCGGCGGGAAGTAGAAACCGCCTTGCGGCGCGGAAGCGGCGAGCCGGCCGCGCGCGACGACCCGCACGCCATCGCCCAGCGCGGCCGCGACCATCGTCTTCACGCGGTCGAGCTGCCTGCGGCTGATCAGCGGCCCGCAGTCGGCGCCTTGTGCGCCGGCGTCGGTGATCAGGACCTCGAACCTGTGTGTCAGACGTTCCATCACCTCGGCGTGGATTGCGCGTTCTATCAACACCCGGCTGCCGGCCGCGCAGGTCTGGCCGGCGTTCTGCACGATCGCGCTGACGACCACCGGCAGCGCCTTGTCGAGGTCGGCATCGGCGAACAGGATCTGCGGCGATTTGCCGCCGAGTTCCAGTGTCACCGGCACATGGTTGGCCGCGGCGGCCTGCGCCACCGCGGTGCCGGTTTGCGGCGAGCCGGTGAACGAAATGTGGTTGACGCCGGCGTGGCCGGCCAGCGCCGCGCCCGCCTCGGTGCCGAGACCGCAGACGACGTTCAGCGCCCCGGGCGGCAGGCCGGCGGCGAGCGCCAGCGCGGCGATGCGCAGCGGCGTCAGGCAGGCGTCTTCGGCCGGCTTGGCGACGCAGGCGTTGCCAGCGGCCAGCGCGCCGCCGACCGAGCGGCCGAAGATCTGCGCCGGGTAGTTCCAGGGAATGATGTGGCCCGTTACACCGAACGGCACGCGCACGGCAATCACGGTGCTTCCGGCGGCGTAGGGAATGGCCTCGCCGTGCAGCTTGTCGGCAGCGCCGCCGTAGTACTCGAAGTAGCGCGCGCAGGCCGTGATGTCGACACGTGCCTGCTGGACCGGCTTGCCGGTGTCGCGGCATTCCAGCGCCGACAGCTCGTCGTGATGCTGCAGGATGAGCGCGGCCAGCCGGCTCAGCACGCGGCCGCGCCCGGTGGCCGTCGTGCGGCCCCAGTCACCCAGGAAGGCGGAGCGCGCGACGGCCACTGCGGCGTCGATGTCACGCAGGTCGCTGCGCGGCAAAGTGGTGAAGACCTCGCCGGTGGATGGGTCGAGCACGTCCAGCACCCGGCCGCTGGCGGCGGCATGCTGAAGGCCGGCGATCAGATTGAGTTGCGGCGGCATCATGGGGATCTCGGTCATCGTGTTCCTCGTCATCGAATCGGGTGTGGAGCCCGAACCAGCGCGAAAACGCGGCTCGGCGAGCGTGGATGGGGTCCTTACGGGCTGGGCCACAATGAATTCTGCCCGCAACCGTGCTGCACACACCGCTGAAGAGGACCGTCACGCACCATGAGCAAGACTCACAGGATCGCCGTCATTCCCGGCGACGGCATCGGCAAGGAAGTGATGCCCGAAGGCCAACGCGTGCTTGAAGCCGCGTGCCGCCGCTTCGGCATCGACCTGCGGTTCACGCCGATCGAATGGGCCAGTTGCGACTACCACGCCCGCACCGGTCCGATGATGCCGGACGACTGGAAGACACAGCTACAGGGCATGGACGCGATCTATTTCGGCGCGGTGGGCTGGCCGGCGCTGGTGCCCGACCATGTCTCGCTGTGGGGTTCGCTGCTGAAGTTCCGCCGCGAGTTCGATCAGTACATCAACCTGCGTCCGGTGCGCCTGTTCGACGGCGTGCCCTGCCCTCTTGTGGATGCCAAGGGGCAGCCGCGCAAACCCGGTGACATCGACTTCTTCGTGGTGCGCGAAAACACCGAGGGCGAATACACCAACCTGGGCGGCGTGATGTACGCCGGCACCGAGCGCGAGATCGTCATCCAGGAGTCCGTCTACTCGCGCCACGGCACCGACCGCGTGCTGAAGTACGCCTTCGAGCTGGCGCAGTCACGCCCGCGCAAGCAGCTGACGGTGGCCACCAAGAGCAACGGCATCGCGATCAGCATGCCCTGGTGGGACGGCCGCGCCGACGCCATGGCCGCCGGCTACCCGCAGGTGTCGGTCGACAAGCAGCACATCGACATCCTGAGCGCTCGTTTCGTGCTGCAGCCCACGCGCTTCGACGTCGTGGTGGCGAGCAACCTGTTCGGCGACATCCTGTCCGACCTGGGCCCGGCCTGCACCGGCACCATCGGACTGGCGCCTTCGGCCAACATGAACCCGGAACGAAATTTCCCCAGCCTGTTCGAGCCCGTGCACGGCTCGGCGCCCGACATCTTCGGCCAGAACATCGCCAACCCGGTGGCGATGATCTGGTCGGGCGCGCTGATGCTCGACTTTCTGGGCGAACGCGCCGCGCACGACACCATCGTGCACGCCATCGAACGTGTGCTGGCCGAAGGCCCGCGCACGCCCGACCTCGGCGGCGAAGCGTCGACCACAGAGATGGGGGAGGCGATCGCGGCACATGTCCTGGACGCGGGCTGAGAGGTCGAGTTCAGCGTCCTGGAGGGCGGGCCACTGAAAGGTCTGCCTCCCAGAATGTCGAGTAGGTGTGGTCCCGGAACATGGGCCACGACGGCGTGCCGACCACGTTTCTGAGCTACGGTGCCGTGGCGCCGCGGCGCCAGGGGCAGATCATCCAGTCGCTGGTGCTGCCCAGTGGCCGGCCTGCCGGGCAGGCGGAAGAAATTGCGCAGGCTGTCCTGCAGGCCATGCGCTGCGCGGGTTTTGGTGAGTCAGCAGGGCTGACCGATCCGAATGCAGGTTTCCCGTCGCAGCCAGGGCCCCAAGGAAGCGACGAGTGCCCGCGCCTGATCGAATGTCAGGTCGAGGTCACGAAGCCGGTGCTCGCCGACGCTGGCTGGCTGACTGTTAACGCCCCGAGCAGACCTACGGTCTGCAGAACTCGCTGCCTGGAAGCGGCCATTCGCAACGGTTGCTTTCGCACTATCCGAACGTGATTGCACACTCTGCCTGCCTGAACCACTGCACGTGCGAGGCAAGCCACCCGCCAGCAACTCCGCCCGCCGCTTGGACGATCTGGAACAGGGTGGCATTGGCCGGCAGGGGCGCATGGCGCCGCAGCAATTCCACGCAAGCGGCGCAGAAGAGGAAGAGCGCTACCGACACCGCGGCCTTCGACGGGTCATATGCCAACGTCCAAGCCGCAATGAGGGCGCAGACGACTAAGTGCCGGAACCAACGACCATCGCTGTTGGACCCTGCCGTAGCTGCCTTCGACCATCCCACCACGTAGGCCAGCAGAAAAACCAACAGCGGCAATGCGGTCCCGGTTGCGTGCGTGTTCGTCGTCGCGGGGTTGGAATCGTCCATCGCAACGAACTGCCTGTGCGTGAGCATCAAGGCCAGGCTCGCTGACATGGCAAGAAAGAACCAGATCAGAACTACGCGCGCTCCGCTCATGGTGACTGAACCCATCTCACCTGCCTGGAGCCGCAGCGGCTGTTCGCCCAACTTTTGCACAACCACGATCAGGCTCGCCCCAATGATCAGCAAGATGGTGCCCACGACCGCCCACGATGCATACGAAGGCACATGCGCTGGGTGCAGCCAGACCAGGACGCCCAGAAGTGCTCCTGCATTGCTGAACGCGAGAATCGCGTAGGGGCGCTGTCGGCAAGTGCCTGGCGTCCTGCCAAGTGCGCGCACCATGACCGTCGACGAGCATGCAAGCCACACGGCAACGGGCGCAAGATGACCCAGGCGATGAGGTCCCGCGGGCATCACCATCAGGATCGTGTAGGCGGCCACGGGAACGAAGACGGCCGCCGCCAGGCGCAGATCAGATCCGGGCCCAAGACCTGATGAGAGGGCCGTCAGCGTGACGCCTGCCAGGTAAGTCCACTGAAAAAAGTGCACAACGGTGGCAGGCGCATGCCAGTGGCCCATCTCGGCCACAGCTAAAGGCTGTAGGCCGAACAGCAGGAAGCTGGACAACGCCGCGATGGCGCTTGCGAGCATCAGCAAACTCGTGAAAGCTTGCGTGTCCGAAACCTCGCTCAAACTGGAGGCCATGCGCTTGACTCTCGGTGCAGGCAGCAACCGTTTCAGTCACGGCAGGCCAGCAACACCCCTTCGCCGCTGCCGAGATCATCGATGCGTGTACGGAACGCCGGGTCGCGCCGGGCCGCTTCCACGAATTGCGACACCTCG
>Ga0105044_10005840_pt1 | contig 16939 bp, 10 predicted proteins | sample MAT01_FD_78092 | JGI IMG/M metagenome (GOLD analysis project Ga0105044, IMG submission 78092) | Freshwater microbial communities from Lake Fryxell liftoff mats and glacier meltwater in Antarctica - MAT-01 | ecosystem: Environmental > Aquatic > Freshwater > Ice > Liftoff microbial mat | place...
TAAAATTAGTCAAAACTTTTGGAGCAACAACAAATCTAAATTTTAAGTTAAAAAGCCATAAGTTTTTACTACTTTGTATTACAATCCTAATTTTAATTAACCGCTGTGATCAAGCATCTGATTACTGCCGTCGTGATAAAATTACTCCCGTTTCTTGTGTATTGCCAAGTTAAAAACTCTCCAAACATAAATATTGATTTAGGTAACAGACAGAGGCACTTTTTTAAATTTATTAAAATGATTAAATTTTGTTTTCTGTTTTCTGTAGTTTTTTACTCCGTTAACTCATTTGCGCAGAAAAAAATAACTTACCCCACTATTGAGATAGGAATCTCACACCGAAATGCCTCCATTGAATTAGAGTCCAGCTTCCTTGCAAGAGGTAGAAATTTCGGGTTTAGTTATAATCAAATTGCAATTACCAGAACTCAAAGTTTGGCAATTGATATGCGGCAAAACCTGTATAAAGAAAGAATATTTGCACAGTTTTCCACTTATTTCCGTTATAACCATTTTCACTATGAAGGAGATTACAGAACCAAAGAAATTAAAAACTTCAAATCGGATTTATTTTTAGATGCGGTTTTTGTTTCCAGAAAAAAGAAGAAAAAGTCTTTTGGATTTTTATTGGGTGCAGGTATTGGTTATATGAATATTGGAACCGGTTTTCATTATAATTATAATACTGGTATTAAGGATAATAACGGCGATTGGATAATAAAACGGGAAAAAGCAACTTTTAGCTTTTTAGCTCCCCGTTTATTGATGGGCATTAAAAAAAACAGGTTAAGCGGTTATGTTAACCTGCACTATACACCAGATGATAATTACAGGACGAACCCAACAATTTGGCTCGAATTTAAGGTTTGTTATTCTTTCTCCCCTTTCATAAAGAAAAAGTGAATTAACCAATGCTAATAATTTTCAAACATTATCACTAAATCACCATGGTAAACAATCGATTTACACTTTTAATTTTTATTACATCTTCATTTTTTTATTGTAATGCCTTTTCGCAAAATAAATTCAAATTTAACCCATCCGTTGAAATAGGCTTAGCTTACAGGCCAGGGGTTATAGAGTTGTCTAAACTTTCAAGATTACCTAACCTTTACCGGCCATATACTACTTATGCCTATAGTTCTAAAAAGCATTTCAATAATATTAATCTATCAATAGCTTTACAGCAATATGTACTAAAACAAAGGATAAGCCTTCAGGCTGCATCTTATTTAAGATACAATCATTTGTACTATGGCAAAAATGCACAAGGTGTTTCCAGTAATAAGGAAAAAGAGTATAAACGCCTGAAGTATGATTTATTTATTGACGGCATTTATCATTTTAAAAACAGTAAGTCAGGAATAGGAATTCTGCTAGGCGCAGGCCTTGGTATTATGAATTATGGAACACTTTTTAAAGATTCTGTTTGGCGGGCTAATGATTCGCTTATAGGAACAAGGGGCTTTAGGTTCGTAGCTCCCCGTTTAATTGTAGGGCTCACTAAAAATAATTTTTCATTTTTTGCAATTGGCTATGGTACACCTGATAAAGAATATGATGGCAACCCATCCATTTGGCTTGAGTTTAAAGCTGCTTACACTTTCTCACCATTCAAAAAGAAAAAAATAAATTAGTCAAAACTTTTGGCACTGCCCGTTGCAGCAAGTTTAAGTACCTGCTCGTACTGTCCGGGGCTAAGGTCGTTAAAGAAAAAGTAAACAGGATCAACAGGGCTACCATTAATATGTACTTCATAATGGCAATGCGGACCCGTACTGGCACCGGTGCTACCTACCCATCCAATCACTTCTCCGCGTTTTACAACCTGCCCCATCCTTGCTTTTATTCTTACCATGTGCAAATAAACCGTTTCGTAACCGTAGCCATGGTTAATAATTACATGGTTACCGGTTCCGGTACCTATACCGGCAGTTGTAACTGTACCATCGCCTGTGGCATAAATAGGTGTTCCCTGCGGCGCCGTAAAATCGAGCCCGCTGTGCATTTTAGCAATACCGTAAATAGGATGTATGCGCATGCCAAAGCCACTGGCAATACGGGTAAGCTGCTTATTACTTACCGGTTGTATGGCAGGGATGCTGGCTAATTTTGCTTCCTGGTTATTTATCAATTTCTCAATTGCATTATAACTTTGGGCTTGGTAAACTACCCGCTTGGCAATATTATTGAGCGTTTTTTCAATTTCCGAACCCAGTTCATTTTCACTGAGTGAATTAACTTTTGCAATTTCCTTACGCTTTTCAATAGCTTTTGTTCTGGCACTATCACTTAAAGGATTGGCTTCAAAAATAGACCGGTAAACATCGTTGTCTCTTTTTTCCAGCTCAGCCATTTGTTGCTGTAAGGTCTTGGTTTTCTGAGCAAGGGTAATGTAATTGTCTTTTACAATTTCGTATTTCAACTGTGTTTCCTTATCTACCGCACGGGGAAAAAAACTATTGTATGCCCAAATTATTAGAGCCGATGTAACCAATGCAGCCGAAATAAATCCAAATACCCGCAACAACTTTACCCGAAGCGGCGTAACCAGCTTCTCGTAACGAAGTGTGTGTGTATTATAGTAGTATTTTATTTTTTTCATTTACCCCTGTCCCCTAAAGGTGGACATTTATGATATTAAATTTCTCAATTGATTTGCTAACATCTTCGCCATTTCCTCCCCCGTCGGGGGAGATAGAGGGGGCTTTTTTTGTTACCTTTGCCCCCATTGATCAAAAGTTTACAAATATAGCCCCATAAACAACAAAAATCAACCCATTTAAACAATTGGTATATATGATGACGAGTGCTGAAATACGACAACAATTCCTTGACTTTTTTAAATCGAAAGAACACGTCATTGTTCCTTCTTCGCCTATTGTAGTAAAGGATGACCCCACACTTTTATTTACCAACGCCGGTATGAACCAGTTTAAAGATTATTTCCTGGGCAATAAAATTGCACCTTATAAAAGAGCAGCAGATACGCAAAAATGTTTACGGGTTAGTGGTAAACATAATGATCTTGAAGAAGTAGGTGTAGATACCTATCACCATACCATGTTTGAAATGTTGGGCAACTGGAGCTTTGGCGATTATTTTAAATTAGAAGCTATTGAATGGTGTTGGGAATTGCTCACGGAAGTTTATAAAATTCCAAAAGACAGATTATACGTAACAGTTTTTGAAGGCGACGAAAAAGAAGGGATACCCGCATCTGCCATTGCCTTATCGAAATGGATGAAAATTGTAGACAAAGAACACATTGTATTTGGAAACAAAAAAGACAATTTTTGGGAAATGGGCGATACAGGTCCTTGTGGCCCATGCAGCGAAATTCATGTAGACTTGAGAACCGCCGAGGAAAAAAAAGAACTACCCGGGAATTACCTCGTCAATAAAGATCATCCGCAAGTAATTGAAATATGGAACAACGTATTCATTCAGTACAACCGTAAAAAAGATGGCAGTCTGGAAGAATTGCCTGCTAAGCATGTTGATACGGGCATGGGATTTGAAAGACTTGTACGGGTAATACAAAACAAAGCGTCCAATTACGATACCGATGTTTTTACGGGAACTATAGCAGCTACAGAAAAAATTACCGGCAAAAAATATAAAGGTGCTGATGATAAGCAAAGCGTTGCTTTCCGTGTAATTGCCGATCATATACGTGCCATCAGCTTTACAATTGCCGATGGGCAGTTACCTTCAAACACCGGCGCAGGTTATGTTATACGCCGCATTTTACGCAGGGCTGTGCGGTACTACTATTCTTATTTAGATTATAAACAGCCGTTGCTACATCAATTATTACCCCTTATTGCAAAACAGTTTGAAAATGTTTTTCCGGAGTTAACCCTGCAGTTAGATTTTGTAAGTAAAGTGGTTAAGGAAGAAGAAGACGCATTTTTAAGAACGGTTGACAATGGTTTATCCATGCTTGATCAGGCATCAAAAAACATTACTGGCGAAGAAGCATTTAAGCTTTATGATACGTTTGGATTTCCACTCGATCTTACCAAACTGGTAGCAACAGAAAAAGGTTTAACGGTTGATGAAAAAGGTTTTGAAACCGAAATGCAAAAACAAAAAGACCGCAGCCGTTCTGCTGCTGTATTAGATACCGAAGACTGGGTTATTGTAAATGATATCTCATCTTCAAAATTTGTTGGGTACGATAGTTTAGAAGCGAAAGCAAAAGTTGTTAAGTATCGTAAAGTAAGCGGCAAAGGAAAAGAACAATACCAGATCATTTTAGATCAAACACCTTTTTATGCCGAAAGTGGCGGGCAGGTTGGTGATTCTGGGAAATTAAAAATTAATACTTCGACAGGCTCTGTAGAAGAATTAATAATTATTGATACAAAAAAAGAGAATGACCTCATCATACATTTTGCAGAAACCGTTCCTGAAAATATGAGTGGCGAATTGATTGCCACCGTAGATGCTGCCAGAAGAAAAGATATTACACTTCACCACAGCGTTACCCACCTCATGCATGCAGCTTTGCGGAGCGTTTTAGGTAAGCATGTGGCACAAAAAGGTAGTTTGGTAAACGAAGAACATCTGCGTTTCGACTTTTCTCATTTTGCAAAAGTTACCGACGAAGAAATTGCTGCTGTTGAAAAACTGGTAAATGAAAAAATAAGGGAAAACATTCCTGTTGTAATAAAGTCAATGAATAAAGATGAAGCCGTTGCACTGGGTGCCATGGCTTTGTTTGGCGAAAAGTATGGCGATGTGGTGCGTGTGGTAATTATGGATCCTGAATATTCCATTGAACTTTGCGGTGGTACCCATGTGGGCAGTACCGGCGAACTGGGCCTCTTTAAAATAAAACATGAAGCTGCTGTAGCTGCCGGTGTACGAAGGGTTGAAGCCATCTGTGGCAAAGCTGCAGAAAACTATGTTGATAGCGCATTCGTGGAAATTAGTGCTATTCGTGGCTTATTAAAACATCCGAAGGATGTTGTTAAGGCTATTGAAAACCTGCAGACAGAAAATGCTTCTCTAAAAAAACATATAGAAGTATTGGAAGCAAGGCAATTAGTCATCATCCGCAATGAATTGCTGCAAAAAGACGAGATCATCAACAACGTAACTTTTGTTGGTGAGATCATTGAAGTAAGCAGTGCCGATGCGTTAAAAAAACTCTGTTTCGATCTTAAAAATAAACTGCACGATCATGTAGCGGTTCTTTGCGCCAATATCGACGGCAAACCTTTTGTTGCCATCGGCATCAGCGATACAGTTGTTGCTGCTAAAAATTTAGATGCTGGAAAAATAATTAAAGAACATGTGGCCCATTTAATAAAAGGCGGCGGCGGCGGACAAAAAAACCTGGCAACGGCTGGTGGGCAGGATGTGAGTGGTTTGAGGGCGGTGATTGAGAAGGTAAAAGGCTTGTTGTAGTAACATTTTTTATTGTTCTGGAAATTTTTCTTTTTTGCTGTGCATTTGGTATTATTTTATTGGCAAATTTTATACTCTTGCTAATTTAGATTTTCTAATATATTTTGAAACACACTAAAAATGGAGAATATTTATACAATAATAACTGAAAAACAAAATGTGGCGGCAGGCATCCGGAATATTTTAGAACAAAAATATTTGCTTCATAAAAACCTCGCAGATGACAGCATAGCAATTTTTGAAGGATTTTTAAACCGCCTTATTGACGGTTTATTCGTTGTGATAGAATACCCTTACGTTGATAAGGTTTACAGAAATAGTTATTATCACTACTATTCTTCCAAGTTAGATAATTATTCAAGGGATTGTATCAAGCTGTCTTTTTTTAAGGGCTCCATTACAGAAAATGATTTCAGAGATTCCAGCAGAAAACAAGACCTGCAGCATATATTTGGCGGCTTTGTGGTAATACGGCCAACTTTTCCCAAAGTAATCGGACGTTCGGTTATCGCTCCTTCCATTACAGTAAACAGTAACATTTTGGTTTGCAATACAGACGTAAATATTACAGTAAACGGAGTTAAACTAAAAGCCTGTGGTTTTCCTCATGCTTCGCAAGATGGTGAAATGCTTACTTGTGCTGAAACAACTGTATGGGGTTTAATGGAATATTTTGGAAACAGGTATCCAGAATATGCGCCCATATTACCGGATAAAATTACAAAAGTGTTAAACAGTATATCTTTTGAAAGACTTTTACCATCTAAGGGCTTAACGCTTGTGCAAACATCTTACACTATAAAAGAATTTGGGTTTGGTGTAAAAAATTACACGAGGCAACAATTTCCTGCCGACTTTGAGCGGATTTTAAAAACTTATATAGAGTCGGGTATTCCAGTAATTGCATTAGTTAGCAATGCTGCAGTAGGACATGCACTGAACATTATTGGAAGGGAACATTTTACAGAAGGAGATATTGAAAACTTGCAGTTAAGTCAAACCCTCACAAATGGTGTTCAAATTATGGAGTTTACAGATTTGCCTATGCAATATGTGATAAGCGATGATAATTTTCCTCCCTATCAACTGGCGTATTTAAGTGAGCCTGTTTCTTATTACACCAATCCACGCTGGGCAGGCTGTACTATTACCGGCTGCATTATCCCTTTATACCCTAAAATTTATCTGGAGGCAAACGAAGCCAGGACAAAAGCGTTGCTTTGGTTACAAAGTATGAACTTGCAAACTGCCATACCAATTGTTATAAAATGTTTTTTAACCAGTAGCCGTTCTTTTAAAGACAGTATTGCCGGTAACGATTCTTTAGATGCAAACACAAAAGAACTGTTACTCAGCCTGGCCATGCCTAAATTTATCTGGATAACAGAATTAACAAATAAAGATTTGCTGCGGCAAAATTTATGCAATGGTTTAATCGTTCTGGATGCAACTGACCCTAAAAAAACAGGCATGATTGATTCTATTATTGAAAATAACTTTATATCTTACAGTGACACAGCTATTACACAAACCGCCTTACCTTTGCAACCTTTCAGGCAATTCAACCAAAATATTAAAAACATATAATATGCAGGACCCAATCGTTTCCAATTACGACAGGATAATGAATAAGCTGAAGGAAGAAGGAAAAGTACAGAAAAAATCTGCCGAGGAAAGCAAAGCCATTTTTGATAAAATTGAAAATGAACTGGAACAGTTCAGGTTTGATAACCAAAAAAAAGCACAGGCTTCTGAACAGGAAATGGCTACTTTATACCTGAATGCTTAATTCATTTATCAAAACTTTTATAAGGCTATCAATTAAATTTACTGATAGCCTTTTTTTATTTTACCCAATCACCTTCCCCATCAACCCATCAATCTCCTTCATCTCCTCCAACAAATGCTTTTTAATAGCTACCCGTAGCCTGCCCAGGTGCATGGCACTTAGTTCCTGTTGTGGAGGGTTGGCAATTATGTAGGCACTTGCTTTGGTATGTGTTGTTTGGCTAAGGGCTGACAACTGCTGGTGTACTTTGTTACTGCTATCAAACTTTGGGTAATAAATATCTAAGATTTTTTTGTGTACATGCTTTCACCAAACAAACCTTTGGCCTGAAAATCTTTCATCATTTCATTAGGTGCAGTGGAGTTTAAAATAGCAGTGAGGTAACAGGCTTCTTCTTTCTCATTAATATAAATGATGCAAAAAGCCTGGGGCAAAGGGTTTGCCACCGAAGCTGCTGCAATACTTCGGCAAGCTCTGTACACTTGATTACGGTTTTAACTCGTTAAGCATCAAACTTATCACCGGCAGGGCGCTTATTGAAAACATCGCTTCCATAAAAGTGCTGGAAAAAATTGGTATGGATTTTATTAGCGAAAGTATTGTTGATTATTGCACGCTAAGAACCTATACCAAAGCCAAAACTCAATTTATACTTCAGCTTTTTTGCCACTGATTGCGCAGATTTGCACAGATGAAAATCCCGATAGCATATTCCGTGTTAATCTGCGCAATCCGTGGCTAACCTCGTTCGCTTATCTGCGGGCAACTCCCCAAAAAAATGTTAAAGCAAAAAAATAATCTGCGAAATGTTTCGTAATACCAAAAAACTGCTTAGTTTTGTTCTACTAAACATTTCGTACATAAAATATAAAGTCATGAAAAAAATTCTTTTTACCGCTGCCATTATATGTTTTGCAGCATTTACCACTACTCTTACTGCCCAAAATGATAAAGGAGACAAAGGCTCAAAGAGTGATAAGGATAAAAAAGAGTCTCAGGAAATCATTATCCGTAAAAAAGGGGATAAAGATGCAAAAGTAACTGTTGAAATTAATGGCGATAAAATTACCATTAACGGCAAACCTTTATCTGAATTTAAAGATGATGAAATCACTATCAATAAAAGAAACATCATCATCCGTGATGGAAAAGGTGGCACCCGGTTTCAGATGAACCCTGAAGATTTTGAAGGATTTAGCTGGAGCGGCGATGATAATGATGAACAAGGCACTTTTCTGGGTGTAACAACGGGTGTTTATAATGATGGTACTGAGGATACAAAACCAAAAGGTGCTAAGATAACCAATGTAACCAAAGGCAGTGCTGCGGAAAAAGCAGGTTTAAAAAATGGTGATGTGATTATAAAGATCAACGATAAAAAAGTGGATGATCCGAACTCATTGTCAGATGTTGTTACTTCTTTTAAACCTAAAGATGAAGTGACCGTTTACTTTATGCGTGATGGTAAAGAGCAGTCTGCCAAAGCAACATTGGGCGAACGTAAAGAATCAAAGTCAATGTCCTACTCATTCAGCGGTCCCGATGGTACGGCACGCTCTTTCAGCATGCCACGTGTGCAGGTTGTACCGAGGGTTGACATGGGTGATATGTCTCCAAGAATATGGAGCCCTCGTTCAGATAACAATTTTGAATTTTATAGAGATGCATTCCCCCGTCAGCAAAAGCTGGGTTTAAAAATACAGGATACCGAAGAAGGCAAGGGAGTAAAAGTACTGGATGTAGACAAGGATTCGCCTGCCGAAAAAGCAGGGCTAAAAAAAGATGATATTGTTACTGAGATTGGCGGAAAAAAAATTACCAATACAGATGAAATGCGTGAAGAGCTTATGGAGAATATGGAAAAATCTGCTTACACCATTAAAGCAACACGTAACGGCAGCGCTATGAATTTTGATATTAAGATCCCTAAAAAATTGAAGACTGCTAATTTATAGTAGCATCTTTCCTGATGATAATCGGAATTAGATGCTACTATGCCGGCCTGTGCCGATTATTTCGGTATAGTAAAGAAAATTTGACCAGATATTGGTATGATCGGCATAAGCCATGAATAAGTATGAGAAAGTGTTCTGAAATTTTCAGGACGCTTTTTTATTTATCCAATGTAGCTCCAGCGAACGTGGATTGCCTATTGCCACTGCTTATTGCACATTGCTTATTGCCTATTGCCCATTGCCTATTGTAAACTACCTTTGCAACCGTGAATAAAAAAGACAAATACCAAGTAGTGATTGGACTGGAAGTACATACCCAGTTGCTTACAAAAAGTAAATTGTTTTGTGGTGATAGTGCCGCATTCAGCAGCGATCCCAATACACATATCAGTCCCATTACACTGGCGCATCCTGGTACTTTACCAAAGATGAATGCCAAAGCAATTGAATATGCCATTAAACTCGGGCTTGCGCTGCACTGCGAAATAGAACAGCATAATTACTTTGCCCGCAAAAATTATTTCTACCCAGATCTGCCGAAAGGTTACCAGGTTTCGCAACATACAACCCCCATTTGTAAAAATGGATTTGTGCCCATAAAGGTTAACGATGAAGAAAGAAATATCCGCCTGAACAGGATACATATGGAAGAAGATGCCGGTAAAAGTTTACATGATGTGGATGAAAATTATACATCCATTGATTTAAACCGTGCCGGTGTGCCCTTGCTGGAAATTGTAAGCGAACCCGATATGCATAGCAGCGGTGAGGCGTTTGCATATATAACCGAATTACGCAAAATGGTTACCTGGCTGGGTATTTGCGATGGTAATATGGAAGAGGGCAGCATGCGTTGCGATGCAAATATTTCCATCCGCCTGCAAGGCGAAATAAAACTAGGTACCCGTGTGGAGGTAAAAAATCTCAACAGCATACGCAATGTAAAAAGAGCCATTGATATTGAAGTCGAGCGTTTGATTGGATTGGTTGAAAACAATCAGCCTATCATACAGGAAACGAGAAGTTATGATGCAGTTAACAACAGTACTTTTTCTTTACGATCTAAAGAAGATGCCGATGACTACCGTTATTTTCCTGAGCCCGACCTAGCTCCTTTTCATATAACCGATGATTATCTTGTTCAGATAAAAAATGAACTGCCTGTTTTACCCAATGATTTAAAAAAGCGATACATAGATGAATTGAAGCTTTCTGATTATGATGCATCCGTACTTTGCGATGATAAGGATCAGTCTGCATATTTTGAAACGGTAATAAAACATACCGATAATTATAAAGCTGTTGCCAACTGGTTGCTGGGGCCGGTTAAAAGTCATTTAAACGACAGCAATAGTACTTACAAAACATTTTCTTTACCGGCAGAAAAACTCGCTGCATTAATTGAATTGGTAGAAAAAGGCGTATTGAATTTCGGTATGGCATCGTCCAAAGTTTTTCCGGTATTACTTACCCAGCCCGAAAAACAGCCGCTGCAGATTGCAACCGAACTGAACCTGCTTCAGGAAACCGATACCGGTTCTATTGAGCAATGGGTAAATGAGGCCGTTGCAAAAATGCCCGATAAAGTAAAACAGTATCAATCGGGTAAAAAAGGTTTGATAAGTTTATTTGCAGGCGAAGTAAAAAAATTAAGCAAGGGAAAGGCCGATATGCAACTTGTAAATAAAATGCTTGAAAAAAAATTAAACAATTAATAAATGAAAAAACTATTAGCTGCAGCAGGCATTGCTGCAATCTTATTTTCTTGTAACGACAATGCTGATAAAGGTAAGTTTACACTTTCAGGCGAATTGAAAGCCCTGCCCGATCAAAAAATTTACCTCGAGCAATTATACTTCAGTGAAAAAAAATCCGAAGTATTAGACACCGGTGAAATAAAGGCAGGCAAATTCACACTCTCATCCATTGCCCCCGAAGAGGGTTTATTCCGGTTACGTACGGCAGAAGGCGCCAGCGCAATTTTTATAAATGAAGACAGTAAAATAAGTTTTTCGGGCACGGCAATCAGCCAGGAGCCGCTGAGTGGTTCCTTCAGTGGGCCTGCAAACAGTTCGTTAAAAAAGCTTACACAATACATGGATAGTGTAAGCCTGCTCATTTCCAATAAAAACAGGGTGATTGCAGAATTTAGCAAGGCTGGCGCAAAACCAACGGACAGTGCATTTATGGCTATCGTCAGCGATCTTAAATCTATGACAGATAATTTCAGCACATTCAGTTTTGCCTATGCCGACACGGCTAAAAGCCCCATTGTTGCTTTATTTGCTACTACCGTAGCCCCGGTTGAACTTAGTAAATTTGAAGCTCCTTTAGCAAAATTAGTAAAGCGTTTTCCCAATCATAAAGGAATTGCCGATGCACTCGTATATGTAAAAATGCAGGCAACACAACCTCAAACCCAAACTCAGCCAGCATCAAAACCAACTGTTGGCGATATGGCCCCTGAGCTTACTATGAATGATGTTGATGACAAGCCTTTTTCGTTAAGCCAGTTGCGTGGTAAATATGTGCTTATAGATTTTTGGGCAAGCTGGTGTGGCCCCTGCCGTGGCGAAAACCCGAACGTAGTAGCAGCTTTTAATCAATATAAAGATAAAAATTTTACCGTACTTGGTGTATCGCTTGATAAAAACAAGCAGGCCTGGATTGAAGCCATAAAAGAAGATAAATTAAACTGGCAGCACATAAGCGATTTAAAATACTGGAACAGCGCAGCCGCTCCTCTCTATGGCTTCGATGGAATTCCATATAATGTTTTGATAGACCCACAGGGAAAAATTATTGCAACAGATTTAAGAGGTAGTGCATTACCAATTAAACTGGCAGAGCTTTTAAAATAACTTTCTACACAACAAATAATACCATAAACACCGGCTGCATATGCAACCGGTGTTTTTTATTTAACCGCATTGGCTCCTCTTTACCGAGAAGTCTGGAAGACGAAAAGGGATTAAATCCCGCAGATTTTCCAAACTACACAGGACTACATATTCGCAATGCCTCCCGAATACCCATCCCTTATACCATAGCAGCCAAATGCTTTCGCCATACGTCCCTTATACCTACGCCATGTTTACTCCGTACCAACGCCATACCTAAGCCATCAATCCTTATGAAAATAATTTTAGACTTGCCCGGCAGCTATTAAACAGTTTCCTTCCCTAATTGCAAAAAACCTTTCCGCCAACGTCACAAAAGCCGCAGATAATATTCTGCGTATTCACCGGTATCTGCGGGCAACCACCAAAAAACGCCCCCCGTTTTACCGGAGGGCGTTGCTGTATTTTATTTAACTCAGTGCTTTGTTTGCTTAACGTGCAATGATGATCGGGAACACCCCACTTTCCTGTGTATTGTATACATACAGGAAGTATTGTCCGCTGGCAACCCTGGTCAGGTCAAATGGTATGATTTGTCCATAAACCAGATTCTTAAATTCATAATAACCCATTTCCTGGCCACCAGCATTCACGATCTTAACCTTAAACTCCTTGTACTTATCGCTGTTGAACTGTAAGCTGAACCTGCCATTGTTTGGATTAGGCCAGATACGGATCGCCGTCTGGAACACATTGTGACGCTCTATACAATCGTTCACCACGATGCTGGCTGTTCTGGTAGCTGTACAACCAAAGCCATTGGTTACGGTGTAGCTGATCAGGTGTACTCCCACTCCCGCTGATGCCGCAGAGAAGCTGTTGCCACTTACACCAGCGCCACTCCATACGCCGCCTGCAGGCGTTGCATTCAGTGTGATGATCGTATCGGTTAAACAGGCACGCTGCGGTAAATTAATAAATACAATGTTGGGCAATGGATTCACCGTAATGGTGAATGTTCTCGTTGGGCCGCTGCAGGTAATGCCGCCGCTTGTAAAGTTTGGCGTTACCGTGATGGTAGCCGTTACCGGTGCCCCGGTTGGATTGATGGTAATAAAGCTTGGGATATTACCAATGCCGCTGGCTCCCAGCCCAATGCTGGTATTGCTGTTCGTCCAGGTGTAAACCGTGCCTGCTACAGGGCCGCTGAGGGTTACCGCTGCCGTTGGCTGTCCGGCACATAGCGTCTGGTTAGCTATTGCATTTACAGATGGCGTTGGATTTACCGTGATGGTAAAGCTTACCGGTCCTCCTGTACAAGCCGATGGCGATGACGGTGTTACCGTAATGGTAGCCGTAATTGGCGCTGCCGTTGTATTGGTAGCCACAAAGCTTGGGATATTACCCGTGCCTGATGCGGCCAATCCAATGGCTGTATTATTGTTCGTCCAGCTGTAGGTGGTACCGGCTACTGATCCTGTAAAGTTTACTGGTGCGGTTGGTGCTCCGTTACAAACCAACTGGTTGGCAGGCTGGTTAACATTGGCCGTTGGATTTACCGTGATGGTAAACGTGGTTGCTGCTCCTGTACAACTGATACCTCCATTGGTAAATGTTGGTGTTACCGTGATGGTAGCCGTTACCGCGGTACTGCCTGTATTGATGGCTGTAAACGATGGTATCGTGTTGGTACCACTGGCCCCTAAGCCAATAGATGTATTGTTGTTAGTCCAGCTATATACCGTTGCTGCTACAGGGCCAGTAATCGTTACTGCTGCTGTTGCTTGTCCGGCACATACGGTCTGGTTCGCTATCGTATTTACTGCCGGTGTTGGATTTACCGTGATGGTAAATGTAATGGGCGTGCCCGTACAGGTTGCAGGTCCGTTGGTATAGGTTGGCGTTACCGTTATCGTGGCTGTTTGTACAACCGCTGTTGCATTGGTGGCAACAAAGCTGGCGATATTACCCGTGCCACTGGCTGCAAGGCCGATCGTGGTATTGGTATTGGTCCAGTTGTATACCGTACCCGCTACTGCTCCTGTAAAGTTTACAGCAGTTGTTGCTGATCCGTTGCACAATACCTGTGGCAGTACCGCATTTACCGTTGGTATCGGGTTAACCGTAATGCTGAAGGTTTGTGGTGAACCAATACAGGTTCCGCCGCCGTTGGTATAGGTTGGCGTTACGGTTATCGTTCCCGTTAACGGTACTCCCGTGGTATTGGTTGATACAAAGTTCAGGTTACCCGTTCCGCTGGCTGCAAGGCCAATGGCAGGGTTGCTGTTGGTCCAGTTGTACACCGTACCCGGTACTGCGCCTGTAAAGGCCTGTGTTACCGTGGCACCGGCACATACTACCTGGCTGCTGATTGGGTTCACCGTTGGTATCGGGTTAACCGTTATGGTAAACGTAATCGGTGTTCCAGGGCAGGTTACGCCATTGCTGAAGTTTGGTGTTACCGTTATGGTAGCTACCTGCGGCGTAGTGCCTGCATTGGTGGCTACAAAACTGGCGATATTACCCGCTCCCGCTGCTGCAAGGCCAATGCTGGTATTGTTATTGGTCCAGTTATAGATCGTTCCAAATACACTGCCGGTAAAGTTTACAGCGGCTGTATTAGATCCGTTACACAATACCTGGTTGGCTACCGGGTTAACCGTTGGTGTTGGGTTAACCACTATCGTAAACGTTTGTGATGTACCCGTACAGGTAATGCCTGCATTGTTATAAACCGGTGTTACCGTTATCAGCGCTGTTACAGGTGATACTCCCGTATTTATTGCCGTGAAGCTTGGTATATTACCCGTACCATTGGCCGCCAATCCTATAGACGGCGCACTGTTGGTCCACGTAAATGACAGCGCTCCCGTTGGGCCTGTTGTTGGACTGGTAAAGTTGATAGGCGCTGTGGGCGATCCGTTGCACAATACCTGCCCGGCTACAGGGTTCACTACCGGTCTTGGATTAACCGTTATCGTAAAGCTTATCGGCGTACCAACACAGCCTGAAGGTCCTGTTGGTGTTACCGTAATGGTGGCTACCAGCGGACCATTGGTTGCATTGGTGGTTACAAATGGTTGTATGTCTCCGGTGCCAGATGCCGCAAGGCCTATGGCCGTGTTGTTGTTTGTCCAGCTATAGGTTGTACCGGCTACCGTACCGCCAGCAGTTCCATTAAATGGTATTACCTGTGTGGTTGCTCCCGTGCAATAAGCTTTGTTGCTTACAGGTGCCACCGTTGGTATCGGGTTAACCGTAATGGTAAAGGTCTTGAATGCACCCGTACAGCTTACTCCTCCATTGGTGTAAACTGGTGTTACAGTTATCGTAGCTACTACCGGTATATTGGTTGAATTGATCGCTATAAAGCTGGCAATATTACCCGTACCCGATGCTGCTAATCCTATTGAAGGCGCATTGTTGGTCCACGTAAACACCGTACCCGCTACCGTACCGCTGAACGTTACAGGGGCTGTTGCCGCTCCTGCACATACAGCCTGACTGGCCGGCTGGTTAACATCTGGTGTTGGGTTTACCGTGATGGTAAAGGTTATTGATGGACCCACGCAGCTTGTACCGCCATTGGTAAACGTTGGTGTTACCGTTATCGTTGCTGTTACAGGCGCATTGGTAACATTCGTTGCCGTAAACGACAGAATATCGCCGCTGCCTGATGCAACTAACCCAATGCTTGTGTTATTGTTGGTCCAGTTATAGGTTACCGTTCCTCCCGTATTCGGACTGCTGAATACTACTGACGCCGTTGGAGAACCGTTACATACCACCTGGTTGGCAACCGCATTCATAGTCGGCGTTGGGTTAACCGTGATGGTAAAGGTTATTGGAGCTCCCACACAGGTTACACCTGCATTGGTATAGCTGGCTGTTACTGTTATGGTAGCTGTTACCGGTGCTGTGGTATTATTGATTGCTGTAAAGCTGGCAATATTGCCCGTTCCGGCTCCCGCTAATCCTATCGATGTATTATTATTGGTCCAGTTATATACAATGGCACCTCCCGTTGTAGGGCTGGTAAAGTTAACTGCTGCTGTTGCTGAGTTATTACATACCACCTGATTCAAAACAGGATTAACTATAGGTGTCGGGTTAACCGTGATCGTAAACATTATCGGCGTACCTGAACAGGTTACCCCTGCATTGGTATAAGTTGGTGTTACCGTTATTGTTGCTACCTGCGGTGCATTTGTATTATTAACCGCTGTGAACGATGATATATTACCCATTCCGCTGGCTGCAAGGCCTATACTTGGCAAATTATTGGTCCAGTTATACACCGTACCCGGTACAAAACCAGTGAAGTTAACAGCCGCCGTTGGTGATCCGTTACATACTACCTGGTTGGCTACCGGGTTAACTGTTGGCGTTGGGTTAACTGTTATTGTAAAGGTCTTTGAAGGGCCAGTACAGGTTACGGTACCTCCGGCAGGTACCGTTGGGAAGGTACCCGTTGCTGTTACGGTTATGGTAGCCACCACCGGTGCATTGGTTACGTTGGTTGCAACAAAACCTGGGATATTACCCGTGCCACTGGCGCCAAGGCCAATGGTTGTATTATTATTGGTCCAGGCATAACTCATAGTGCCACCTGTTGTTGGGCTGGTAAATACAACCGGGGCTGTTGGCGCATTGTTACATACCACCTGGCTGGCCGGTTGGTCAACCTGTGGTACAGGATAAACGGTGATCGTAAATGTTATTGATGGACCGGTACAACTTACTCCTGCATTGGTGTAAGTTGGCGTTACCGTTATAGTAGCCACTACCGGTGCATTGGTAGTATTGAGTGCTGAAAAGCTGGCAATATTACCTGCTCCTGATGCTGCCAATCCTATTGAAGTTGTATTGTTTGTCCAGTTATACACAATTGTACCGCCTGTTGTAGGACTGGTAAAGTTAACTGCCGCTGTTGGCGA
>Ga0105044_10005843_pt1 | contig 16935 bp, 16 predicted proteins | sample MAT01_FD_78092 | JGI IMG/M metagenome (GOLD analysis project Ga0105044, IMG submission 78092) | Freshwater microbial communities from Lake Fryxell liftoff mats and glacier meltwater in Antarctica - MAT-01 | ecosystem: Environmental > Aquatic > Freshwater > Ice > Liftoff microbial mat | place...
GACGTAGCGGATGGTGAGCTCATCGGCGGCGGCATCATCGAGGTAGGTCTGGATGTCACGCCGGGGGTCCACGACGGCCGCCACCTTCGTCACCTCGTCGGCAACCAGGTAGCTCGCCTGCGAGAGGCAGTCCAGGTAGTACTGGGTGAACTTCACGACACCCTCCTCGGTGATGGCCGTCAGTGTGCCCGCTCGGGCCCCGGCCTGGAGATCATGATACCCTAGGGGGTATAGGAGTCAAACCCCTGGGGGTATCCGGTACCCTGGGCGCAACGAACCAGGAGGAACCCCGTGGAACTGCCAGAAGAGGTTGTGGGCGACGTCCGGAAGCGCCTGCGCCGGGCCGCCGGGCAGGTTGCTGCCGTCGAGCGCATGCTCGACGAGGGTCGCGACTGCAAGGACATCGTCACCCAGTTGTCGGCCGCGACCAAGGCGCTCGAGCAGGCCGGGTTCCGGCTCGTGAGCGCCGGGCTCATCTACTGCCTGTCCGATCCCGAGCGCGCCGAGGCCGAGGGTTACCCGCTGGCCGAGGTCGAGAAGATGTTCATGAAGCTGGGGTAGGCGTGCCAGCGAACTCCTGCGAGAGACCCGTCTCAGACGGACCGCCCCGGTAGCGTCAGCGGCCATGGTCGAGCAGGGCTCCGACGTCATCCGCTACGGGTTCATCGGGACCGGGATGATGGGCTGCGAGCACATCGCCAACGTGGTCGCGCTTCCGGGGGCCACGGTGGTCGCTGCCGCGGACCCGCACCCCGCGTCGCTCGACGACGCCCGGCGGGCGGCGGGACCCGAGGAGACGATCACCACCTACGCCGACCATCGGGAGATGCTCGACCGGGCGGACCTCGACGCGGTCGTCGTCGCCACGCCGAACCACACCCACCGCGACGTGCTCCGTGACATCTGGGCCCGTCCCGACCTGGCCGTGCTCATCGAGAAGCCCTTGTGCACCACCGTTCCGGACTGCCTCGCCGTGCGCGACGCGGCCGCCGAGCACGCCGCCGTGGTGTGGATGGGGCTCGAGTACCGGTACATGCCGCCGGTGCAGCGGTTCCTCGCCGAGGTCGCAGCCGGTTCGGCGGGCGATGTGAGGACCGTGTCGATCCGTGAGCACCGCTTCCCGTTCCTGCAGAAGGTCGGCAACTGGAACCGCTTCACCCGCAACACCGGAGGCACGCTCGTCGAGAAGTGCTGCCACTTCTTCGACCTCATGAACCTCGTGATGCCGGGGCGTCCGATACGGGTGCTCGCCTCGGGTGGGCAGGACGTGAACCACCTCGACGAGGTCTACGACGGCCGCCCGTCGGACATCCTCGACAACGCCTACGTGATCGTGGAGTACGAAGGCGGGACCCGGGCCCTGCTGGACCTGTGCATGTTCGCCGAGGCCACCACCAACATGGAGGAACTGGTGGCCGTCGGCGACGAGGGCAAGGTCGAGGCCTTCCTGCCCTCCTCGGAGCTGCGCATCGGCCGCCGCGAAGAGGGCTGGTTCGCCGTCCGGTCCGAGACCGTGGTCGATGACCGGGTGGCCTACGAGGGCTTCCACCACGGTTCCAGCTTCCTGGAGCACCTCGACTTCATCGACGCGGTGCGCACGGGCGGGCCGCCGGTGGTCAGCCTCGAGGACGGTCTGCTCTCGGTGGCCGTCGGGGTCGCCGCCCACCGCGCCATCGACCAGCGTCGCCCCGTCGACCTCGCCGAGGTCCTGGAGGGCTGATCCGGTCGCCGGCGGGCCGCCCGGAACCGGCGCTCAGGCGGCGCCTTCTTCTGCGGTGAGGGCCCGGCGATCGAGCTTCTGCATCGCCGTGAGGGGCAGGTGGTCGACGACGCGGACCGCCTCGGGGAGCTTGTGGGCCGACAGGCGTTCGGCGGCGAAGGTCCGTAGGTCCTCCAGCGTCGGGGGGGCGTCGGCATCCCGGGGGACGACGACGGCGACGCCGATCTCGGACATGACCTCGTCGGGGCGGGGGACCACGGCGACCTCGGCGACGGCGGGGTGCTCGGAGAGGACGGCCTCGACCTCCAGCGGGTAGACGTTGTAGCCGCCCCGGATGAACATCTCCTTGGCCCGTCCGGCCAGCACGAGGCAGCCGGCGTCGTCGACGTAACCGAGGTCACCGGAGTGCAGCCAGCCGTCCCGCATGGCGAGGGCGGTCGCCTCGGGGTCGCCCCAGTAGCCCGCCATCACGCAGGGGGAGCGCAGGCCCACCTCGCCCACCTCGCCGTCGGCCACGGGGTGTCCGTCCTCGTCCCGGATGGACAGCTCGACGGGAGGGCGGGGGCGGCCCACGGTGTAGAGCGCCTCGCGGTCGGGGGCGGCGAACGCCGTGCCCGTGCCCACCCCGCCGCACTCGGTCGACGAGTAGCGGATCGAATAGGCGGCCCCGAAGCGTTCTCGGGCCTCGTGGACCAGGGCGGGCGGCGACGGGGCGGCGCCGACGATGATCGTCTGTACGCAGTCGAGGTCCCGGTCGGCGAGGTCGGGCTCGCGCAGGAGCAGCGCGATCTGCGGGGCGACACCACCGACGGACGGCACCCGGTGGGTCTCGATCTGGTCGAGCACGTCCGAGGCGCGCCAGCGGTCCAGCAGCAGTTGGGTGGTCCCGAGGCGCAGGTACCAGGCCAGCTTGGTCATGAACCCGATGTGGGCGAACTGGGTCGAAGCCAGCATGGGGCCGCCGCCGCCCCAGGTGTCACCGACGTCGGCGACGGTGATGGCCGCGATCTGACGCACCCGGAACTCGGCGCCGCGCGGTCGGCCCGTGGTGCCGGAGGTGAGGACGACGGCCACCGCGCGCTCGGGGTCGTCGGGCAGCGTGGCGGGCGCCTCGTCGGCCACTCGCAGGTCGGTCACCTCGTCACCCGACGAGAGCACGAGATCCGGGCCGACGACCTCCAGGGCGGTGGCCCGCTCGGCCTTGGTCAGCCGGGGGTTCACGCCGGCGGTCACGGCGCCGACCTTGGCCAGCGCCGCATAGGCCACGACGTAGTCCGGCGTCGACGGCAGGGTCAGGGCGACGACCGCCCCCGGGCCGATGCCCCGTCGGGCCAGGCCCACGGCCACCTCGTCCGACCGCCGGTCGAGGTCGAGGTAGCTGACGGGGGTTCCGTCCGCGGCCAGGAGGGCCGGGTGGTCACCGAAGCGCCGCGCCGCCTCCGGGACGATCCTGTCGAGCACGCCCCGAGTCTGGCCGATCCGGCGGGTCGGGCCGTGTCGGGAACGATCGTGGCTGCCGCGACCACTACGCTGCCGCGCACCGTGCTGACCTTCATCCGCTTCGACATGCGGGCCCCCGCGGGTGGCCCGGCCTCCACGGCCGAGCTCCACACGGCGACCCTCGACATGGCCGAGTGGGCCGATCGGGTCGGCTTCGACGCCATCGTGGTCAGCGAGCACCACGGGTCCGAGGACGGCTTCCTGCCGTCGCCGATCGTGGCCGCCGCGGCCATCGCGGGCCGGACCCGACGGGCCGGTATCAGCATCTCGGCTCTCCTGGCCCCGCTGCACGACCCGGTGCGCATCGCCGAGGACCTCGCGGTCCTCGACCTGCTCTCGGAGGGTCGGGTGACCACCATCCTCGGTCTCGGTTACCGGCCCGAGGAGTACGAGATGTTCGGCGTGCCGTGGGCCACCCGCGGCGCCTACTTCGACGAGTGGGTGCAGGCCCTCCTCGACGCCTGGAAGGGTGAGCCGTTCGTCTACCAGGGGCGCCCGAGCCCGGCGGTCACGCCCCGGCCCCTCACCGACCCCCACCCGCCGATCTTCATGGGCGGTCGCTCCAAGGCCGCGGCCCGCCGGGCGGCCCGGTTCGGGCTCGACTTCTTCCCCGACTCCTCCGCCCCGGCGCTGCGGGAGGCCTACGAGGCCGCGTGCGCGACCGAGGGCCGGGAGCCGGGCTTCATGATCACGCCCGAGGAGCCGGTCACCTTCGCCTTCGTGCACGAGGACCCCGACGGCTACTGGGAACGCATCGGCCCCCACGTCCTGCACGAGGCCACGACCTACGCCGGCTGGCAGCGGGAGGGCGAGACGTCCTCGGCCGCCACCGACGCCCGCTCCCTCGAGGAGCTCAAGGCGGGCGACCGCTTCGCCGTGTTCACCCCGGACGAGGCCGTCGACCACCTCCGACGCGGCAGCCTGCTCCTGTACCCCCTCTGCGGCGGCATCCCGCCGGAGCTGGCGTGGGAGTCGCTGCACCTCGTCGAGCACGAGGTCCTCCCGAAGGCCCGGGCCGGATCATGACCAAGCCCGTCGACCTGGAGGTCAGCCCCGACGGGATGCTGCTGACCGACCGGGTCGCCGTGGTCACCGGTGCCGCGCAGGGCATCGGCGAGGCCTGTGCGCTGGGCCTGGCCCGCTTCGGGGCCCACGTTGCGGTCTGTGACCGTGAGGCCGAGGGCCTGGCCGCCACGGCGAGCGACATCGAAGCCCTGGGCCGCCGGGTCGTGACCGGGGACCTGGACGTGCGGGACGCCGACGCCGTCGACGCCTTCCTGGCCGCCGTCGAGGCCGAGTTCGGCCACGTCGACATCCTGGTCAACAACGCCGGCGGCACGTTCTTCTCGTCGTTCCTCGACGTCAGCGGTCGGGGCGAGGCCGCGCTGATCGCCGAGAACTTCACGCAGGTCACCCACCTCATCCGCCGCACGGTCCCGCTGATGGGGGAGCGGGGCGGATCGATCGTGAACGTGACCTCCATCGAGGCCCATCGGGCCGGTCCGGGCTTCGCCATCTACTCGGCCATGAAGGCGGCCGTCGAGAACCTGACCAAGAGCCTCGCCCTGGAACTGGCCGAGCGGCGCATCCGGGTCAACTGCATCGCCCCGGACATGATCCCCACCCCTGGCGACGCCGGCCTGTCCATCGACGCCGCGGCGACCGAGATGGACTGGTCCAAGACGGTCCTGCCCGACATGGGCCACCCCGACGACTGCGCCGCCGCCGTCGTCTTCCTGGCCTCGGACTTCGCCCGCTTCCTCACCGGCTCCACGATCCACCCCGACTCCGGCAACCTCGCCAGCGGCGGCTGGAAGCGCCTCCCCGGGGGCCAGTACACGCTTTGACGTGGTCGCCGCCCGCGCGGGGTCGGGACCGGCGGACGAGGGGGTTCGGTCCGCCCGGCCAGAACGACCCCCTGTGGCCCGGCAACTAGCGTTCCGGCCTGATGCCGGTGGACCTTGCTGCTCTCGTGGATCCGGGGCACACGGTGGTGGTGACCCAGGAGTGCCAGGTCGGGGTGCTGGGGGCGTTCTCGGCCTTCCCGGAACTGGCGGGGGCCGCCCGGGAGACCGGGATGCTGGCGGCCGCCGGACGGCTCGTCGCCGGTGCCCGGTCGGCGGGGATCGACATCGTGCACTGCGTCGCCGCCCGCCGGCCCGACGGCAAGGGCTCCAACCACAACGCCCGGCTGTTCGCCGTCGCGGCCAAGGCTGATGGGCAGCTCACCCCCGGGAGCGAGGCCGTCGAGGTCTGCCCGGAGATCGGCGTGGCGCCGACCGACGTCGTCCTGACCCGTCTCCACGGCCTGGGACCGATGGGCGGCACCGACCTCGATGTCGTGCTGCGCAACCTCGGGGCCCGCACCGTGGTCGGGATCGGGGTGTCGGTGAACATCGGCATGACCGACTTCGCCTTCGACGCCGTCAACGCCGGGTACCACTTCGTGCTGCCCCGGGACGCGGTGACCGGAGTCCCCAGGGCCTACGCCGACGCCGTCATCGACAACACGTTGGCGCTCGTCGCCACGGTCACGACGGTCGACGCCGTTCTGGGCTGCTGGTGAGCGCGGAGGAGGTCGCGCCCCGGGCGGTCGACGGTCGGGTACCGGGTCGTCGGGGCCTGGCCACCCGTCAGCGCCTGCTGGACCACGTGGCCGAGATGCTGGCGTCCCGCTCCTACCGGGACGTCCGGGTCGTCGAGGTGGCTCGGGCCGCGGGGACCTCGCCGGCGACCTTCTACCAGTACTTCGCCGATGTCGAGGAGGCGATCCTGGCGCTGGCCGAGGAGGTCGCCCGGGTGGTCCAGGACACGCTGGTCCCGCTCGCGGAGGGCCCCCGGTGGCGGGGGCGCCAGGGCTACGAGGCGGCGCTGCGGGTGGTCGACGGCTACCTGGACTTCTGGGACGACCACGGCGCGGTCGTGCGGGTGATGGACCTGGGCCGCCACGAGGGCGACGCCCGTTTCCGCCAGCTCCGCAGCCGTCTCTTCACCCGGTTCAACGACGTGCTGGCCGACCGGGTGACCCAGGAGCGACCCGTCGGGGACGACGTGGACCCGCGGGCCACCGCCGGGGCGATGACCTCGATGCTGGCCCACGTGGCCGACCACCGCTACGGCTTCGAGGCCTACGGGATCCGCACGGCCGACGTGCGCCGGACGATGGGCCGGATCCTCTTCACCACGGTCACCGGGCGCCAGCCTCCCCCCGCGGGCGACTGACGATTGGCGCCCGGAGCCTCCACCCTCAACCTCGAAGTCGCCGCCGACGTGGACCTCGGTTTCATGCGCTGGCTGACCGTTGGGGTGCCAGGCGACCCGGGGCGCGAGATCCTGTTGGAGAAGCCCGGTCCGCCTTCGATGGACGAAACCACCACCGCCCAGGTCGCCGACCTCGTCAGCAAGGGCGCCGCGGGCGGCAACCTGTTCCTCACGACCCGCGACGCTCACGCGACGTTCGAAGCGCTACGTGAACGTGGCGTCGACATCGCCGACGAGCCAGCAGAGCGGCCGTACGGGATCGACTTCGGGATCCGCGACCCGTTCGGCAACGCCATCCGCATCGCCCAGATGTTCGACCCCGACCAAGGATGAATCCGTGACCACGACACCGTCGACCGTTTCCTTCGATACCAAGCTGACCGCGTTCGGAAACAACACCGGCATCGTCGTCACGCCCGATGTGATCGACGAGCTCGATGCCGGCATGCGGCCGGCGGTCGATGTCGACCTCAACGGCTACAAGTTCCGCAGCACGATCGGGGTCATGGCAGGACTATCGCTGATCAGCGTGAGCGCAGCCATCCGCAAGGACACCGGCCTCGCAGCCGGCGACCTGATCACCGTCACGCTCACCCTCAACGACACCCCTCGAGAGGTCTCGATCCCCGAGGACTTCGCCATGGCCATGCGAACAAGCGCAGGAACCGAAGAGTTCTTCGCTGCCCTGTCGAACAGCCTGCAGCGCTACCACATCGACCAGATCACCAGCGCCAAGTCCGATGAGACCAGACAGCGGCGCATCGACAAAGCCATCGAACTATTCCTCGAAGGCAAGAAGCGGTGACAGACGGTCGAGGTCTTGATGGATGGCAACGAGAACGCACTCGCGTTCACGATCCAGTGGTCCGTCGACGACAGCGACGAGGTCGAGATCGCTGACCCCTGAAATGTAGTCCCCGGTGGCCAACGAGCCAGCGACGAGCAAGTCGGTCACGCAGTCCACTTCTCTCAGGCAAGCCGCCGACGAACTGACGGCCGGGGGCAGAGATCCCGCACTCGTCGGGAGCCGGGAGGGGGGCATCCGATTCTCGCCGCTCGGATCGCGGGCCGCTTGCTGGGTGTAGGAAGTGGAGTCATCATTGCGGGGTGCCGCCCGTCAGGTGGGGATGTCGGCTGGCCACTTCAGCCGCCGATTCCGCGATGAGTACGGGGAGCCGCCCTACCGGCAGAGAGCGTCGTCGGCCGAGGCGGGTCGTCGACCGCTTTGCCACTCCGCTTGCCAATCTACGTGGTGGCACTCGTCAATACGGGACAACACCAGACAACACAGCGTGTAGCATCAGCCCTGCTCAGACCACACAAAGCGGCATCAGACAAGACGAGCCGGACGGTCCCACTCGCCCTCTCAAGGTAGTGACATGAAGCCCCGTACCGCGGTCGCCTTCGTCGCCGTCGCGACCGCCGCCGTGGCGGGCGCGGCGTTCGTCCGGCGATGGTCTCCCGTGGCCGGGCCCGTCCACCTCACTGCCACCGGACGGTCGGCTCGGACCGCGGCCCTGGCCAGGTTCGGGGCCCGCACCGGAGGGGCCTACGCCGCCCACCGGGCCCGTTCGGTGTTCGCCTCGGCCGAGCGCCAGGAGGTACTGGACGAGGCCTTCGCCCTCCGTACCGCCGAGCAGGTGGCGACCGAGCTCGGGAACCTCAAGGGGGCGATGATGAAGCTCGGCCAGATGGCCAGCTACCTGGACCAGGGGCTGCCCTCGCCGGTGCGCACCGCCCTGGCCGACCTGCGCCAGGATGCTCCGCCCATGAGCGCCGAACTGGCCGCCGGCGTCCTCGTGGCCGAGTTCGGCAAGAGGCCCGACGAGCTCTTCGCCGTGTGGGACCCGGTCCCGCTGGCCTCGGCCTCCATCGGCCAGGTGCACAAGGCGATCACCCACGGTGACCGGGCCGTGGCGGTCAAGATCCAGTACCCGGGCGTCGACGAGGCGATCCGGGCGGACCTGGACAACGTGGACGTGCTGTTCGGCGCCGCCGGGTTCATGTTCACCGGCCTCGACGCCGATGCCCTGGTCGCCGAGCTCAAGGAACGACTGGTCGAGGAGCTCGACTACCGAGCCGAAGCCGACAACCAGCGACTCTTCGTCGAGTACTACCGGGACCACCCCTTCGTGCGGGTCCCCGAGGTGGTCGACGAGCTGTCGACCGGCCGGGTCCTGACCACCGAGCTCTCCGCCGGCGCCCGCTGGGAGGAGCTGCAGACCTGGAGCCAGGAGGAACAGGACCTCGCGGGCGAGGCCATCTTCCGCTTCGTCTTCCGGTCGCTCTACCGCCTTCATGCCTTCAACGGCGACCCCCATCCGGGCAACTACCTGTTCGAGCCCGGGGGGCGGGTCACCTTCCTGGACTTCGGGCTGGTCAAGCGCTTCACCGGCAACGAGGTGGACATCTTCCACCACCTGATCGACAGCTATGTCCTCCGCGGCGACATGGCCGACTTCCGCCGGGCCGTCGAGGAGGCGGGGGTGCTGCGGGCGGGCGCCCCGGTCACCGACCAGCAGGTCGGTGACTGGATAGGTCACTTCTATGCGTTCGTCCTCGAGGACCGGGAGACGACGATCACACCGGAGTACTCCAGCCAGACGATGCGCCAGATGTTCGACGTGACCGGTCCCCACGCGGACCTCATCAAGGCGGCCAACACCCCGCCCAGCTTCGTGATCATCCAGCGCATCAACCTGGGCCTCTACGCCGTGCTCGGCGAGCTCAACGCCACGGCCAACTGGCGCCGGGTGGCCAACGAGCTCTGGCCCTTCGTCGACGGCCCCCCCTCGACCCGGCTGGGCGAGGAGGAGGCCGCCTGGCGGGCGGCGACCGGCCGCTGATGCCATCCACCAGGAACAGGGGCATGGGACTGCTGGAGGGTTGCCGGGCGGTCGTCACGGGCGGGGCCTCGGGGATCGGGGAGGCCACCTGCCGACGATTCGTCGACGAGGGGGCATCGGTGGTCGTGCTCGACATCGACGAGGCCGGGGCGAACGCCGTCGCCGACCGACTCGGCGGGACGGCCGTCGTGGCCGACGTGGCCGACCCGGAGGCGATGGCCACCGCCGTGGCCGCCGCGGCCGAAGCCCTCGGGGGCCTCACCTGCCTGGTCAACAACGCGGGCACCGGCAACGTCATGCCGCTGGCGGACTACCCCGATGCGGAGTGGGACCGTCTGCTGGACGTGAACCTGCGGGGCACCTTCCACGGCCTGCGGGCCGCGCTGCCGCTCCTGCGGGACGCGGGCGGTACCGGCAACGTGGTCAACGTCGCCTCGGTCAGCGGTCTGCGCCCGACCCGGGGCGAGGCCCCGTACTCGGCGGCCAAAGCGGCCGTGGTGTCCCTGACCCGCAGCGCCGCGCTCGAGTACGCCCCGGAGGTCCGGGTCAACGCCGTCGCCCCCGGCTTCATCGACACCCCGCTCACGGGGTTCGCCGTGGCCGACCCCGCGTACGCCGGCCCGATCGCCGCCGGGACGCCGCTGGGACGCATCGGCACCGCCGACGAGGTGGCCGACGTGATCGTCTTCCTGGCCTCGCCCCTGGCCCGCTACGTCACGGGGGAGACGGTGGTCGTCGACGGGGGCTCCGTGCTCGGCAACCCCCAGGTGGACGCGTTCCTCGGCAGCCTGTTGCCCTGAGCCGCCGCGGGCGGGCGCTATCGGTCACCACGGAGCGTGACTTGAGGTTTCCCTTGAAACCACTTTCCGTGGTCGCTACGGTGGGTCCGCATGGCCGACCACCTCCGCCCGATCGTCCTCGAGCGCCGCGAGACGGAGCGTCGTCTCGATCTCCGTGACCAGACGACCGATCGTCGTCAGGCCGAGCGGCGATTCCTGGGCTCCCGGCCCGCCGATCTCCGGGCCGACGACGTGGTCATCGACCTCCGGGACGGTCAGCCCCGGGTCGAGGTCGTGGCCGACGCCGAGCAGGTCCTGGCCCGCCGGTGGTTCCTGCTGGCGATCCTCGGGGCGCTGAACTTCCTGGACCTGGTCACCACCAAGCTGGTGCTCAGCGCCGGGGGGACCGAGGCCAACCCGATCATGGCCCCGATCATCCACCACCCCTTCGCCCCCGCGCTGGTCAAGACCGGCGGGTTCGTCCTGGTGGCCATGGTCCTGAAGGCCTGCCCGGTCCGTTCCAAGATCGTCGACCGGTCCCTGATCGCCGTGACGGGCCTCTACCTGGCCATCGTCTCCTGGAACCTCCTGAACCTCCTGCTCGCCGCCTGACCGAAGTTCTGGACGGCGCCTCCCCCGGGTAGGGGCGAGGTCATGACCAGCACGTACACGAGCCGCTCCGCCGCCCTCCTCCTGGCTGGCTTCCTCGCCTTCGGCGGCCTCACGGCCTGTGGCGGCGATGACGAGGGCATCGTCGACGACGATGTCGAGCAGGATGTCTCCGACGGGGCCGACGACCTGTCCGAGGACCTCTCCGAAGGCGCGGGGGACCTCTCCGACGAAGTCGAGGAGCAGATCGACGAAGGCGCCGAAGAGGAGCCTGACCAGGGCGGTGGTTGACCGCTTCTGACGACCCGTCAGATCAGGGGACTACGCTCCGGCGCCGTGGCCTCCTCCCGCCGAACTGCCGATCCCGGACCTCAGCAGCTGTTCATCGGCGGTGAGTTCGTCCCCGGCGGCAAGGGGGGCTACGAGATCCGCAACCCCGCGACCGAGGCCGTCGTGGGCGAGGCTCCCGACGCTTCGGTCGATGATGCCGCCGCCGCCGTGGACGCCGCCCGGGCCGCCTTCGGGCCCTGGTCCCAGACCGGTCCCGCCGAACGGGCCCGGCTGCTCGACGCCCTCGGCGACGCCGTGGCCGCCCGCCATGACGAGCTGGCCCCGCTGATCCAGGCCGAGACCGGCGCCACCTGGAAGGTGGCCAACGGCCTGCAGCTCAGCCAGGTCGTGGACCGGTTCCACCGCTACGCCCGTGGGGCCATGGAGCCAACGGTCCTGCCCCTGCCGCCGCAGTTGATCGAGACCACCGATCTCGCCCCCGGCGGGGTCATCTCGGCCTTCGCCGCCCGCCGCCCGGTCGGGGTGGTGCTGGCCATCACCTCCTACAACTTCCCGCTCACGAACATGGCCGGGAAGCTCGGCCCGGCGCTGGCTGCGGGCAACCCGGTCATCGTGAAGCCGGCCCCCCAGGACCCGCTGGCCATCCTGAAGTTCGCCGAGATCGCCCGGGACGTGGGCTTCCCCGACGGGGTGATCAACGTCGTCGTCGGCGAGGGGACCGAAGCGGCCGAGGCCCTCGTGGCCTCGTCCGGTGTGGACATGATCAGCTTCACCGGCTCGACCGCCGTGGGCCGTCGCATCGGCTCGGTGGCGGGGGAGGGAATGACCCGCCTGCTGCTGGAACTGGGCGGCAAGGGGGCCTCGATCATCTTCGACGACGCCGACGTCGGGAAGGCGATCATGGGGACGGGGTCGACCTGGGCCTTCCACTCCGGCCAGATCTGTACGGCCCCGACCCGGGTGCTGGCCCAGCGGGGCGTGTACGACCAGGTGGTGGCCGGCCTCGCCCAGTTCGCCGGCGCCCTCAAGGTCGGCGACCCGCTCGAGGACGACACCGTCGTCGGCCCGGTCATCACCGAGACCCACCGCAGCCGGATAGAGGAGTACATCACCACCGGGCTGAGTGAGGGCGCCGAGCTGTTGGCGGGCGGTGAGCGCCCCACCCACCTCGACACCGGCTGGTACGTCCCCCCGACCCTGCTGGCCGGCTGCTCAGGGGACATGCGGGTGGTGAAGGAGGAGATCTTCGGGCCGGTCATCGTGGTCGTGCCCTTCGACGACGAGGAGGAGGCGGTGGCCCTGGCCAACGGCACGGACTTCGGTCTCTACGACTACGTGTGGTCCGGCGACGTGACCCGGGCGGTGACCATGGCGGCCCGTCTCCGCACCGGCAACTTGGGCATCAACACCCTGCAGCGCAACCACGAGGCCCCGTTCGGCGGTTTCAAGCTCTCCGGGGTGGGCCGGGACGGGGGCTCCTTCGGCCTCCACGCCTACAGCGAGCTCCAGTCCGTCGTCTGGCCCGACGCATGAGCGGAGCGGGGGCCCCAGCGGCCCGTCGACGCAGCCGACAGGAGCGGAGGTCATGAGCACCTACGACCTGGCCGTGGTGGGAGGCACGCTGGTCGACGGCTCGGGCCTGCCCCGCCGGCGGGCCGATGTCATGGTCAAGGACGGCCGGGTCGCCGCCGTCGGCTTCGCCGAGGAGGGCGCGGCGGAGCGCACCGTCGACGCCACCGGCCTGGTCGTGGCCCCCGGCATCGTCGACCCCCACACCCACTACGACCCCCAGCTCACCTTCGAGCCCTACGCCACGTCCTCGTGCTTCCACGGGGTGACCACGGTCCTGGCCGGCAACTGCGGCTTCTCGGTGGCCCCCACCAAGGAGGCCGACCGGCCCTACATCACCCAGATGTTCGCCCGGGTGGAGGGCATGTCCGCGGCCGCCCTCGACGGCCTGCCCTGGGACTTCGAGACCTTCCCCGAGTACCTCGCCGCCCGCCGGGGCCGGCTCGGGGTGAACATGGCCTGCTACATCGGCCACTCCGCCGTGCGCCGCTGGGTCATGGGCGACGCCGCCTTCGAGCGGGAGGCCACCGACGACGAGATCGGGCAGATGGTCGGCATCGTGACCGAGGCGATGGCGGCGGGCGCCGCGGGGTTCTCGTCCTCCCATGCCCCGACCCACTGGGACAGCGCCAACCGCCCCGTTCCCTCCCGCCTGTCCTCCGTGAAGGAGCTCAAGGCCCTGGTGGCCGCGGCCGGCCGCGCCAACGCCGGGACCATCGCCTACCTCCCCGAGGGCGCCATCGGGGGCCTGCAGCCCGACGACGAGCAGTTGCTCATCGAGCTGTCCCTGGCCGCCCGGATGCCGGTGATCATCCAGGGCCTGGGCGCCCGGTCGAAGGTCGACGCCCCGACCGCGGGGTGGGACAACGCCAAGCGCTTCGTCGACGAGGCCACCGAGCAGGGCGCCGCCGTCTACTCGCTGATGATGGCCCGGCCGTTCAACCGGACCTTCACCCTGGCCGAGGGCACGACGCTCTACGAGGGGGTGCTCGACCTCAACCGCCTCTTCACCGAGGCCAAGACCGTGCCCGAGCGCATGGCCCTGGCCCTGGACCCGGCCTTCCGGGCCGCGGTGCGGGGCTCGGTGCGCAACCCCAACCAGGACTCGTCCAAGGGCCCGACCCTGCCCCCGCCCCACTGGGACGTCCTGCACGTCAACACCGTCGCCCGGGCCGAGCACGAGCGCTTCGTCGGCCGGTCCCTGGCGGACCTCGCGGCCGAGCAGGGCCAGGCCGAAGAGGACGTCCTCCTGGACCTGGCGGTGGCCGAGGAGCTGCAGACCGAGTTCGTGTGGCGGACCGAGACCCCTGCGTGGCGGGAGGGGACCCGGGTGGCCCAGCTCGACCCGCACATGATCATCGGCACCTCCGACGGCGGCGCCCACCTGGACCGGGACGACGGGGCCGAGAGCTCCAGCTACTTCCTGGCCTACTGGGTGCGGGAGTGGGGGGCGTGGACCCTCGAGGAGGGCATCCGCCAGCTCACCCAGTGGCCCGCGGCGCTCTGCGGCTTCAGCGACCGGGGCATGGTCCGCTCCGGCTTCGCCGCCGACCTCATGGTCTTCGACCCTGACACCATCGGCCCGGCCGAGAAGGGCATCGTGCACGACTTCCCCAACGGCGAGGCCCGCTACGTCTCCAAGCCCGAGGGCATGAAGGCGACCATCGTCAACGGCGTCCCGATCGTCCTGGACGGCGAGCTCGTCGGCGATGGCGCCCTACCGGGCCAGGTCCTCCGCCCCGAGGGGTGAGCCCCGGGGCCGGGCGCTAGCCGGTCATTCGGTGCGCAGGGCCTGTGCGGGTTGGATGCGGGCCGCGGCCCGGCCCGGTAGCGCGGCGAGGGCGTTGGCCAGGAGGACCGCCACCGGGGCGGCCAGGAGGACGGCCAGCAGGGCGGTCGGGGGGACGTAGTAGATGGGGGCGGCATCCGCGATCCATCGCCACGCCGTGCGCCCGATCGCCACGCCGAGGGGGACGCCGAGGAGCACCCCGACGACGCCGAGGCTGGTGGCCTGCCAGGCACTCGAGGCCCAGGCCTGGCGCGGGGTCATGCCGAGGGTGCGGAGGACGGCCAGTTCGTGGCGGCGCACCCGGACGGCACTGATCAGAGAGTGGCCGACGGCGCCGATCCCGAGGAGCAGGAGGAACCCGGCGAGGAGGAACGGCAGGGTCCGGACGAACCCGAGGTTGCGCAGCGTCTGGGGCAGCTCGGGGTCCTCGACCACGAGCCCGGCTTCGGTGAAGGTGGCGGTGGTGGCCCGGACGTCGGTGCCCGGGGCCCAACGGAGGAGGAGGGACTCGTACCGCGATGATCCGGTCGTGGCCGCGACGCGGTCCAGGCCCTCCGGGGTCAGCCAGCCGCCCTGGTCGTAGGCCCAGTGGACGCCCTGCTGGAGGAGGGCGGTGCCGACGACCTGGGCCGGCAGGCCGTCGTCGGGCCCGAGCATCACCTCATCGCCCATCTCGAGGCCGAGCTCGTCGAGCGTGTCGGGCCCGAGAACGATCTCGTCCACCCCTGCCGGAGGGCGACCGTCGAGCAGGCGGTAGCTCCAGTTCCCGGCCACCGGCTCGAGGCCGAAGAGGGGGGTCGGCTCGCCGCCGATGGTGCTGATCGACTGGTAGGCGACGGCGTGGGCCGCGACCGCCGGCGAGTCGGCGACGAGCGCCCGTTGCTCAGGGGTGGGCGTCGTGATCTCGCCGGCGGCGAAGGTCGTGGCGTCCCAGCTGCTGCCGACCAGCGACGGGTCGTCTATGGCGTCCTCGATCCCGGCGGCGAGGGTGAAGGCCGCGACCACGCCGAGGACGGCCCCGACCGCGCCGACGACGGCAGGACCAGCCGGGAGCGCCGACCGGCCGCGCCCCCGAGAGAGGGCGAACCGGGTCCCGACCGCAACCGGCAGCGGCAGGCTCAAGCGGGTCAGGGCCTGCTCGACGACGGAGCGCCGGCCGGTCGGCAACGGGTGGTCCAAGCGGTGGACGGCGCCCCGGGCCGCGCCGGCACCGATCCCGAACACGACGAGGACCGTGAGCGCGGCGAGGCCGAGGACGAGCCCGAGCTCGACGGCCGCACCCGGGTGGGGTTCGATCTGGCGGGCGAGGCCGATCGGGTAGCGGGCGGAGAGCAAGGTGGCGACGGTCACCGTGACCCCACCGGCAAGCAGCGCGGCCGGCGCGACGGGCAGTAGGAGGGCGAGGGTGAGCTCGGGCCGGACGAGCCCGAGGTCCCGGAGGGTCGGGGCGTCGACGGCCGAGGCCTGTACCGAACGCACGATGGCCTGGCCGACGACCAGGAGCCCGGCGGCCCCCACGGCCAACCCGAAGAGCAGGAGACCGTTGCGTTCGACATCGGTGCTCGTCTTCACCCGCCGGCCTGCATCGACGAGGTCCAGGATCGGGGTGTTCGGGGTGATGTGTTCGGCGACCAGCTCCCGGAGGCGGGGGAGGCCTGCCGCGCCGTCCCGCAGGCGGACGACCAGGTTGGTGGCCGCCGGGATCTCGGGGTTGTCGGCCAACACCGCCCGGCTGACGTAGGCCTGGCCGTCGGTCATCCACGTGAACTGCGTCGGCACCTTGCCGATGCCGGTGATGGTCACCGGGAAGCTCGGGCCCGGACGGGCGGACTCGACGTCGCCGAAGAACGCCTGCAGGTCCCGGTAGCTGACCAGGTCCAGGGTGTCGCCCACCTCGAGTCCGGTGTCGGCCGCCACGGTCTCGTCGATCCACATCTCGTCCGCCCGGTCGGGATCCGCTCGTCGTCCGGATGTGATCACCGGCGCCTCGGTGTCCACGTACAACCCGCCGGACGGGGGCAGGACGAACGCCATCTCGTCCAGGCCCGGTACATCCAGGGCGACCGGGGCCAGGGCGAAGGTCCCCCCGGCCTCCACGGCGGGGTCGGCGAGGATCGGGCCCCAGTCGGCGTCGTAGACATCGTCGTAGGTGGCGAACACGATCGCATGGGCGCCCCGGGTCTCCTCGTGGAGGCGGTCGAATGCGGTGTCGGTGCGCCGCGCCCCGGACAGCGCGGAGGTGGCCAGGCCGGCGGTCACCCCCGCGAGCAGGCCGAGCACGACCACGGAGCGCCAGCGGCGCCGGAGCTCGTGGCGACCCCACACCCCCACCGCAGCCCGTGCCCCTGTCATGGCGACGATCGTACGATCAGCGCGCCGGCGCTCCCAGCCGGGAGCCACCACCTCGCCAGGGGGTGCTGGCTACCCCGGGACGTGCACGGAGACGGCGTAGTCGCCGTCGGCAAACGGGTCCCGGTCCCAGGTGGCGAACCGCTCGGCGAGGCGGAGCCCGACGGCGGCGCACGCCGTGTCCCACTCGTCCAGGCCGTAGCCCCGGTCGGTCGAGAAGCC